>Ga0209871_1000004_pt1 | contig 69086 bp, 60 predicted proteins | sample OrgsoiDNA2013045_FD_185795 | JGI IMG/M metagenome (GOLD analysis project Ga0209871, IMG submission 185795) | Permafrost soil microbial communities from the Arctic, to analyse light accelerated degradation of dissolved organic matter (DOM) -... | ecosystem: Environmental > Terrestrial > Soil >... | reverse complement strand
TGATCGTGACCGGGTAGCTGCCGCTGGTCCCGGCCGCCGGGGTGCCGGCCAGCGTGGCCGTCCCGTTGCCGTTGTCGGTCAGGGTGACGCCGGAGGGCAGGGCCCCGGACTCGGTGATCACCGCCGTCGGGCTGCCGGTGGTCATGACCGAGAACGACCCCTGCGTGCCCACGGTGAAGGTCGCCGAGCCGCCGCTGGTAATGGCCGGAGGCTGCTGGACGGTGATCGTGAGCGTCTGCTGGACCGAGCCGTAGGCGTTGGTGGCCTGGAGGGCGACCGCGTATGTGCCGGCGGTGGTCGGCGTGCCGGACAGCGTGGCCGTGCCGTCCTTGTTATCGGTGAAGGTGACACCCGGAGGCAGGGCGGACTCGCCCCAGCTTGGCGCCGGGAAGCCGCCGGCCTTGACGGTGAAGCTGAACGCCGATCCGATCGTGGCCGTGGCGCTGTTAGCGCTGGTGAAGGCCGGAGCGTCACCGACCACGACCGTATAGGTCTGGGTCGCGGCGGGGCTGACTCCGTTGCTGGCCGTGATAGCGAGGCTGGTCGTGCCGGTGGCCGTGCCCGTGCCCGACAGCAGAGCGGTGCCGTTGCCGTTGCCGGTGAAGGACAGCCCCGCGGGCAGCGGGCCGGTCTCGGTGATGGCCGGCGTTGGCGAGCCGGTGGTAGTGACCGCGGCCGCCCCCGCCTGGTTCAGGGTAAAGAAGGCGATGCTCCCGCTGGTGATGGTGGGAGCGGCGGCCGCGTTCACCGTGATGGTGAGCGCCAGCGTGGCCTTGCTGCCCGAGATGTTGGTGGCGGAGACGGTGACCGGGTAGGTACCGGCCGTCCCGGACGCCGCGCTGCCGGCGATGGTAGCGGTGCCGTTGCCGTTGTCCGTGAACGCCAGTCCGCCAGGCAGTGTCCCTGTCTCGGTGATGGTGGCGGCCGGGTAGCCCGTAGTGGTGACCGTGTAGGTGCCGGAAACGCCGGTGCTGAAGGTGGCCGTGGCGGGGCTGGTGATGCTCGGCGCCTCGGCGTTGATCAGGGTGAAGCCCTGGCTCACGCCACCCACGCTGTTGGTGGCCGTGAACTCGATGGGGTAGCTGCCTCCGCTGCCCGCCGTGGCGGTGCCTGCGATTGTGGCCGTGCCGTTGCCGTTGTCGGTGAAGGTGATGCCGGCGGGCAGTGCCCCGGACTCGGTGATCGCCGCGGCCGGAGCGCCGGTGGTGTCCACGGCGAAGCTGAAGGCAGCGCCCACCGTCGAGGTGGCTGATGAGGTGCTGGTGATGGCCGGGAGCACGTGCTCGGTCAGGGTCTGCGTGGCCCCGCTGCCGAGGTTTACCCAGTTCGAGAGCTCGCCGCCGTAGGACTGGCCGAACGGCGAGCCGTTGACGGTGGTACCCGTCGGCACGGTCACCGGGACGTTGACCGCCGAGCCGGCGTTGGTCACCGTGACAACGCCGTTCTGCTCGCTGGCGGTGACCGTGCCGCCAGCTTCGGCCGTGGCCCATGCGCTCTGCTCGGCCAGTGTCTGGGCGTCGCTGACGTCGGTCATCTGGTCGAGCGGGGCGGTGGCGGCATACCAGGTGTTGTACTGGCTCAGCATGGAGTTGATGAGCGTCAGCAAGGTATAGCCGTAGTCCTGGCCGTTCTGGGTGGCCGGGCCGATGAGGTCGGACTGGTGCGCGTAATCGACTCTGGGGTCGTTGTTGAGGACGTGGGTCAGCATGATGTGCGACTCAGACGCCAGCACACTGGCCTGCGTCGCCGGCGTGGTGATGCAGGTGGTAGCCGAGGTGTCCGTGCAGTGGCCGGTCTCGGCCGGGAAGGATGGGTTGCCGAGTGAATCACCCTGGGCCACGTACAGGGTGTTGTACTCGTTCAGCTCGTCGGGCCAGGTGGAGGCGTTGTAGAAGATGTTGCTCGGGTAGCGAGGCGCGCCCAGAGCCGCGCCGAGGGAGTACTGCTGGGGCTGGCGGGAGGCGTCCTGGGCGAAGGTGGTGACGCCCGTCCCGGCCAGGGCGGCCGGGGTGTTGGGGTTCTCCACCCCCGAGTGCTCGCCGGTCACGACCGCCGCTGGGGTGTAGTTCGTGAGTCCGTTGGCCGCCGCGAAGGCCTGGTCCAGGCCGATCTCCTGCTCGATCGAGGAATCGGGCGCGGCGCTGGTGGCGGGCACCCAGCTGCCGGCTCCGCCGGCGCAGTCGATACCGGGGTTGGTGGCCGTGGGGAAGTCGGGGCCCGAGTTGGGCGCGTCCCCCAGGGTGCCCCCGGCGTCGGTGAAGCTGTAGGTGGTGGAGGAGGTGGCGGCCGGGTTCTCGGGTACCTGGCCCGCCAGCCCGTAGGTGCTGGACCCAGGGTTCTCCCGGTACACGTCGTAGCCCCAGAAGCCGGTTCCCCCGGAGTGACTGGCTGCCTCCTGGGCCAGGGACGGCCCCGGGGTGTTGCCGTCGGTGCTCGCGCCGTTGGTCGCCTCGGGCCAGGTCAGGGTGACCAATCCGCTAGGCCCGACCGTGACCGACTGCGGCAGAGATGGTTCCGACTCCCCGTAAGCGGTGGCCGCGGTGATCTCGTAGCTGTAGGAGCCGGCGGCGAGCGTGCCGCCCGATGCGCTGGGCGTCACCGAGGTGACAGCCTGCGGCTGCCACACCTGGCAGCCGAGGAACAGGTGCGACCAGGTATGGGTGATCCAGTTGAAGTCGCTCTGATCCGCGAGCAGCGCATTGACGAATGCCCCGTCGCCCGGATTGCTGGCGTCCACGCTCTGGCCGGGATCGGTGTACGTGACCCCGTTGTCGGTGGCACTGCCCGTGCAGTTAGCGTCCGACTCATCCGCGGTCGTGTCCGCGCTGCAGGCGCCGACACCGTTGAACGCCAGGTTAAGGCGGATCCCGGTCTGCTGCTCCCAGTTGGTCACGTAGGCCACGTCGGCCGCGCTCATCTGCACATCGGGGGGTGTGTCAGCCGGATTGTTAGCGACCCCTGGAGGACAGGTGTAGTCGGGCGGGTCGGTAGCCGCCGGCGTGCACTGGAACTGCTGGCTCCACTCGTTGTCGGCAATGAAGACGTCATCGACGTCCTGGCCGAAGTAATTGCGGTACAGCCCGAGATGGGTGTCCTGAGTCACCCAGTTGATGAGGCCAGGAGCCAGCAGCAGCCACTGGATCTGGTTGGCGTTGTAGTCGAAGTTGAGTGCCAGTTCCGATACCGCGGCCTGAGGGTCGCCGGTGCTCGGGTGCTGGTACACCCCGGCCATGACATTGCCGGCGGCATTGGTCAGGAAGGGCGTGTAAGGCGCCCCGGCATCGACAGTGGCGCCATAGCCGAAGCTGCCGGTATCAAAAGGAACGGGACCCTTGAGCTGAGGGAAGGCAGCGAGGCCGGCCGCGGTCACAGTGCCCGTAGTGCCATCCAGGGCCCCGCCGGTCGCGTCGGTCACGCCCAGGGCCGGCGAGGGGAACATGTAGCCGTCCACCTGGCGCACGCCGAAGGAGGACTCATAGGCGTCCAGCGTGCTCAGCGCCCCGGACGCGTAGTCCGTCGGGGAGTCGGCGATCACGACGCCGTTGTAGTTACCGGTGGTGCCGCTGGACAGCGCGGGCAGGGTCACCGTCTCGCTGGGCGCCGTGCCCTCGGCCGTGACCAGGGTGTAGGGCACACCCTCGCTGGTCAACTCGGCCTGCCAGGCCGACGTCGTGACGTCGGCGGACCCCTCGCCGATCAGCAGGACCTTCAGGTTCAAGGTAGGCGGCGCGGCCGCCGAGGCACTAGCCCCTCCCCCTGCAGTCGCTGCGAGGCCGCCTGCAGCCAATACCGCAGTCAGGCAGAGAGCCAGCCGCCTCGTGCCCCAGCGCCTATGTCCAGTCAAAGAACTCCCCGCCCATCCCTAGCGACCTTCTTGGCCGCAGCACGACCACACGCAAGTCCGAGCAAATACGCAGCCAAAAGGCGGCAGCAAATGTGTCCGCTTCCCAGGCTGACATCAGATGTGACGCCCGGGAATTCGAGCAAGATTACGGCATCCGGCAAAAAATTTTGGCACTATGCCTGCCTAGGCAATTTGCGATGATACGGGCTATGCCCCAAACGGGGTGATGTATGAGAAAAGGCAGCTGCTGACCGGTTTATGCTGAACCGTCAATGGCATCAGCTGTCAAGCTAATCCTGCCGGTTCTCGCATTGTCGCCCGCTTTATTGCGGACGGCGGAGATTCTCTGCAGGCCCCGCAGACTGGAAGCGCAGATGATCACTGAGCCGAGACAGGGAGTCCGCGCTGTAGCGCGGGCTCCCTGCTCAGGCCGGGCGGTGAGCGAGCATAGCAGCGGTGCCATCGGCGCGCGGGCCAGGTTGCACGGCCGACCGGAGCCCTCAGCCGATCTGCTCCGCCAGCTCGACGATGATCCCCTCCGGACCGCGGACGTAGCAGAGCCGATAACTGTCTTCGTAGCGCTCCACCTCGCCAACGAGCTCCGCGCCGCGGGCTCGCAAGCTAGCGACGACGGCGTCGATGTCGTCGACTGCGAATGCGACATGACGGATGCCAGGGGTGTTCGCCGGCGCGTGCCGGTCGCCGCCCCGGCCCGACGGGGCGTGAAACTTCGTCAGCTCGAGCCGTCCGTGGCCGTCCGGAGTCTCCACCATCGCGATCTCCGCCCGGACGCCCTCGAGCCCCACCACGCGGTCCACCCAACCGCCCTCGACCGGCCCCTCGCCCTGCAGCTTGAGTCCGAGCTCGACGAAGAACGCCGTCGCGGCCGCGAGGTCGTCGACCACGATGCCCACGTGCTCCATGCGTTGGATCGTCATGCGCTCGACGGTAGCAACACGACGGCCCCAGAAAGGGCGGCCAGGCGTAAGCCGGGAGCTGGTAGACGGTCAGCCAGTCCCGTGCGGCGATCAGCTCGGCGATCGCGCCGCTGACGCCAGTGTCAGGTATCGATATGCGCTCGGCAAACCACCCGATCACCCAAGTGAAGCGCGGCCAGGGACCCACGAGAACTGTCGCTTCCCACCCCGGCCATCCGCAGCGTGTGGCACGCATGTGGCATGCCACCAATTCTTGGTTGTCGCGGCCCGAGCTGCGGGACCAGTATCGACGCATGCCGATAGAAGCTTCCAGCATGTCATCCTTCCCGATCGCTCTTAGCGTTGACGGTGTTGCGCTGCGTCCTCTCGCAGCCTCAGATGCTGCTCAGTACCACGCCTTGCTGCAGCGCAACATCCGCCATCTCGGACCGGATTATGCGGACGACATCAACGCCAATGAGGCGGAACAAGCCGAAGCTTTCGACGGGAATCCTGAGCCGCCACTGATGTTCGGGATCACCGCCGACGGCGATCTCATCGGCCGGATCGATCTCGTCTCCGTCAACCCGCCACGCTTCGGACTCGGCTACTGGGTCAGCCAAGATCACACACGTAGGGGGATCGCCACCGCTGCAGTCGGCGCGGCTCTCACATACGCACGTCGCATGCTCGCGGCGACCGACGTCTATGCCGGGGTCTCCCACGGAAACACTCGTAGTGAGCGAGTCCTCGAACGCAACGGTTTTGTGCGAGTGGCAAGCTTCAGCACTTACGACCGTTTCCACCGTGCGCTCATCGGGTGACGCCGAGGGGTGCGGACCCGGTATCCCTCGTCCCCAGACAGCTGCCATGCCCGGCGACTCTCGGCCGGGGTTCAGTCGAGGGTGGAATCAGCCATCGCGCAGCGACGCGAAGCGCTCTCGACGGGTTTCGGCCGGTCGACGATCGATCGCATCCTGGCTGGCACCCCTTGCGCCGAGTGTGCCAAGACTGTGCCAGACGGAGGCCGAGATGATCACTGACACGAAAGCGGGCACCCTGCCTGGTCGGCAAAGTGCCTGCTCACGAGCGGAGGCTCGGGGATTTGAACCCCGGATGGGCGTGAACCCAAACCGCATTAGCAGTGCGGCGCCATAGACCGGACTAGGCGAAGCCTCCCGAGGACCCCATCGGGTCGGCCCCAGGGTACCGGTACCGCGGGAGCGGCGGCAAAGCCGATCGGGTACTCGCTGCCGCCTTCCCGCCGCGGCCCGCTGCCGCCTTCCCGCCGCGGCCCGCTGCCGCCTTCCCGCCGCGGCCCGCTGCCGCCTTCCCGCCACGGCCCGGCGCCGACCTGCGCGCCGAGGTCAGCAATGAACTCAGCGGGCCTCGACGATCTCGTAGTCGCCGCGGGCGTACGCCTCCCGGATCCTGGTCTTCGCGAACTTCCCGACGCTGGTCTTCGGCACCTCGACGATGAAGGACCAGCGCTCGGGCAGCTGCCAGCGAGGAATCTGACTGGCCAGGAACGTCCGCAGGTCAGCCGCGGTGGCACTCGCGCCTTCGGCCAGCACCACAGTGGCCAGCGGGCGCTCGCCCCACTTCTCGTCGGGAACGCCGATCACGGCTGCCTCGGTCACCTCGGGGTGCGCCATGAGCGCGTTCTCGAGCTCCATCGAGGAGATCCACTCGCCGCCGGACTTGATCACGTCCTTGGCCCGGTCGGTCAGTGACACGTATCCCAGCCGGTCGATGCTCCCGACGTCGCCCGTCCGCAGCCAGCCATCGCGGAACTTGGCCGGGTCATCGTCCTTGTAGTAAGAACCGGTGATCCACGGGCCCCGCACCTCAACCTCGCCGACTGCTTCGCCGTTCTTGGGGAGCACCGTGCCGCCGTCGCCGACGAGCCGGGTCTCCACCGCGCACATCAGCTTGCCCTGAGTGTCGCGGTAGCGCCACGCCTCGTCCTCAGGCAGGCCCGCCGGCGGGTGGGCCACGCTGCCCAGCGGGGAGGTCTCGGTCATGCCCCAGGCCTGCACGATCCGGACGCCGAGTTCCTTCTCGTAGGCCTCGATCAGCGCATGGGGGACTGCCGATCCGCCGCACGGCACCAGCCGCAGCGACGACAGGTCCCCGCCGTGCGCGCGCACGTGCTGGAGCAGCGCATTCCAGATCGTCGGAACCGCCCCGGCCAGCGTCGGCCGCTCGGCCTCGATCAGCCGCACGAGCGGCGCGGGCTGCAGGAACCGGTCCGGCATGACCAGGTCAGCGCCGGCGAGCATGGCCGCGTACACCAGCCCCCAGGCGTTGGCATGGAACATCGGCACCACCGGCAGCACCCGGTCCTGCTCGGACAGGCCAAACACGTTGCCCATGCAGACGGCCATCGAGTGCAGGTGCATCGACCGGTGGCTGTACACCACTCCCTTGGGGTGACCGGTGGTGCCGCTGGTGTAGCACATGGCGGCGGCCGACCGCTCGTCCACGTCGGGCCAGTCGAAGTCTGCCGGCTGCACCGCGAGCAGGTCCTCGTAAGAGTGCACCGGACGACCCTGGGCGAGGAGGTCGGGTGGGGGAGAGAAGTCCGTTTCGCCTTCTGATCTCGTGACGATGACGTGCCGGATCGTCGGCGCGTGCGGCAGGACCTGCACCAGAAGCGGCAGCAGGCTCGAATCCGCGATAACGATGTCGTCGGCAGCGTGGGTCGCGATGTAGCCGATCACCTCGGGCTCGAGCCGCAGATTCAGGGTGTGCAGCACCGCTCCCATCGAGGGAATCGCCAGATAAGCCTCCAGGTGCTCGGCGTTGTTCCACATCAGGGTCGCGACGCGCTGGTCCCCGTCTACCCCTAGGGCTTGCAGGGCATGTGCCAGCTGGGCCGTCCGTGCGCCGGTCTGGGCATAGGACCGCCGGCGCAGGTCGTCCGTCGTGCAGGTAACGACCTCACGGTCGCCGTAGGCCGTGGTGCCGTAGCGCATCAGCGACGTCACGGTCAGCGGAACATCCATCATGGTGCTGCGCACGGCCACCTCCTGCAGATTGCGCGCCCGGCGGCGGCCCAGACGGGATGCGCCGGAATCGTCCCTGGTGGGATAGTGCCACGCTAGCGGCAAAACGTCACTCCCCCCGCAGCTGGGATCGCCGGCGCGAACCGGCGCGAACCGCCGCGAGCCCTAGTCGGCCAGCAACTCGGCATCGATGCGCAGCTTGGCCAGCGCGCGCGAGACAGTGCTCTTGACCGTGCCGAGGCTCACGCCGAGCACAGCGGCGACCTCGGCCTCGGTCATGTCCTCGTAATAGCGCAGCACCACCGCCGCGCGCATACGCTGCGGCAGCCGGTCGATCGCCCGGCGCAGCGTGTCCTGGAGGTCGCTGTTTCGGCAAGGATCGGCAACCACCTGGTCGGGGACCTCGTCGGTCGGGAACTCCTCGACCCTGCGCCTGCGCCACCACGAGATATGCGTGTTCACCATCGCGCGGCGGACGTAGCCGTCCAGGGCGGCCCGGTCCTCAATCCGATCCCACGCCTGGTAGGTCTTGGTCAGGGCGGCCTGGACGAGATCCTCGGCATCCGGGATGTTCCCGGTCAGCAGATAGGCAGTCCGCAGCAGGGATCGGCTGCGCGTGGTCACGTACTCGCGGAACCCGGGCTCGTCGATCGCCGGCGGATCGGCCGGGCCGTCGCGCGCAGCGTCCGCCTGGCCGCGGCGAGGCTCCGGCGCGCGACCGCGCGCAGCGTCCCGCTGACCCCCCGGCTCGGCTCCCCGCGCTGCCTGCCCGGTGGTTTTCGCGGCCGCTCGCGCCACACAGTGATCGCCCCCGACGCTCACACCCCAACGGTACCCACAGCGACCCCTTTCGATAGGCACCTGCCCGCTGTAACGGCGAGTCTGGTTGCGGGATATTGACAGACCAGGACGGCAGTTTTGGCGTCACCGCAAAGACGTATATGTGTGACCTCCATCCAGAAGATCACCCAAACCGCTTGACGTACACGGTGGCGCAAACGCATGGTCATGAGGCTGGCTCGTCGCTCAGGGGAGGGCTGATGCTGGACGTTCGCCGGGACCACTCGTGCTGCGATCGCCGCACGGGTGCCGCTGCCTGGGCCAGTGCTGACCGCGTCGCGCGCCGGCAGCTGCTGAAGTCCGCGATCTTCCAGCCCCAGGACGGCGCCGGCGCTGACGGCGCTGACGGTACTGACGCCGGCCTGCCCGCAGGCACCTTCCCTGGAGCCGACGTTTCCGGTACTGCGCAGCTCCCGCGAGCCGTCATGGGCACCGTGCTGGACGTCAGCCCACAGGTCATCTGCATCGCAGACGCGAGCGGCGAGCGGCGGTTCGCGCTGACGGCTGCGGCGACTGCCTGGCGAGGCGGCCAGTTAGATCCTGCGGCTGTCCGGGCGGGAGACCAGGCAGTAATCCGCCTTGACCCTTCGCGCCGGGGGGTCGCGGACAGGATCTGGGCCAACATCGGCCGCGTGACGGGGACGATCGTCGAGCACAGTGCCGGCGCTCTGCTGGTCGACGAGGGCAGCACCAGGCACCGTCAGGTCGTCGTGATACCGCCGCGTGCGGCAGGCCGGATCCAGGTCCGCTTCCCGACTCTCCAGCCGGGATTCCTGATCGATGTCATCGGCATCCGGCGCGGCGACGAGCTGCAGGGGCTGGTCCCGGCAACTTCCCAGCCGGCTTACCGGAGCGACGCTCTGCCTGCTCCAGCCCTCGTCAGCGGACATGTGCCGGATGCCATCAGCGGATCGGCAACCTGGCATGAGCCATCCGGCGAGCGGGACGCGCTGCAGGGCGTCGCCTATCCGGCCATCGACCCCTCGACAGGCTGCGCCGAGGAGGCTGGCGGCCGGAGCAGCCGCGGCTACGTGCGCATGCCCTATCTGGCCATCGGCAGCATCCTGCTGATCCGCAACGAGTGCACGGGCAGTTCATGCGTTCTGCCGGTGATCGGCTGCGCCGCCGTCGCGCGCCTGTTTAACGACAGGTGCGTCACCTGCAGCACATCGCGGCGCGGCAGGGTAGCCGACCTCACCCTGGCCAGCTTCGTAGCGCTCGGCGGCGAGCTCGAGCGCGGATGCTTCAGCGCGACGATCACGATCGGCCGCTGACGATGCAGCTCACCGTGATCCAGCAAGTGCAGATACCCGTACTGTCGGCGATGCTGCTCGGCGGGTGCGCAGCCAAGCTCGTCCGGACACTGCGACTTGGATCGATGGAAGCCGGACTCGGCCCGACAGCCCTGTTCCCGCTGCGGCTGCGCCGTCCGCTGGCGATGCTCGTGTGCGCGATGGAGTTCGGCCTGGGGGTCGGCCTCATCGTCACCGCGGGTAACGTCGGCCGGGGCGAGCCGGCCAATACCATCCGGCTGGGCACTGGCCTGTTCTTCCTGGTCGCCGTCTGCGCGCTGCTTGAGCTGCGGAGCAGCCGGCCTGATGTCGGCTGCGGCTGCTTCGGCGATTTCAGTACCGCACCGGTGAGCGGGCGCACGCTGGCCAGATCCGTGCTGCTCGCCGTAGCCGCGCTGAGCACCATCGGGCTGCCGCCGCTCCAGCTGCCTCAGCCCGCTGCCAGTCCCGCGCTGCTGCTCGGCATCTTCGCAGCCGAGATCGCGGTGATCGGGGCGCTGTCGCCGGAGGTAGGCGAGGGCCTGGTACGGCTCGGCTACTCGGAGCCCTGCGAGCTGCGCACGCTCGCCGTGGAGCGGACGCTGACGGCCCTGCGCAAGAGCGCTCAGTGGCGCAGGCACGCGGACATGCTGACCGCCAATGCTCCCGTCGACGTGTGGCGGGAGATGTGCTGGCGATACGTGGTGTTCTCCAGCCGCCACGCTGGCCGGGAAGCCCAGATCGTGTTCGCGGTGTACCTGCGGCAGCGGCGCCCGGCTGTCCTGTCGGCCCTTGTCGATACGGCCACCGGCGAGGTTCTCCCGTGGCCAGCGCTGCCTGCCCGGCCAGCGTGGTCCCTGCGGCTGGCCGGGTTCCTGCGACTTGCGCATCGCACCAGGACCGCGACCCCGCCGCGCCCGGACGCTGCCGTGCGCCCGGACGCTGTCGTGCGCCCGGACGCTGCCGTGCGCCCGGCCTGGTCAGGGCCGGCCGCCGACCCTGTCCCTGAGCCCTTCCATTCTGCGGCCGCCGACCCTGACCTGGGCATACCGGCATACCGGAGCTTGAGTGACCACGAGGCGGCTCGATGATCTGCCGCTTTCTACCGGTCTCTAGCCAAGATCGTAGACAGGCCAAGACTCGCGCAGAGAGCTGGTGCCGTCAGGGCGGGCTTGGCGGCCGTCGCGGGCGGCCTTGGCGCCGTCAGGCGGGCTGAGCCCGGAGGAAGCGCCCGAAATGCGGCACGGTGAACGCGATGAGGCCGCGCTCGGAGCTGTAGATCAGGCCCTTCTTGATCAGGCTGTCCCTGGCCGGCGAGACGCTGGACGGCTTGCGTCCGAGTTCCTCGGCTACCTGCGCGGTGGGCACGGGCTCGTCGCCGAGCAGCGCCATCGCGCGCATGTACTCGCGCTCTGACGGCGTAGCCCGCTCATACCTGCTGCCGAAGAATCCGACGGCCAGCTCCGTGGCCGCAACGGGGCCCGCCACCCCGACGTCCTTGGCGGTGACCGGGCTGGACGTGGCCACGTCCCAGGTCACCTTGCCGTAGGCCTGGACAAAATACGGGTACCCGTCGGCCGCCGCATACAGAGCATCCAGTGCGTCGGTCTCGAAGTCCGCGCCTTCCCGCCGCGCCGGGGCGAGCAGCGCGAAATCCGCGGCTTCCCGGTCCAGGCGGTCGATGGAGACGTACCGAAACAGCCGCTCGGAGTAGCTCTTGCTCGCCGACAGGACCGACGGCAGGTGCGGCAGCCCGGCCCCGACCACGATCAGCGGGCCGCCGTTCTGCGACAGCTCGTGGCAGGCGGCGCAGAGCGCCGAGATGTCCGGCGGGCGCACGTCTTGCATCTCGTCGACGAACAGCGCGATCCCCACACTGAGATCGGCCGCGACGGATGCGGCGTCGGTCAGCAGCTCGGTCAGGTCGATCTCGAGATCGCCCGAATCGGCGCGGCCGCGCACCGCCGGCACGTCAATGCCCAGCTGGGTCGCGAAGGAGCCCTTCTGGGCACCCGGATCGCGGGCGGCGAATGCCTTGAGCACGCCAAGGAAATGATCGATCCGGTCCGGCGCGCGGTGCCGCGGAGCGAGCTCGCGGACGGCCATGTGCAGAGCTCCGGCGATGGGCCTGCGGATCGACTGGTCCGGCCGCGCCTCGATTTTCCCCGTCCCCCACAGGCGCTGCATCGCCATCGACCGGAACGCGTTCAGCAGCACGGTCTTGCCCACGCCGCGCAGGCCAGTGAGCACCATGCTGCGCTCGGGACGGCCGCGCGCCACCCGCTCAAGTACGACCTCGAACTGGCCGAGCTCACGGTCGCGACCCGCCAGTTCCGGCGGCCGCTGCCCGGCGCCGGGCGCATAGGGATTGCGAACGGGATCCATGCCATAGGAGCCTATGGCGGGGTCTAGCAACTTCCCTAGATTCACGTAGAAAGCGCTACCGGCGTGTCGCTGCCGGCGTGTCGCTGACGTTGCGGAGGCGGCCAGCCGGCAGATGGGCCGTGCGGGGGGACGGGGCCACTTGTCCCCCCGCACGGTGCTGGCGAAACTGCCTCTCGGCAGCTCGACCTGCATTCGAGGCCGGCTGGGCCAGACTCAGCCCAGCAGGCGCAGCGTGTTACTGATGTCGTCCACGTAGTAGATGCCCGCCCCGTGCGGTGCCACGGCCAGACCGAAGAGGGCCCCGCTGCCACGGGGGCTGCCCGAGCGGTCCAGGAACCGCTTGCGGACCTGAACCCCCGCCGGGGAAGTCTCGACGATCCGCCCGTTGGCGCCGTTGACGGTGAGCACGTCACCGTTCGGCGCGATGGCCAGGCCCAGCGGGGCCCTGAGCGCACCGCCGGAGGTGACAACCTGACCGTTTCCGGCGGAGGTAGACCGGCTCAGCGCGTGGCGGATCACCGTGATCTTGTTCGCGTCGGTGTCCGCGACGTACAGCGCGCCATGGCTGAAGCCGACGCCGGTCGGCGCGAGGACGAAGGCCGCGGCGTCGGTCTGCTCCGCGAATCCAGAGCCGATCTTCGTCACGTGGCGGAGCCTGGGCAGAGCGTGCCCCCGGAGCCGGACGACCAGCCGCAGGACCGTGCCGCGATGGACGACCTTGCCCTTCGCCGCGACGGTGCCGTTGAGCACGTTGGTGACAAACAGCACGGCACGGTTGCGGTGGCTGACGGCGGTCATGTCCCAGGGCCCGTTGATGCCGTGCCCGGCGATGGTCTCCCGCACCCGGCCCTGGCTGTCCAGGACAATCAGGCAGCCAGCCTTGGCCGCCGCGGCCATCCCGCTGGACGACGGCAGGCTGCCGACGATCACCCAGCCGTGCACGATGACCAGCGCTGTGGTGAGGCCGATGCCGCCTGGGCACGCCCCGGGCAGGCTGGATGGGGAAATGCGGGCGAAGGTAGTCCGCTGGCCGCCGGGGCTGACCTGGACGATCGTCCGTCCCGTGCCCTGGAGATTGGCCTTGTTGTTGAAGTTGCTGACCAGGATGTCCCCCTGGTGCAGCCGGCCCTGGCTCCGGCCGACCACGGCCACGCCGTACGGATTGACGTCGCCATTTCCCGGAACGGTCGATGCGATCGTTGTGATGTGCTGCAAACCGCCGACGAATGATGCTGGCGCCTGTGGGCGCGCCCATGCTGAAGGCGCTGCCGTGAGCCCCGCTCCGGCAGTGGCTGCTGCGCTGGCGGCTGCCAGCGCGACCCCGCGTATAACTCCCATGAGCATGCTCCCTTTCGGTTGCGGGCCGACGGTGGTCGCGTAGCGCGAGCGTAGCGGGCAGACGTCGGCGACGGCCGCCAGGCCAGGATGGCGCCACAGATTCCTGCGCCGTTGCCTCTGGCACGTATCAGCAGCGGCCAAGGTTCACCGCACGGCAAAAAGACCAGGCAGAACGGCTATCGCCAGGTCATCGCCGCCCGCAGGCTAGGCACTACCGAGGGCCGGCGCAGGGCGGCCTGCCAGGGCAGCTCTACTGCCGACGGCCGGACTCGGCGTCGTTCAGCCGCGCCAGGAAGGCGTTGTAGGCGGCCAGGTGCTCGTCGTCGTCGATCCCGCCGCGCCCGGACCAGTCGTCGGCCGCCGCCTGTGGCGCCTCGTGCGAGGTGACCAGCGCCTCCAGGCTGGTCCGACGGGCGGACTCCAGCCACCCGTGGCCGCTGGTCGCCGCCCGCTCGTCCATGCTCCACATCAGGAAGACCAGCATCATCAGGCCGAACATGATCGCGTCTCCGCCGATCCACATCACGGCTCCGCCCAGGTGCAGGTCCTGGACGGGGCCGGGCGCCCAGGCCGGCTCGACAGCCGGGACGCCCGGCGTCCCTGCGTTGCCGTAGCCCAGCACGAGCCCGGTGAAGGTGTCCACCGGCATGACCAGGATGAGGATCACGAATCGCATCGGGTAGGACAGCCGCCACCGGATCGGCTCGCGGCCGAGGATCGGCAGGAAGAAGAGGTAGCCGACGGCGAGGAACGCCACGTGCTCGGAGTCGTGCACTGCCTGGTTGGCCTCCACCAGGTTGGCGATGTTCGTCAGGTGTGCGGCCGCGATCGCGCACGCGTAGGCCACGAACCCGAAGGCCGGCCAGGTCAGGAAGCTGGCCACCCGGGAACGCACCACCCGCTTGGTCCAGGTGTGCAGCGGATTTCTGCTCGCGTGCATCAGCAGCGTGATTGGCTGGCCGACAATGAGCAGCGGGGGGGCAATCATGACCAGCATCAGGTGCTGCACCATGTGATCCCAGAAGAGCAGGTCGTCGTAGGCCCCGATGCCGCTCTGGGTGGCCAGCGCGACGACTGCGAGTCCGCCGAGGAACATCCCGGTCCGCCAGGCCGGCCAGGGCCGGGCCGGATGGCTGCGGGCTACCCGCAGGACGCCCCAGATATAGAGGCCAGCGGCGACAGCTACGAAGCCGGTGACGATAGGCGCGAATTGCCACTGCGTCACCACCGCGTTCCAGCCGAACGGGGGCAGCATGGGACCTCCTCCATCGGCGAGCCTACGCTTCCTGCTGGAAGGAGCATCATCATGACCTCACCTTCGCCACAGGCCCATGACGAGACCCGGGAAGGGTCCCCCGCCGCGAGCGGCCAGCACCCGGTCTTCCGGGTCGCCGGGATCTCCTACCTCCATATCCCGGCCGACGATCCCCGCCTGTCCGCGGCCTTCTACCAGGCAATCTTCGGCTGGGAAATCCGGGGAGATCCCGAGCATCCCAGCTTTGCCGACGGCACCGGCCACGTGATCGGCGCCTGGGTCACCGATCGCCCGGCCTCAGTCGACTCCGGCGTGCTGCCCTACATCTACGTCGATCGCGTCGACGATGCGCTCGCCAAGGTCGCCGCCAACGGCGGTGCGGTCGCGCAGACCCCGTACCCGGAGGGAGACCTGTGGGTAGCGACCTTCCTTGACCCGGCCAGCAACGTCATCGGCGTATGGCAGCAAGGGCATCGCTAGAAAGAGCCGAGCGCCCAGCAGGCGGCCGGTGAGCACGTCCGTGATGCGCCGGAGGGTGACCCGGTATGAGAGGCTAAAGTTACGCCGGGCTACTCGCTGTAGTCCGGTGCTTGGATCTGCGGGCTGGTGGCGGACCAGATGGCCCCCTGGGCTTCTAGTTCGGCATGATCCGGCAGCCAGGAGGGTTCGCCTAGTGGCCGATGGCGGCGGTCTTGAAAACCGCTAGGGCGCGTGAGTGTCCTCGTGGGTTCAAATCCCACACCCTCCGCAAGGAGCAGCCAAAACAGCCCCTGACCTGCGAGCATGCAGGCCGGGGGCTGCTCCGTTCCGGCTTAGCCGTATGCGGTTGTGTCCGGCTCGCAGCGGCTGTGTGCGGCTGTCTGTGGCAAATACGCGTCCAAGTTTTCAGGGGCCCGCGTGCTCGCCGTCGGGGTGGTCCATGCCCGGTAGCTGGCCGGTGCTGCCTGGCTCGTCGCGTTCCAGCGGCCGCATCGCGTCCTCGATGCGCCGCTTGGCCTCGCCTTGCTGGCCGGCGATGCACTTGACGTAGACCCGCAGCAGCACGTCCACGCTGTGGCCTGCCCAGTCGGCGACCTGGGCGGCGGGCACGCCGGCGTTGAGCCAGGTCGAGACGGCGGCGTGGCGCAGGTCGTAGGGCCTGCCCATTCGGCGACTGTTCCGCCGCGCGGGCCGGTGAAGATCCGCCCGCCGGGGCCGCGGCGCTGAGTGCCGCGTAATCGCCGGTGGTTGGCTTGCGTGACGCAAGACAGGTGACGATGCGGCGGCCCCGGCTGGCGGCCCGCGGCTCCACGCTCGGCCGTTGCCAGCACCGGATACCGTACGGCGACCGTCACGAGAGGAGGCCTCGAACGTGGTCCGGCACCCCGCATGGTGCGCGGCTACCCCGCCGTGCAGCCCGAGAGGTGACGGCCGACTGGGCCGGTGAACGCGTCGGCCTATCCGTCATCCCGCTCGGTGAGCCCTGGCGCAACGGCTACGACCACACCGATGCTGGCCGACGGCGAGCGGCCCGTCCTGATCGGCGGATTCGGGCCCGAGTATGACGTCATCACCCCGGTTCGCGTCAGCGCAGGCAGCGTGGAACCCGCCGGCATCAGGCCCCAGATAGCGTGCGGCTCTATCAGCATGCTCTCAGGCCATTGACGTATGTGGCGAGCAGCCGGCGGCATGTCGTGTCCCATTTCGGGGCGGATTGCCGGGGCTGAGCGAGCATCGCTCCGAATACGACGACTTCATGCGGAGTCACGTCCTGGCTAATCGTGCCGTCGGCACGGCCACGCTCGATGATCCGTTGCAGGGCGCGGTGGACCTGGTCGCGCACCGCGAGGGTTTCCGGGTCCCTAACCGGGAGCCCGCCGTGCAGCGGCAGTACGAGCTCGTTTCGCTGGGTGATCGCAGCTTCAATGAAGCGCCGCAGCGCGTCGCTGGCTGTCGTGCCGTCGCTTTCCGCGGCCTGTACGTTCGCGAGCACCTGCTCGAAGGATCGGTGGGTCAGGGAGTTGAGCAGGTCCTCGCGGGTCGGGAAGTGACGGTAGAGCGTCCCGATGCCGACACCCGCGTCTGCTGCGATCGTTGCCATGGTCGCGCGGGGACCGTCACGGTGCACCGCTGCTGTCGCGGCACGCACGAGGGCCTCGCGGTTACGGGCCGCGTCGCTGCGCTGCTCGCGCGGACGAGATTTCCTCACGGTGGCCATGCGCTCATTGAATCCGTCTCCGGTTCCCGTTGGTAGGCTACACTGTAAGCGGACGAAATCCTCCGGATTAAGGGAATTAGGGCGCGGCGTGCTGATCCTCGGCCCGTCGCGCGCCCGATGGAGGCCCTTTCGCCCGGAACCCGGTAGGGCCACACCGTCAATCCTCGAGGAGGCAGCATGCCCAGCCAGCCCGCGCCCGTCCCGCCCGACGACCTGTCCCGCAAGCTCACCGTCGCGCGGCCGGACAGCGACCAGAGCCTGCCGCACATCGGGCTCGTCGGTGACACGTACACGATCCTCGTCTCCGGCGAGGACACCGCCGGCAAGTACACGCTCATCGACATGCATGTGCCCCCGGGCGGCGGCCCGCCGCCGCACCGGCACGATTTCGAGGAGATGTTCACCGTGCTGGACGGAGAAGTCCAGGTAACCTTCCGCGGCCAGATCCTCATCGCCCGCGCCGGCGAGACCATCAACGTGCCGGCCAACGCCCCGCACGCATTCACCAACGCCGGAGAGACGCCGTCGCGGCTGCTGTGCATGTGCGCGCCCGCGGGCCAGGACGAGTTCTTCACCCTGGTCGGCCAGCCCGTCGCCGCCCGGACTGAGGCGCCGCCGCCGCTCGCCGCCGCCGCGCACGCAGCCTTCATCGCCCGGTCGAGGGCGCTCGCGCCGGAGTACAAGACCGAGCTACTCCCGCCGCCCAGCGCGAAATAAGGGACGAGTGCCGAGATGACCTTCACGCTGGACGCTCAGGTGGCCGCGGTCCTCGCCGCGGCGATCGAGCAGAACGGTCCGCCGCCAGCTCCGCCAGTTGGTGACGTCGCCAGCCGCCGCGTCGCGCTCGACGCCATGCTGGAGTACTTCAACAACCAAGCGCAGCCGGTCGCCAGCAAAGTCGACATCTCCGACCGCAACATCATCGCGACCGACGGAGGTACGCTGCTCGCGAGATGGTACCGGCAGCCGTCGAGCGAGAGCGAGGCGGCGGTGCTGTACTTGCACGGCGGCGGGATGATCGTCGGCTCGGTACCGATCTTCGACGGGCCAGTCTCACGGTACGTGGCCCGTACCGGCGTCTCGATGCTCTCCCTGGAGTACAGGCTCGCACCAGAACATCCTCATCCCACTCCGGTCGAGGACGCCTACGCCGGGCTGGCCTGGCTCACCGACCACGCCGCCGAGCTTGGCATCGACCCCAGCCGCATCGCGGTCATGGGCGACAGCGCGGGCGGCGGGCTCGCCGCCGGCGTGGCCATCTTGAGCCGCGACCGCAAAGGCCCGGCGGTGGCGCGTCAGCTGCTCATCTACCCGATGCTCGACGATCGCACGACGCCCGACCCGTACATCGCGCCGTTGGCGGGGTGGTCCTATGACGACAATGCCACGGGCTGGAACGCCTTGCTCGGAACAGGACACGAGCACCGCGACATCGACCCGTCGGCCGCGCCGGGACGACTTGAGGACGCTACCGGCTTGCCGCCCGCCTACATCGAGGTGGGGCAGCTGGACGTCTTCCGCGACGAGGACGTCCGTTACGCGGTGACACTCAGCCGAGCGGGCGTGCCGGTCGAACTGCATCTGCACCCCGGCGTGCCGCATGAGTACGACGCCATCGCCTTCGAAGCCGACGTTTCGCGCCGCGCGCAAAGCGACCGCGACCGCGTGCTGCGGAGCCTGTGACGCCGGGTAGCGGTGAGACGCCCTCCAGGACACCTCGACGCGACCCGGTACCACGACAAACGAGAGGACAGTCGTTGACTAGCCCGGCTGACCAATTCAACCAGCGCACCATCGCCGAGTTCCGCGCCAACCACGGGCGGGTCGGCGGCAACTTCGCCGGTGCGCCGCTATTGCTTCTCCACACCGTCGGCGCCCGCAGCGGGCAGCCGCGGATCAACCCGATGATGTACCTGGCTGACGGCGACCGGTACCTCGTGTTCGCCTCAAAGGCGGGATCGGACCGCAACCCCGACTGGTACTGGAACCTGCGGGCCAAGCCGGATGCGACCATCGAGGTAGGCGACGAGACGATCGCGGTGCACGCCACCGACCTGACCGGCGCGGAACGCGATGAGAAGTACCGCATTCAATCCGAGCTCTATCCCGGATTCGCCGCGTACCAGCAGAAGACCAGCCGGACAATCCCCGTCATCGCGCTCACCCGCCGCGACGCCCTGGTACTTGACGCGGGCGCATGAGCCGCAGGGTGCAATTCGACCGCTACGGCCCGGCGGACGTCCTCCATGTCGTCGACGTCCCGCGTCCCTCGGCCGGCGACGGGCAGGTTCTGGTCCGGGTCGCCGCCGCGGGCATCCGACCCGGGAGCTCGCAATCGCTCCCCGCGTCGGGTCTGAAGGCGCCGCGCCCGTAACCCACTCGCTGCGCCACCCCGAGCTGCCAGTCGAGCGCCAGGATCGCCTGAATCTCTCCGGCGACGCCAGCGACCAGGATGGCGGCGATCACGAACGTCAACACGGTGCTGGTAATCCAGGCCCAGATCCGCCGTCAGCTTCGCGCGCTCCGCGAAGGATGAACAGTCCTCCTTCGACCGGGCCTGGAACCAGGCCACGGACCGCTGCCAGTGTGGCTCCAGCACCCGGCCACAGACGACGCGCTCACCGACACCGTGATCGCATGGGTTCGCACGCCCGACTGGACGGCATCCAGGGCCTACCTCGACGAACACTTCGCCGCCCTGCTTACCGACGACGCAGAAGCCGCACTGGAGCACCTCATCGACGCCAACCCCGCAACCGCTGGATTGCGCGACTACCTCGGCCTGCTCCAGGCTGCACGCGCCCGCGGACTTGAGGGCGCATACGCCGCCCACCAGCAGCAGCTCCTCACCGCTCATCTGACGCGGATGCTGGATGAATGGATCGGCATCCGGACCTGGGCGGCATCCCAGAACTTCGCCACTGGCCACGCCGACGAGCTCCTCCACCCCGGCGCCCTGGCCATCCTGGACAGCCTCGGCGGGCAGGACCCAGGCGCTCATGTGCTCCGGGTGCATCGCGGCCTGCTCGCCTATGCCACCAGCGCAGGATTCGACGCCGCCTACCGCCTCAGAGCCGACGGCAGCCAGCTGCCAGCGAGCACGACGCAGCCCATCCAGTCGTGTCCGCCAGCCTGCGCCTGGCCGTCGCCCGGATACACAGCGGACAATCTGCCGACGACCCTGAAGCGCATTTCCAGCTCGCTACCGCGACCCTGCTGGCAGGCAACGCCCGGCGGCAACGAGTGAACGGAGGTGATCCCAGCGACGGTCGTGGCAGCTCATGGTGCTCTGTCCGCGGGCTGTCCTACGAACGGCCTGTCAGGGAGGTGATCTTGGGCCATCACCGGCCCGCTCACTAGCGGCACGCATCTCAGGTAGCGCGGACGCACGCCTTGATCCATGTCGAATTCATGCCCAGATTCCCGCAGGGCAGGATATTGGTGCAGCTCAGAAGCGCTGGCTGACCGGTCTTGAGAACCGCTAGGTCAGCTTCGTTGGTTCGGCTCCGCTGTCATAGTGCGGGTGTGGAAGCTGTAGCGGGCTAGCGCCGGGCACCAGCGCTGGTATTCCCCCGTGCCGGCCAGCAAGGGGGTGGCTTCAGCAATCTTTGCCATCTCCGCGCCGACACGGGCGCAGAGTTGTCCTTCGGCAAAGTCCGCGCTGGCTGCTTTGGCGAAGATTGTGAGGATGTCGGTGTCCGGCGCTGCGGCTAGGAGTTCACGGAAGATCCGCTGGGCGGCAGCGGGGCTGCCGACCAGTATGGCGAGGAGGATCTGGACGACCTGGTACGGGCCGCCGGCCTCCGAGCCGGTGAAGGCTGCCAGGTCTGAGTCGGGGATGCCGATGCGGACAAGGCGGTACAGGTTGACGAGCCTTTTCGCTGCGCGGGGAGTCGGAAGCAGAGAGCCGAGGCGTGTCATGAACTCCACCTCGGGCGGGCTCAGCTGGAGTCCCAGCGGGCGCAGGTCGGGTATGGCGGCGCCAGGATCAACGGGGCGCGGCGCGGCCAGTTGATCCTTCTGGTCGCGGCTGTTGCGTTGGTCTGCCCGCTGCAGAGGAGTGTCGTGCCGGAGCGGCGCCTGGAGGGCGAGTTCATCGTCGTGGCTGTGAGGATTATCGGTATCGGTATCGGTATCGGTATCGGTATCGGTATCGGTATCGGTCGAGTCTGGCTTGCTTGCTGCGCCGCGATCGGCTGCGGGCTCGATAGGCGGGGATTCCGGTACGGCGGCCGGCACCGGGGCCTGTGGGGTGGCAGTGGGCGACGCCGGCTGCGGCAGTAGCGCGCGCAGGTAGGAGGCCAGCGCGGCGGGTGGGGGCGGAGCCAGCACGTAGGGGATCTGGAAGATCTTGTCTAGGTAGTCGACGGGGCTCGCCGGTCCTGCGTCAGCAGCTGGCTCCGGCGAACCATCGGGCACCGGCGAAACTGGCGCGTCGCCGGTGCTGAACAACTCTCGGTAGTGGTACTCCAGTGACCGGATGAGCCAGCGGGCGTCGACGGCAACGACCACCACGAACAACTCGAGCGCGAGCATGAGGTGAACCGCCTCGAGGACCTCCACGACCCGCCGTGGCGGGCAGCGGTCGAGGTCGTCGATGTAGAGCACGATCCGTTCCAGCGGCGGCTGCGTGGTCGCTCCGCTGGCGAGCCACTGGCTGCGGGCATCGGTCAGGTCACCGGACAGCCTTGCCAGGTCGCTGCGCACCTGGCCGAGCAGGCCCCGGTATTTCTGGTAGGCATTAGGCGCTGCCCGGTCGGTCAGGAATGCTGACAGCCGGGCGCTGGCATCGACCAGCGCCAGGCGTTCCCTCAGGTCCGCTATCTGCTGGCTGATGGCACGCTGCCGCTCATCGAGACTGCGACGCAGCCAGTCGGTGACACCCATCCCCGCACGATGCCAGCGCCGCAGCCGCTGCCCGATCACCACTATGGGCGTGATCACCGCCGCGACCGCTGCGGCGGCTGTACCGATCACCGATCCCCACAGTGACCAGGCTCCGTACGCGGCAGCGCCGAGCACCGCCCAGCTCAGCAGAACCCATCGGGCTGCCCGAATGCCGGGCGACAGTTCACGGGCGGCAGCAGCCATGACCCGCCAGGTGTAGGCAGGAGAGCCAAGCCATGCCAGAAAACCCTGCGGCCGGCCGACACGATCTGCCGAGCGCAGCCCGCCGCTCAGCCGCTGTTCCTCAGCCTCCCGCTCGGCAAGCTCCCTTCGCAGCGTGACACGTTCGGCCTGGACGGTAGCGGGATCGGGCAGGCCGGACGAGCTAGAAGGATCAGCCGCCAGAGCACGGAACAGATGATCGACTAGTCCGGACCATAGCTGGTCGTCGCTGTAATCCCATGCGTTGAACCGCACCTGCCGCACGTTCGCGGCGAACACGCTCAGGCCCGGGTTGTTGCGGGACATCTCGGCCAGCACATCGATGCGGCGCTGGATCTGCAGCATCACGCTGGACTTGCCTGCTCCCCAGTCGCCGATCAGCGCGACCGCCAGCGGCGGGGACGTCTCAGTGGCGGCTATCAGGTCGGCCAGCGTCTCCACATCGGAGGTAGCTCCGATCAGGTCATCCGCAGTCGGGGCGTCGCTGCGGACCCCGGCCAGGGGCCGCCCAACCCTGCGCGGCGCACCGAACCCAGTACCGTCGATCTGCGTTCCGTTCCGCGGATTCCAGATCCGGATGGTCGTATCACCGCCGGTGACCAGGGTGGCGCCGTCGGAGGCGTAGGCCACCGAGAGCACCGCGCCGGTGTGGCCGGTGAGCTGCTGCAGCTGCTGGCCGGTGCGGGCATCCCAGATCCGGACAGTGCCGTCACCGCCGCCGGCGGCCAGGGCAGCGCCGTCGGGGGCATAGGCCACCGAGAGCACCTCGCCGGTGTGGCCGGTGAGCTGCTGCAGCTGCTGGCCGGTGCGGGCATCCCAGATCCCGACGGTGCCGTCATCGCCGCCGGCGGCCAGGGTGGTGCCATCGGGGGCGTAGGCCACCGACCGCACCGCGCCGGTGTGGCCGGTGAGCTGCTGCAATTGCTGGCCGGTGCGGGCATCCCAGATCCCGACGGTGCCGTCATCGCCGCCGGCGGCCAGGGTGGCGCCGTCGGGGGCGTAGGCCGCCGAGTGCACAGGGCCGGTGTGGCCGGTGAGCTGCTGCAATTGCTGGCCGGTGCGGGCATCCCAGATCCGGACGCCGTCACCGCTGCCGGCGGCCAGGGTGGCGCCGTCGGGGGCGTAGGCCACCGACCGCACCGCGCCGGTGTGGCCGGTGAGCTGCTGCAGCTGCTGGCCGGTGCGGGCATCCCAGATCCGGACGGTGCCGTCATCGCCGCCGGCGGCCAGGGCGGCGCCGTCGGGGGCGTAGGCCACCGACCGCAACGAGTCGGTGTGGCTGGTGAGCTGCTGCAGCTGCTGGCCGGTGCGGGCATCCCAGATCCGGACGCCGTCATAGGCGCCGGTGGCAATGACGGCGCCGTCGGGGGCGCAGGCCACCGACCGCACCGCGCCGGTGTGGCCGGTGAGCTGCTGCAGTTGCTGGCCGGTGCGGGCATCCCAGATCCGGACGCCGTCATCGCCGCCGGCGGCCAGGGTGGTGCCGTCGGAGGCGTAGGCCACCGAGAGCACGTAGCCGGTGCGGCCGGCAAGCTGCTGCAGCTGCTGGCCGGTGCGGGCATCCCAGATCCGGACTCCGTCATAGGCGCCGGTGGCCAGGGCAGCGCCGTCGGGGGCGTAGGCCGCCGAAAGCACCGCGCCGGTGTGGCCGGTGAGCTGCTGCAGCTGCTGGCCGGTGCGGGCATCCCAGATCCGGACGCCGTCATCGTCGCAGGTAGCCAGGGTGGCGCCGTCGGGGGCGTAGGCCACCGAGGGCAGGTAGCCGGTGTGCTCGGCAAGCTGCTGCAGCTGCTGGCCGGTGCGGGCATCCCAGATCCGGACGCCGTCACCGCCGCAGCTAGCCAGGGTGGCGCCGTCGGGGGCATAGGCCACCGAGAGCACCGCGCCGGTATGGCCGGCAAGCTGCTGTAGCTGCTGGCCGGTGCGGGCATCCCAGATCCCGACAGTGCCGTCACCGCCGCAGCTAGCCAGGGTGGCGCCGTCGGGGGCATAGGCCACCGAGAGCACCGCGCCGGTATGGCCGGCAAGCTGCTGCAGCTGCTGGCCGGTGCGGGCATCCCAGATCCGGACAGTGCCGTCACCGCCGCCGGCGGCCAGGGTGGCGCCGTCGGGGCCATAGGCCACCGACTTTACCTGGCCGGTGTGGCCGGCAAGCTGCTGCAGCTGCTGGCCGGTGCGGGCATCCCAGATCCGGACAGTGCCGTCATCGCCGCCGGTGGCCAGGGTGGCGCCGTCGGGGGCATAGGCCACCGACTCCACCTGGCCGGCGTGCCCGCCGTACGGCGTGACCCCCGGACCACTCACCGCCACCGCTGCCCCCTTTTGGGCTAGCGCCGATCCGCTAGCGTAGGGCGTCACCGAGCCGCCATCGTCAGCGTAAGCCTCGGGAAGCAGGTTTCCCATAACCATCAGATGTCGGGAAGCAGTACCACGAGAGGGCGACAGCAGCCCGACTGCCTTGGCTTAAGACCGCGGCCGCCGTCCTTCCATGGCGCTGCGTCCAGCACAGTGTGCATCTGAGACCTAGATCATGCCGAATACATGCCTAAATGAACGCATGTCGCGGCGTTAGGGCAGGTCAGGTGAGTTCAAGGACGGGTCTTGAAAACCGCTGAAGCGTGCAAGCGTTTCCGTGGGTTCGAATCCCACACCCTCCGCTCTGGGTTACCGACAGAACTGCCGGTGTCGTGCCGACAGAACTGTGGCGGTGGCCTTGGTTGATTGTTGCGGCATGGTCTGACACTTCAGTGCTGGGCGTGTGTGAGCCGGGTGTCTGGTTTCACGGGTGGTGGATGGCTGGGGATGCTGGCGGTCGGGCGTCCTGGGCGTGGCTGGCCGGCTGGCTGTGGGTGACTGGCGGTGGGGCTGGGATCTTGGTGTGCTCAGGGGTCTGGCTGGTGGTCGCGGAGGCTGGTGTTGCGGCGCCGTGCGCGTTTGGTGGCTGCGGCGGTGTGCTGCTGGGCGGTAAGGGCTCGCCAGGCGCGGATCTTTGCGCAGGTTGGCGGCCATGAGGAGCAGGGCGGTGAACAGGGCGCAGGCGGTGATGCCGCGGACGCGGCGGCGGGCGGGCTGGGCGAGGGCCTGGCGGGCGGGGTCTTTGATGAAGCCGTTGAGGCCCTCGATGGTGTTGCGCAGGGTGGCGTAGCGGTCCTGCCAGGCGGGTGAGGCGAAGGGGAGGTCCTGGCGGTGGCGGGCTCCGGTGTCGGGGGCGATGGTGATGGCGGTCTGGCGGCAGATCCGCGGCGGGTCCGCGGGAGCGTCGAGGATCTTGGCGCGTCCGTCGCGCGGGGCGGGGTGGCCTGGCGCAGCGGGCAGATGAGCCGGGGGTGGCTGCCGGTGGCCGGGCAGGATAGCCGCTGGTAGCCGTCCTGGTCGGGCCGGTCTTTGGGCTTGAGGCGGTAGGGGCTGCGGGCGGCGATGCGGAAGGTTGGCCTCGACCAGCGCATTTATGAAGCTCTCCATCCGGCCCCGGGCGGCGCTGCCCTCCTGCGGGGTCATCGGCTGCGAGGCGGCGGTGAGTTCCTGCGGGGTCAGGCAGCGGTTCTTGGGCAGCGGCGAGGGGTCGGCGGCTGAGCAGGTCAGGTGGAAGCAGTAGCGCACCCGCCGGCAGGCGGCTAGGAAGCCGCGCCGGCCCGGTGCGGTGCCGGTGACACCGAGCAGGGCGCGGGAGGCCGGGGTGAGGCGGCGGAACAGCAGCTCGGTGACCAGGGTCAGGTGCAGCGGCCGGTCGTCTATCGCCAGCAGGAGCAGGGCGGCCAGCACGGCTCGGACCGGCAGGCAGCGGCGGCGGCCGGTCGGCCTGGCCAGCGCGGCCTCGGCGTGGCTGGCGACCGCAGAGCGGTCGATGAGGGCAGCGGCGAAGGCCACGGTCTCATCATCGAGGAGCCTGGCGGGCTCGGGGATCTTCAGCCCGCAGCCGTCCATGCTCAGCGCGCCTACCGGCTTTTGTCCCGGGCGCGCAGGGCGGCCCTGGACGGGGCGCCTTGGACGTGGCGCGCGTAGCGGGCCAGGGATTCCGCCTCGCGGATCCCGGTGCTGGCCAGCAGCTCGTCCAGCGGGGTGCCCGCGGCGAGGTGATCGCAGATGAAGGTGGCCCGGCACCGGCCCATCGACAGCCGCGGCGCCGCCGGATCGGCTGCCAGGCGGGCGGCGAAGCTGCTGACGAAGTTCTTGTATCCGCGGTCGGCCAGGCCGGGCGGAACACGAACCCGTCCCCGGCAATGCGGGCCAGGCCCTCCAGGAGCGGGCCGTAACGGCCGGCGGCCGTTACGGCGCGGGGCGCCGGGCCGGCCACGCGCGTCACCACGGTGTCGCCGGCCCGCACGATGCGGGCGCCGCGCAGCGCGGCCAGCTCGCCGGGCCGCAGCCCTGCCCCGATTCCGAACCACACCATCGCCAGCGCCGAGGACCGCCGCGCCGCGCTGGGCCCCGGCCATCGAGACCAGGCCGGCCCGCTCATCCCGGGAGTAGGGCGGCGGTGCCTTCGCGCCGGCAAACGGCGTCACCCGGCCTGACGCCGGCCCGTGGACTTCCCCGGCCAGCGCATACAGCACCGAGCGGTAGGTGCCGCGTGCCGGGGCAGCCCGGCCGCGGAGGCCTGCCACGCAGAACGCCTCACTTCGGGCAAGGGGAGTTGCCGCCTTCATGCTCGAGGATGTGCTTCCGCCCGGTCAGGATGGGTCAGCCAAGCGCTGGTGCGCGGCGTAGGCCTTGTAACGGAGCGCTTCCCTGCTGGTAGCGCGGGGAACGACGCGGATGGTTCCCGTCGATGACCAGCCGGAAATGGTCGTTTTCGGAGATCACGGTGATGATCTTGCCTGCGTGGGTCATGCCGACCTGGATCTTCTGGGTGGCGACCATGATGCCGCCGTGGCTCGGACAGCCGCAAGCTCGAGGCCGGCGGGGAATCGAGGACCGCCTGGCGGCAAGCCTCTGCGGCTCTGACAGTGCCCACAGTTAATCTCTTGGGTGTGGGGTTACATGACAGGCCAAGGCAAGCGATGGTTACGGTGACACCATGACCGGAGGCCCGCTCGTCAAGCGCAACTCGGGTGACGTGGACAGACCGGGCAGCCCGCTAACCGATCCGCATTACATGATCCCTCTTTACCGCAAGGCGGAGGCTGCTCGTATCATTCGAGTTCCGCCCAACACGCTGCGCAACTGGGCAGGCGGCCCGGCCTTGAGCCCGGACATCGCCACTACTCCGACGGAACGCCTCCGCATAGGTCATGTCGCTGAAGCGGATGATGCGGCCTTGCCAGCCCGGCTGGTCCCGCGTGAGGCGAGCCTCATCACAGTGGTTGAGGCGAAGACGCCCCGAGGCCCTACGATCCCGTTCGTCGGGCTGACCGAAGCTTACATCTTGGCCTCTTTCCGGCAGGCTGGCGTACCGATGCAGCGCATTCGCCCCGCGATCCGGCGCCTTGAGGAAGAGATGGGACTCACCCAGGCGCTGGCCAGCGAGAGGCTCCGGACCGACGGTGCCGAGGTGCTCTGGGACTACGGGCTGCAGACGGATGACCAGGCGGAAAAAGATGCAGTTGGCGATCTGGTAGTGGTGCGTAACGGGCAACTGGTGTTCCGGCAAGTAGTGCAGGACTACCTACGGCGGGTTACCTACCAAGATGGATGGGCGCGGATGATCAACGTTGGGCGCGGCAAGGTAGATGTGACCGTGGACCCGTGGATCAACGGCGGCCACCCTACCCTTGCCAGGCGGGGCATCGCAGTAGCGGACATCTTGAGCAGGATTCGTGCAGGGGAGTCTTCGAAGGCAGTCGCCGCCGACTATGACCTGCGTGTTTCGGAGGTCATGGCACTGCTAGAGCTGGCAGCCTAGCTCGTGCCTGGCCGCCGGGCCCCTGACGTGACGATGCCAGCCTTGCGGTTCTTTGTGGACCGAAGCCTTGGTTCACACATGGTCCCCGATGCGCTCCGCGTGGCTGGCTGGATGCTGGAGACGATGGACGAGCGCTATGGCAGCGATGCGTCACAGTTCATTCAGGACATCCAGTGGATCGAGGAAGCCGCGGAGCGGGGTGACGTGATGCTGTGCAAGGATTTACGAGTTGCCACCAACCCGCTTGAGGCCGATGCTGTCCACCGCGTCTCTGCGCGAGTATTCGGGCTGGCCCGGCGAGAAGTTGACGGCCAGGGCTATGGCCCGGTGCTTCCTGGACAACGAACAGCGCATATACCGGATGGCCCGCCGCGCCGAGGGTCCCTACGTGGTCTCGGTTAGCGGGAACGGGCTTCGTCGTGTGACATTGAATTTGTCCCGGCCCCTTTGACGCCGTACCGCAGCACCCTTCTAGCTGACGTGCTGGCCCCTCGGTGATGCCCTGACCCGCACTGCGCCAAGCGCGCATCATGCGCCGTCCCCCGCCGGTGAGAGAGGCGGATCGCCATGTGGCTCAGGCGTGTCGACGCTGCGCGAATACTGACCCCCGGGGCGCTCCCGAATCCGCCCAGCATAAGGGTCAAGATTGGCCCGGCGTTTGACAAGGCGGCTTGATCGCACTGGGGTCCTCAACCTCGCCATGCCCGAATACGTGCCCAAGTGTTCGCTCGCGAAAGCAATCAGCGCAGGTAAGTGCGCGGGGTTACCGGTCTTGAGATCCGCTGAGGGGGGCGTCGCGGGCAGTACCTCACCCTTGGGCGCAGTTAGATGTCGGTGTCCTCGCCAGCCAGTCGGGACCCAATGACAGCCGTCAAGTTTGGCCAGCGGCTGTCACGGAGCGTAAGTGTTCGCGGCGCTCGTTCGTTCAGAACGCCGACTCGGCGCTGCTCGTCATGCTCGTGAGTCGGCGGCGCCGGAAAGCTCGCCCGGCCAGGATCGGCGCGGCTTGCCAGTAACTCAGATGGCTAGGTTCAACGGGACGCGGAACGCGATCACGAGGTCCTGTCTTCGCTGTGCCGGCCGAGTTCCCGGTCAGTGCACGGTGTGGGGGAGCTTGCCGTGGGCGCCGAGCTTGTAGGCGATGATCAGTGCCTGGCCGGATAGCGGCACGGATGCTCCGGCGATGACGTAGTCGCCGTCGATGGTGACGGGCGAGTTCGAGCCGGCCGACAGGGGCGTGTTCAGCAGGATGGCGCCGGTCTTCGCGTTGAATGCGTACAGGTGACCGCTGTAGGTGGTGGTGAACACGACGTTGTTCGTGATGGTGGCGGCGCCGTAGGGGGAGGAGGGGAGCTTGGCGTCCCATTCGGTCTTCCCGGTGTCCTGGCTGACGGCGACCATCTCGCCGGTCGCCTTGGGGATGGATGCCTCGTAGGCCTTGGAGCTCTCGGCGAGGCCCTTAACGGTCATAGGCACGGCGAGGTTGTTGACCGCGGCGAAAGTGGTGGTGCCGTTGGTAGCGAGCTGGGATTCGATGCCGCCGAACACGCCGGGCTCGAGGGTGAACTTGGCGGGCAGCAGTGAGCTGGCCGAGCCGGGGGTGGCGTGCTCGGTGAGCTGTCCGGCGCTGGCGGGTCCGCTGTGCGCGCCGACGGGGAGCTTCCACAGCAGCTTGCCGGTTTTCGCGTTCAGTTCGATCAGGATGCCGGCCTTGCCCCCGTCGATCACCACCTGCTGCCCATGCGCGGTGGTCAGGACGGGGGAGTTCTGCAGGTCCCAGTCGAACAGGTCGTGCGGGGTGAGCTGGTAATACCACAGCAGCTTGCCCTGCGGGGAGAGCTTGACGACGGAGTCGGTGTACAGGTCCGGGCCGGGCCTGCTGGTGCCCCAGGGGTAGCCCTTGGGCCAGCCGGTCTGGCCGATCGGGCCGGGGTTCGCGGTGCCGATGTAAAGGTTGCCCTGGGCATCGAAGGATGGCGGGTCCCACAGGCCGCCGCCGGAGTTGATAGCGGGGTTCCCCCACACGTTCTGCACTTCGTCCCAGGACCACTGCGGCGCGCCCGTCTTCGCGTTCAGCGCCCACAGAATCCCCTTGGCGCCGCCGAGATACTCGCCCTTGTTCGGATTGACCGGCACGGTCGAGACGTACACGGTGCCGTGGTTGTAGCCGGGCGCCATGTCGATGCCCTCGTGGTCGTTGCCGGTCAGGGTCCAGCTCCACAGCTGCTTGCCGGTGGCCGCCGACAGGGCGACCGCGGCTTTGTCCGTGGCCGCGTACACGGTTCCGCCGATCACGTTGACGCCGTCCGGTCCGCCGTTGAGTGAGTTGTAGTTGTGCGTCCAGAGCACCTTGCCGGTGGCGAGTCTGATCGCCATCACGTTCGACTCCTGGTCCTGGAGGTAGACCACGCCGTTCACCACCACCGGCGTCGTCGCGTAGCCATTTGCAATGCCAGCGGCATGGGTTGCGCCCGTCGACTCGACCGGCACGCACCACGCCACGCCCAGCTCCGTCACATTCGAGCTGGTGATCGGGCTGGCGACGTCGCGAGTGTTCGCCAGGTTGCCGCCCGGCAGCGTCCAGCCCGCCGCCACCGCCGGATCAGGCGAGCCGGCCGCCGTGCTTGCTGTGCTCCCGGCCGCGGGCTTACCGGAGCAGTTCGGCACGCTGGAACTGCTCTTGCTGCTCGCGCAGCCGCCGACCGCCAGGCCTGCGGCGACCAGCAGGGTCAGGCCGGCTACTGCGGGCCGCTGAGTGAAACACCTCATCTGGCTCATCTCCTGCGTCTGGGGAAACTGGCCGGGCGGTGCGTGACCGGGCGGCCGGTGCGGATCAGGTTCGGCTGGCCGCGGTAGCGGCGGGACAGCCCGGCCACTGAGATCGCTGGCGTCATATCTGGATACCTCCCTGCGCGTAGCTGGACTCGCCGATCAGCCCGATCAGCTCATCGGCGCCGATCCCGAGCCGGCCGGCCTCAGCGACCAGCGGCTCCACATAACGTTCGGCGAACCGCTTACGGCGCACGGCCGGCAGTTGCGCGGGTGCGCTGCGCTTGGGCGTGCCGCCTGGCTGGGTGGTGATGGCCTGCGAGCCGGGTGGCGGTTGTCCTGGCAAGCGGGTCTGCAGCTTGGCCCTTTCGGGCGCGGTGTGGTGCCGCTATTCCCAGCGGAAGAAGCGCTTGGCCAGGTAGCCGAACACCAGTGCGTATCCCGCGAGGACTAGCAGCGGCTGCGCGGGCGGGAACTGGCCCACCCACGAGTGGCCGATCGCCGGCACGGCCGCGCCGAGCGGGGTGTAGTGGCTGATGTCCTGGATCACGGCTGGCATCAGCTGTACCGGGTAGTACAGCCCGGAGAAGAACATCATCGGGTAGAGCGCCGCGGCCATGAGGCCCCGGGCGGCGCCTGCGGTGCGGGCGAGGGCCGCGATCGCCAGCCCGATCGCGAACAGCGCGGCCATGGTGAGCGCGATCGCCAGCACCATGGCGGCTGGGTTCTTCGGGGCGCTGATCCCGAAGAACACGATGCTCACGGTGATGAGCAGTGCCAGCGTGACCGCCATCAGGCAGGCCTGGACGACAATCTGCGCGGCCAGCACCCAGTACGCGGGCACCGGCGTCGTCGACAGGCGGCGCAGGATGCCGAGCTCACGGTAGGAAACCAGCGGCCCGGGAAGGTAGGTGAAGGCGATCATCGCGATCGAGAAGGACATGAGGATCGGGATGTAAATGTCGAACGGCGAATAGCCGCCCAGACTGGCCGAGGGCTGCCTGAACACTGGGATTTCGCCGAAGATGACCAGGAGCAGCAGGGCGATCCCCGTGCCGGCGATCATCCCGGCCGGCTGCCGCCAGGCTAGCCGGGCCTCGTTGAGCACCATGTTGGCGAACGCGGCGCGCGGCGCTCGCGGCCGGGTCAGCGTGAGCGTGGTCATGACTGTGCTCCTTCTTTTGCTTCGTGCAGGTGCCTTCCGGTGAGTCGCACGAAGGCGTCCTCCAGAGTCGATGCGTCGATCCGCAGGTCCTGCGTCTCGACGCCCGCCGCGTGCATGGCGACGATCACGGCGGTGGCGAGTTCACCGGTGCCGGTGACGACGATGTGGTGGCCGTCGTGCTCGATCGCGGTCACCTCCGGCAGGCCGGTCAGCAGGCTCTCGTTGAACGGGGCCGACGGCAGGAACCGGACGGTCTTGGCGCCCATGGCCCGCGCGGCCAGGCCCGCCGGGGTGTCCAGCGCGACGATGCGGCCGGAGTCGATGAGCGCTACCCGGTCGCATAGTCGCTCGGCTTCCTCCATGAAATGCGTGACCAGCAGGACCGTCGTTCCGCGGTCACGAACGTGCTCGATGAGTTCCCAGGCGTCCCGGCGGGCCTGCGGGTCGAGTCCGGTTGTCATTTCGTCCAGGACTGCGATCCTGGGCGCGCCGATGAGCGCCAGTACCACGGACAAGCGCTGCTGCTGGCCGCCGGACAGGGACCGGTAGTAGGACTCGCGCTTACCGCCCAGGCCGAGCGCCCCGGCCAGTTCGCCCACGTCGGCCGGATGGCAGTAGAAGGACTGGTACATGTCGAGGATCTCGCCAACCCTGAGCTTGGCCGGAAAGGCGCCCGACTGCAGTTGCACTCCGGTGATCTCGTGGATCTGGGCCTTGCCGGCCTGCGGATCGATGCCCATCAGCCGGATCGTCCCCGAGTCCGGGGACCGCAGGCCGATGGCGCACTCGACCGTGGTGGTCTTCCCGGCTCCGTTCGGGCCCAGGATGCCGAAAATCTCGCCCTCAGTGACCGAGAACGAGACGTCGTCGACCGCGACCAGCGGACCGTAAGCCTTGCGCAGATGCGAGACCTCAACGGCCGACCCGCTCGCAGCCTGTCCCGGCCTGCCGAGACCAAGTGCGCTGTCTGCCGTGCTGTTCGGGGTAACAGCTCTGGTGGCTGTATCCGCTGCGCCGTCCAGCTGCAGCGCTCCGCCCAGACTGGCGCGAGCCTGCGGGGCGTGGCTGTCAAGCCGCCCGCCGACCGCGCTGTGTGGTGCACCCATGGCTGTCTCCTGTCTGCAGCAGCTCCGGCGCCCTGGCCGCTGCCGCGCTGGATACTCGGATCGGCGCGGCCAGCTCATTGGCTTGCACGTGCCCGTTGCTCCGTCAGCTTCCGCCCGCGCGGTATCGGCAAGCTCTCGCCTGGCGATAGCGGGTCGATGCCTAGCGCGGACGACGCCACGCCGGGAACCGGAAGGCAATCGGCAGGCGTTACCAAGGCAGGCCACGCCCCGTCCGGGGTAGTTGCTCGTCGGGCGATAGGTCAGATGCAGGTCAGTGTCGTCGCGCGCGTCCAGACTGTCCTTGACCGGATGGCCCTGCGGCCAGGGCGGGTGCAGCAGTTCGTGGACAGCGATGTTGAGCACCCTGTCGTCCTCGTACCGGGACATCGGCGAGGAAGCGGGTGCCAGTGACGCGGATGCCGTGCGGCGCAGCCCAGCGCTGTTCCGCCTGGCGGCTCAGCGGGCTAGTTTCCGGTAGCACGTGCCTTACGGAGCTCGGCAGCCGGCCATGACCTCAGCCGGCCGGGCCTCCCGCGTCACCCGGTCTGAGGCCGCCCGGGCCGGTGCAAGCGCTGCAAGGGATCAGGCGTGCGGATCCGCTGGGGCTACCGGCTTCTGCAGCACATCAACCGCGCAGCGCTGGCTCATCTGCAACCATGCCCGGAAGATCGGCGGGCAGGAAACGGGCCGGTTCGAGCAAGTGGACATCGTGGCGGCGTCGTGGCTGCAGTTCACCAGCCGTGACGGTGACCCGCAGGATCATATTCACAATCAGATCGCCCGCATGGTCCGTACCCGAAGCGACGGGAAATGGCGGGCGCTGGCTGTGGGCGTTGCCCTGGGCGATCAGGTCGTGGACCGCGGCGTGACGCTCGCGGGCCCGTACCGCCAGGCGGGAGTCACCGGGTTCGGGGTCGTCGGGCTCGGGGTCGGGTCCTCGCAGGTCGGCGCGGCGAGTCCGCCGCTGGTGCTCGCCGGGCCGCCAGCCAGCTCGCGTTCGCGGGTCCGGGGCAGTGCTGTAATCGCGGTGCTACCCGGGCAGGCTATTCTGGCTGCGCCTGCCGGCGGTTGCCCGGCTACGTCATCCGTGTGTTGTCGGCGAGTGTCGCGCGCAGGGCAGCCGCGTCCGCCGACGTCGCAGCCGCGGCGGCGCTGTCACCAAGAGCGGCATGCGCGTCACTGAGCAGCGTGAGCGCCCGCGCCTCATCCAGCGGTGCCCCCATTCCCCGGAAGATACCGGATGCCTGCTGCCCGAGGGCGACGGCCTGTCCCGGATCACCGCTGGCGAGCGCCAGTTCGCTCAACCCGAGCAGCGCCCGCGCCTCGGCCCACCGGTCGCCGGTGCTGCCGGCAAGCTCCAGGGCGCGCTGCAGGGCGGTGCGTGCCTGCGCGTACTCACCCTGGCGCACCCACGCGACCCCCGCGGCCTGCAGGATGCGTGCTTCTCCGACAGGATCGCCGGTGTCGCGGACAATAGCCAGCGCGTCCTCGAGCCTGCCCACGGCTCGCGCCGGCTCACCCGCCCGCAGGGCAGCCTCACCACTGAGATACAGCACCTGCGCCTCGACCCTCACGTTGTGCCCGGCCCTGGCCAGCCGCAGCGCCTCGGCCAGCAGCGCCCAGGCTTCGCCGGGCTCGTGCTGGTCTAGTTTGATCATGGCCAGGTTCTGCAGCACATGTGCTGCGGCCACGTTGTCTCCCGTCTCCCGGAATATGGTCAGCACCTGGTCATAACGTCTTGCGGCGTCGTCGAGCCGTCCGCCGACCCTGTCCAGGAATGCGATGTTGCGGGTCGACAGGGCAAAGCCCTGATCGTCGCCGATGTCCTGGAACAGCTGTGCTGCCGCATCGAGGTCGCGGCGAGCCGCGTCGAACTGCTGCTGCTCTGACTGGAGCGTCCCTCGCGAGTGCAGCATCGCCGCCTGGCCGCGAACGTCCTGTGCCTGCCGGGCAGCCTGCAGGGCGACATCGCTGGTTTCCCGCCAGTCGTCGAAGTAGGCCCGGGTCTCGAAGAGCGGTTCCGCGCCGTGGGCAAGGCTCCAGCACGGCCCGGCGAGCCCCGCCCGGGCTGCCTGCCGGACCCCCGACACCAGCGCGGCCCGCTCGCGCTCGAACCACGACAGGGGATCGCTCAGCAGCTGATCCACCAGTCGCTCTGGCAGCGGCCACCGCAGGGCGCTGCTGTCGAGCCGGAAGTAGGCACCGCCCTCGTAGCGGCGGCGGCCCTCCTCGGCGAGATACAGCAGGACGCCGAGCGCGCGCTCCAGCGCCGCCGCCCGCTCGGCGGCGGGCTCTTCGGCGGCGAGGCGCTCGCGGGCGAACACGCGGATCAGCTCGTGGAAGCGGTAGTGGCTGTACACGCCCGCTCCGGTGCCAGCGATCTCGACCAGCTGGGCATTGACCAGCTCGTCGAGCAGGTCCTCGGCGTCGGCAGGCGGCAGGTCGAGGAGCGCGGCGCTCATCCAGCCGGAGAAGACCGGCTGCTCGAGCAGCGCCAGCCGCCGGAACAGCCGCCTCGCCTGGTCGCTGGCGCTGTCGTAGCCGAGGGAGATACTCGCCCGGACGCCCATGTCGCCATGGCTGAGCTCGTCCAGGCGGCGCGTCTCGTCGGCCAGCCGGTCGGCGAGCTGCTGGAAGCTCCGGTGCGGCCGCGCGGCCAGCCGCGCGCCGGCGATGCGCAGCGCCAGCGGGAGGTGGCCGCACTGCGCGGCGACCGCAGCCGCGGCCCGGGATTGCGCCTGTACCCGGTCGGTACCGGCGATGCGGGCGAGCAGGTCCAGCGACTGGCCCGCGTCGAGGACATTCACCTCGATGCGGGTGGCGCCCGGAAGGCCTGCGAGCCTGCTCCGGCTGGTGACAAGCACCGCCGCGCCGCCGCTGCCGGGAAGCAGCGGCGATACCTGGCTCTCGCCGGCCGCGTCGTCGAGCACCACCAGGATCCGCCGGCCGGCGAGCAGGCTGCGATAGACCTCCGCGCGCTCGTCCAGGCCCTCGGGTATCTGCGGGCCCGGCACGCCCAGCGCGCGCAGGAACCGCTCGAGCACGTGCATCGGGCCGACCGGCCGCGGCGACCAGCCGTGCAGGTCGGCGAACAGCTGCCCGTCGCGGAATTGCCCGGCCGCGCCGTGCGCTGCATGCACCGCGGTGCTGGTCTTGCCTACCCCGCCCTGGCCGGTGATCACCACGACAGGCACCGGGAGCCGGGACCGTTGCCCGGCCGCGCGGGTCAGGCGCTGATCGATCTGCTCGATCTGCTCGGCGCGGCCGGTGAAATCTGCGATGTCTGCGGGGAGCAGGCTTGGAATCTGCCGGGTCGCCGGCTGGATCGTGACGGGGCCGGCGGGCGGGTCAAGGGCCGGGTCGCAGGTGAGGATGGCGTGCTCAAGCTGCCGCAGCCGTTCGCCCGGCTCGATCCCCAGTTCATCGATCATGGTCCGCCGAGCCTGCCGGTAAACCTGCAGCGCCTCCGCCGCGCGATCACACCGGTACAACGCCAGCATCAGCTGGCCGCGCAATCGCTCCCGCAGCGGATACTGCTCCACGAGCTCGGACAGCTCGCCGACCAGCTCGTGATGCCGGCCCAGGTCAAGTTCCAGCGTCAGACGGTCTTCGTTGGCGCCGATGCGCTGCTCGTCCAGGCGGCTAGCCGCCGCCCGGATGAGCAGGCTGTCCAAGCCGTCAAGCGCGGGAGCACGCCAGAGCCGAAGCGCATCGCGATAGTGAGCGACGGCCTGGTCAAGGTGATTGGCTTCGCGAGCAGCGCGAGCGGTCGCAGCCAGTTCGGCGAACCGCCGGGAGTCAAGCTGGCTATTGCCGACCTGGATGACGTAGCCCTGTGCCCGCGTGGAAATGGCGTCGGCGTCACCGTGCGAAGCAAACAGGCGGCGCAGCGAAGAGATGCTGTTCTGCGCCTGCGCACGGGAAGTCGGCGGCAGGTCCTCGCCGTAAATCGCCCCCAGCAGCCGGTCCACGGTGACAACCCTGTTCGCATTAAGCAGAAGCATCGCCAGGACGACCTGGTCACGGGCGCCGCCCAGCTCAAGCCGCTCCGGGCCCGCCGCGATCTCAAGAGATCCCAGGATCCTGAACTCCACCGAATCACCGCGCTGCACGTCGAAACCGATTCAGCCGCTTAGCATGTCCCTGCGATAAATCTGGCGGGCGTCATCGCTGGTTACCGAGAACCGGCACGAAGACCCGGACGCGCCCAGGATGCCCGCACAAGGGCCTCCCTGTCCAGGGGCATGGTGATCTAGCCCGGTGACCTGCCTGCGGCCGAGGACTAGGTGACCGTTTCAGGATGACGCCGGCTCGGCGGCGCACTTGCAGAGTTCGCGATGCTCCTCCTCCGCCACCGTCAGGCAACATGCCCACGCCGGGTATGACCGGCTCAATTCACGCCACATCGGCGACACGCCGGCAGTCATCGGCAGGCCACACTCCACCGAGACCATCGGCATGCCCAAGCATCCTCGGTTCCATCTGGGGTCTGCTCATGTCCACCCGCCTCATGCGCGGCGAGGAGGAAGCCGGGCGCTACGATCTGCTCCTGGCCGGTCAGACAACACGCCGACGCGCCGCGGGCCAGGCGCTCGCAGGCCTCGGCGCCGGGTTGCTGGCCTTGTTCGTGCTGACGGCTCTCGGGGCCATTGTCACCGGCCGGTCCCCATCGGCAGGATTCAGTCTCGGCCAGTGCCTGTACTTCTCTGTCACGCTCGTGGCGGCGGCCGCCATGTTCCTCGCCATCGGCGCGCTCGCCAGCCAGCTGGCCAGCACCCGCCGGCGCGCCGCGGCCATGGCCGGGGTCGTCTTCGGCCTGGCGTATGCACTGCGCATGGTGGCTGACACGAACCTGGGCCTGCACTGGCTGGTGTGGCTGAGCCCTCTCGGCTGGGTCGAGGAAAGCAGGCCTCTAGCCAACCCGAACCCGGCGGCACTGCTTCCGGTCCTCGTCTTGCTGATTGCGGTCACCGCAGTGACGCTGCACCTGGCCGGCACCCGCGACGCCGGGGCAGCCTCGTGGCCCGGACGCGACTCGTCACAACCGCATCTGGTCCTGCTTGGCGGCTCCCCGGGCTTGGCCGTGCGCCTGATGCGGCCGGTCGCACTTGGCTGGCTGTTCGCAGTCACTGTCTTCGCTGTGCTCATCGGAACCACGGCCGAGTCGTCCGCCAAGGACGCCACCGGCTCGCAAGGGATCAGCCAGGCGATCGGACGGCTCGGCGGGCACGGCTCAATCGTGGCGGACGATCTTGGTCTGACGTTCCTGATCCTCGCGCTCCTGATCGCGCTGATCTCGGCCGGCCAGATCACTGCGATGCGGACCGAGGAGGCCGACGGTTACCTGGAGAACCTCCTTGTACGTCCCGTGAGCCGGACCTCGTGGTTCGCCGGACGGCTGGGACTCTCCTCCCTTCTCGTCCTTACGGCTGGCCTGCTGGCCGGGATCGGGGCCTGGGCGGGCGCCGCCAGCCAGCACAGCGGGGTCCGTTTCGGGTCGCTGGTGACGGCCGGCCTGAACGTCGTCCCGCCGGGGCTTTTCCTCCTCGGCCTCGGCGCGCTGGTGCTCGGCGCGTGGCCGCGGCGGACCTCGACGGTTGTCTACGGATACCTGGCCTGGTCGTTTCTCATCGAGTTCGCGGGCGGAGTGGTTCACACCAGTCACTAGCTACTGGACACATCCATCTTCTTCCACATGGTTCCCGCCCCCGCCACGAGTCCCGACTGGTCGAGCATGGCGGTCATCACCGGCCTCGGGATCCTAGGAGCCGTCCTCGGCGGCATCCTTCTCTGCCGTCGCGACCAGAAGAACGCGTGACCCAGCGCAGCGCCGGCTTACCGCAGATGCTGCTGGTGATCACAGTCGCGCTGGTGACCCTGGCGGCCCTCAACGCGATCCTCACGGCCTGGGCAACCGTGCCGGACGCCAGGCATGCGTCGGCGCTGATGCGCGCGCCCGGCGCAAACTCCCGCCTGGTCAGCTCGGTGCTCCCTTGCTGTACAGGGTACTGACCTTGTAACGTCACAGTGCACATGGTGGGGTAATGAAGCCAGGGGGGCTTGCTATGCCTGAGATCATCGTGCTTGAATTCACCGCGCCGGAGGCCGCCGAGATCTACCGTTCGGTCAATCGCCTTCTCGGACTGGAGGCGGGCTCCTCCGATCTGGGCCCGTGGCCAGCGCCTCTGCTGAGCCACGTGGCGGGAGCCTCGGGTGACAAGCTGATCGTTGTGGAGGTCTGGGAGTCAAAGGCGGCCCATGAAGAATTCATGGGCCAGCTGGGCGCGGCGTTCGAGAAGGCCAGCGTTCCCCCGCCGACGCGGGTCGAGTGGTTTACTCCTGTCGGAGAAATGCACCGCCACGGGCCGATGGCATCGTTCTCCTGACCGGCGTCAGCCGCGCGAGCGCGACTACCCTGGACGTCGGCGGGCTCTGTGTATGGCTGCTCGCGGTCCCCTGATCTGCGCACATGTGGGGGGGTAGCTGACCCGACAGCGCGGGCGGACAGCCCCTCGCGGGCCCTGGATGGCCAGGTAGCAGAGGCGGGTAGCCGGCTGCTTAGAAGGCTGCCCGCAGATGTCGCCTGATCCTCGCTTGCGTAGGCTCGGTGCACGACCACCTTCCGACGAAGGAGCCAGCGCAGTGGGCAACGCAGTAGTGCATTTCGAGGTCGGCGCCGCGGATGACGGGCCGCTGGTGGCGTTCTACGGAGAACTATTCGGCTGGGGCCTGCAGGGCTTCTCCGACGGCGGTTACACGATGATCGACACTCGCGGTGGCCGCGGGATCAATGGCGGTATCGGCAAGAGCCAGACCGGCGAGCCGTGGTCGACGTTCTACGTCGAGACGGACGATCTGCAGGCGATGCTCGACAAGGCGAATTCGCTCGGCGGCACGACCGTCATGCCGGTCACTGACTTCGGCGGGGCGGTGACCATTGCCATGTTCAATGATCCAGATGGTCTGCTGGTTGGCCTGGTGCGGGCACCTGCCGAGCCTTCCCAGGGGGACGAGCCAGCCCCGTCGGCTGGTTCGGGCGAGCCGGTTGACTGGTTTGAGGTCATGGGGTCGGACGCGGCGCGGACCCAGCAGTTCTACGCGGACCTGTTCGGCTGGACGGTCGACAACTCAGGTTTCCCGGGCTACGCGACGGTGGACACCGGCACCGGCCGGGGCATCCAGGGCGGTCTCGGCGGGGGCGAGGAAGCCCGCTGGGCGACCATCTACGCGAGCGTGGCCGACCTGGACCAGACCCTCAGCCGCGCCGAGAAGCTCGGCGGATCGCGCATCTCCGATCCAGGGCTGTCCGCGCTGAAGAGCGCCGCGCGCGCCGCGATCTACGGCCCCAGCTCCGCCGACGACCACATGGAGACCGGTGCGTTCCGCGACCCGGCGGGAAACGTCCTCGGCATCTACCACCACGGCGCGCACTGAGCGCAGCGTACGTCTGCGCGGCGCGCAGGCAGCGCTGGCCGAGAGCTTGCAATCGCATTCCTGATGAACCGGGCAACTGCGGCCGGGACCGGCACGGCTCCGGCCGACTGCCGACGGGACCGGTAGTCGGGACCATCCGCTGGCCTGCAGTGCCGGCCGTGGAGGCGGTCTGTCGGCAACGACCAGTTCCGTGTGTGCGGTCACCGGCGTGGGCCTCCGTCGGTCTTTCGGTCAGATGGCAGCGGCTCCTACTGTGCTGGTGACTCCCGCCATCGGACGCGGTGAATGGCCGGTACGGTCATCAGCATTGCGCTGCTGAGCGTCGCGTATCCGGCGGCGAAGGCCAGCAGCCTGGTCGCCCCTACTACGCCGGCGATCGGGCCGATGATGGCGTATCCGGCGGCTCCGAACGTATAGGAGCCGGTCAGCGAGAAGGCGGTGACCCGGCCGAGCATGTCGGGTGCCACCTGCTGTTGCAGCACTGTGGAGTAGTACGTGCCGGAGATGGTTGAGGCCGCCCCGGCGACCGCAGCGCAAGCTGCCACGGCGTAACCGGGAGCCTGCAGGGCCAGAGCCAGGCAGGGTGCCGGGTAGCCGAAGCCGGCGAGCACGGCGACTGTCATGGGCCGGCGCGGCCGGCGGCCCAGGACGATGGCGCCCATCGCGATTGCCCCTGCGGCATTGGCCGCCACGATAAGGCCCCAGGCCCGGGCGCCGCCGAGGTAGTCCCTGGCCAGGATGGGGCCGAGCAGCAGGTACGGCGCCCATGTGAACAGGTTGAACAGCGCGAACTGAACGGTCGTGACCCAGAGCCAGGTGTGCGCCCGAAATTGCGCCCAGCCTTCGGCCAGGTCGCGCCATGGGGAGCGGGCCGCCGGCCGGACAGCTGGAACTCGGAGCAGTGCCAGGGCAACGACGCTGGCAGCGAAACTGGCCGCGTCGACGGCGATCACTGTGGCCGGGCTAGTGACCGCGATGAGAATTCCGGCCAGCGCGGGACCGGCGATTGTCGCGGCGGACCCGGCGACGCCCAGTAGGGCGTTGGCGTCGGCCAGTTTCCCGGCCGCGATCTGCGGTGTCAGTCCGCCGAGCGCCGGGGTGAAGAACGCCGAGCCGGTGCCGAGCAGCCCGGCCAGCACGGCGATCAGCCAGATCGGCGGGTGGCCGGCAAACAGGGCCGTGGCGAGAGTGACCTGCACCACGAGCCGGATCGTGTCGGTTCCCAGCATAACGGCCCGCCGGCCGATCCGGTCGGCGAGGACTCCGCCGCCGAGCATGAAGATGGCCTCGGGGACGACCGCTGCGGCGAACACGTAGCCGAGATCGCCTGCGCTGCCGCCGTCGCCAAGCACGGCGAAGGTAAGGGCTATGGTGGACATGGCGCTGCCGAGCAGGGAGATGGCGTACCCGACGTAAAAGACGCGGAAATTACGCTCCGCCAGGAGCGCGAGGCGTCCATTGGAAATCATGTCGGCAGGTATTTACTGCGCTTAGTTATGGACCCCGACGGCTATCCGGAGACCGATCGCAATCAGGGTCCATCCTGCCCGGCTCCGGAGCGTCACGCGGAGTTGCGCGGGGCGGTGCGCAGCACTGGCCCGCTGTTGCGCAGCCGACTGGCGCATTTCAGCGACATGCTCGTCGGCTATCTGGCCGAGCAGGCGCGGGTGCATGACTCTCCTCCTCGCGTGGTGGCCGGGCTTACTTCACTGACGGGCTGTCGTGCTCTCCGCGCGGCCGCTGCATTTCTTTCACTGACACGATCTCAGACTGGCAGATGAACTTCGGGATAGGCAAGGAAATCCCGCGTTTCGGCCGGAGGAAATGATTTACTGCCGTACTTCATTGCTTTGCTGCCGCAATAAATGCACAGTGCTGCAGGGGTTAAGATGGATGCGGCATTCAGGGGTGCAGAGCAGCGGCGTCGGTGAGGCGCAGCTTTTGACGGTAACCGCCGAGCCAGCCGCGGTCCCGTTGGGCGTGGACAGCAGGATCGTCCAGGTCGCCGCTACTCGGCTGAATGAGCGAAGGCTCGCGGTGCTGGAGGAGTGCGTTGAGCTCGAGCTCCGGCTTGGCCGACACCGCGATCTATCGGGGAGCTGGGCGGCCTTGTTGCGGAGCACCCGCTGCGCGAGCGGTTTCGGGCTCAGCTGATGCTCGCTCTCTATCGATCGGGCCGGCAGGCCGAGGCGCTGGAGGCATACCGCGATGGCCGCGAGATCCTCAGGCAGGAACTCGGGCTCGACCCAGGGGCGGAGCTGAGAACCTCCAGGAGGCCATCCTCGTCAACGACGGGTCGCTGAGCCTGCCAGGGGGCGCTGGCCGGTTGGTATCGCTGGGCCGGTCCGGTGTCGCTCCAGTGCCGCGCCAGCTCCTGATGGCGCCAACGGATTTCGTCGGCCGGGACGAGATCCTCCAGCAGGTATGCAAAGTTCTGGTCCCTGCCGATGTCCCCGACGGCTTGCGAAAGTCGTGATCGTGGTGCTGACGGGCAGCGGGGGGTGGGGAAGACGGCGCTCGCGCTCCACGCGGGCCACCTTCTGAAGGACGCCTACCCGGACGGCATGACCCAGGTGATCATACTCGGCGACCCTACCCGCGGGCCGGGTAACCTGGCCGAACCCGAGTGTCGGCGGATAATCGCGGCGCTCGACGTCGCCCGGCAGATGGGGGTGCCGGTGGAGTGGTTTGCCCTGTCCTCCGGGGCGCGAATCGCGCTCGACAGCGGCACGGAGAACATGGACTGGACTGCCGCCGTGCTGCGCAGGCTGATCGAGTTCACGCAGGCCGGCGGCGAGGTGAACGTCATCGTGACGGGCGTCAACGTGGGTGCGCAGTCGTACTGGAATGCCGAGGCCACGATGCTCATGCATACTCGCGGCATCCTGATCATGACACCCGACAGCGTGATGGTGCTGACCGGCAAGGAGGCGCTGGACTACTCCGGCGGCGTGTCGGAGGAGGACAACTTCGGCATCGGGGGATTCGACCGGGTGATGGGCCCCCACGGCCAGGCGCAGTACTGGGCGCCGACGCAGGAGGATGCGTGCCGCATCCTGCTCCGCCACTACGACCACACCTACGTGGTGCCAGCGGAGCGCCACCCGCGCATGGCCTCCACCGAAGACTCCGCCGACCGTGACATCCGAAGCTCACCGCATCCGCAGCTGGCCGATTGCGACTTCACGACCGTCGGCGATGTGTTCTCGGAGGAGCGCAATCCCGAGCGCAAGAAGCCCTTCGACATCCGCGCCGTGCTGCGTGCGGTCACCGACGCCGACTCCACGCCGCTGGAGCGCTGGGCGTACTGGCGTCGCGCCGACACCGCCGTGGTATGGGACGCGCACATCGGCGGCTTTCCCGTGTGCCTTCTCGGCCTGGAGTCTCACACGATCCCGCGCGGCGGGTTCGTCCCTGCCGTCGGGCCAGCTTCGTGGACCTCAGGGACGCTGTTCCCGCAGTCTGCCCGCAAACTCGCCCGCGCCATCAACGCAGCCAGCGGCAACCGGCCGCTCATCATGCTCGCAAACCTGTCCGGGTTCGACGGGTCACCCGAATCCATGCGCCGCTGGCAGCTCGAATACGGCGCGGAACTCGGCCGGGCGGTCACCAACTTCAGTGGCCCCATCGTGTTCGTGGTGATCACGCGATACCACGGCGGCGCCTTCGTGGTGTTCTCCAAGCATCTGAACGAACGCATTGAGACCGCCGCCCTCGAGGGATCTTTCGCCTCCGTCATCGGCGGCGCGCCCGCTGCGGCCACGGTCTTCGCCCGAGAGGTGAAGACCCGCACACAGGCCGACCCTCGGATGCTCAAGCTACGCGAGCGGCTCGACACGGCAGACGATCAGCAGGCCGCAGGCATCCGCCTACGCCTCGTCGAGATGTCTGCGGCCATCCGTTCCCAGAAGCTCGGCGAGGTAGCCTGCGAATTCGACCAGATCCACAGCATCCACCGGGCACTGGCCGTGGGCTTCGTGGACCGGATCATCCCAGCCATGGAGCTGCGGCCCTACCTCATCGACGCGATCGGGCGAGGCCTCGCGCGCGACCTCAGTCCCGAGGAGCACCGACGGGCCAGCCGAGGGGCTGGCGCGCCGCGATAGCGACGCTCGGTGAGAGCAGCCGGTGGTGCGACTGCCCACGGCTGGCCGCCGGCTACGACATGATGCGGTCACTGGCCAGCAGGGGGCTGGCCGTCAGTTGGGGGGACAACATGAACGCCGCATCACCGACAATGCCACCCACAACCAGGGCTATCACCATGCCGAGGCTCGCCGCCGAGCGCCGCGCGATCAAGCTGGCGTGGCTCGCGCGGGGAGTCATCGCGCACCCGGAGGAGTGGCAGAGCAGGGCCGTTCAGATCCTCCTCCGCGCATGGGCGGCCGATTCCCTGTCCGGCGAGGCGCTGAACCGCGCATTCGCCGAGTACGCGGACGCGGTCCGGCTGGAGGTCGGCGTGGACGACGGCACCGTCTCGTGGCAGGACATCACCCGGGCCCTGGCGGGAACCGATCGCCAGGAAGCCGCGTGCAGGATCACTAGTGAGCTTGCCGCCAGGGCCCTGGCGGTCCTCGTGAGCGGCGACGGGGATGCTGCCCGGGCCGCTCCCGCTGCCTCGTCCTCGGCAGCCCAGGCACTTATTTAGCCATAACTGTTGCCGAACGGGCGAGACTTGCCCGAAGCCGTACACCGCGTGACGTGAAGCCCGGCGCCTGGGCGCATGTTGCCAGCATCCGCCCAGGCCCGACGAATGTCCGCGGCAATTTCTTTGCGTTAAAGCACCCTGGCGGGCTTCGAGCCCTGTGTTCACTGGGTGGTGCCCAACCAAACGGCCGCAGAACGGAATCTGCATCCTCACGTGCATTCTCACGGACGAATGACGGGTTTACTTCGGACTGCACACGATTGCACCATTGTGCGCCGCGCCGGCTCTCATCGGACGAGTACCATATCGCCCGACTTCGGCGTCTCTCGGGCATCGATAAGCCGGCCATAGTTGGCGACACACTCCCAATGCGGCGTGATCTCTGATATGAACGAGTCGTGACCTTGTAGTCACGTAGAAGGACTGGTGGGGGGATGAACGTTACGGTGCTGACGGCTGCCGCGATCCAGGCTCTTAGCGAGCTTTTTCCTGACTGGCGCATCTGGGCAGAAGATGACACGAGATGGCACGCATGCCGAAGGGGGGGTTACGTACAGAACTACCACACTGGGTCTGGGGCGTTCTCTGTCCACGCCAGCGACGCCGCGGGACTCGCGGGCTTGCTGCGCTGGCAAGAGGCAATAGATGCATATGGGCCCTTCGCCTGCTCTACTGCATAACAGAGCCGTCGCCGACGCTGATGCCTCAGCGGGAGGGGGAGGCTAGGCCTTGCTTACGGCTGCGGGCGGCCTCTCGCTCTGGGCGACGCTAGGCCGTCACCGACGAGCGCGGCCAGGGCGAGATACGCGTCGGCCGTCGCCCGGCTCAGCTGGTCCAGCTCAACCTCGGCCCCCTCCTCGAGGTGCGCGTCATAGGGAACCCTGGTGACTGCCCGGCACCGGGCGGCGAAGTGTTCCTCCAGGCGATTCAGGTCCACGGTGCTCCGGCTGCGGGGACGCACGGCAGAGAGCACCACGACCGCGTTGCGCACCAGGTCTTCGTAGGAGTGCGCGGCGAGCCAGTCGAGCGTGGCGCTCGCGCTCCGCGCGCCGTCCACCGATGCCGTGCTGACCAGGACGATCTGGTCGGCCATGCGCAGCACGCCGGACATGGCTGAATGCAGCAGGCCAGTACCGCAGTCAGTCAGGCAGATCGAGTAATAGTGCTCGAGCACCTGGGCGACATTGCAGTAGTCCTGCCCGCTGAAGGCCACCGAGACCGTCGGGTCGCGGTCCGAAGCAAGCACCTCGAGCCTGCTCGCAGCCTGAGAGGTGAATGTCCGCACATCCGCGTAACGCCTGATCTGGCCCCGCTCGTTCAGCAGGTCGCGGACCGTTGCGGCCGTCTCCAGCCCGACCTTGTCCGAGAGCGTTCCGCGGTCGGGGTTGGCGTCGACTGCGATGATCCGGTCGCCGCGCAGGGATGCCAGGGTGGAACCCAGGCCCATCGTCGTGGTGGTCTTGCCCACACCACCCTTCAGGCTCATGACTGCTACCCGATGATGGCCGCCGACGACCGGCGCCCGCACCCGGCTGATCATGTCCCGGCGACGGATTTCAGCGCCTGAGGACGGTACCCGCATCAGGCCGCCGGTGGCCTGGTAGATGACGCGGCGCCAGCCCGGAGACGGCGCCCGCCGACGTCCTGGCAGGAGAAACTCGGGTGTCAGGCTCTCCGTCGGGCCCGCCGGGCTGTGAGCGGGCGCCGGGGCTGCGGCAGTAGCTGCCGGCGGATCGGCCGGCGGGGCGGCCGGGCCGCCGGCCAGCGGATCAGCCGGACCGAAGGCCCCTGCTGACCCATAGCCGACAGTCGCAGCGGATCCGACGGTGCCCGGCCGCGGGGCAGGATCGGCAGAGCCAGGCAGCGGGCTCTGCGCGCCAGGAACGTCGTACGTGCCGGCCGGGCCGTAGGTCCCGGCCGGGCCATAGGCAGCCGGGCCATAGGCAGCCGGATCATAGGCAGCCGGATCGTAAGGATCTGCCAATCCGAGATGAGCCGCCGGTCCGTACAGATCCTGGGCGTAGGGCTCGGCTGGGATATAGGCACCGGGATTGCCCGCATACAGATCATGCGGATCCGGACCGTAGCCGTCAGCCCCGTGCGGATCCGGGCTGTGCGGATCCGGGCTGTGCGGATCCTGGCCGTACGCGCTCGGGCCATGCGGATCCTGGCCGTACGCGCTCGAGCCGGGCGCATCCTGGCCGTACGCGCTCGAGCCGGGCGCATCCGGGGCGCTGCCAAGACCCGATGCCGACTCAGAACGTGATGTTATCCAGGTGCCTGGCCAGCCCAGATGCCCGGCAGCGTCAACGGCCGGGATCTCAGCCTCCGGCCATTCCCCCGGCGGCTCTGGTCCTAATGAGGCTCGCGAGCCGAATGGCGGCTGCGCGCCCGATAGCTGCGAGCCGGGAAAGGACGACGGGGCCGCGCTGACGCCGTGGCCGTTCTCCTGACGCGTCAGCGGCCGGGGCGCTGACGGCGGCAGCCGGGAGCCCGGCCGGGCAGGCTCAGCCGGTGCCGCTGCAGGCTCGGTGCGCCCTGCGGCATCGTCGGCCGTCATGTCCTCGACCTTCCCTGCCGGGTGGTCCGGGTGGTCATCAGCCAAGGTGCTCTCGTTCCGCAGAAATGACATGCCCGCACTATCCGGGAATGGTGCCTTGACCTGAGCCTAAGCCAGGGTAAGAGCCGTGGCCTAACCCGCGAAAGGATTCCTGGCGGGAGCTGCCCCGCACGCCATCGCCAGCGCAGCCCGCCGGGCCATCGCCATCACCGCCCCGGGCCTGGCCGGCCCCGGAGATGCGCCAGTGGAAGGTTCTCGACAGACTAGGAGCATGAGTGACGAGACGAACACTGAACAGGAGCCGCACGCCAGGGTGGTCGTGGTCGGACCTGACGGCGTCGCTATCGAGACTGACGCGGCCCAGGCGACAGGCGAGCGCCCCATTACCGAGATGGTCGAGCAACCGGCCAAGGTGATGCGGGTCGGCAGCATGATCCGCCAGCTGCTGGAAGAGGTCAGGGCGGCGCCGCTGGACGAGAAGAGCAGGGCGCGGCTCAAGGAAATCCACAAGAGCTCGATCAAGGAACTCGAGGATGGGCTCGCGCCCGAGCTGATCGCGGAGCTAGAGCGGCTGTCGCTGCCGTTTGCCGACGACGAGCTGCCGAGCGAGGCGGAGATCAGGGTCGCTCAGGCGCAGCTTGTGGGCTGGCTAGAAGGACTGTTCCACGGCATCCAGACCACGCTGTTCGCGCAGCAGATGGCGGCGCGGGCCCAGCTGGAGCAGATGCGGCGGGCGCTGCCGGCCGGGATGGTGCCGGGACCTGAAGAGGCCCAGCAGCAGCCGCGCTCCTCCGGGCCTTACCTGTAGCCGACGATCGCGACGGTGAAGGTCAGGACGACGCCGGAGCATCCCTGTTCGCCTCGCCCGTGACCCGCCTGACCGGATACCTGGCCGCCAGCGCTCGCGCGACGTCAGCGAGCTGGCCGGCCCGGTGCAGCTGGGATCGCCAGTCCCGGCCGGTAGCCCGGTGGGCCAGGGGGACCTTCACTTCTGTGATCCGAAGCCCTTTCCGCAGCAGGTCGATCGTCATGCCGGTCTCTGCCCCCCAGCCGGGGGCGAGCGGCAGCGCCTCGTCAAAGGCGGCACGGGTCAGGCATCGCTGGCCGTTGAGTGGCTCGGCGGGGCGCCAGCCAGTGGCGCGCTGGATCCCGGCGCCGGACAGTTTCACGACCAGACCGTGGCCGCCCTGGCGCACCCGGTTGCTGAACACAGCGATTGTCATGTCCGCGCTCCCGGCCCGGACTGGCTCGGCCAGCGGGCCGGCGGCGGCGGCGCTGCCGGCCAGGTCCGCGTCAAGGAACAGCAGATGGCGCGGCGCGGCGCGGCCGTTGCTGGCGGCTGCGTCGTTCCTCGACTCGATCAGAGCGACCGCCTCGGCGCCCGTCTCCATCGCAGCGGCCTTGCCCCGGCTCCGGGCATGGCGCACCACGGATGCGCCTGCGGCAGCAGCGGCAGCAGCGGTTCCGTCACTCGATCCGTCATCGACGACCACGACAAGGTCTACTCCGGCGATCCGCGCGGCCGCCGTTACGGTCGCGCGGATCCGGTCGGATTCGTTCTTGGCTGGAATGACGACAGCGACGTCACCGCTGGGCGGCATAGGTGCGATCCTAGTGCGGCACGGGCCCAGGACCGGTCCCGCAGCCGCGCGGAGAGGCAGGGCGGCGCGCACCACGCGCGAGCGCCCTACTGGCCGGTCACCGTCGCGGGGTCGTCGATCACGGTGAACACCGTCTCAAGCCCGGTCACCTGCAAGATTTTCCTGACGGCCGGGCGGGGCCTGGCGAGCTCGAGATCGCCGCCGTGCTCGCGCGCGCGCCTGTGCGCCGCGAGCAGCACATTCATGCCGGTCGAGTCGCAGAATTCGACTCCGGACATGTCCACCACGAGCTGCACCGGGCCGCCGGCCAGCGCAGTGACGAGCTCGCCATGCAGCCGGGGCGCGGTGTACAGGTCGATCTCGCCGCTCACGGACATGACGGTGCGGTCACCCTGAGACTTGCTCGACACCCGTAGCTCCACGTGCCGCAGACTACCGGTCAGCGGCGCTGCCGGCCAGATGATGATGAGGTCGGCCTGCGGGCCAAGGGCTGACGTGCCCGGCGGCCGACGCTGCGGCCCTGATGAGCTACGACCGCCAGTTTGGCCGTACTCTTGGAGCATGGCTCGACTCTTGCTGGCCCTCTTGGCTGCCGTGGTGGCGGTCATGCTGGTGCTGTTGGTCATCCACGTGCTGGTCTTCATGTTGTTCGGCTTCTTTATCGTGCTCCTCTGCCTGGCCGCGTTCGGTGTCTTCCGCATCGGCCGCCGGACCGCGCGAGGGATGCGGAAGTAAGCCCGGCGCCGCAACAAGCCGGCGCCGGCACCGGCGCCGTGCTGCATTCGGCCGCCGAAACTACGGCCAGTCCCCCCGCGGTTGTCGACGCGGCCCGCGCGATGCTCGCTGGAAGCGAGTATCACCAGTTCCTTGGCTCATTGCGCATATCCGCGCGTTACGGGCGCCGCAGACGTGAGATCTTGCTCAGGATGCGCGGCCGTTTCCTCGGTCGGCGGGGCAGGAAGAACCGCCCAGACGGTCCGCCCGAGATCGTCGGCCCGGACCCCCCAGGTGCGCGAGAGATGCTCGACGATGCCGAGCCCGCGGCCGCCCAGGGTCGACATCGACGGGCGGAGCGCGCGAGGCCGGGTGGGCCCGCCTCCGTCGGTCACCGTGACCTCGATCGATCCGCTATCCACGAGCCAGGTCACTTGGACCCGCGCGCCAGGCAGGGGATGCGCGTGCAGGATCGCATTGCTGAGCAGTTCGCTGACCACCAGGGCGGCATCGCCGACAGCCGCATCGAAGATCCCGGCCGCGAGCAAGTCCGCAGTCAGCCGGTGCCGGGCAACCGCTACGCTAGCGGGAGCACAAGGCAGGAGCACGACGCTCGAATCCCTCACCTCCCCTTCCCGGCCGGGCCGGGACGATGCGGCAATCCCGCGACGGAAACGGACCTGCTGCGAGCGAAAATGCCCAGCCAGGCCCCGCGGGAAACCGCGGCGAGCCCCCTGAGTCCCGGCGGCGCGCCTGAAAGTGGGCTGCCCGGCGCTGCCTGGTCCGCCTGGCCGCAGGCTAGCTTCCCACCAGGTCAAGGGATTGCGGGCACTACGATTCGCGGTGACCGCTGCTCAGACCGGGCCATCACTTTCTGCATTTTCCTGGCGTCAACTGTCTGGAGGGCCAGTGCCGACGTTGTCCGGAGGATCCGGGCCGGCAATCCTGTCAGCCGTGCGGCCCGCCCTCGCCGAGCAGTCCCTCGGCCGCCAGGCCACGGACCAGGCCGCGCAGTCCCGAGGACAGCCCCGCCCGCTCCTCCTCGGAGAGCGCGGCCAGGATCCGGGCCTGGCGCGAATTCCACGCCTGCCACACCCGGGCCGCGACTGCCCGGCCCTCCGGCGTCAGGTACAGGCGGACATAGCGCTGGTTATCCTCGTCCCGGCCGCGCCGGATCCATCCCTTGCGCTCAAGCCCGGCAGCCAGCCGGCTGACGGTGCTCTTCTCGAGGCCGAGCAGCCCGGCGAGCTCTCCCTGCGCCAGGCCGCGCGCGGCGACCAGCTCGATGAGTGCCCGCGCCTCGGACGCGGACACCGGCGGGAACCCGGCAGCATCGCGGTGATGGCCATTCGGCTGAGAGCGCGGCACGGCCGTGCCGCCAGCGAACTCGGCCTCGGGCTGGGAATCGGCTGGGAACGCGGCCTCGGGAGCCTCCGTCGTGACGGCAGGGCTCACCACTCGCAGCAGCTGCGTGAGCAACCGCGCGAGCTCGGTGTCATCCGGAGAGTCAGTAACCACAACAACAGTTGTACCGCACAACCGGCCGGATGGTACTGTCGCGACGTGACAGTTGCCCTCTACAACTCATCTCCGCATCGCGATGTCGCCTGGCGTTGCCCCGGCCAGGCGGCGCCGCCCCGCCCGATACCGCGCCCCGGCGCCCGGTCGGTCGCGGCCGACGATGGGCCCCCCGCCGTCGCAGCAAAGGGGACGTCATGAGCAACGACAGGAGTAACGAACGGCGCCTCAGCGCGCCAGGCCGCCTCAGCAACGCGGGCACTCTGCCCGAAGCCGAGGCGGCGGGCGAGGGCGGCGTCGCCACCGCCATGCTGCCCGGCGGATCGCTCGCCGATTTCGCGCTGGTGAACGGCCTGCGGCCCAGCGCCGCGCGCCCGCCCGTTCTGATCTACCTGCGACAGCTCTGGCACCGCTGGACCTTCATCATGGCCTTCGCCACGGCGCGCAACATCGCGATGTACACCGAGGCCAGGCTCGGCCAGCTCTGGCAGGTGCTGACCCCGCTGCTCAACGTCGCCGTCTACTTCCTGATCTTCGGCGTGATCCTCAACACCAGCAAGGGCATCCCCGACTTCATCTCGTTCCTGGTCGTCGGGGTCTTCGTCTTCAACTTCACCCAGCGGGCGTTCATCTCCACCTCCAAGGTGATCACCGACAGCCTGCCGCTGATCCGGGCACTGCAGTTCCCGCGGGCGAGCCTGCCGCTCGCCTACGTGATGATCGAACTGCAGCAGATGTTCCTGTCCATGGCCGTGCTGATCGTCATCATTCTCTTCCGAGGCGAGCCGGTCACCTGGTACTGGCTGCTGGCCATCCCGGTGCTGCTGCTGCAGACCATCTTCAACGTCGGCGTCGGCCTGTTCGTCGCCCGGCTCGGCTCGCAGGTCAACGACTTCAGCCAGCTACTGCCGTTCCTGCTGCGGACCTGGATGTATCTGTCCGGCGTCATGTTCAGCATCGCGACCTTGACGCACGTCGCGCCTAAGGTCAAGGCGATTCTGCAGCTCAACCCGGCGGCCCTCTACATCACGCTGATGCGCAACGCGATGCTGCTGAAGCAGCGCGAGAGCTTCCCCGGCTCCAAGCCGCCCAACCATGCACTGTGCCAGGTCTGGACGCACGTCACGTCCAAGAGCCCGGAGTCGGACCTGTTTCTCAGCGCCCACTGCCCGGCGACCGCCAACCCGGCGCACTACTGGTACTACGCCGTAGGCTGGGCGGTGCTCGCCCTGGCGGTGGGATTCTTCTTCTTCTGGCGGGCGGAGGCGAAATACGGCCGTGGCTGAACCTATGGTGGTCGTTGACGACCTGCATATCGTGTACCGCGTCTACGGCGCGGGCGGCGACCGCGGCACGGCGGCGACCGCGCTGCTGCGGATCCTGGGCCGCAGGACCAGGGGATCGATCCGGGAGGTGCACGCGATCCGCGGCATGTCGTTCGTGGCCTACCGCGGCGACGCGGTCGGCGTCATCGGCCGGAACGGATCAGGCAAATCGACCCTGCTGCGTGCGATCGCCGGCCTGCTCCCGCCCGAGCAGGGGAACGTCTTCACTACCGGCGAGGCATCGCTGCTCGGCGTCAACGCCGCCCTGCTCGAAGATCTCACCGGCGAGCGCAACGTCATCCTCGGCTGCCTCGCGATGGGGATGACCAAGCAGGAAGCCAAGGACAAGTACCAGAGCATCGTTGACTTCTCCGGCGTCGGCGAGTTCATCGAGCTGCCGATGAAGACCTACTCCTCGGGCATGGGCTCGCGGCTGCGGTTCGCGATCGCCGCGTCGAAGAGCCATGACGTGCTCCTGGTGGATGAGGCGCTGGCCACCGGCGACGCCGAGTTCCGGGTCAAGAGCCACGCCAGGATCGAGGAACTTCGGGCGGAGGCGGGCACGGTGTTCCTGGTGGCCCACAACCTGGAGGAGGTCGAGCAAACCTGCAACCGGGTGATCTGGATGGAGCGCGGGCAGATGGTGATGCAAGGCGAGGATGTTACCGGCATCATCGACCGCTACATTGATGCCTCCGGCGGAAAGCCTGTCGTCCGCGATCCTGAGACCGGCGAGCGCGTGGAGTTCCGCGAGCACGCAAAGACCTGATGCGGCCGGCGGCCGGGCTGCATCAGTCAATCTGCATGATCACAGCCGACTATGGCGAGTCGCGGCCTGATGAACTCAGGAACATAGCGATGACTATTCACTGTCGTGGCGGGACGTCACCGTCAATGACCGCGCGGGAACCTGGCGAAGCCGGGCCGGGCTGCTGGCCGGCCGCCGTGGCGCAGCGCAGTTGCAAGCGCATGAGCGTTCCGGCGCCCGGCCGCCCGTCCGCGGTCACGTCGCCGTCTTGCGCCCTGGCCAGCTGGCGCACGATGTACAGGCCGAGGCCGATGCCGCCGAACCTGCGGCGGTCGCCGGTCTCGCCCTGGACGAACCGCTCGAAGACCCGCTCGCGGTCGGCTGCCGGGATGCCGATCCCCTCGTCCTCCACCGTCACCTCGATTTTCTCGCCGGCCTGGCGGGCCCGCACAGTGACGGCCCCGCCCTCCGGCGAGTACTTGAAGGCGTTCTCCAGCAGCTGGCCGACGATGATGTCGGTGGCCATCGCGTCGCCGTAGGCAGGCGGCAGCTGCTCGGGGATGTCGGCGGCCAGGGTATGCCGGTCGGACAGCGGGCGGAACGCGACCGCCGCGGCCCGCAGCAGCCCGGCCAGGTCGAACGGCCCGTTGCTCACCGTCAGCTGGTCGGCGCCGGCCCGCGACCCGAGCAGCAGCTGCTCCACCAGGGCGGCCATGGCCCCGGCTCGCTCCGCGATCGTCTGCACTGCCGAGCGCCGGTCGGCGTCGGCCAGCTTGTCCCACCGGTTCACCAGCGTGCTGGCAAAGCCCTGAACCACGGTGATCGGCGTCCGCAGCTCGTGGCTGGTCGTGGCCAGGAACAGGTCCTTGGCCTCCTCCAGCTCCTTGGCCGCGGTGACATCGCGGAAGTCAAGGACCTGCTCGTCGCGGCCTTCCAGGCAGGTGGACAGCAGGTCGATCCAGCGGCCGTTGGGCAGCTTGTAGGTCAGCTTGGCGCCGGGCTCCGGCAGCGGAAAGGGGGGCCGCCTGCCGGTCGCCTGCTCCGGGGACAGCCCGGTCAGCAGGTGCGCGGCCGGGTTCCACTGCCGGATCAGGCCAGTCCCGTCGAGCACGGCGATACCGTCGGCGCTGGCGTCGATCACCGCGCGCTCGTGCGCCCGCTGCTGGACGACCTCCTCGAAGGCGGTGGCGTTGGACAGCGCCACGCTGGCGTGACCGGCCAGCAGCTCGAGCAGCTCAAGCTCGACGTGCCCGATCTTGCGCCTGCTGTACAGGGCATACAGCGCGCCGTAGGGACGCCCGGCCACGTGCGACAGGCTGAGCGCGATGGTGTGCAGGCCGGGCAGCGCCGACCAGATCAGGTCGTCAAAGCCGCCCGACTCGCCGGTAGCCATCATCACCGTCTTGCCCGACCGCATCAGCTGGCCCACCATGCTGCTGGGCAGGTCCGCGGTGCGGCCGCGCAGCGCGGCAGGCAGCCCGTCCATGCTCACCAGGCGCAGCCGGTCGCCTTCGATGAGCACGAAACCGCCGGCGTCGGCCCTGGTCAGCTCGCGCAGGCTGGCCGCGATGCGGTCGAGCACCGCCTCCAGCTCCAGCTGCGCGTTCATGTCGGCGACCACATCGCCGAGCCTGCGCACGACCCTGGCCCGCTCGGCCATGTAGTGCCGGACCGCCTCGTCGTCTCCGGTCTGGTGGCAGACGCTCACCCAGCCGATCATCCCGCCGGAGCTGCTGATCAGGGCACTGGTGTCGATGCGCAGGTCCAGCAGGCCGCTGTCCTTGCGGATCCTGCGGGTCGCGAACGAGATCTGGCCGCCGCCGCGGACCCGCTCCAGCACTGCGTTGTGCTCGGCCCGCAGTTCCGCCGGGATGATCGGCGGCTCCAGCCCCACGACCTCGGAGGCGGCCCAGCCGAACATCCGCTCGGCGGCCGGGTTCCACAGCAGCACGGTGCGGTCGGCGGCCAGGGCCACGATCGCGTTGGCGGCGCACTCGATGACCGCCAGAGCGGTCGCGTCGACCCGCTCCCGCCCTGCCGTAGCCGCCAGTCTGCGCCCCACCAGCTCATGTTCTCACCGGCCGGCGAGCTCAGCCCCGCAAAGCCCAAGGCAGCCGATTCCGGCAGCCGGTCCTCGGCGGGGCGGAACCGATCCTGGATGGTGCGCGTCCAATGGGCATGAGGCAAGATATAGCGAGGGCGCGAACGGGCGCCCGGTACCTCCTGATCGCCGCCATGTGCGCAGTCACGGCCACGGCATGCGGCAGCGTCGCGGCGGGCTCCGGCTCCGCGGCGGGCTCCGCAAGCGGCACCGCGACCGCGAGCGCTCCCAAGGTCTCGCTCGACATCACCGTGACGAGCAAGCCAGGCGCCAAGCCGAAGCACTGGACGCTGCGCTGCGATCCCGCTGGCGGCACCCACCCGGATCCCGCGGCGGCATGCCGCGTGCTGCTGGCGGCGAAGTCTCCGTTCGCCCCCGTCGGCAAGCACATCATGTGCCCGATGATCCTGGTGGGCACGAAGACGGCGACCGTCAAGGGAACCTGGTTTGGTACGAAGGTCAATTCGGTCCTGGTCGACGGCGGCTGCACCCTGGCGCGCTGGACCAAGATCGGGCAGGTCTTCAACTAGAGGCCGCCGTCCAGCCTGCGCAGGCGCCACGTGCAGGCTGGACGGCGCTGGCACCCCGCTGTGGCGCGCTGGCACCCTGTCTGGGCGCGACTGGTGCCAGCGCGCCACCCTCACGTGAGCAGCGCCGCCGTGAGCAGCGCGCCACCCTCACGTGAGCAGCGCGCCACCCTCACGTGAGCAGCGCGCCACCCTCACTTGAGCAGGCGCGACATCCGTCGGTCAGCCAGCGGCTTGCCGCCGGTCTGGCAGGTCGGGCAGTACTGGAGTGCCGAGTCGGCGAAGGACACCTCGCGGACGATGTCCCCGCAGACCGGACACGGCTGGCCGGCCTTGCCGTGCACCTGCAGCCCGGCCTTCTTCTCCTTCTTCAGGTCCCCGGCGGCCAGGCCAGCTGACCTGGCGATCGCCTCGCGCAGAGTGCCGATGATCACCGCGTGCAGGGCGGCCACGTCGTCCTGCGTCAGGCTCGAGGCGAGCCGGAACGGTGACATGCGCGCTGCATGCAGCACCTCGTCCGAGTAGGCATTGCCGATACCGGCGATGATCTTCTGATCGCGCAGGACGCCCTTGATCTGCGTCCTGCGCCCGGCGAGCATCTCGGCCAGGGCGGCGACGGTGAAGCCGGGCCCCAGCGGATCCGGCCCGAGTGCCGCGATGCCGGGCACGACCATGGGGTCGGCGACCAGGTAGACGGCCAGGCGCTTGCGGGTCCCCGCCTCGGTCAGGTCGAATCCGGAGCCGCCGGAGAACCGCAGCCGGAATGCCAGCGGGCTCTTGCTCGGGCGGGGCGGCTCCTCCGGCAGCGAATCGCGCCAGCGCAGCCAGCCGGCTCGCGCCAGGTGCACGATGAGATGCAACTGCCCGTCCTGCGCGGGCCCGTCTCCGCCCGGCGCCGCCCCGCCCGGCGCCGCCCCGCCCGGCGCGGCCGCCGTCACCAGGTCCAGGAACTTGCCGTACCGCCCGGCGCCGGTGACAACGCGGCCGTGCAGGGCCGTCAGCGGCGGGTCGTAGGTCTTCAGCACCGAGAATTCGGTGACGTCGGCACGGTCGATCAGCTGCCCGGCAGCACGCTCGCGCAAGTCGGCAGCAAGGGCTTCCACCTCGGGAAGTTCTGGCACGTCATCGATTCTGCCCCGTCCGGCCGGCCAGCGGAACCGCCACGCCGACCAGTACTCCCGCGCTCGGGTCCCAGTTCGCCATGAGCACGGTGGATTTTGCCGGGACAGGGCGTATCCCCTGATCCAGTCGCACGGACTCCAGGGTGGCGTGAGGGTAATCCCTGATGCGGCAGCGGCCGAAGGCCGGCAGACTGCTGAGGACGGGAGTTGCTGATGCGAACTCCGCCTGCATCTATCCAGTCTGAGGGGTTGGTCATGCGCGGCAGCCGGCTCGCGGCCATGGGTGCCTTCGTTGTTGCCGCGCTGACGCTGGGCGCCTGCGCCTCGGCGGCATCGCCGCCGGCCAGGCAGGCGAGCGCGTCGGCGGCGCCCACGGCCACAGATACCGCTCACCTCACCGACTACGCCGCCAACACCGACGGTCCGAAGTCCACGGTGATCCTGACCGGAGCCATCGGCGACTACGGCAGGGCGACGAGCATCCACCCCGACGGCACCGCCGACCCGGGGCACACGAGCCAACTCGAGCTGACACTGACCCGCGGAACCTTCCGGATTATCATCGGAGGCCTCCACGCCAAGCTCGTCAACGCGTTCGGCCAGTTCCCGGCGAACGCCCGCACGTGCTCGGGCACCGTCACCGCCGCAGCGGCGGCCCCGATCGTCGCGGGCTCAGGGACCGGCGCATACACACATGTCAGCGGCAGTTTCAACCTGACGGCCACAGTCGACGAGGTCGATACGAAGCCGATATGTGACGGCTCCGGCGCCTTCCGCGCGCAAACCATCGTCATCACTGGCTACGGCACCGTATCGCCCGGCTAGCTGACGCCTGCGCGTTGCGGAATCCGCCCGCCACGGCGCGTCAACGCTCATAGCCGCGGGAAACAGCAGGTCGCCGGAGATCCGGACGGCCCTTCTCGGTGATCGCAGCTGACCCCTTCACCCGACCATGGTGCCAGCGGCCGCGCGCCGAATCCCCGGATCTCGGTCAACGGCCAGGGGGTCCCCCGGGCAGGCCAGGATCGCAGTCCTGGCCGAGACCGGACCGCGGACCTTCGCCCGGACCGGTGACAGCGCCGCCTGCCGCAGCTTAGGCTGCAGGCCAGCGGCACTGGTGGGCGAGGAGGGATTTGAACCCTCACGTCCTTTCGGACACACGGACCTGAACCGTGCGCGTCTGCCGTTCCGCCACCCGCCCTGGGCAGCAGTCAGGTTAGCACGTCCGCAAGCTGCCCCACGTCGCCGATACCATCGGATGCGGAGCAGGGAGAGGAGGTACCCCGGTGGGAGTTCTGCAGCGCTTCGAGCACAGGCTTGAGGGGATGGTCGAGGGTGCCTTCGCGCGTGCGTTCAAGTCCGAGCTGCAGCCGGTGGAGATTGCCAGCGCGGTGCAGCGCGAGATGGACGACCGCGCAGCCATCGTGGCGCAGGGCCGGACGCTGGTCCCCAACGACTTCGTGGTCGAGCTGGCCGAGACCGATCACGAGCGCCTCGCGGATCTTGCCGACAGCCTCGGGATAGAGCTCGCGACCCTCGCCCGCGAGCACGCCAGGGAACAGGGCTACTCGTTCGTCGGCCCGGTGCGGATGCGGTTCGAAGGCGTGCGTGAGCTCACGACGGGCACGTTCCGGGTCCGTTCCGGCGTCATCCGGGGCACTACGGTCGAGGACGGTGAGATCCGCAGGCCAGCCAGCGATCTTCCGCACACCCCCGGCAGCTTCACGGGTACCCCGCGGCTGCTGGTCTCCGGGCCGGAGCCGGGACCGGACGGCAGCACGCAGCGCACCTTCGAGCTCGGCGCGCCGCTGACCATACTGGGCCGGGGAACCGACTGCGACCTGCGCCTGGTCGACCCGGGAGTCTCCCGGCATCATGCCGAGCTGCGAGTGGAGGACGGCGAGGTGGTCCTCGTCGATCTCGGTTCAACAAACGGCACCTTTGTCAACGGGCAGCCGGTCCGGCGCATCTCGCTGACGGACGGAACCCGCGTTACCCTCGGCCGTACGACCCTCGTGTTCCGCCGGGATGGCATTTACTGACAACCCACCGAACTTACGCCGCGAAATGACCACGCCGTCGCCCGCGACGGCGCCAATGGACTACCAGAGGGCAGCAAAGGCCACCTGAGGAATCATGACCCGATGAATGCGCTCACCCTCACACTCATCAGGATCGCGTTCCTTGCTGTCCTGTGGCTGTTCGTCATAGCCGCGGTCGGCGTGGTGCGCACTGACTTGTTCGGCTCGTCCTCCCCGCTGCGCAAGGAGAGCCGCAAGGCCAAGCAGCGCGCCAGGCCGGCCCCGGCGCCGCGGCCGGCGAAGCCTGCCCGCAGCGGCCGCGCGGCCCCGCAGCAACTGCTGGTGACGGCCGGCGGCCTCGCGGGCACCAGCGTGGGCCTCGCCGACCAGCAGATAACCATCGGCCGGGCCAATGACGCCACGCTCGTGCTCGACGACGATTACGCTTCGACCCGGCACGCCCGGCTGTTCCCGCAGGATGGTCAATGGATTGTCGAGGACCTTGGCTCTACTAACGGCACCTATCTCGACCGTCAGAAAGTGACCCAGCCGACCCCGGTGCCAGTCGGCGTGCCGATCCGTATCGGCAAGACCGTTCTGGAACTGCGCAGATGACACTTGCACTCCACTACGCGCTCCGCTCCGACGTCGGCCTGCTCCGCGAGGGGAACGAGGACTCGGCGTACGCGGGCCCGCACCTGCTCGCGATCGCGGACGGCATGGGAGGGCACGCCGCGGGCGAGGTCGCCAGCGCAGTGGCAATCTCGGCCATCGCGCCGCTGGACCAGGACATGGCCGACGGCGACATGCTGGATTCGCTGGCCGATGCCGTGGCCGCGGCCAGCAACTCGCTGCACGAGATCAGCATCGCCGACCCGGCCGTGGAGGGCATGGGCACCACGCTCACCGCGATGCTCTGGTCCGGGCCGAGGGTGGCGCTGTGCCATATCGGCGACTCGCGCGCTTACCTGCTCCGCCATGGCGACCTGCATCAGATCACCCGCGACCACACGCTCGTCCAGTCGCTGGTGGACGAAGGCCGGCTGAGCCCCGCCGCGGCGGCTATCCACCCGCAGCGCTCGCTGATCATGCGCGCCCTGCAGGGCAGCTCCGACACCGAGCCCGACTTGTCGATCCTCGAGGCGATGCTCGGGGACAGGTACCTGCTGTGCTCGGACGGGCTGTCGGACGTGGTCAGCGACGAGACGCTGCACAAGGCGCTGATGAAGTTCACTGATTCTGATGAGGCGGTGCTGCAGCTCATCGAGCTCGCCATCCGCGGCGGCGGCCCGGACAACATCACCTGCATCGTCGCGGACGTCGTCGACACGGTCACCGGGCCGGTCGCGCCCAGCCGCAAGCCCCTCCTGGGCGGCGCCGCGGCGAACGGCGACGGCCGGCCGATGCTGCGCACCGACAGCCCGGCGGGGCGCGCTCACCTGCTGACCCAGAACCGGCCAGCGACCGCGCGGCATACCGCCCCCTACCGGCACGGCCCGGACGGTCCGCAGGAGGTCGGCCCGGACGACCAGGAAAGCGAGGACGAAGACGATCTGGCCGATGCCGGCCCGCCCCGGCGGCGGCTGCCGGTCGTCAAGTCCATCCTCGCCGTCCTGATCATCGTTATCGCCGGCGGCGGGTACGCGGCCTGGCGCTATACCCAGGATCAGTACTACGTGGGCAACGCGGGGGGCCAGGTCGCCATCTTCCGCGGGGTCAACCAGCAGGTCGCCGGGATCACGCTGTTCCGCGTGTACCAGCGGACATCCATCCCGATCACCGGCATACCCGCCACCGAGGCCGGGATGATCATGGCCACGATCCCCGCCAGTAACCTGCCGGCCGCACAGCGGATCGTCGGGCGGATCCGGCAGGAGCACCAGTGCCAGCTTGCCACCGCCGCCGTGGCAGCGTGGGTGAAGGGCAAGCCGGCGCCGGTCAAGAAGAAGGTCAGGGTGAAGGGCAAGATCGTGGTGAAGACGACGATCCCGCCGTACCGGCCGAAACCGCCCGTCCCGGCATACTGTTCCTCGCTGCAGGGGGTCACCGGGTGACCGGGATCTCATCGGTGTTTGCCACGCAGCGAGGATCCGGCGACCGGATTCCGATGCCCCGCGGCCGGCGCCGGACCGAGTTCCTGATGCTCGCCTTCGCGGTTGCCGTGGTGCTGTTCGCCTATGCCAGCGTGGGCCTCGGCCTGAACGGCAAGCTGCCCGCCGGGCTGATCACCTACGGGCTGAGCTACGCGGTGATCGTCTTTGCCGCCCACCTGGCGGTCCGCTGGCTGGCGCCGTGGGCGGATCCGCTGATGCTGCCGCTCGCCGCGCTGCTGAACGGCCTGGGCGTGGTCATGATCTACCGGCTGCAGCAGTCCGGCCGGGACGGCAATCCTGGCAACGCGATCTCCACGATGAGCACCTCGACCACCATGCTCCAGGTGATCTGGAGCGCGGTCGGCGTGGTGGCGTTCGTGGCGGTCCTGGCCATCATCAGGGAGCCCAGGGTCCTGCAGCGCTACACCTACACCCTGGGCGCGCTCGGCCTCGTGCTGCTGGCCATCCCGGCCCTGCTGCCCGCCAGCATGAGCTCCGTCAAGGGCGCCAAGGTATGGATCATCATCGGCGGGTTCTCGATCCAGCCCGGCGAGTTCGCCAAGCTGGCCCTGGCCGTGTTCTTCGCCAGCTATCTGGTTGCCAAGCGGGATGTGCTGGCGCTGGCGGGCCGCCGGGTGCTCGGGATTGACCTGCCCCGCGGCCGCGATCTCGGCCCGGTCCTGATCGTCTGGGCAACCAGCCTGCTCATCCTGGTCTTCGAGACCGACATCGGCACGTCGGCGCTCTTTTTCGGCATGTTCGTCGCCATGCTGTACATCGCCACTCAGCGCACCTCATGGCTGCTGATCGGCGTGCTCCTTTTCCTCGGCGGCACCTACATCACCAGCATGCTCTTCGGCCATGTGGGCGAGCGGTTCACCATCTGGCTGCACCCGTTCGACCCGCAGTACGTCAATGGCGCCGTTGTCTCTTCCTATCAGCTGGTCCAGGGCCTGTACGGGATGGGCGTCGGCGGCATCCTCGGGACCGGCCTCGGGCACGGTCAGCCGTTCTTTACCCCGCTGGTGCAAAGCGATTTCATCGTCACCGCCTTTGGCGAGGAACTCGGGCTGACCGGGCTGATGGCACTGCTGCTCATCTTCGGCCTGATCGTGCAGCGCGGGCTGCGGGCCGCCGTCGCGGTCCGCGACCCGTTCGCGAAGCTGCTTGCGGGCGGCCTGTCGTTCGTGCTCGCGCTGCAGGTGTTCGTGATCGTCGGCGGGGTGACCAGGCTGATACCCCTGACCGGCATCACCACGCCGTTCCTGTCCCAGGGCGGCAGCTCGCTGATCTCGAGCTGGGTGCTGATCGCGCTGCTGATGCGGATCAGCGACACCGCCCGGCGGCCGGCCCCGCAGCCGATCCAGGATGAGGGCATGACCCAGGTGGTGCGGGCCGGATGAACCGCGCGCTGCTCCGCCTCTCGCTGGCCTGCCTGGCGATGTTCGTCCTGCTCCTGATCAACGTCAACTACGTGCAGGCCTTCGAGTCGACCAGCCTGACCACCAAGCCGGGGAACATCAGGATCTTCGACCAGCAGTTCCAGTACCAGCGCGGGTCGATCATCGCCACCGGCGATCACACCGGCGGCGGGGTCAAGATCGCCGATTCACGGCTGGTGAAGGGCACGAGCACCTATCGGCGCTACTACCCGTTCGGGCCGGTGTTCGCGCCGGTGACCGGCTATGACTCGATCTACGGCGCGACAGGCATCGAAGGCGCGGAGGACAAGGAGCTGGCCGGCACGGACCAGCGGCTGGCCGTGCACAACATCGTCAGCCTGTTCACCGGGAAGCCCAGGCTGGGCGCGACCGTCTTTCTGACGATCAGCCCGAAGGCCCAGCAGGCGGCCTATCAGGCACTCAAGGCACAGTCCGTGAAAGACAACGGCCTGCCGTCCGCCGTCGTGGCGATCGACCCGAGTACCGGGGCGATCCTCGCGCTGGCGTCCTACCCGACCTTCAATCCGAACGCCTACACCACGTTCAGCGGCACGAGGCTGGTCAAGAGCGACAACCGGTACCGGCATGAGAAGAGCCAGCCGCTGCTCAACCGGGCCATCAACGCGACCTATCCGCCAGGATCCACGTTCAAGGTGGTGACCAGTGCGACGTGGCTGTCCGGAAATGCGGGCCGCAGCCCCCAGTCGACGGTGCCCGCGCCCCCCGCGCTGAAGCTGCCGAACGGCAACCTGCTGCACAATGACGCCGGCGAGACGTGCGGAAATGGCAACCCGCCGCTGATCCAGGCCTTCTACGTGTCCTGCAACACCGCATTTGGCAGTCTCGGCATCAAGGTGGGCGCTCGCGCGCTGCTGAATCAGGCCAGCCTGTTCGGCCTGAACAGCTCGAAGCTGGCCATCCCGCTGCCTGTGTCGGCCAGCAGGTACCCGCTGGAGCCCGATCCCTCCCTCCGGGCACTGTCCGCGATCGGTCAGCTCGACGACCAGGTGACGCCGCTGCAGGAGGCCATGTTCGCCGCGACCATCGCCAATGGCGGCACGCTGATGACCCCCTACCTGGTCCAGAACATCCAGGCACCCGACCTCAGGAATATCCAGTCCGCCAGCCCGACCGGCACGGTCTTGTCCAAGCCGGTGAGCTCGCAGGTGGCCAGCGAGATCGGGCAGATGATGTTCCAGGTCACTCACAACCAGGGCGGCACGGCGTTCGCCACGGCCAACCCGCAGGTCGCCGGCGTCGATATCTCGGGAAAGACCGGCACCGCGGAGAACGGCGTCAACAACGCGGGACTCAACGACGCGGTCTTCACCTGCTTCGCGCCTTCGGCCAACCCGAAGATAGCTGTCGGCGTCATTGTCCAGGGCGGCGGTTTCGGCGCCGACGCGGCCGCGCCCATCGCGGTGAAGATCATCCAGGCCTACCTGGGCCGAAAATGAGCAACCGCCCGCGCAGCGAGCTGGCCGTCCGGCCAGACATACGAGGTTCACGACCACAGATGCTGAACGGCCCGCGGCTGGCAGCTCCCGCCGCGCCAGCCGGCCAGGACCACCGAGACGCAGGACGGTAACGTAAGTGCGAGACATGACCCAGCCACGGATGCTCGGCGGCCGCTACGAGCTCGACGGGATCGTCGGTCGCGGCGGCATGGCCGAGGTGTTCCGAGCCCGTGACATTCGTCTCGACCGGATCGTGGCGGTGAAGACGCTGCGCGATGACCTGGCCAGAGACCAGACCTTCCAGGCCAGGTTCCGGCGCGAGGCGCAGTCCGCCGCGTCGCTCAACCACCCGTCCATCGTCGCCGTCTACGACACCGGCGAGGACCAGCTCGGCCCCACCCCGGTCCCGTACATCGTGATGGAGTACGTGGACGGCCGGACGCTGCGGGACCTGCTGCGTGAAGACCGGCGGCTGCTGCCCGAGCGGGCCGCGGAGATCACCGACGGCGTGCTGCGGGCGCTGGACTACAGCCACAAAAACGGCATCGTGCACCGTGACATCAAGCCCGGCAACGTGATGCTGACCCGCACCGGCGAGGTCAAGGTGATGGACTTCGGCATCGCCAGGGCCGTCAGCGACGCGCAGGCGACCATGACCCAGACCGCACAGGTCATCGGCACCGCGCAGTACCTGTCACCGGAGCAGGCGCGGGGCGAGCGAGTGGACGCCCGCAGTGACCTGTACTCCACCGGCTGCCTGCTGTATGAGCTGCTGACCGGCCGGCCGCCGTTCACCGGCGACTCCCCGGTCGCCATCGCCTACCAGCACGTCCGGGAGAATCCCGTCCCGCCGTCCCAGATAGACCCGGAAATCCCGCCCTGGGCGGACTCCATCGTGCTGAAGGCCATGCAAAAGGATCCGGCCGACCGCTATCAGTCGGCGGGCGAGATGCGCAACGACCTCCAGCGCGCCCTGTCGGGGGCACCGGTCGCCGCGCCGATGCGCGGCGACGCCTATACCGGCACCCGCAGAATCGGGCAGTCCACCCAGCTGGCCGGCCCGACCAGCGCGATCCCGGCCTACTCCTACGGACCGCAGGACGGCCCGCCCGACCGCCCGGACCGGCGCCGGAAATGGCCGTGGATCATCGTCGCCCTGATCGCGCTGCTCGCCCTGGGCGGAGGGATCTTCGCCTTCGAGTATGTCTCGGGCAATGGCAGCGGCATCGCGGTCCCGACCGTCGTCAACGAGAAGGAAGCCGCCGCCCTGAAGCAGATCGCGAACGCCGGCTTCGTCACCACTGTTGTCCGGCAGGCATCGGACAGCGTGCCCAAGGGAGAGGTCATCAAGACCAACCCGGCGGGCGGCAGCAAGCAGCCCAAGGGCAGCAACGTCAAGGTGTTCGTGTCGACCGGCCGCGGCAGCGTCGCCGTGCCGAGTGTGAAGGGGGAGACCTCCAGCCAGGCCACGACCGATCTCCAGGCCAAGGGCTTCCAGGTCAACGCCGTGACCGACAACAGCTCGGCGGCCCAGGCCGGCACGGTGGTCAAGCAGCGCCCGGTCGCGGGCACCAAGGCCGCCAAGGGCAGCACGGTGACGATCTATGTCTCCGGCGGCGGCGTGCAGGTGCCGCCGGTAGTCGGCCAGCCCCAGGCCCAGGCGGTGCAGATCCTGCAGGCGGACGGGTTCAACGTCAATCAGGTGACCGCCACCGGGCCGGCCGGGTTCACGGCGGGAGATGTGTTCCGCCAGGTCCCCTCGGGCGGCACCCGGCCCAGGGGAGCGACGGTCACCATCTACATCGCCGCGGCGACGCCCACCCAGACGCCGACGCCCACCCAGACGCCGACGCCGACGCCGACGGACACCAGCCCGAGTCCCACCCCGACTCCGACGGTGACCCCGACCTCCTAGCGGACCGCGCAGCGTAGCGCGCTACCCCGCCCGAGCAACTACGCTTGACGCGACAGGCCAGCGCGCTGCCCGCGCGCATCTCGCTCCGTCGCGCACGTCCAGCGGCGGCGCGGTGAGACTCGACCAGGAGACGACCGTGCCCAAGTCCCGTGTCAGAAGCAAGGCGGTCTACACCCCGCCGCCCAGGTCATCGAAGGCAAAGGTCAGCCCGCGCTGGCTGGTTCCCGCAATGCTGGGCAGCCTGCTGCTCGGCCTGGCCTGGATCTCCACCTACTACGTGAGCAGCCAGAACCTGCCCATCGGGGCGCTCGGCGCCTGGAACCTGGTGGTCGGCTTCGGCTTCATCGTCTCTGGCGTGGTGCTCTCCACCAAGTGGCACTGACGCCGACGGGCGTGCGGACTGAATCACATCTGTGTGATTCAGTCCACACGGCCATCCACCGCCTGTGCATAACCCGCGGGAGCGTCAGAAGCGCACCGCGCCGACGAGCTGGTGATCCCGGATCACGACTCCGATGATCAGCAGCGCGACCATTGCTATGGTCGCTCCCGTCTGGATCACCGCCCGGGTGTCCCGCGGCGCGTAGGCGAACGCGACGGTCAGGACGGTGCCCGCGACCAGGCCGCCGACATGAGCCTGCCAGGCGATGCCGGAGATGGTGAAGCTGATGACCAGATTGAGGACGATCAGGATCACGACCTGCCTGCTGTCCAGGCGGAGGCGCCTGGACAGCACGAACCAGGCGCCGAACAAGCCGAAGACCGCCCCCGACGCGCCGAGAGCCGGGGCGGCCGGGTTGGCCACGAGGTAATACAGCACCGAGCCGCCGAGGGCACTGACCAGGTAGACGGTCAGGAACCGCCCGCGGCCGAGCATGCGCTCCAAGGCGGGGCCGATCACGATCAGCGCCCACATGTTGAAGGCGATGTGCAAGATCCCGATCCCGCTGCCCAGCGGCTCGTGCAGGAACGCATTGGAGATCAGCCGGTACCAGTCGCCGTTGGCGACGCCTACAGGCTCGCCCAGCGTCGGGTCAAACGCCGGCCCGGCCACCAGCTGGCCGTAGTCCACCGTCCTGGGGTAGGCAATCTCGGCGATGTAGGCGACGACGTTGATGGCGACCAGGACCTTGGTGACGATCGCGTCGGAGACCGCCCGGCCGCCGAAGACCCCGGCCGGGCGCCGCACGCCGCGGTTGCCGTCCCGCACGCACTCGACGCACTGCTGGCCGACCGCGGCAGAGCGCAGGCAGTCCGGGCAGGCCGGGCGTCCGCACCGGACGCAGGACACATACGTCTCGCGGCCAGGATGCCGAAAACAAGTCGGGACATCCGTGCTGGGCTCGGTGCCGGGCTCTGGGGGGACAGCCACTGTACTTACCCCGCGGCTTCCCCGGCGCCGTTGTCGCGCCCGATCTCGACCGACTCGAGGACGACATCCTGCACGGGCTTGTCGTTCCGGGTCTGAACCTGGCTGATCGCGTCGATGACATCGCTTCCTTCGACGACCTCGCCGAAGATGGTGTGCTTGCCGTTGAGGTGCGGGGTGGGCACGGTGGTGATGAAGAACTGCGAGCCGTTGGTGCCAGGGCCCGCGTTGGCCATCGCCAGCAGGTAGGGCCGGTCGAAGGCAAGGTCGGGATGGAACTCGTCGCCGAACTCGTAGCCGGGGCCGCCCCTGCCGGTGCCCAGCGGGTCGCCGCCCTGGATCATGAAGCGGGGGATGACCCGGTGGAAGATCGTCCCGTCATAGAGCTTCGCCGGGGCAGACTGCCGGGATTGCGGATGGGTCCACTCGCGGTTGCCTTCCGCCAGATCAACGAAGTTCCGCACGGTCTTCGGTGCGTGATCGGGGAAAAGCCGGACGAGAACCGTCCCGCGGTTTGTCCGCAGCGTTGCGGTGAGCGTATTCGTCATAGGAGGAATCCTCGCACGACGCGGCCGCTGGTCGGGCATCGCGGGAGCGCCGGCCCGACGGCGGCGAGTCGTCCGGGGGCTGCGTGCCCGGCGCAACCTGGCCACGCCGGGTCCGGCCGCGAGTCCGGCGCTCGCCCATGCGCATCGGCTCGGGGCGGTTGACGCCGTGGAACGGGGGAAGGTTGACGCCGTAGAACGGGGGAAGTGTGTCTTGCTGAGAGTATCCACGGGAGGTTCACAGTGTCTCTTCTGACCAGGAAGCCCGCAGGCGACGCGGCTGGCATCCGTCGACGCGCACGCGATGCGGCCAAGCAGGCGGTCCCGATGGCCAAGCAGGCGGTGCCGATGGCCAAGCAGGCGGTGCCGATGGCCAAGCAGGCGGTGCCGATGGCCAAGCAGGCCGGAATCGCGGCTCGGCAGGGCGCCGAGGACGCGGTGGCATGGGCAGCGCCGCTTGTCGAGGACGCGGTGGCGTGGGCGGCACCGCACGTAGACGAGGCCCGCTCGTGGGCCGCGCCGCGCCTTGAGCGCACCGGCGTGGCCGTGCGGGACACTATTGCGCCCAAGATCTCGGACGCGCTCGTGACCGCCGCGCACAAGCTGGACGTCACGCCGTCGAAGCGGCGGCGGCGCTGGCCGAGGGTGCTCGCCGGGATCGCCCTGCTGGCCGCCGCCGCCAGCGCGGCTGCTGCCATCGCGATGCGGCGCCGCCCTGACCCCATGAGCTACGAGCCACCGGACCCCGTCGCGGAGGCAGACAGCGCCGCCCCGCCAGCAGCCGAGGCAGCGGCCGATTCCGACGGTGCCCGGGCCGAGGCAGAAGTCAACGGCCAGCTCCGCACTTCCTGACTACAGCCTGACCTGCCTGACCCGGCCGTCCTGTAAGCCGGCCGTCCTG
>Ga0209871_1000003_pt1 | contig 78743 bp, 57 predicted proteins | sample OrgsoiDNA2013045_FD_185795 | JGI IMG/M metagenome (GOLD analysis project Ga0209871, IMG submission 185795) | Permafrost soil microbial communities from the Arctic, to analyse light accelerated degradation of dissolved organic matter (DOM) -... | ecosystem: Environmental > Terrestrial > Soil >... | reverse complement strand
GCGGGTGGTGCCGGGGCCGGGGCTGCGGCCCGTGCCGGGGGTGGTGCCGGGGCCGGGGGTGCTGGGGGTGCGGGCCGTATCTGCGCCGGGGCGGGGGGCCGTGCCGGTGCCGGGGATTCGGGCCGTGCTGGGGCCGGGGGCCGCGCAGATGCCGGGGCCAGGGCCAGGGCCGGGGGCCGTGCAGATGCCGGGGCCGGGGGCCGTGCCTGGGGGCGTGCCGGAGCCGGGGCCGGGGGCCGTGCCTGGGGGCGTGCCGGAGCCGGGGCCGGGGGCCGCCCTGCGGGGGATCGTGCGGGGGCTAGGGGCCGTGCCAGGGCCTGGCCCGCGGCATGGGCCGCGGCATGAGCCGCTGGTGGTGCCGCGCCTGCCAGCCGGGCCATGGCCGGCGCATCAGCGGGCGCATCAGCCGGCCCGGGCGCCGATGCCGTGGCCGGCGGCCCGGTGTCACTGACCGGCGGGCTGGCGGTCGGCGCGCCGAGCAGCCGCGGGGCGGGCCGGGGCCCCTGGCGCGGCGGCTTGCGTATCGCGCTGGCACCCGGCACCCGCTGGGGCAGCGGCGACGCAGACGGCGGCGGCTGGACCTGCGGCTCTTCCTGCTCTGCTGGCTGATCCTGCGGTCCTTCAGGCTGCCCGGTGTTGGTACCGAGCGCGTCCCGCAGCAGTGACATCCGCCGTGCCTGTGGCAGCTGCGGGCTCGCCGATCCGCGATCTGGCACGCGCCGCGACGGCGGACGTGTGTCTTCGGCCATGCAGCCAACCCCCTAGGTGGCGGACAGGATACGCCACCCGCATATAGCGCAACACACGTTGAGCCGCTGTTCTGCCGAAATCACCCGTTGTGATGAAGTTACTACGAAATAGCTCGCTGTCACCCGCCCGTGCGGGCATGAGGGCAGCCAGGCTGGCCGGGTGACCCCGCCCAGCCGTCCGGCAGCCGTTACCGTCACCTTCGCCAGCACCGGGGATGCCTTCGGCAGCGGCGGCCGTTACCAGGCCTGCATCCATCTGGGGGGTCCCGCCGAGTCCGCTCCCGTGCTGCTGGACTGCGGCGCGACCTCGCTCTGCGCACTCAAGAGCCAGGGGCTCGACCCCGGCGAGATTGCCGCCGTGTCGTGTCCCACCTGCACGCGGACCACTTCGGCGGGATGCCGTTCCTGATCCTGGATGGCCACTTCGCCCGCCGCACCAGGCCGCTGACGGGCTCGTTGTGCGGATATGAGCGCATGTACCACGGGCGACGCCAGCAGATGCGGCTCCGGATGCCAGATGCCAGCCGGCCGGCGGTCCGGTCGTCCGGTCCGGACTGCACGGGCGGGCCGCCGGACCGGCCCTGCAGAGCCTGCCCGACGCCTCCCCTGCCCGCCCGCGCGCATATGAAGCAGACGTGATCCGCTTCGTTGTGCCTTCCGGGTCCCCTGGCTCGCGTCCCTATGGCTTGCATCACGCCGGGACGAGCATAACTACGCTACGAGGCCAGAGGACAGCACAAGCCCCAGAAGGTCAGGAGCCAACCGAGTCCCCCTAAATGACACAATCCGCCACGAGGGATAAAAGTCCCCACATTAGACCAGTTGGGAGCATACGTGAGCCCACGGCCAGCTCCGTCTCGTGAGGATCCGACAGCTCGCCGGTTCCTCAAGGCAGCAACCCACCTGATCGACGCCTATCTCGACAATCAGCCGGCCGAGTCGCGGCCGCCCAGGCTGCGGTCCATCCGCTTCCCCGCGGCCCTGGACTGGCTGCGGACCGAGGATGTGATCCGCCTGGCGGCCGCCGAAGGAACCGCCGGGGCCAGCCGGAAGGCGTTCTTCAACCGCTGGCCAGCCAGGGAGGATTTCCTTTCCGATGCCGTCATCTTCGCCCTGGTCGATGACGAGGTACCCGAGGATCCGAAGGAGCAAGCCGAGCAGATGCCCGCTGAGGTCGCCGCGGCCAGTTCTGTCTCGGCTGAAGCGGTCCGGATCGCCGGCACTGTCCTGGCGGCGCTGCAGCGCAATCCGCGCAGCTACCTGACCCTTCACCTCGGGCCGCTGCTCCCCCAGCACCCGATGATCTGGGACGCGCTGCTGCCGGCCATGACAGACGGTGTCCAGGTCTGGGCGGACGGCTTCGCGGCCCTGCTCGCCGGCACCTCCCTGGTCCTGCGGCCGGGCTGGACGCCGCACCGGCTGGCCCTGGCGCTGCAGGCAACTCTGGACGGGTGCCTGCTCCGGTACCGGATCCAGCCTGACGACTACTGCGGCGATCGTGCCGGGGGCATCGGGATCTTCGCCGACACGATCCTGGCCATCGTGCTGGGCGCGATCGACGCTGAGCGAAGCGGCGCCGACGGGCGGGCGGCACTCGACGCTCTCATCAGCGCGCCGCTCATCGCCCCGCCGCCCGCGCGCGACGCGCGCTCGACAGGCGGCCGGCTTTGACCCGCCGGCGCGGCTGCCGTTAGCGTCTGGAGTCACGGGCGGCGGCCAGTGCCGGACGCGCCCGCGGGAGGAGCCAGCAGCGTGAGCGACATCAAGGGCGTGGAGATCATCGGCCCGGCAGGAGAGCGATATGACGAGATCCTCACCGCCGAGGCGATCGGGCTGATCGCGGCGCTGCAGCGCGAGCTGGGGCCGCGGCGCGCCGAACTGCTCCAGGCCCGTGCCCGCCGGCAACAGGAGCTGTCGGCCGGCGCCATGCTCGACTTCCTCGACGAGACTGCCCAGATCAGGCAGGACCGGTCCTGGCGGGTAGCGCCGCCCGCCCCTGGCCTGGTGGACCGCCGGGTAGAGATCACCGGGCCGACCGACCGGAAGATGACCATCAACGCGCTCAACTCAGGCGCGAAGGTCTGGCTCGCCGACTTCGAGGACGCGAACACCCCGCTGTGGGACAACATGATCACCGGCCAGCTCAACCTGAAGGATGCGCTGGACCGCAAGGTCGACTTCACCAGCGACGAGGGCAAGTCCTACCAGCTGCGGCCCGACGACGAGCTCGCCACCATAGTGGTCCGGCCGCGCGGCTGGCACCTGGACGAGAAGCACCTGCTGGTGGACGGGCAGCGGGTCTCCGGGAGCCTGTTCGACTTCGCGCTGTACTTCTTCCACTGCGGGCGGCGCCAGCTGGACAAGGGCAAGGGCCCGTACTTCTACCTGGCCAAGATGGAGAGCCACCTGGAGGCCCGGCTCTGGAATGACGCGTTCACGCTGGCCCAGGATCGCCTCGGCATGCCCAGGGGCACGATCCGGGCCACCGTCCTGATCGAGACGATCCCCGCGGCCTTCGAGATGGAGGAGATCCTCTATGAGCTGCGCGAGCACAGCGCGGGGCTGAACGCGGGACGCTGGGACTATCTGTTCAGCATCATCAAGAAATTCCGGACCAGGGGACGCGAATTCGTCCTGCCGGAGCGCAATTCAGTGACGATGGCCGCCCCGTTCATGCGCTCATACGCCGATCTGCTGGTCAAGACCTGCCACGGCCGCGGCGCGCACGCGATCGGCGGGATGGCCGCGTTCATCCCGAGCCGGCGCGACCCCGAGGTCAACGCCACGGCACTGGCTAAGGTCCGCGAGGACAAGACCCGCGAGTCGGGTAACGGCTTTGACGGCTCCTGGGTCGCCCACCCCGATCTCGTCCCGGTCTGCCGTGAGGTGTTCGACGGCGTGCTCGGTGATTCGCCCAACCAGCTGGCCAAGCTGCGCGACGACGTGAAGGTCACCGCCGCCGACCTGCTGGCGATCTCGCAGACCCCCGGGTCGATCACTGAAGCCGGCCTGCGCAACAACATCAGCGTGGGCCTGCAGTACCTGGCCAACTGGCTGAGCGGCAACGGCGCGGTAGCGATCTTCAACCTGATGGAGGACGCGGCAACCGCGGAGATCTCCCGGTCCCAGGTCTGGCAGTGGCTGCACAACGATGTCCATCTCGCCGAGGGCCCGAAGATCACCGCCGAGCTGGTGCAGCGCATTATCGGCGAGGAGCTCGAGGCCATCCGCGAGCAGTCCGGCGCCGCCTTCGACGCCGCGCGGTATGACCAGGCCGTGGCCCTTTTCACGGAGGTGGCGCTGGCCGACGACTACGCCGACTTCCTGACGATCCCTGCCTACGAGAGGATGCCGTAGCGACCGGATGGACGCCCTGCTCGCCCCCGCGGACTACTTGCATAACTCACATATCATCTGACCCGCTGACTGACTCTCGCAATTTCCGTCCCGTGCGGCGCATGAATATCAGAGCTAGGATCCTGAACCTGCATGGGTGGTAAATTTACCTACAACAGGTGCTTGCGTCAGATCTGACGCAATCGTGTGACCCTGCACGGAGAAGGAAGGATCTGAGCCGAGCCCCTCCCGTAACGGCCGCCCGTGTACGGAACGCGCGATTCAGCACGCAGCTGCGGCTTTGCGAACAGGGGTTCGGCCACCATTGTCGATGACAAAGCCGCCGCACTGCCTCATGTGGCGTCGCGTGTGAGGGGCTGAAAGTCGCGGGCCACCGATGGACGCACTTACACGATGCGGAAGGAGGCTGTTGGGTAATGCTGCTCGTCAGTGAGTGAGACCGGCCCGCGAGAATCGGTCAGGCGACCATTCAAGACCAGGGTCCGGTCACATTCTGATCGTCTCTCAAGTGGCGGTGTCCGGCGTCGCCGTCTGCGTGCGGGACCTGCTCCAGGCCGCCGTCGGCAGCGGCTACGACGTCACCGTGGCCTGCCCGTCGGCCGGCGACCTGGCAGCCTGGGCCCAGGAGCAGGGAGCGGCGTGGAAGCGCCTGGAGATGCGGCGCTCCCCGCACCCGAGCGACGCCCTGGCCGTGGCCAGGATCCGTCGGCTCGCCCGGCACAGCGACCTGGTTCACCTGCACTCCTCCAAGGCCGGGGCGGTCGGTCGGCTAGCGCTGGTCAGCCTGGGGAGCAGTCGCCCCGCCAGCGTCTTCACCCCGCACGCATGGTCGTGGCTGGTCGGCGGCCGGCTGGCGCCCGCGTACCGGCTCATCGAGCGAATCATGATGCCCGTGACCACGGCGGTAGTGGCCGTCTCCGCCGAGGAGCGCTCGCTCGGCCAGGCCGCCCTCGGCAGCCGGGCAGACCGGATCGAGGTCAATCCCAACGGAGTTGACACCGCCCGCTTCTGCCCGCGAGGCCCGGTTTCCAGCAGGCCAGACGGTCCTCTGGTGGTCTGCGTCGGGCGGCTGTGCCATCAGCGCGCGCCGGACCTGGCCGTAGCCGCGCTGGCCCTGATGCGCACGCCCGCGGTCCGCCTGCGGCTGGTCGGTGATGGTGCGGACCGGGTCGCGATCGAGAGGCAAGCCAGCGCCCTTGGCCTGACCGACCGGGTCGAGCTCGTCGGTTTTCGCTCCGACCCGGCACCGGACCTGCGCGCTGCCGATGTTGTCGTCATCCCCTCCCGCTATGACGGAATGGCACTGATCCTGCTCGAGGCCATGGCATGCGGCGCCGCCATCGTCGCCACCCGGGTGCCCGGCATCGCCGCCCTGGACGGAGTCGGCCAGATCGTCCCTGTCGAGGACCCGCTGGCCATGGCGCAGGCGGTCGATGCCCTGCTCGCTGACCCGGACCGGCGCAAGAAGCTGGGGCTAGCGGCCCGCCAGCGAGTTGTTGACGACTATTCTCTTCAGCGCTCGCTAGAGGGAATAATGGATCTCTGGCGAAAGCTCGGCGCCGTCCCGGCCAATCCGCCGGCCGGGTGGGCAGAGAAGAAGGTCAGTTGAGGTCCAGCGAATTTAGCGGCGCAGTAACACCGCAGCGCGTGGCCAGGGTCCTGTGGCACCGTAAGCTGGTGTGCCTCATCGTAGCTGCTGTCGTCTATCTCGGCGGCGGCGCGCTGCTGCTCCTGCGTAAGCCGGTTTACCAGTCGACGTCCTCGGTCGCCCTCCTGCCCATTACGACCAACTCCGGCGTGCTTCCCAACTATCCCAACCTGATCTCCAGCCTTATCCCAACCTATGTTCAGCTGGTCTCCAGCTCGGCGCTGCTCGACCGGGTTACGGCAACGCTGCCGTTCGCCGTATCGGAGGCCGAGCTAGCGGGCGACGTCCACGCCGAGTCAACATCCAATGCTGCCGTCATTACCATCGTGGCCCAGCGCCCGAGCGCCATCCAGGCTCAGCAGGTCGCCGCGAGAACGACGGATGTCTTCCGGACCATGCTGAAGGGAAACGGCGTCGTTATCCCCCAGATTTACGCGCGGGCCACCGTGTCTGACAAGCCGGCCGACCCGGGAACCAAGCTCGTTCTTGGCGCATTGCTGGCCCTGGCTGTCATCCTCGGGCTGGCTGCCGGACTGGCATGGGACCGGTTGTTCGGCGGCTCAGACGACGGCGGGCAGCTGGAGGACATAACGCGCCTGCCTGAGCTCGGGACCGTCCCTGCCGCCGGTGAGCCGCTGGGCGTTGCCGCGATCCTGGCCGGCCAGGGCACCGATGCGCCGCACGACAGCTGGCAATCGCTGCGGGCCGGCTTCCTGCGCGGCACGGGTCACCTGCCGCGTTCGGTGACCGTCACCAGCCTCAGCTCGGGCGAGGGCAAGACCACCGTCGCGGTCAACCTGGCTGCCTCGCTAGCCGAGGTGGGGCTGGGAGTGGCCCTGGTGGACGCGGCAGTGCGCCGTCCTCTGCTGCACAAGGCCCTCGGGCTGGACAACGGCCAGGGGCTGACCTCGACGGTGCTCAGCGGAGCGGACCCGGCGTCCTTGCTGCGCCCGGTGCCGGGCAATCCGGGATTGCAGGTGGTCACGGCCGGCCCGCCAGTGCCCACGCCGCGTGCCGAAGCCCGCATCTACCGGCAGCAGCTGCCGAAGTTCATCTCCCTGGCCGACCTGGTCATCGTGGACGGCCCGGCCCTGCAGGGCGACGCGGATGCTGCCCTGGCGGCCAGTGCCACCGACGGGGTGGTGCTCGTCGTGCCGCCGGGCGCCGCGCGGCTGGAGCAGCTCGAGGCGGCGGTGCGCATCCTGAAGCGCTCGGGCACTCCGGTGCTCGGCACCGTGCTGACCGGTCCGGCCGGATCGTGAGCCGCCGCGACCCGGCCTCGGGTCAGGCGGCCTCGGGTCAGGCGGCCTCGGGTCAGGCGGCCTCGGGTCAGGCGGCCTCGGGTCAGGCGGCTTCGGGTCAGGCCCAGTGAGGCTCGCCCGCCCAGGCGGCCCGGTAGGCGCTGCGGTACTCCCGGAGCATGCGCTCCGGCCCCCAGCCGGGGGCCGCGGCCAGGGCATTCCGCCGCAGATCCGCCGCCACCTGGCCGTCAGCAAGGACACGTGAGACTGCCTCGCTGACCGCCGCCGGGTCGCCGGGAGCAACGAGCAGGGCCGCTGCCGGCGGCACCAGGTCCGTGACGCCGTCGATCGCGGGCGCCACGACCGGGGCGCCCAGCGAGAGCGCCTCCAGGAGCGCCAGGGGCAGCCCCTCCCAGGCCGAGGTGGACACCACGCAGGCGGCCAGGCCCACCAGGGCGGCAATGTCATCGACCACGCCCAGGAACCGCACCCGGTTGCCGGACCGGCGGGCCAGGTCGGCGAGCTCGTGACGCAGGGGACCGTCGCCAGCCACGGCGAAGGACGGCCCCGCCATGCGGCCGGCCGCCGCGATGAAGACCGGCCAGTTCTTCTGCTCGACGAGCCGTCCGATGCCGACGACAAGGGGCTCCGGCCCGAGTCCGAGGAACGCCCGCAGATCTTCCTGGCGCCTGGGGCCGGCCGGGCGCAGGGCCGCGCCGTTGGTGATGACGTCGATCCGCTCAGCCGGAAAGCCCGCTGTCCGCAGAGACCGGGCGACCGACGGGGCGCAGGCGATCACCCGGCGGGCCGCAGGGCGGAGGATCAGGCTGGCCGCGCCATAGTCACCAGGGGCAATCCCGTGCAGCGTCGGCACCAGCACGCAGCGGCGCCGCGTGCCCGCCAGGGCGAGCCGGGCCAGGACCGCGGCGCGGACGTTGTGCGCATGCACCACGTGCGGCCGCACCTGACGGACGCAGCGAGCCAGCTGAGCCGCTGTCGTGGCCATCGCCGCTACCGCGCTCACGGAGGCGCCGCGCGAGGTGGCCGGCAGCGAGAGGTACCTGGCACCGGTCGCCTCGACCCTGTCCGCCCAGTCCCCCGGCCCGGACGCCACGACCACGCTGTCGCCATGGTCAGACGCATCGGCCGCCAGCTGGATGACCAGCTGCTCCATGCCGCCGGGGGCCATGCTCGGCAGCACGTGCAGGATTCTCACCCGCGCCGACCCGTCCAGGAAGCCCGGCCATGCCAGCTCCCGAGAATGTCCGACCACAGCCGGAGGTGACCGTCGGCACAGCTGGACAGGGAGAATCGCTCCGCTGCCCGGCTCCGAGCCGCCGTGCCGAGCCTGGCCGCGCGATCCGGATCGTCGACCAGGCGCTCCATGGCCGCGCTGAGCGACCGGACGTCCCCCGGAGCGACGAGTACCCCGCAGCCCGCGCCGAGCATCTCGGGAATCCCGCCCACATCCGTGGCGACGCAGGGCAGGCCTGCCGCCATGGCCTGGAGGAGCGCCAGCGGCTGGTTCTCGTTCAGCGAGGGCAGGACGAAGGCGTCGGCCAGCTGGAGCTGAGTATCCAGGTCGGCCCGGTAGCCGGTGAACTCGACCTGCCCCGCCTGGCCCGCCCGCCGGGCGATTTCCTCGCAGCGGAGCCGTTCGGGCCCGTCCCCGATCATCTTCAGGCGCAGGCCCGGGCGGTTCACGGCGACGGCCGTAAAGGCCTCCACGAGCACGGGCGCTGCCTTGCACGGCGCGAAGGAGCCGGCCGTGGCAAAGGTCCGGATGTGATGTGCGCGGTCATGGCGGGGCGGGATGGCGACCCCGTTGCTCACCACACGGAGCCGGCGCTGCGGCACCCGCAGCTCGCGGTGCAGGAACCCGGCGATGGCCTGCGAGGGCGCCACGGTACACCGGATCCGGCGGGCAACGAGCGCATCCGCCAGCAGGCGGCTGCCGCCGGATAGGCCTGGCCTGCGGCCATGCAGGGGGCCGGCTGTCACCCACCGGCCCGCGGCGCTGTCCGGAACGCCGTGAAAGGTCATCACGACCGGGGTGTTCCTCCCGGCCACCAGCGACGCCACCAGGCCGGCCCGGCGGTCCTGGGCATGGATGATGTCGGGCGCAAGCCGCTCCAGTGCCCTGGCGACGGCCGCGATGCCGCGCAGATCTGTCACGGACCGTGCGTGCGCTGGGCGCAGGAGGCTCCACGGCTGCCCGGCTCTGACGAAGGGGGCGGGCCCGACGACCGTCAGCTGGGGGCCCGCTGGCCGGCCAGCCAGCTCCTCGGCCAGGCTGACGGTCAGGTCAGCCGGTCCGCCCCGGTCCTGGGTGAGCAGGAAGACGACCTTCACGGCTAGCCTCTGGGCCCGCGGCGCGGCAGGCGCTTGATCGCGTCCAGCGGGCCAAGGACATTCAGGCCGCCCGCGATGGCGGCCCGGCAGGTGGCATCGGAGAAGTCCTCCGCGAAGCTGCGGGGAATCCGCAGCGCTCCGGTCGCCGGCCGCCACCAGCCGGGGCGGGTGGTCATGGCTGATGTGAAGCCCGCCGCCCCGACGGCGGCTGCCACCCGGTCATCGAGCAGTCCCGTCGGGTAGGCGAAGGATGTCACTGGCTTGCCGAGGAGATCCTCCAGGTCTTCCTTGCTGCCCCGGACCTCGCTCTCGAGCTCGCCAGGGCCGCAGGCCCGCAGATCGGGATGGGTACGGCTGTGCGCGCCGATCATCACGCCCGTGGCGTCGGTCTCGAGCAGCTGGGTGCGCGTCATGTACCCCGCAGCGCCCAGCAGGCGACTGGGAGCGTACAGCGTCGCGGGCAGCCGGTGCCGGCTCAGCGGGCCCAGAGCATGGGCGTGATTGTCAGCCCAGGCATCGTCGAAGGTCAGCACAACGCCGCGGGCTCGCCGCCCGGCGGCGGCGAGCACGGCCGCGGCCTCATCGAGGCGCACGACCGGGAACCGCTGCCGGTGCTCGCCCAGGATCTCCATCTGGCGGGCAAAGACAGCCGGCGGGACAGCCAGCCGCCCTCCCCCGACGTCGACGCGGTGCCATCCGAGTACGGCGACCGCCGGGCCCGCGGGCAGCGGCCAGCGAGCGCGCAGCCGGACAGCGAAGGCTACCCCCGGTCTCACCGGTCGCCCCCGGCCACCAGCGTCCCCGCCCCGGCGCTGCCCGACCTCGCCTCAGTCAGGTCACCAGCCCCGGCGCTCAGCATGCTGCTGGGCGCCCGCGCGCCCGGCAGGCCGCTGGCCATGCTGGCCGCGAATGCGGGCAGGAACCACAACGGCGGGTAGTACTGCTCGGCGAGGAACAACGCTCCGACGCACGCGACCACGAAGCCGGCCGCCAGGGCCGCCTGCAGCTGGTCCGCTCGCTGGTCAGCGGGGAAACGGCGCCGCAGATCAGCCCAGGAAAAGGCCAGGTAGAGCAGGAAAAGCGCCAGCCCCGGCGCCCCCTGCTCGGCCAGGATGACGAGGTAGGCTTCCTCCCCGCTGAGCGTCAGGACATCAGAGGGAAAGGGCAGGCTCTCCCCGGCTGCGGGCGCGAACTGGTAGAAGCGGTAAACGAAGTTGCCCGGTCCCACGCCGGTCATCGGGTAATGCTCGAACTCATTGAGCTCGACCCGGTAAAAGCCGAGCCGGGCATCGACGTTCTGGGTGGCCACCTGAGACTTCTGGCCGAATGCGGACCGGACGACCTGCGGCCTGATCAGGAAGGCGACGCCGGCGACAACCGCCAGGCAGGCGGCCACTGCCGCCAGCCAGCGGAGCCGGAGGCGCCCGGCCGCAAGAGCCCACAGGCCCGCCACCGCCAGGCCCGCCAGCGCGCTGCGGGAGAACGTCGCGAGCGTGCAGGCCAGGATGAGGATCAGAGCAAGGCTCCAGGCTGCCTTGCCCCGCCTGCTGGCCGCCCACCGCACCTGGTAGATCGCCAGCGGGATGCTGCTGCCGAGGACGAACCCGAAGTCATTCGGATCCTGAATAGGCCCGCTGGCTCGGGCGAGGTGCTGGCCGAAGAAGGCGACCAGGCCGATGACGCTGGCCACCGAGGCGGCGGCGACCACCACGCTGACCAGGACGTCGGCCCGCCGCCGGTCCGCCCTGACCGCCTGGAGCACCAGGAAGTAGAGAGTCGCGAATGTCAGGTACCGCAGGGCGGTGATAAGCGCGGCCCTTTCGTTCCTGGCCATGACGACCGTCACGCCGGTCCACAGCAGAAATGCGCAGATCAGCCCAAGCTGGCGGGTGGCCAGGACCGGTCGCCGATTCACCGCCCACTCCAGCGCCCAGGCCGTCACGGCCAGGGCGCCGAGGCCCTTGTCGATAGTGAGGAGTCCCGCCCCGTGGTTCAGGTAGCTGGTGAAGAAGAAACTGGCCGCCAGCACGGCCACCGCCAGGTCGAGGCGGCACAGGATGACAGCGAGAACGACAATGGCCGCGATCCCGGCCAGGGCGAGTCCGGCCCAATGGCCGGTGACGATACCGGCGCCGAATGCGAATGCCAGCATCACGGCACCCGCGAGCAGTCGCGCGCGGCGGGGCAGGCTGGCCTCCTGAGCCTGTCCAGGGACGGCGGTCACGAGGGCGCCAGCCGGGGTTGCCGCCATAACGCTAAAATAATGCAGACTGCCGGAAAAGCCCTCAAGCTCGGCAGTAAGTTCCGGTGACAGCGCGGCCGCCAGAAACGGCACGACAGAATATGACCGCCCCGGCCTGGCGCAGCCTGCGCGCTCCGGCCTAGATCGAGCGTGCTTCCCCGTCCACGTCGCAGACAAAGCGCTCGAGCGAGAAAGCGCCGCGCCCGGCCGCCAGCGCGGCCATGCCCATCTGCTCGGCCAGAGCCTGGCTGCTCAGGCGCAGGAGAGCCGCCCTGAGCGCCGCAGCGTCCCGCGGCGGCACGAGGATTCCGGTCTCGGGGTGGATGTAATCCTCGACGCAGGCCGCCCGCGTAGTCACGACCGCACGGCCGACCGAGATCCCGTCCAGGACGGTCAGCTGACCGGCCGATCGGGCGGTGGGATTGAGCGGGACCACGATCGCGCGAGCGCCCTCCATCAGCTCCAGCAGCCGGGTGCGCTCGAGCTGCGGCAGGAGCTTGAGCGATCCAGGCTCGGGCAGATCGGCCGGCCCCACGACACGGACCTCGCATGACAGTCCTTCGGCCGCCCTGGCCAGGGTTACCCAGTCCCGTTCTTCGCGACCGACGGCCAGGAAGTAGTCGCCCGTGGGCGGTCTCCAGGCCGCCGTCGTCTTCACGCCGAGCGGGACGAAGCGCAAGCGCTGACGGTCGAGGCCAAGGCGCACTGCGTCCTCGAGCGCGCCGGCGCTGAAGTAGAGCACGCGGTCCGCGCGCGCGGTCCCGCGCAGCATGATCCGCCGCCGGAGGGTCGAGGCGGCCGGGTCGATCAGCGGGTTGAGCACGACCAGCCGCGGGTGCCTGTGCGGGCCCGGTCGCCGGCGCAGGAGGCCGGCGACAGCGCCGGCGATCGGCTGCCAGGCGATGAGCGGGGCGCCGCCGGCCTCGCGCACGCCCCGCAGCGCCAGCGACGCGTAGGTTGGCCAGCTGCGCAGCCGGTGCCGCCGCCTGCCGACGCTGGTCCCGAGCGCAGTTCCGCGCAGCACGCGCGCCTGGACTCCCGCGGCGGTGCAGGCCCAGAGGAAATCCTCGTGCTCGCTGTCCGACCAGTCGACCAGCCAGAGCGGCGGCCCCCCGCCTCGGCGCTCGCTGGCCGTGCTGTCGCCCGTCACCTGCCACCTCTGGATGGAGGTCCTGGTCTCGGCCAGCATAGGCATGCGCAGGCCCGCCCGATGACCGCACTAGCGCTAAAATAATGCGCACCGCCAGCAAAAGCCCAGAACGTGGCACGAGCAGTGCTACCGGGCGTCGTGACGAGAGGGCATCAGGTGGCCCACCCCCATCCGAGCGTTCCAGCTGGCGCCGGCCATTAGCAGCCCCGATCCCTCTTCCGCGGGCGGCCGTACCCGTGCCGTCCGCGGAGCCCTGTGGCTATCGGCGGGCTCGTGGGGCGCAAAGGGCACGCAGACGGTCATGCTGCTCGTGCTGGCCAGAGCGCTGGCACCGTCGCAGTTCGGGATCCTCGCCATCGCCGCCCTCACCTACAACGTGCTGCAGGCAGTGAACCAGCTTGGCATCGGCGACGCCTTAACCTATCTGCAGGACCGGATCGAAGAGGCGTCGAGAACCGCCCTTTCCATGCTGCTGGTCACCGGGCTGATCCTGATGGGCGCCACCTGGGTAGTGGCCCCGGAGATCGCATCCTTCTTCCACAGTCCCGCCGCCACTTTCGTGCTGAGAGGCTTTGCCCTCGGCATCCCCTTCGACGCCGCCGCGCAGGTGCCGATCGGCCGCCTGACTCGGTCGCTGAGCTTCTCCCGGCGGGCAGTTACCGACACGCTGCCCTCGGTCGTCGGAGCGGCGGTCACCATCGCAGTGGTCATCGCCGGACACCCGCTAATTGGCCTGGTGGCCGGCCAGATCGCGGGGTCGGTTACCAATTTCGCCGGGGCCGCGCTTCTCGGGCCGCGGTGCATTCCCGGCTGGAGCAGCGTCATGGCCCGCCGGCTGGTGAGATACGGCGCATATCTCAGCGCGGCCGACATCGTCACCCTCGGCCTGCTGAACGTGGACTACATAGTTGTCGGCCACGTCCTGGGCCCGGTATCGCTCGGCTACTACTCACTGGCTTACCGGATCTGCTTCATGCCCTACCTCTCGATCTCGGTAGTGGCGAACGGCGCGGCCTTTCCCTACTACTGCCGGCTGCCCTCCCCGCACGCCAAGGCCCGTGCGGCGGAGAACACGTTCTGCCTCATCAACGCCCTCAGCGTTCCCTGGTTCGCCGGCCTGGTGCTGTTCGCCGGCGACATCGTCCTGCTGGGCCACAAGTGGGCCCCTGCGGCGGGCGCCGTGCGGTTCCTGGCCGGGTACGGGTTCTTCCTGTGCCTCATCCTCAGTGCCCTCCAGGTACTCAAGGCGGTCGGCCGGAGCGATTTTGTCTTCCTGAGCAGGGGCCTGCACCTGGCCGTCCTCAGCGTCGTCCTGATCGGCACGGTCCGGGCCGGAATCACGGTCGTCGCCCTGGACCAGGCTCTGGTGGCCTGCGTGATCGCGCTGGCCAGCAGCTTGTGGATCGTTCGTCACGCCGCCGTCCGGCCGGGCGCCCTGGGCAGGTCGGTAGCGCTGCCGCTGCTGGGCGCGCTCGGCATGGTCCCGGTGGTCCTCTTGCTGGGCCGCCTGCCCTGGCCAGGCTCCGGCCCGTCGTGGGCATCGCTGCTGATCCTCGGCCCGCTGGCCCTGGCCGTCTTCGCCGCCATCCTGCTGGCGGTCATGCCCGAGCCTCTTCGCAAGGGATGGGCGGCGTTGCGTGGTCACTCCGATGACGCCGCGGACGTCACCGCACCGGCCGATTCCCCGCCGGAGAACGAGCGGTAGCGTCGATGAGCGCAGCCAGGGAAGCCTCGGACCGCGAGCCGCGGCTGCTCGTTCTTCGGCGCCTGGACCGGTGGGCTCCGCAATGGGACCGGCTGGTCGACCTGGCTCCCCTGCCCTCCCCGTTCCTGCGGTCGTGGTGGCTCGCTGGCGCGGGCGGGACCAGGCCTCGCTTCCTGCTGGTGGCGCAGGATGAGCGGCTGCTGGGCGGCCTCGCCCTGGAGGAGGGACGCCGGCTGGGCCTGCCGTGCCTCCGGATGCTGGGTGCGGGGCCGCTGTGCCCGGATCATCTCGACCTGCTGGCGAGCCCCGGAGAGGAAGATGGCGCGATCCGCGCCGTGGGAGCATGGCTTCGCCGGCCGCGAGCGAGCATGCTGGACCTGGAGGGCATCCATGCCGACTCTCGGCTGATCACCGCCCTGCCCGCCGGCATCCGGCGTGAGCGGCTGAGCGTCGCGCCATGGGCGCCGCTGCGCGCCGACGCCGCGGCCTACCTAGCGGCCCGCCCTGCGGGCTTCCGCAAGACGCTCCGGAAAGCGTCAGCGCGAATGTCGGCCGAAGGCGCCGCTCACCGCATCAGCCGCGGTCCGGCAGTAGTCCGGGCTCTGGGGGCCCTGCGGCAGCTGCACAGCGCGCAATGGCAGGACCGCTCCCGGTTCCTGCCCAGCTTCGATCGCTTCGCCGCCGCGTGCCGCCTGGGATCGGAGGTCGACGAGGTCGCAGTCCATGAGCTCGCCGTCAGCGAGACCGTTGTCGCGATCATGGTCACCTTTGAGGTGGCGGGCCGACTGAGCCTCTATCAGAGCGCGCGGCTGACCGACTTCCGCTGGCGCGACGCCACGTCAGTGCTGCTCACCGCGATCATCACCGACGCCTGTAACCGCGGCTTCGCCGAGGTCGACTTCCTGCGCGGCGACGAGAGGTACAAGAGTAACTTCGCGCCGCAGCGGCGGGAACTCCTTCGGCTGCGCGGGGCAAGCGGCAGCGCAGGCCGGGCCGTCCTGGCGGCGGAGACGGCAGCCCGCCGGGCCAAGCGCGCGACCGCCCGCTCCGCACCCGGCAGCTGACCCGCGCGCAGTGGGCAGCCCGCGCGCAGTGGGCAGCTGACCCGCGCGCAGCGGGCATGGCCGGCCGGGCGCCAGGCCGCTACCTCGGCGCGAAGAGTCGTGCTAGCGTCTTTCCCGAGCCAACCTGCGGCGATCTCGAGGTCGAGCTGTGGCATGAGCGAAGCCCCTGACCCATGCTCCGGCGGCCCGGCCGGGGTCGCTGTCATCATTCCCACGTTCAACAGCGGCGCGTACTTAGACCAGGCGCTGGCCTCAGTAGCCGGTCAGACGGTGCCGCCGAGCACCGTGGTGGTGGCCGACGACTGCTCCAGTGACGATACTGTCGAGCGAGCCCGCCGCTGGCACTGCAGCCTCCCGCTGGAGGTCGTCCGGCTCGAGCGGAACCAGGGCCCGGGGATTGCCCGGCACCGGGCCATCCAGGCCACCAGTGCCCCGCTGCTGGCCATGCTGGATTCCGATGACCTCTTCCTGCCGGACCACCTGGCGACGATGATCGCCGCGCATGACGCCTCGCCTGGCCTGATCAGTGCCCGGGAGCTGCACTGGCAACCCGGCCGCGGCCTGACCGAAGCAGGCGGGCCTCGAGGCGGCCCCGGCCGGTCACACCAGCTGGCTGCCCTGATCCGCCGGAACTTCGTCAGCTTCGGCTTCTTCTCCCGGAGCCTGTATGACTCGGCCGGCGGCTTCCAGGACCAGCAGCAATGCGAGGACTGGGACCTCTGGATCCGGATGGTACGGGGCGGAGCGAAGCTGACCATGACGTCGCACCCCACCGCGATACATCGGGTGCGGCCTGGGAGCCTCTCCTTCGACCCGCGGCTGACCGCCCAGCAAGGCGCGGATCTGCTGACCGAGGTGCTGCGGGCCGCACGCTCACCCGGCGAGGCGGCCGCCGCCCGCGCCGGGCTCCGGGCTCTGCGCGGCAAGCTGAGTTTCTACCGTGCGACCGAACTAGCCGCCGCCGGGCAGACCTGGCAGGCCCGCCAGGCAGCCATCGGGGGGCTCCCGGCGGGCGGCCCGCGCGCGGCAGCTGGCTTGATGGCCCTGGTCGTGGCCCCCTCGGCTGCCGCTCGGCTGGAGCGCAGGACGCGGCAGTACCGGTCAGCCGTCCCGGAGCGGCCCGCTGCGCGTGGCCCTGGCCCCGATCCCTGAGCGCATCTTCCTGGCCGCTCCACGGGCTCGCATGGCGGCCACCTTGGCCGTGTCGCCGAGGCCGAACTTCCCTGGCGGCCGCGGGGTCAGATGCATCTGCCGCAGGCGGGCGTTGAACGCCTCGATCATGCACTCCCGGTCCGTGGCGGCAGTGAAGTACGTGAGCGTGACCGACAGCGAGATGGCCGGGCCGTTGTGCACCCAGTGCGGTGTGACAGGAGGGATGTACACCCCGCGCCCCGGCGTGAGCCGGTACGACGCCAGTTCCGGCGGCAGAGACTCGATCCGCCCGTGCGAGCCGTCCCAGTACCGCTCCACCTCGTGCCGGCGGCCATGATCGCTCTCGAAGCGGCCGAAGCTGACCGTCTTTGACCCGCTGACCTGCATCAGCAGGCTGTGCTCAATGTCGAAATGGGCAGGCGTGACGGAGTTCGGCGAGGAGACGAAGACGAAACCCACCCGCTTGAGCATCTTGCCCTGCCGGACGGCCATGCCCGGCTCCAGCTGATCGAGCATCGCGTTCGTCAGGTCGGCGAATGCCGGGTCGGCCTCGATATTGAGCAGCGTCAGCCACGCATTGGCGTCCTTGATGTTGCGAATGACGTCACCGGGCCGAGGCTGCGCACCGCGTGGAGGGCCGCCCTGGGGAACCAGCAGCGGCTGGGCAGCAGAGTCGCAGATCACCGACTCACGGGGCAGCCGGTCAGCAAGCTCCGCAATGGCCTCAAGAGTCAGCCGGCTCTCTTCATGCAGGCCGTGCACGAACTCGGCCGGCTGATCGGGAAAGGCTCCGCCTAACGGAAGCTGTCCCAGCAACGGAAGTTCCTGCCCGGACGGACGCGTTTCCAACGCTCGCCTCCCGGAAACCAGGGTAAATAGCCCGCTAAGCGATGGTCTCCCCCTCGCCTCGGGTCTGTCAAATGATCCTGGGCCATCGGCCGGGCCCGCGCCGCGCCCCGGCCAGGCCGCCCAGCGCGCAAAGAGCAGCAGCTTGATCGATTGTGATGGCGGTGATCCGGCAGCTACCCTCTGCCTCATAGCCGCCTCATGGCCGCGGCGGGCGGTCGCGGCCCGGCAGAGGGGGATTCCGTGCGCAGGGCCGGCTGGATCACGGTCTTACTGGCGGGGCTGGTCGTGACCTTGGCCGCACTCGGTGCGGCAGACGGTGCGGCAGACGGCCGGATGCCGGCGGCCTCTGCGCCGCCCGCTCCCGCCCGGCTAGCGCGCGGCGTGGCGGTCAGGACGTTTAGCTCCTGGCTCGACGAGGCGGCTGTCCAGGCAACGACCAGGGCCCAGTGGGCGGCGATCGCGCGTCAGGATACGATCATCGTTCTCAATTCCTGGGACTTCCGCCTGATCCCTTTCTTTAAGCGCGCTAACCGGAGAATACACGTCTGGGAGTACAAAGACCTGTCGGGAGTGCGCTCGGACGACTGCACGACGCGGGATGGCCATTGCGGTGCCTGCACCCAGGGTGTCGCCGACAGTGCATTGCTGTCGTCAGGTGTGGGTTACTGCTGGGTGAAACGCAACCATCCACATTGGCTCCTGCGCGCCGCCGGCACTCACCAGCCATTTCAGTTCCGGGGCTATCCTCGCGTCTGGGAGGCCGATTACGGAAGCCTCGCCTACCAGCGCCAGTGGATCCGCAACGTCCTGGCCGACGCCAGGGACCACGGATGGGACGGCGTCGAGGTGGACAACGCCCTGACCACGGCGGATGCCTACGGAGTCGCGGCGAGGTATCCCACCAGCGCGGCGGTCCAGGCCGCGACGTACGCTGCCCTGCGGGAAGTGGGGCCCGCCCTGACCGGCGCTGGCCTCGCGTCGGTGTTCAACGTCGGCTACGCGACGGCGTTCCCGGGATTGTGGCAACGATGGCTCAGGCCCGTGGAAGGCCTTGAGCAGGAGTTCTATCTTTCGTTCTCCACCCAGCCCGACGCGGTCGGCGCCGCCTGGGCCAGGTACCAGGTCGAGGTCTCGGCTTGCGCCGCCCAGCGCAAGACCTGCTGGTTCCATGCCGGGAACTACTCGGCCGCAGTCACGGCCCGGACGCGCGAGTACGCGCTGGCCTCCTACCTGCTCGCCACCGACGGCCGCCAGCTCCTGGCCGTGGCTGATATGAGATCGGCGCAGGACGCGCCGCGCTGGGCCCTGGGCACCCCGTTGGGCACCATGAAGCAGATGGGGGCAGCCCGGGAAAGGTACTTTTCCGGGGGAATCGCGATTGCCAATCCGTCTGATTCACCCGCAACCGCCTACCTTGGCGGCAGCTACCTGGACAGCGGGCGCCCGGTATCTGTCGTTACCCTCGGACCGGCTAGCGGGCTCGTTCTCCGGGCGGCAGCTCACGGGCAGAAGCTCCGGTAACGAGCGCCAGGAGCCCCGGCCGGCACTACCGAGAGCGCCGCGCAGTAGAAAACTCGGCGCGCGAGGGGCACGCTGGGGTGACAAGCGGCGAGTCACAAGCGGCGGGTCACAAGCGGCGGGTGACAAGCGGCGAGTCACAAGCGGCGGGTGACAAGCCCACGGCGGAAGGCGGGAACATGATCGAGCAGGCAGCCAGGGCCGGGACGGACACGCTGATCCCGCGGCTGACGAAGATCTGCGGCTCAGCCGCCGTCATCACCGATCCGCTGGAGCTGCGCACCTACGAGTGCGATGGCCTCACCGCGCACCGCTGCAGCCCCGGTCTGGCCGTCCTGCCGGAGTCGGCCGACCAGGTGGCCGCCATCGTCGCCGAATGCGCCCGCGCGAGCATCCCGTTCGTGGCCCGCGGCTCGGGCACCGGCCTGTCCGGCGGGGCGCTGCCCCGCGCGGACGGCGTCCTGATCGTGATGTCGAAAATGCGCAAGATCCTCGAGATCGACCCGGTGAGCTGCCGGGCCGTCGTGGAGCCCGGCGTGACGAACCTGGCTGTGAGCAAGGCAGTGCAGCCGCTCGGCCTGTTCTACGCGCCGGACCCCTCCAGCCAGCAGGTCTGCTCCGTCGGCGGCAACGTCGCGGAGAACTCCGGCGGCGCGCACTGCCTCAAGCACGGATTTACCGTCCACCACGTGACCGGGCTGGAGATCGTCACCCCGCACGGCGAGCTGACCTGGCTGGGCGATGGCACCGGCGCGGCTCCCGGCTACGACCTGGTCGGCGCTTTTACCGGCTCGGAGGGCACTCTGGGCATCGTCACGAAGGTCGTCGTGAAGCTGACCAGGATCCCGGAGGCGGTCACCACCTTGCTGGCGGCGTTCGAGACCACCGGCGCGGGCGGCACCGCGGTCTCCGCGATCATCTCCTCGGGCATCCTGCCCGCCGCGATCGAGATGATGGACGCGCTGGCGATCGAGGCCGCCGAGGCCGCCGTCGCCTGCCGCTATCCGCAGGGCGCCGGCGCGGTGCTCATCGTCGAGCTCGACGGCCCCGAGCCCGACGTCCGGCGCGAGACGGCCGCCGTGCGGGCGATCTGCGAGCAGGCCGGTTCCTACGAGATCCGGGCTGCCCATGACGCCGCCGAGCGGACCGCGATCTGGACCGGCCGCAAGTCTGCGTTCGCCGCGGTCGGCAGGATCAGCCCGTCCTACATCGTGCAGGACGGCGTCGTCCCGCGGACCGCGCTCCCCGAAGTGCTCGACAAGATCGCAGCGCTGTCGGCGGCGGCCGGGATCAGGGTCGCCAACGTCTTTCACGCCGGGGACGGCAACCTGCACCCGCTGGTGCTCTTCGATGACGCGACACCGCAGGCGTGCCGGGCCGCCGAGGAGCTGTCCGGCGCGATCCTGGACCTGTGCATCGAGCATGGCGGGTCGATCACCGGCGAGCACGGCGTCGGCGTCGACAAGTCCCGGTACATGCCGAAGATGTTCAGCGCCGACGACCTGGACACGATGCAGCTGCTGCGCTGCGCCTTCGACCCGGCCGGCCTGTGCAATCCGGGCAAGATCTACCCGACGCCGCGCCTGTGCGGCGAGGTCCCCGGCATCCGGCGGGCCCCGCATCCGCTGGTTGCCTCCGGTGAAGTGGAGCAGTTCTGATATGCCAAACGGCCGTCCGATCGCTGGTGTGCCTTGACCCCTGACTCGATCCCCGCGCCGCTGCTGGCCGCCTGCTCCGGCGTGCGCCTGGCCGGGCCAGCCGACTCGGTGGCCGGGGCCGGGCCGTCCTACGTGGCCTCTCCCGCCAGCACCCCGGAGGCCAGCGCCGTCATGCGCGCGGCAGCGTCCCTTGGCCTGGCCGTGCTGCCCCGCGGATCCGGGACCAGGCTCGACTGGGGAGCTGCGCCACGGCGCTGCGACCTGGTGATCGAGACCACGCGGATGGACAGCGTGCTCGAGCACGCGGCCGGGGATCAGGTGGCCAGAGTGCAGGCCGGTACCAGCATCGAGCAGCTGGCCGCCGTGCTGCGCACCGCGGGCCAGCAGCTCGCCCTGGACCCGCCGCCCGGCACCGGGGCCGGCGCCCGCGAGGCGGCCGGCGCCGGCGAGGCGGCTGGCGCCGGAACAGGCACGGTCGGCGGGGTCCTCGCGACCGGGGTGGCCGGCCCGCGGCGGCTGCGTTACGGCGCGCCGCGGGACCTGCTGATCGGGATCACCGTGATCCGGGCCGACGGCACGGTCGCCAAGGCCGGCGGCAAGGTCGTCAAGAACGTGGCGGGCTACGACATCGGCAAGCTGTTCGCCGGCTCCTACGGGACTCTGGGCCTGATCACCGAGGCCGTGTTCCGGCTGCACCCGCTGCCAGCCGCGTCCGTGTTCGTGACCCTGGACTGCGCGGATGCCGCCGCCGCGCACGCCGTCATGTCGGCAGCGGTGGCATCGCCGCTGGCGCCGTCCGCCGCGGAGATCGACTGGCCGGGCCGCGGAACGCCGATCCGCGCCGGGGTCCTGTTCGAGGGAGACCCGGCCGGGGCGCCGGAGCGAGCCGAGCGAATGCGCGAGCTGCTGGGCGGCGCGGCGGTCATCTGCGACACGCCGCCGCCGTGGTGGGGGCTCGGAGCCGCCGCGGCCGGCGACGGCACAGTCATCAGGATCGGGTTCTGGGCCGCGGAACTGCCGCGCGTCCTGGCCGCCATCCGCGCCGCGGCCGCCGCGGCCGGCCTTGACCCGGCGGTGGGCGGTTCCGCGGCGGCAGGCGTGATCCATGCCGCGGTTCAGGAGCACGCCGCGCCGGCCGAGGTCGCCGAGTTCCTGACCGCTCTGCGCGCCGCCATCGGCCGCAGCCGGGCCAGCGCCGTCGTCCTGCATGCGCCGCCAGGGGTCCGCGAGGTCATCGACATGTGGGGCCCGGTCCCCTCGCTCGGCCTCATGCGGGCAGTCAAGGACCAGTTCGACCCCGAGCACCGGATGGCGCCGGGCCGGTTCGCCGGAGGTATCTGATGGACCAGCCGCGACGACCAGACGATGCGCCTGCCGACTTGGGCACCGTCAGCGACGTCCACCCGCCAGCCAGCACCAGCCTGGTCAGCACCAGCCTGGTCAGCCCGTCGGCAGGCACCAGCCCGCTGGACCCGTCGGGCGAGCTGCGCGCGGTGGTCGGCGACTGCGTGCACTGCGGATTCTGCCTTCCCGCATGCCCGACCTACCAGCTGTGGGGAGAGGAGATGGACTCGCCGCGAGGGCGCATCCACCTGATCGCCCAGATGCTCGACGGCGCGCTGGCCAGCGATGCGGCGGCGGCCCACGTGGACAGGTGCCTGGGCTGCATGGCCTGCGTCCCGGCCTGTCCTTCTGGCGTCCGTTATGACCGGCTCATCGAGGCTGCCCGCAGCTGGGCGCAGGAACCTCCCGCCGGGCCGGCACCGCTGCCCGCCCGGTCGATCAGGGACCGGGCGGTCCGGGCTGCGATCTTCGAGGTATTCCCGTACCCGAGGCGGCTCCGGCTGCTGACCGCTCCGCTGCGCGTCGCTCAGCGGAGCGGTCTCGACCGGCTGCTAGAGCGCAGCGGGCTGGCCGACCGCCTCTCTCCCGAGCTCGCCGCCGCGCTCCGGGTTGCTCCCAGCCCGCACGGCACAGGTGCGGCCGGCGCCAGGGGGCTCGGCGGCCTGCGGCGGCGCCAGCGGGACAGCTCGCCGGGGGGACGGCGGCGCTCGCCGCAGGCACAGCGGCGCTCGCCGCGCGGACGGCTTCCGGCCCGGGTGGCCGCCCGCGGCAGCCGCCGCGCCGTTGTCGGCATGCTCACCGGCTGCGTGCAGCAGGTCTTCTTTCCCCAGGTCAATGTGGCCACGGCGCGGGTGCTCGCGGCTGAGGGCTGCGATGTCGTCATCCCGGCCGCCCAGGGCTGCTGCGGTGCGCTCTCGCTGCATGGCGGCCGGAGGGCGGAGGCGGCGAGGTTCGCCCGGCAGACGATCGAGACGTTCGAGCGCGCCGGCGTGGACGCGATTGTCGTCAACGCGGCCGGCTGCGGCTCGGCCATGAAGGACTACGCGGACCTGCTGGCCGGCGATGCCGCCTGGGCCGGGCGGGCCGCCGCCATGGCCGGCAAGGTCCGTGATCTCAGCGAGTTCCTGGCCTCGCTCGGACCGGCCGCGCCGCGCCACCCGCTCCCGGTCACCGTGGCCTACCACGATGCCTGCCATCTCGCCCACGCCCAGCGGATCACCAGCCAGCCGCGCGACCTGCTGCTGGCGATCCCCGGCCTGAGCCTGACGGAGATCGCCGACGGCGGCACCTGCTGCGGGTCCGCGGGCATCTACAACCTGGTCCAGCCCGAGGCAGCCCGCGAGCTAGGCGAGCGCAAGGCCAGGACGGTCCGGGACACCGGGGCGCGCCTGCTCGTCTCCGCCAACCCTGGATGCGCGATGCAGATCTCGGCCGCGCTCGCGGCACAGGGGCACCGCATGCCGATGGCGCATATCGCCGAGGTGCTCGACGCGTCCATCCGCGGCCTTCCCGTAACTGACTTCCGGTGACTGACGTCCGGTGACTGACATCATCTGACGCCGCTCAGACATCCTCCTGACGCCGATCAGACATCCTCCTGACGCCGCTCAGACACCCTCCTGACGCCGCGCAGACACCCTCCTGACGCCGCGCAGACATTCACCTGACGCCGCATGTGACAACGCTCAGCGTCATACTGACGCACCTAGCTCCCACTCTGACGCCAGATGCCGTCTTGACAGACGTCATAGATGACGGCATACTGACGTCATGGAGCTTTCAGACTACGTCGGGTCGCTGCGCAAGGATCTGGCGTCCATCACCCGCTTCGCCGGCGACGACATCGCGCGAGCCGCCGAGATGCTCGCCGAGTCGCTCGACTCGTCGGTGCGGCTCACGCTGCTCGACGTGCTGTCGGCCGCTGCCGAGGAGATCACGACGAGCCTCGAAGACACGGTCATCGATGTCCGGCTCTCCTCCGGCGAGCCTGAGTTCGTCGTCACGAATACTGCGATGCACGAGCCCGACGAGCCGGCCGAGCAGGGATATGCCGATGTCAGCGATGATGCCGGAACGGCCAGGGTCACGCTGCGGCTAGCGGAGTCGCTGAAGGCAAGGATCGAGGCAGAGGCCGCCACCGCCGGGCTGTCGGTCAATACCTGGCTCGTCCACGCGGCCATCCGGGCACTCAGCACCGGTGACCCCGGCGCGCCGCCCCGGCCGCCCCGGCCGCCCCGGCCGCCCCGGATCGGCGTTGGCCAGCGCATCACCGGCTACGCCCGCGGCTAGCGCAACAGCCGCAGCAGACGCCCGCTCTCCCCGATCACCACCCGCGACGCAAAGGATACGACCATGACCAGCTGGGAATTCCCCGGATCGGATCCGATCGACCTGGACATCAGCCTGCCCGCCGGCAGTATCGCCATCACTGCGGAGCCGACCGAGGTCACCACGGTCAGCCTGCTTCCGAGCCACTCGGGCAGGGGCGCGGAGGAAGCCGTCGCTCAGGTCCGGGTCGAGTACCACGCCGGACGGCTGGAGATCTTCGGGCCCAAGCACTCTGGGCTGCGCCGCGGCGGCTTCGGGTTCGACCTCACCGTCAAGGTCCCGGCTGGCTCACGATGCGCCGTGCGCACGGGCGCCTCCGACATTGCCTGCCTCGGCGTGCTGACGTCGCTGGCCGCCCGCACCGGGAGCGGGGATGTAACGGCAGCGGTCGTCAGCGGCGCGGTCCACGTGGCCACGGCGTCTGGTGACGTGTGGCTGGAGGAGGCCGGCGGCGAGATGAACGCGAACACCGCGTCGGGAGATGTCCGGCTGCTGCGAGCTGGCGGTGACGTCGCCGTCACGACCGCCAGCGGCGACGTCCAGATCGGCAGCGCCCAGAAATCCGTGAGCGCGCGCACGGTCAGCGGCGACGTGCGGATCGCCAGCGTTGCCAGCGGCCGGGCTGAACTCACCACCGTGTCCGGCGACATCGCCGTCGGAGTCGCTCCCGGCGCCGGCGTCTATCTCGACCTCGCCTCCCTAACCGGCAGCGTGACCAGCGAGCTCGAGCCGTCCGACGAGTCCGGCGAGGTCGGCGAGGCGGACCTGGACGTCAAGTGCAAGGCGATCAGCGGCGATGTGCGGGTCACCAGGGCCGTAGCAGCCGACGCCCGCTGAGCACCGCGGGTCCGCCCGCAGCGATGCGAGACACAACCGAATACGAAACGAACAGGAGCAAGTCAATGCATGCACGCATGATGGAACAGGTAGCAAGGCAGCGCATGGACGAAGTGCGCAGCTCAGCCCGGCCGTGCACGGCGCAGGTCGCCCGGCGCACCCCCCGCAACCCGATCCGGCACCAGGCCGGCTGGGCTCTGGTTGAGATAGGCCTCCGCCTGGCCAACGATTCAGGCGAGGAGTGACGCCACCGCCGGTGACCTGTGCGGCCCGCCAAGTCCAGGAGTCATTCAGATCCCCGGCGGAGCGATCGCCGCAGGACCCGTGAGTAGTCTGGCCGTCCCGCTCGGCGGGCCGGCCAGACTACTGCCCGGCTTCAGTGATCGGGGTGCTGGCCAGTCCGAGCCGGTGCGTCAGGGGCTGATGCCGATCGCCCCAAAACCCTTCCCGGCATCCGGTAAGATTGCCCTGCGTAACGTGCAATTCGCAACGACCACAGGACATGTCAGCAGTGCGGCAGCCGCTGCCCCCTGCCCAGAGCGCCGAAAAGTGGCCCCGCAGGCGGGCCGTCTGAGCGCCGCGGAAGGGAAACATTGTGAATCCCGCTCACAATGGCATGCAGGCCAGCCTCTTGGAACGAGTGGTCTGGCGCAAGAGCCATCACAGCAATCCAAGCGGCAACTGCGTCGAGATCGCCGAGTTGCCGGACGGGGGAATCGCGATCCGCAATTCCCGCTATCCCGCCGGTCCCGCGCTGATCTACACGCGCACCGAGATCGCGGCGTTCCTGCGAGGCGCCAAGGACGGCGACTTCGACAGCATGCTCGCCTGACATCTGGCCGGAGTCCCGAAGGTTGCCGGGCCGGGCGGCCATGCCGCTACAGCCCGGCCCGTAGCCGCCCGGCCCGGCCTGTAGCGGGCCGGGCCTGCCTGTAGCGGGCCGGGCCGCATGCGCCCGGCAGGAGCGTGACGGGCCAGATCCCCGGTGCCTGGCCCGGCCCGGTGGCAGGACTTGTGGCCGGCGGCACCGCGCGGCGGCAGATTCGCGCGTGGCGACGCCGCGTATTGGCAAAAAAAGGGGCCAGACGTGGGAAACTGCCGTGATCCGGTTTCCGGGGGAAGGCATACATGATCACGGCTCAGCCCGAGGGCAGCACGAACATAGGCAACATGAACGTGCGCAACATGATCGCCCCGCCAGGCAGTGGCGGCCCGACCGTGCTGCGCATCCTGCTGGGTGCCCAGCTTCGCCGCCTGCGCGAGGCCCAGCGAATCACCGTCGAGCACGCCGGGAAAGTGATCGGCGCATCTCAGTCCAAAATGAACCGGCTGGAGACTGGCCGGGTCGGTTTCAAGGACCGGGACATCGCCGCCCTGCTCACCTTCTACGGGGTGACGGATGAGGAGCAGCGCGCGGCGTTGCGGGCCCTCGCGCTGAACACCAACGCCCACGGCTGGTGGCACGACTACTCCGACATCCTGCCCAGCTGGTTCGAGGCCTACCTGGGGCTCGAGGAAGCCGCCACGAGCATCCGCGCATACGAGATCCAATTCGTGCCCGGCCTGCTGCAGACGAACGAATACGCCCATGCCGTGACGCTTCTTGGCCATCCGACCGCTCCAGCCGATGAGATCGAGCGGCGGGTTCGGCTGCGGATGACCCGGCAGGCGCTGTTCACCAGGCCGCAGTCGCCGCATCTGTGGGTAGCGCTGGATGAAGCCGTGCTGCGGCGTCCGGTCGGGCGCCCTGGGGTCATGCGCAGGCAACTGACGCACCTTCTCGAAGCCGCCGAGCGGCCTAACGTGACCATCCAGATCATCCCGTTCCAGACCGGCGGCCATGCCGCGGCCGGAGGGCCGTTCAGCATCCTGCGCTTCGCCGAGCCCGACCTGCCGGACGTGGTGTACCTAGAGCAGCTGACCAGTGCCCTGTACCTGGACAAGCGGGAGACCGTCGATCACTACATGGCCGTGATGGAGCGCCTGTGCATTGAGGCCGCACCCGCGACGGCCAGCCCCAAAGCCATCAACGCGATCCTCCGGGAGAGCTGAGCTACGCCTTCCGGGCCGCACCGCACCATGCAGTCACATCAGGCTCCGGTCAGCTCGCCCTCGGCGACTATCACGGCCGGACCTGTCAGCAGGCTGGTCGTCTCGCCCAGCGTGACGACCAGGCGCCCGCCGGGGACATGCACGGTCCAGGTGCCAGTCGCGCCGGCCCGCCCGTTCCCGGGTGCTCTGTCATTTCGCATCGGCCGGGCAGCCCCGCCGCCTGCCGTGGCCCCGGCCGCCCCGCCCGCCTGCACCGCGGCTGCCACCGCCGCTGCCACGGCGCCCGTCCCGCACGACAGGGTGACCCCCGAGCCGCGCTCATAGACCCGCATCTCCAGGTCGCCGTCACCGCGCAGGCGCACGACCTCGACGTTGGCGCCTTCGGGGAACCATCGCTGATCGAGGACGGGCTGGCTGGACAGGTCGAAGCTCGCGACCGGGGCATCCACCAGGCACGCCAGGTGCGGGTTGCCGACGGAAATCGCCAGGCCCTCGCACGCCTGACCGCCCACCACTGCCGAGCCGGCACCGAGAATCTTGACGGCGCCCATGTCTACGGTGAACTCGCCGTCCTCAGCCACCTGCACCTGCTTGATCCCCGCCCTGGTCGCCACCGCGATCACCGGGCCTGCCGCGAGGTCATGGTCGAGCAGGTAGCGGGCGAATACCCGGATCCCGTTGCCGCACATCTCCGCGATGCTGCCGTCGGCGTTGCGGTAGTCCATGAACCACTCTGGCGCAGCCGCCAGCTCAGGACAGGCGGCCGCGGAGCGCACGGCCCTCAGCACGCCGTCAGCCCCCAGCCCGGTGCGCCGGTCGCAGAGCTGCCTGACCAGCTCGGGCGCAAACGCTAGCCGATCATCTGGATCGGGCAGGATCAGGAAGTCGTTACCCGTGCCATGGCCCTTGGCAAACCGCATCCCCCGATGGTAGCTACCCGCCGGAGCCAGCCTCCCGGACGGCTGCGGGGGCGGAGCCAGTCTCCCGGACGGCTGCGGGGGCGGAGCCAGCCTCCCGGACGGCGGCAAGCGCGAGATCTGCGGCAACGGGCCCGTCGGCGGCTAGCCAGCGAATGCGGGGATCGCGCCGAAACCATGACTCCTGGCGGCGGACGAACCGCCGCGTCGCCCGCACGGTCTGCGCAGCCGCCTCCTCCTGCGTCAGCTCTCCGTCCAGGAAGCGCAGTACCTGCGCATAGCCCAGAGCCCGGCTGGCCGTTCTGCCGTCCCGCAGCCCAGCGCCGGCCAGGCCGCGTACCTCGTCGATGAGACCCAGTTTCCACATGCGGCCGACCCGGTCGGCGATACGCCGGTCGAGTTCGGCTCGCGGCACGTCCAGGCCGATCTGCACGGTCGGGTAGACGGACTCATGGCGCGGCAAAGTCGCGCTGAACGGCCGCCCCGACAGCTCGACGACCTCGAGCGCGCGCACGATCCTGCGCCCGTTTCCGGGCAGGATCGCCGCGGCGGCCGCAGGGTCGATGCTGGCCAGGCTGGCGTGCATCGCCGCCGGGCCGACCCTGGCGAGCTCGCCCTCCAGCCGGTCCCGCAGCTGCGGGTCAGTGCCGGGAAACTCGAGCTTGTCGATGGCAGCGCGTACGTACAGGCCCGATCCGCCGACCAGGATCGGGATCCGCCCCCGCGCCAGGACGTCCTCGATAGCGGCTCTGGCCAGCAGCTGGTACGCCGACACGCTGGCGGGCTCACTGACATCCCAGACATCGAGCAGGTGGTGCGGCACGCCCGCGCGCTCGCCCGGCGCAAGCTTCGCCGTGCCGATGTCCATGCCCCGGTAGAGCTGCATCGAGTCAGCGTTCACCACCTCGCCGCCCACCGACTGGGCAAGCCGCAATGACAGCTCGGACTTTCCGGCGGCTGTCGGCCCTACGACGGCGATCACCAGCTGCGGCATGACCTGGAGTACATCAGCAGTCCCGTCCGGCCTGACCGGCACCGCGCCGAGGCACGCGAAGTTTCCTGAAGTCGCTCACGGGAGCGTCAGCCCTGCTCAGCAGGTGCCGAAGGCAGCGCGGGCTGCATCTGCCCGGCCGCGCCCGCCTTGTCTTCGTATTCTGGCCCGAGCACCTCAGCGCCGCCGGGCGACGAAACCATCTGGCTCTTGTCGTAGTCGCCTATCTCTGCCCGGACGCTCATGCGCTTTCCGGTCACGTGGTCCCAGAGTTCCAGCCGTGCATCCACCGGGTCGGCAATCTTGTCCAGGTAATACCTCGGTATTTCGTAGACCAGATGCCCGCTGACCGCGTCTCCCGGCGGCAGCGCGAAAGGCATGTCAATCGGGCTCAGGCTCAGCGAAGGCGACAGTCCCCAGTCTGGCGGTGGACAGGCAGCCTCGCCTGCGCGGCCCCAGGAGCCTGGTATCAGCCTGACGTACAGCAGGACCGTAAGGCTCGCGCTCCGGCCGGCCTCTGTATTGACAAAGCGGGCATGAAACGACCGCAGCCGCGCAGGCACGTCCATGCCCGTAGCCGACTCACGTTCGGTATCTATCAGGCCAGTGCCAGAGATCTGGACTCTGAGATCAGGAAACTTTTGCTGCGCCCATGGCGGGAATGTCCAGCCTGTTATGGCACCGAACAGGCATCCGAATGCCACGAGGAACGATACCCACGCCGCCAGCATCCAGAAGTTCCAGAAGAGAGAGTACTGCCCATCTTTAAGGAAATAAGCAATTGCAATAGCGGCCAGGAACGGAGCGAGCGCCAGGAACAGGGCGCCTAGCCAGAGCCAGAGTTGGCGGTAGGATCGCATGGCCGGGATTCTACGCCGACCAAAACGGCAGCATGCGGGTGAATCTGCCGGGAAACTGGGTGTCGCGGGCTTGGAGACGGCTCGCCAGGACGGCGGTCAGCCCGCCCAGGAGGCCACCAGATAGCCCGCGCCGAGCGGCGCGGCCGCGAAGCGGAGCTGCCCGCGCAGGCGGCAGCCTCCGGCAGCTCCGGCGAGCACCTGCCAGGCGGCCCGGCCGGCCACCATCAGCTCGCTGTCGAGTGCGGCGTCGAGCCGGGCCAGACGGCCGGGATCGGCATCGGCAAGCGCGGCCGCGACGTCGGCATCGTACCGCTCGGCAGCCGGATCGGCTACGCCGTGCACGCCGATGACCTTGCGCGCAGAGCCGTCGCCCATGACGAGCAGGGCGACTCTGGGAGCGCGGGCGGCGAGTTCCGCGCCGGTGCGCAGGCACTCGGCGGTCGGCATGGACTGCAGCACGGCCTGCAGCCGCAACCGCCACGGCTGCTGTCCGGCTCCGGCTCCCGCTCCGGCTCCCGCTCCGGCGGCCAGGAAACGCCGTACCAGCCAGCTGCCGACCGTCAGGGAGAGCGGCAGCACCGGCTCGCCGGAGCCGGTCGTGAAGGGGACGCCGAACTCGCGCAGGCTGCCGGCCGCGGACGGCTCGTATTCCGCCGTCTGGCCCGCGCCGCCGACCACCACGATCAGGTCCGGCCGCACCGCCGCCAGGCCGGTAACCGCCGCGCCGCAGGCCGCTCGCAGCTCAGATATCTGCGAGCCGCCACCAGGGTCCATGATCACGGAGGATGTGACGGGCTCTGGGCCGTCGGATCCTCCGTGATCATGAAACGACGCCCCGGCGAGCGCGAAATCAGTGTCGCCGACCGCCTGGCGCGGCCCGGCCGCACCGTCCGGGCTGCCCTCCGCCGCGAGGCCGGCAGCGCCGATCGCCTGAGGCACCAGCAACGGCGGATGGGGGCAGACGGCCGCCGCGACGAGCACGCTCAGGCCGGACGGCCGAGCGCGGGCATGCCCAGCAGCACCGGTACGGGCGCGCCGCTCCCCTGGCCGGCACCACCCTGGACGGCACCACCCTGGACGGCACGACCCTGGCCGGCAGCACCGGCCTCGCTGGCTCCGGCTCGGCGGGCCGCCCAGGCGTCGCCGCCGCGGGTCCGGCGGACCGTGAGGGGCGCGCCGTCGGCGATCAGGTAGTGCGGGGCACCGCGGGTCACCACGGTGGTGACCACATCTCCCGGCCGCGGCGACGTGCCCGACGGGGCGAAGTGCACCAGCCGGTTGTCGCGCGCGCGGCCCGACATCCGGTGCGTCGCGCCATCCTTGCGGCCCTCGCCATCGGCGACGAGGACCTCGACCTCATGTCCGGCCAGGAGCAGGTTCTCCCGCAGCGACGTCTCCTCCACCAGGGCCACGAGCCGCTCGTAGCGCTCCTGGACCACCTCGGCGGGAACCTGGTCTTCCATCGCCGCGGCGGGAGTCCCCGCCCGGATCGAGTACTGGAAGGTAAATGCGCCGGAGAACCGGGCCTGGCGGATGATGTCGAGAGTGGCGGCGAAGTCCCGTTCTGTCTCTCCGGGGAATCCCACGATGATGTCAGTCGTGATCGCGGCTTCCGGCATGGCCGCGCGAACTCTTTCCAGGATCGCCAGGTAGGAGTCCCTGCGGTAGGCGCGTCGCATGGCCCGCAGGACCGCGTCCGAGCCAGACTGCAGCGGCATGTGCAGCTGGGGCATGACGTTCGGGGTCTGCGCCATCGCCTCGATGACGTCGTCGGTGAAGTCCCTGGGGTGCGGCGAGGTGAAGCGCACCCGCTCGAGCCCGTCGATCCCGCCGCAGGCGCGCAGCAGCTTCCCGAACGCCTGCCGGTCGCCGAATGCCGTCCCGTAGGAGTTCACGTTCTGACCGAGCAGGGTGACCTCGAGTACGCCCTCGGCGGCCAGCGCCCGAATCTCGGCGAGCACGTCGCCTGGCCTGCGGTCCTCTTCCTTGCCGCGCAGACTCGGCACGATGCAGAAGGTACAGGAGTTGTTGCAGCCGACCGAGATCGCGACCCAGGCGGAGTAGGGGGACTCACGGCGGGCTGGCAGCACCGAGGGAAAGCGCTCCAGCGACTCGAGGATCTCGACCTGAGCCTGCTCCTGCACCCGCGCGCGCTCAAGGAGAGCGGGCAGCGAGCCGATGTTGTGGGTGCCGAACACCACGTCGACCCACGGCGCGCGGGCCGTGATGACCGCCCTGTCCTTCTGGGCGAGGCAGCCGCCGACGGCGATCTGCATGCCGGGATGGGCGTTCTTGACCGGGAGCAGGTGACCCAGGTTGCCGTACAGTCTGTTGTCGGCGTTCTCGCGGACCGCGCAGGTGTTGAAGACGACGACGTCAGGGCGGCCGCCTGGCTTCGCGCGCCGGTAGCCTGCCTCCTCGAGCAGGCCGGCCAGCCGCTCGGAATCGTGCATGTTCATCTGGCACCCGTAGGTGCGGATCTCGAAGCTTCGCAGACCTTGGGAGCCCGGCATCCCCCTAGGGTAGACGCCGCCGCGCCTAACTTCCGATCGCTGGCCGGCCTCGGCAAAGCGCCCATGTCGGCAAAGCGGGGCCCAGCAGGACGGCCAGAGGTGCCGGTGTCCATAATCTCCGCTAATCGAGACGCTCTGGTAGGGCACGATAGGCCTATGACTGACAGCGTGACGATGAGGGCAAAGGACGCGGGAACGGGCATGGCAGATGGCGGGACCACAGGAGAGGGCACGACGATCCCGGCGATCCCGTTCGGCGCCTGGCCGTCCCCGATCACGGCGGCCGAGGTGGCCAGGGGACGGGTGCGGATTTCGTACGCGGTAGTCATCGGCGGAGACACCTGGTGGCAGGAGGGCCTGCCGGAGGAAGGTGGACGGCAGACCGTTGTCCACCGCGGTCCCGGCGGCAGGCAGAGTGTGCTGCTGCCGGCGCCGTGGAACGCGCGAACGCGGGTGCACGAGTACGGCGGGCTGTCGTACCTGCCCGTGCCCAGGGCCGCCACGCGACCGCCCGCGGCGGGCAAGCGGGCGCCGCGCGGCCACGAGATCGTCTTCGCCAACTACGCGGACCAGCGGCTGTACCTGGCCGGCCTGGAGGTGGCGGAGGGCAAGGAAGAGCCGCGGCCGCTGACTCCGGATCCAGCCGCGCCGGGACCTGCTTCCGGCGCTGGCGCCCTGGACGCGGGCGGCCTTCGTTTTGCTGATTTTGTCCTTTCGCCCGACCGCAGCGAAGTCTGGTGCGTGCAGGAGCGTCACGAAGACGGCAAGGTCACCCGCGCGATCGTGGCGGTCCCGCTCGACGGGTCCGCCGCAGAGAACCCCGGGGCGATCCGCGAGCTAGTCACCGGGGCGGACTTCTTCGCGTTCCCCACTCCGTCGCCGGACGGAAACCGCCTCGCGTGGATCTCCTGGAATCACCCGCACATGCCCTGGGACGGCACCGAACTGCGGGTCGCGCCGATCGAGAACGGAATCCCGGCCAAGGGACGACTGGTCAAGGGCAGCCTGCGGGAGTCGGTGCTCGCCCCGGCGTGGCGCGATAACACGAGCCTGTACGTGGCAACGGACTGGACTGGCTGGTGGAACATCTACCAGATCGGGCTCACCGGCGAGCCGCCGCAGGCACTGTGGCCCGCGGACGAGGAATTTGCCCAACCGCTATGGCAGATGGGCGGGCGGCCCTTCACGGTGCTCGGTGACGGCAGGCTTGCCGTCCTGCACGGCCGCGGCGGCCTGCGACTCGGCCTGCTGGACCCCGAGACGTACGAGCTGACGGACCTTGACATACCGCTGAGCGAGTTCTCGCCCTCGCTCACCGCGGACGGGACGGTGATCGCGGGGATCGCGGGCAGCCCGGCGCAGGCGCTGTCCGTGGTCCGGGTGGACGTCGGCACCTCCCGGATGGAGGTCCTGCGCACGGAGCTCGAGGATCTGCCCGACGCCGCCTACCTGCCGGTGCCGCGGCAGGTAGAGCTCGACGGGCCGTTCGGCCGTGTCGTGCACGCGCTGGTGTACCCGCCGGCGAGCCCCGACGCGACCGGGCCGAAGGGCCAGCTGCCGCCCTATGTCGTCTGGGTGCATGGCGGTCCCACCTCAAACTCCGTCGCGCTGCTCGATATGGAAAAGGCCTACTTCACCAGCCGGGGCATCGGGATCATCGACGTCAACTACGGCGGTTCTACCGGCTACGGCCGGCTGTACCGGGAGCGGCTGCGGCGCAAATGGGGAGTGGTGGACGTCGAGGACGCCACGGCGGCGGCCCGCTCGCTGGCCCAGGCGGGCCAGGCCGATGCCCGGCGCCTTGCGATCCGCGGCGGATCGGCAGGCGGCTGGACGGCGCTGGCCGCCGTCACGACAGGAGCCGGACCCGATCCGGTGTTCAGCGCGGCGACCTCGTACTACGGCGTGGCCGATCTGCGGGGGTTTGCGCAGCACACGCATGACTTCGAGTCACGTTACCTGGACGGCCTGATCGGGCCGCTGCCCGGATTCGAGATCATTTACGCCGAGCGCGCGCCCGTCGGGCATGTCTCGGCGGCCACCTGCCCGGTCCTGCTGCTGCAGGGCCTGGACGACCCCGTGGTCCCGCCGGAGCAGTCCGAGAGTATCGCGGCCGACCTGGCCGCGCACGGGATCCGGCATGCCTACATCGCGTTCGAGGGCGAATCGCACGGCTTCAGGAAGGCCGAGTCAATGACTGTCTCGCTGGAGGCAGAGCTCTCCTTCTACGGCCAGATCCTCGGCTTCGCGACTCCGGGCATCCCGGCGGTCAAGCTGACGGACGGCAAGTCCGGCAAGCACGCGGAAGCGCCGCGGACCTGAGCGGTGGCGCGCGCGGTCCTGGCCGCGCCGGCCGCTAGCGCGCGAACTCGATCGCTCTGGACTCGCGGACGACCGTGACGCGGATCTGGCCTGGATAGGTCAGCTCCTCCTCGACCTGCTTGGCCACATCCCTGGCGATCACCTGCGCCTGGATGTCGTCGACATCCTCGGGCTTGACCATCACCCTGATCTCGCGGCCTGCCTGCATGGCGAAAACCTTCTCCACGCCGTCCTGCGCGAGGGCGATCTGCTCCAGCCGCTCCAGCCGCTTGATATAGGCCTCCAGCGATTCACGGCGCGCCCCTGGCCGGCCGCCGCTGATCGCATCGGCGGCCTGGGTCAGGACCGCCTCGACGGTGCGCACCTCGACCTCGTTGTGATGCGCCTCGATGGCGTGCACCACGTCCTCGGGCTCGCCGTACCTGCGGGCGATCTCCGCCCCGATCAGGGCGTGGCTGCCCTGCACCTCGTGGGTGAGCGCCTTGCCGATGTCGTGCAGGACGGTGCAGCGCTTCATCAGCACCGGATCCAGGCCGAGCTCGCTGGCCATCATGCCGGCGATGTGCGCGGACTCCACCAGGTGCTTGAGCACGTTCTGCCCGTAAGAGGTGCGGTAGCGCAGCCGGCCGAGCAGGTTGGTGAGCTCGGGGTGCATTTCGGTGATGCCCACGTCGACCAGGGCGTCCTCGCCCGCGCGGACGCACAGCTGCTCGATCTCGGCCCTGCTGCGCTCGTATGCCTCCTCGATGCGCTGCGGGTGAATCCGGCCGTCCAGGACCAGCCGCTCAAGGGTGAGCCTGCCGACCTCGCGGCGAACCGGGTCAAAGCAGGAGAGCAGCACCGCCTCGGGCGTGTCATCGATGATCAGGTTGACGCCGGTCACCGTCTCGAAGGCCCGGATGTTGCGGCCCTCCCGGCCGATGATCCGGCCCTTCATCTCGTCGCCGGGAAGGTGCAGCACGGAGACCACGGACTCGCTGGTCTGCTCGCTGGCGACGCGCTGGATGGCCAGCGTCACGATCTTGCGCGCGCGTTTTTGCCCCTCTTTCTGCGCCTCGCCCTCAATCTCCCGGACGATCAGCATGGCCTCGCGCTTAGCCTGATTCTCAATGCCGGCGACAAGCTCTGCCTTGGCCTGACCGGCCGTCAGCCCCGCCGTCCGCTCCAGCACCTCGCGGCGCTGCTCATCAAGGCGGTCCAGTTCCTCGCGCCTGGTGTCCAGGTCCCGCCGGGTCTGATCCAGGTCGTCAGATCGCCGGTCGACCTTGCGTGCCTCATCGTCGATCCGCTGCTCGCGCTCGGCCAGCCTTGCCTCCCGCCGCTCGAGATCCCCGCGCAGCTGCCTGACCTCGTCCTTGACCGCCCGGATCTCCTCCTCCACCTCACGGCGCGACTGCGCAGCGTACTCCGCGGATGCCTCGGCCCTCAGGACGATGGCGGCCGCATCGGTCTCGGCCTTCGCGCGGACCTGGTCGGCTTGCCGGTCCGCCTCGTCCTGCTGCTGGGTCCGAGCACCTGAGGTGAGGCCCGCGGCGGCGCTCGCCGCGTCCACGCCGGGCGGCCGGGCGGGAAGCTTCCCGGAGTTCTTGCGGAGCGCGTAGACCAGTGCGGACAGGGCGGCGACGCACCCGATGATCGCCACGACAAGCGCGATTTCGATACCCACAGCTCACCCCTTCCCGCTCACAAGCCCCTGACATCACTGTCTGATACCAGGGATATGCCCTGTAGCGAGGGGTACTGCGCGCCCGAGACGCACCTTTCCCGGTGAGCGGGCCCTTCCTAGGTAACCACCGGGCCCGGCGCACCCCGGCAGACCGGGCGCTCCTGACGCCCGTTACTGCCGCAGTGGCCAGCCTTGCCGGCCTCGGTCCCTGTCCTGGTCGCTGTCCCGGCGGCCAGGTCAGGCACCGCGTCCAATCGGCTCACGTCCAATCCGCTACCCCGGCCGGGCGGCTCCAGTGCCCCGCCGGGCTCGTGCCCGACGGGTCCCGAATCCGGCCGCCGCGCGCCAGCCAAGCCAAACTTTCACGGCCTCCGGACAGGGGCCCGGCCACGCCGACCCTCGCTGCCCGGTGCTCGTAACTGATCTTGTTCACCTTGTTGATCCGCTCTGCGCGGAGTAAACCTCGCTGCCGTGAGGCTAAGCGGAGATAACGTTTTGGGCAAGCAACGGCAGATCATCTTCTCGGATCCGGCCCACCGCTCCGGGCCGGTGGCGAGCCTGTGCCGGGCCGGTGAATGACTGGTGCCGGGCCGATGACGGGCCGGTGGATGGCCGGTGGCGAGCGGGCCTACCAGACCGATGCGCCTTCGTCGGGATCGTCCTCCGGCGGGTCATCCAGCCCGAGTCCGGCGGCTGCCGGGTCAATGCCTTCCTGCTCCAGTGCTTCGCGTACCACCCGGTAGGCGAGCGCCTGCGGGTACCCCTTCCGGGCCAGCACGCCCATGAGGCGCCGGATCCTGGCCTGCAGCGGCTGACCCCGGGTGCTCGCGAGCCTGCGGGCCACGAGCGCGCGTGCCGTGGCGATCTCCTGCTCCGGCTTCAGCTCGCCGACGGCCGCCTCGATATCGCCGGGCGCCACGCCGCGCTGCCTCAGCTCGGCGGCCAGCGCGCGACCTGACAGGCCCCGGCCGTAGTGCCGCGACTCGACCCACGCGCTAGCGAACATGGCATCGTCGATCAGCTTCACTTCGGCGAACCGCCCGAGCACCGCCTCGGCCACCTCATCGGGAACACCGCGGCGGCTCAGCGCGGCCCCCAGCTGCGCCCTGGTCCTGGGCGCGGTAGTCAGCATCTTCAGGCAGACCTGCCGGGCTACCGCCTCCGGGTCTGCCTGAAGAGCATTGCCGTCCCGCATGGAACCGGCTGCCACAGTGCCGCCCAGCGGCGAAGGGCCGGCGCCGGGACTGACGATGTCGCCGCCAGCCCCTGGCCCTGCCTCAGAGTTGCGCCGACTACGCGACACCACCGGGAACTCCCGCGGTCCCGGCGGGAACCCCGGTCCCGGCGTCCGCGTCGAGCCGCGGGCCGACGCCGAGCTTCTCCTTGATCTTCTTCTCGATCTCGTTCGCGACGTCCGGGTTGCTGCGCAGGAAGTTCCTGGCGTTCTCCTTGCCCTGACCGAGCTGGTCGCCGTCGTAGGTGTACCAGGCACCGGACTTGCGGACGATCGACTGCTCGACGCCGAGGTCGATCAGGCTGCCTTCCCTGCTAATTCCTATTCCGTACAGAATATCAAATTCTGCGACTTTGAATGGCGGACTGCATTTATTCTTAACCACTTTCACGCGAGTGCGATTACCTACAGCATCCGTGCCATCTTTGAGGGTTTCGATGCGCCGGATATCCAGTCTAATTGAGGCGTAAAACTTCAGCGCCTTTCCGCCTGTCGTCGTTTCGGGACTGTTATGAATCATAACGCCGTCCACGAAATAGTTATGGCAGCCTTCGATTTCGATATCGAATCTGTTCATCGAGCGCGTAGGCGGCTTCACGTGGATGTCGAGGACTCTGGCGGGCATGAGCCGCAGCTCCGCCGGCGCGAAGTCGGGCGTAACATCATACTGCTGACGGAAGCGTGGCAGCAGCTTGTAATCCATCGAGGGATGCACGTAACGGCCGACAAGCTTCTGGAACTTCTCGGAGGCTGATGTAGTGAACTGCAGGACCGGCATTTGCCGCGCACCGCTTGCACGGAGCCTGACGTCCAGCCCATGGGTGTCCCGCAGATACTGCACTAGCCGCTCCCGCGTGCCGGGACTCATCGCCTCGACGCAGATCTCGATCCGCCCGCTTCCGCCACGGGTACGCTGCTGGACGCCCTTCGACCGGACAGTAAAGCAGCCATCGTCCAGGTACCAGACGGCGAGCGCGAGCGGTGTCAGCTCTTTCAGGTAGTCCCAGCTCAGGTGCTTCTTACCGTCGCCGAAGTAGACAGCGTCGTGCACCTCCGCCAGTTCGGGCAGGGGCGTGAAGTCAGCGAAAACCGCCCCCTTGGCGTTCGTGGTCCGCGTGCATCCGATATTGCCGAGAAGCGAGACCTTCCAGTCCAGGTAGGCCTCGTGCTTCGCGCCGTGACCCATGCGGAAGCGAGTGCCCGACCGGCCGCGGCGGTTCGGTGACAGGCAGCCGTCGCCCATCAGGGAGCCGAGGATCAACTGCTCCTGCTGACGGCTCAGGCGCTTCGGCTCAGCGACGATGACCCGGTCACCGGTGATCACCTCGCCTGCAGGGCGCCAGCCGCCAGGCGTCTGGATCAGGTGATTCTCGGTCGCCGCGAACTGTGCCCTGCCATTCCCGCCGGACTTCGCAACGGTGAACTGAAGGAATCGCTCGGCCCGGCCATTGTTGAACCAGTTGACTATCCGGCGCGGGACCACCTGACCTGACTCGGGGTCATAGGAGAGAACCTCGACGTCCAGTCGCTGATTGACGATTTTCCCGATCTTCTCCTGTGTCCCATCGGCAAGAGTTACTTTTGTCCCGTATGTAACGCAGCCGAACATGACGCCTATCTTTTCCCGCAATTGGTTAATGAAGATTGCGGTGGTCTTTGTCTGGCTCAGCGCGCCCGCGATCTTGCGGAGTGCCTGGGACATGAGACGGGCCTGCAGGCCGACGTGGCTGTCCCCCATCTCCCCTTCGATCTCCGCCCGCGGCACGAGCGCGGCCACGGAGTCGATGACGATGACGTCGACGGCCCCGGAGCGGATGAGCATGTCGGCGATCTCCAGCGCCTGCTCGCCGGTGTCCGGCTGGGAGACGAGCAGCCCGTCGGTGTCGACGCCAAGCTTCTTGGCGTAGTCGGGGTCCAGTGCGTGCTCCGCATCGATGAAGGCAGCGATTCCGCCGGCCTTCTGCGCGTTGGCGACCGCATGCAGGGCCAGAGTGGTCTTCCCCGAGCTCTCCGGCCCGTAGATCTCCACGACCCGGCCACGGGGAAGGCCGCCAATGCCCAGCGCCGCATCGAGCGCGATGGATCCGGTCGGGATCACTTCTACCGGCGCGCGAGTGTCGTCGCCGAGTCGCATGATGGCGCCTCTGCCGAACTGCCGCTCGATCTGGGCGAGCGCGGTATCCAGGGACTTCTCCCTGTCGCCGGCCTTGTGGCTGGCCGCCTTGTCGTTCGGTGCCATGTGAACTCCCGTCGGGATCGAGGGCTGCGCCGAGCCGCTCGCTGCGTGCGGTGATCCCGCACTGTCCGGCCGTGTCATCTGCTGTCGGCACCGACGCTACGCGCCGCCACTGACAGTTCAGGTGCTGGAGTATCCGGCAGGGGAAGGCCGCTAGAGGCTGCCAGCAAGGTCACTCTAGACGAACAGTTGTTCGATCATGACGACAACACGCCGACCCGGCCGAAATCGCGTCACTACCCCGCTCAACATGCGCCGCAAGACACGTCCGCACCTGGCGGGCGAGCGCTGCGGCATCGACGGAAGCCGTCAGCGCAGCCGCTCGGGCAGGCTGAAGGTCTCGCAGACGGCGCGCCAGACCGTCTTGGTGTCCTCGCCATCGGCAAGGGCCTGATTCACCGTGCGCCCGCCGAGGACCGTCAGGACATGGTCTTTCGCCACGCTCTCGGCGTACGTCTCGCCGAACTGAGCGCGCATTCGGTCCCAGAACGCAGTGAGGCGCACGGGCGCCAGGGTACAGGCACCCCGCTCCCCGCAAGGCAGCCGAGATGACAAGAGGGGTATCGCGAGCACAGCGATATCCCGCTGCCGGACGGCCCAGCTTCAGCGGGCCTGGTTGTCAGCCTCAGCCCAGGCCGGGCACGCCGGCCCGCACTCCGGCGGTGAACGCGCGCCCCGCGCACGGCTATCCTTCTGCCGAGACGACCGGCTTCAGCGGACCTCTGACCAGGCAGATATACCGGCACTGGTCCGGCTTTGGCCCGGAAACACCCAGATGCCTGGCCGACGGCCAGGTAAACCGCGCGCGGACGCCTAGCAATCCCCTTGCACTCCACGGCCGGTCTCGCATTCCGACCGTGGCGCTACCCGTGCCGCCTTTTCACGTGATCGGAGACTTCGCTTGGACGGCCCCCCAGACCATATCGCCGCGATCAGGCAGCAGTTCCCCGGCTGGAACTTATGGCTCAGCGACACCGGCCGCTGGTGGGCTTTCCGGAAGGTCGAGCTGACCGCCGCCGACGTGGCAGCCGGATGCGCCCCCTTCCTGCACGCCGACGACCCTGAGACGCTCACCAGGCAGATCAGTGCCCAGGGAGCCCGTCGCCAGCAGCCCGCCCGCCCTCGCCTGACCCACCGCGGGTCGGCGGATCGGGCATCCCGCTCAGCGCGATCGCGCTGAGCGGCGCGGCGGGCTGCCGGGGCTCCTGGTCATCTGGGTGGCGATCACGGCGATCAACGTGGTGCACGCATTCCATTTCCGGCCACCGTCCGGCCGCCGCTGACATTCCTCAGCCAGCCTGACAGCCGAAGGCCGGCCGGGTACCGCGGTCGGCCACGACGGCCGGGCGCGACGGCCGGGTTCGGCTAAGGACTTCGGTTTTCGGTTACAGAACGAATCAGGCTTGCTTACGAGCGACCGCCGACCTAACGTCGTAGGAGTACGGTCTGTCTGCCCAGCTCCAGGCTCCGGAGGCCTCGCCGTGACGCCCGACGTCGCCACATTCCGCTCTGAGCTGCTGGTATGCCGTCGTCACGTCGACCTGCTGCGTGTCTGCAGCGCCATCTGTCGAACCTTCCGCTGACTTCGCCCTTCCCCCTCGCGCCCCGGCACGGCCCGGTTTCGTGCGCGGCCGAGAGTGGCCCCGAAAACTCGCAGCAGAAGGATCTCGCCATGCCAGCCCCAACGCAGAGGGGCCAGGGCCAGTGGGCCCTTGGCCACCTCGAGCCGCTCAATCCCGCCGAGCGCTTCAAGAAGGACGACGACGGCCTGAACGTCCGCGATCGCATCCTGAACCGCTATGCCGCCGGGGGCTTCGACTCGATCGACCCGTCGGATCTGCGCGGCCGGTTCCGCTGGTGGGGCCTGTACACCCAGCGCCGGCCGGGAATCGCCGGCGGCCGGACCGGCGCGCTGGAGGACGCCGACATCGAGGACTCGTTCTTCATGATGCGGTTGCGTATCCCCGGCGGGCAGCTGTCCGCCGACCAACTGCGCACCGTGGCGGGCATCGCCAAGGAGTACGGCCGGGACCTGGCTGACATCACCGACCGGCAGAACGTGCAGTATCACTGGATCAGGATCGAGGACGTTCCCGCGATCTGGGAGCGGCTCGACGAGGTCGGCCTTTCCACCCTGCAGGCGTGCGGTGACGTGCCGCGCAATATCCTCGGCTGCCCGGTGGCCGGAATCGACGCCGGCGAGATCCTGGACGCCAGCTCAGTGCTGCGGGCGACCGAGGCCGTGGCCGCGGGCAATCCGGCCTTCGCTAACCTGCCGCGCAAGTTCAAGACCGCGATCTCCGGCTGCTCCTCGCAGTGCACGGCGCACGAGGTCAACGACATCTCGTTCGTCGGCGTGACCGGGCCGGACGGCGCCCCCGGTTTCGACCTGTGGGTGGGCGGCGGCCTGTCGACCAATCCGATGCTCGCCCAGCGGCTCGGCGCGTTCGTCGAGCCGGACCGGGTGCCGGAGGTCTGGGCGGGCGTTGCCGGGCTCTTCCGCGATTACGGCTACCGCAGGCTGCGCAGCCGGGCCCGGCTGAAGTTCCTGGTCGCCGACTGGGGGCCGCAGCGGTTCCGCGAGGTGCTGGAGGCCGAATACCTCGGCTACGCCCTGCCCGATGCGCCCGAGCCGCCCGCCCCGCGGCCCGGCTCGCGCGACCATGTCGGCGTCCGCCAGCAGCGCGACGGCCGTTACTACGTCGGCGTCGCACCGCACGTGGGCAGGACCTCGGGCACCCAGCTGTGGCAGGTCGCCGACCTCGCCGAGGCTTACGGATCGGGCCGGGTCCGCACCACCACCGAGCAGAAGCTGCTGATCCTCGATGTGCCAGCGCACAAGGTGGCCGAACTGGTCACCGAGCTGGAGGCATGCGACCTGCAGCCGAGCCCGTCACCCTTCCGCCGCGGCACCATGGCCTGCACCGGGATCGAGTTCTGCAAGCTCGCGATCGTCGAGACCAAGCAGCGGGCGCAGGACCTCTACGCGGAGCTGGACAGGCGCCTGCCAGGCTTCGACACGCCAATAACCATCAACGTCAACGGCTGTCCCAACTCCTGTGCCCGATTCCAGCTCGCCGACATCGGGCTCAAGGGGTCGATCGTCGACGGCGGCGAGGGCTTCCAGGTCCATCTCGGCGGGTCGCTGGGGACCGACCCGTCGTTCGGCCGCAAGCTGCGCGGCCTGAAGGTCAGTGCCGACGGGCTGCCCGACTACGTGGAGCGGCTGCTGCGCAATTATCTCGCCGACCGCGCCGACTCCGAGCAGTTCGCCCCCTGGGTCCGCCGGGCCGACGAGAGGCTGCTGAAATGACCGGCGAGCGGCAGGTTCCGTTCTTCTGCCCGTACTGCGGTGAGGAGAGCCTGCAGCCGTCGGGTCCGAATGCCGGCGAGTGGGACTGTGGCGCCTGCGCGCGCGGCTTCCAGCTGAAGTTCGTCGGCGTCCTTCGGCCCAGCCCGCAGGACCCGCTGACACCAGAGCGGTCATGACCGCCCTCCGCGCCGCCCGGCCGGGCAGCGCTCAGGCGGCCGTGACTGCACCCGGCGGATCAGACGGCCACGACTGCGCCGCGATCGCCTACCCGCTCGCGCTCAACCTCGCCGGCCGGCGCGCGGTGGTGGTCGGCGGCGGCGCGGTCGCGCTGCGCCGGGCTCGGTCCCTGCTGGCGGCGGGCGCGGACGTCCACGTCATCGCCCCGCTGATCGACGCCGACCTGGCCGGGCTGAACGTGATCGGGCACTGGCGGCGCTACCGCGACGGAGATCTGGCCGACGCCTGGCTCGCGCACGCCGCGACCGACGACGCGCAGGTCAACAACGCCGTCGCGGCCGAGGCCGAGCGCCGCCGGATCTGGTGCGTGCGCGCCGACGACGCGGCTGCCTCGCCGGCCTGGGTACCAGCGACCGCCCGGCACGGCGATGTCACGGTGGCGGTGACCGCGGGCGGCGATCCGCGCCGTGCGCGGCGGCTGCGGTCGGCCATCGCGCTGGCCCTGGCGCAGGGCAGCCTGCCGGTCCGGCGGCAGCGCCGTCCGGCCGTCGGCAGCGTCGCCCTGGTCGGCGGCGGCCCCGGTGACGCGGGCCTGATCACGGTGCGCGGCCGCCGGCTGCTCGCCGAGGCCGACGTGGTGGTCGTGGACAATCTCGCGCCGCGTGACCTGCTGGCCGAGCTCGACCCCGACGTGGAGGTCGTCGACGCCGGCAAGGCGCCGCACGCCCACAACCTGACCCAGGAGGAGATCAACGCGGTGCTCGTCAGCCGTGCGCTGGCCGGCCGGCGCGTGGTGCGGCTCAAGGGCGGCGACCCGTTCGTCTTCGGCCGCGGCGGCGAGGAGGCGCTGGCCTGCGTGGCGGCCGGCGTGCCGTTCGAGGTGGTGCCCGGCGTGACCAGCGCGGTCGCGGTGCCCGCCTGCGCGGGAATCCCGGTCACCCACCGGGGCGTCACCCAGGATTTCGCGGTGGTGTCCGCCCATCTCGATCCGTCGCACCCGGGTGCCGCCGTCGACTGGGAAGCGCTGGCGCGCGGGCCGGGGACGCTGGTGCTGCTGATGGCCGTGGCTCATCTCGACCAGATCGCCGCTGAGCTGGTCAAGCGCGGCCGGGACGCCAGCACGCCGGTGGCAGTGATCAGTGACGGAACGACGCCGCGGCAGCAGGTGCTGACCTCGACGCTGGGGCAGGTGGCGGCCGAGGCCACCCGGCGGGGCATCCGGCCGCCGGCGGTCGTGGTCATCGGCGACGTCGTCCGGCTCCGCGACCTGCTCGGCTCCCCGTGACCCGGCCAGCCCCACCGCCCGGCCGGGAGCCTTCATGACCGGCCGGGAGCCTTCATGAGTAGCCCGACGTTGCTGGCGGTCGCGCATGGCAGCCGGGATCCCGCGGCGCAGGAAACCGTCGGGGCTCTGGCCGAGCGGGTCCGCCGGCTCGCGCCCGCGCTGGAGGTCCGGGTGGCGTTCGTGCAGCACGCCGAGCCGTCGCTGGCCACCGCGCTCGCCGGAGCCGGGGATGACGTTGTCATCGTTCCGCTGCTGCTGTCTACCGGATACCACCTCGCCGTGGACATCTCCGGCTCGGCGACCGCAGCGGGCGCGCGGCGCGCGGCTCCGCTCGGGCCCCATCCCGGTCTGGCCACGGCGCTGGCCGACCACCTGGCCGCCGCGGGCGTGCCGGCCGGGATTCCGGTCGTCCTGGCCGGCGCCGGCTCCAGCGACCCGAAGGCCGCGGCCGACGTCGAACTGCAGGCGGCGCTGCTCGCGGATCTGCGCGGCGCGCGGGTGCTCGCTTCGTATGCCACCGCGGGAACGCCGACGGTCGAGGAGGCAGTGGCCGCGCTGCGCGGGCCCGCCGGAGAGGCTGTCGCGGTCGCGACGTACCTGCTGTCTCCCGGGCACTTCTACGACCGGCTCCGGCAGACGTCGGCGACCTGGGTCAGCGCGCCGCTCGGCAGCCACCCGGCAGTCGCCGCCCTCGTCCTCGGCAGGTACCGGGCAGCGGCCAGGCGGGTTGACGCTCAGGGTTCCTACGCATTCGGCAGCGTCGACTAAGCCCTCACCGAACAGCCCGGGGGCTCCCTTATCGATCGTGGGACCGCAGGACTGGCAGCGCGGGGAGATCGACATCGCCGCCGTAGTGAGCTCGCTCCGGCTCCTGACGGCCGCAGACGCCGGTGCCCGACTTGCGTGCACAGGCCAAGTACGGGTACTCCGGTCTCATGGAAGCTTCAGAAAGGCCAAGCGGCGAGCCAGCGCAGGAGCCAGCGCACGAGCCAGGAAAGGACCTGGCGGCACGGGCCGCCAGCCTGAACGGCGATCTCGCGGGGGAGGACCGGACGCGCCTGCGCAGGCTGGGCGCGCCCCTGGCGAGAGTGACGCGCCGCGGGCGGCGCGCGGAACTGGGCACCAGGGCCAGCGGGCTGGGCACCAGGGCCAGCGGGCTGGGCACCAGGGCCAGCGGGCTGGGCGCGCGAACTGCCAGGCGCGGTGCGAAGGCTGCCCAGCGCGGGGCACGCGCCGCCGGCGCCGGTGCCCGCTGGGGCGCCAGGCGGCTGGTCGACGAAGTGCTCACCAGAGCGCCGCGACTGCCCGTGCGGGATCAGGCCACCCTGCGCGCGCAGTTTCCGAGCCTGTCGCCCGAAGAACTGGCCGACATGCTGATCAGCAGCGCAGCGCGCATGTCGGCGAGCGTGGGCGCGGCGGTCGGGACGTGGTCGGTACTGCCGTTCCTGCCGGGCTTCCCCGCCGAGGTGGCGACCGAGACCATCACGGTGGTCGGGATCGAGATCAAGCTGGTAGCGGAGCTGCACGAGGTGTTCGGCATGCGTGCGCCCGGCTCGGTCGTGGACCGCATGACTGCCTACACGGCCGCGTGGGCGAATCGGCGGGGCGTTGGCCTGGCGCCGGCCGGCCTGGTCTTCGCCATGGGGTCGCCGCTGCGGCGCCGCCTGCAGCGGCGGCTCGCCGCGCGCGCCGGGGAGAGTGTGGCCTCACTCGGGCCGCTGCTGACCGGAGCCGCCGCGGGCGCCCTGATCAACCGCCATGAGACCCGCCGACTCGGCGGCGAGGTCCGCGACGACCTGCGGCAGCGTTCGCCGATTTCGGCGCAGTGGCCTGACTGAAGCGGCTTACCAGGTCGCTAGTGGACTGTCATCTGCCCACTGGGCTAGCTCGGTTTTCTGTACGCTCAGGAGCTATGAACCGACGATTATGGTTATCTAGGAGCCGCAGGTTATCTGCTGGGCAGGCTTTTACCTGTCCTACCTGCCAGGAGCCCTCCCATGACCCTGTCGCCGCTACTCTCGGCTACTGCGCTGGGTGCAAGGGCTTCACGGGGTTATGCGCGGTCGGCCGCGTTCTGTGTCGCACCGACGCGGTCCACGCGGTCACCTGCACCGATCACGGTGAGGTGCCGCGTCGGCTTCTCCTGCCTGACGGCAGCCACGTCCGTGTACTGCTGTGCGCCGTGCATGACGCGGAGACGAACTTCGGGTCATGGGTCACGGTCGGCGGGTCAGTCCCGCCGCCGGGATTCCACTGGCCGCAGTAGCCCGCCCAGCAGGAGTGGCCATCCGCCATCAGGCAGGAACATCCCTGATGATCGTCCGGGCGTCCGCGGCAAGGCGAAGGGTCGAGTCGAGGCTCGGATCGTCGCCAGCTGGCTGGAGCACGACGGTCGTCGCCCCCGCCGCAGCGAAGGCTCTGACGGTGTCGGCGACATCGCTGGCCGATCCCACCGCCACCCGCGTCGAGCCGAAGCCGCGGGCTGGGTCCAGCTCCGCTTCGAGCCGCTGCCTGGCGCCGTGTCCCGCGCCGCAGGGCAGGTACACGACCACCTCCTGACGCCTGGCCGCCCCAGCGGCGGCCGCGGCGGCGGACCCAGTGGCGGCCGCCACCGCGGCGCGGACCCCGTCGGGCGACAGGCCGGCGTCCAGGACGAGGCCATCAGCGATCTCGCCCGCCAGGGCAAGAGTCTTCTGGCCCCTGGCCCCGATCAGAAGGGGAGGCACGGAGATGGGCGGCCAGTCCAGCGAGACCTCGTCGAGCTGAACATAAACGCCGTTCACCGTGACAGTCTCCGCATTGAGCAGTGCGCGCGTCGCGGTCACCCATTCGCTCAGCAGCGTCATCGGGGACGCGGCGCGGACACCGACCTGGCTCATCCACCGCGTCACGCCATGTCCGGCGGCGGGCACAAAGCGGCCGGGGAACAGGCGCGCGAGGGTTGCGATTTCCATCGCCGCGAGCGCGGCGTTACGGAACGGCACGGGCATCAGGCCCAGGCCAACCCGCAGCGTCGTGGTCCATGCCAGCGATGCGGCGGCGCTGGTCAGCCCGCCTTCCAGGAAGCAGTCTTCCCACAGCCACACGTCGTCGAATCCGGCGGCCTCGGCGGCCTTGACGTACCCGCACAGCTGCTCGGGCGGAAGCTGCGGGCGAAAGAGCACGCCAACTCTCGGCGCCGCTTTCATTACTGTCATCGCGTTCCCCTGACATCTGGCCTTCGCCTGCTGGCCCAGCGGTCTCGCTCGGTGGCCAGCACTGTAGCCGTCCTCCAGCCGTCCTCCCGCAGGCCAGCGGTCACCCGGTGCCGGCGCCAGCGCCTTGCTCACCGTCCCGATAGCGAAGACGCGGTCGGGCGCAAGCCCCTGCAGCACGCCGACCGGCTCCCGGTCGTAGCGGAACTCAGAGTCGTAGTCATCCTCGACGATGAACGCGTCGTTACGGCTCGCCCACTCCACCAGGGCATGGCGCCGCTGCGCCGCGAGCACGACGCCAGTGGGTGACTGGTGCGCTGGGGTGACAACCACGGCACGGGCGCCGCTCGCATCGAGTGCCGCCACATCGAGACCGAGCTCGTCGACGGGCACATGGACAGCCTGCGCGCCTGCCGAGCTCGCGGCCCGCACGGAGCTGCTCGTCTCGGCGTCACCGTAGCCGGGGTCCTCGAAGGCCACGCGCCGGACACCCAGCTGGGCCAGCACCCGCACTACGAGGCCCAGTCCCTGGGCGAAGCCCGTGCAGACGACGATGTTGTCCTGGTCGGCAGCGGCCGCCCGCACGCGCCGCAGGTAGCCGGCAACCACCTGGCGCAGCACGGCGCTGCCGCGCGGGTCGCCATAGTCGAGGTCCGCCGTCGCCACGGTGCGGCACGCCTCCCGCGTCGCCCACACCCAGTCGCTTCGGGGAAAGCTGGCCAGGTCGGGTACGCCCGACCGGAAGTCAGCGATCAGCGGTGCCGGCCGGGCCGGTGCTCGCACCGAAGCAGGCGGGGCCGGGTATGTCCCGCTGGCGACCCGGGTGGCCGATCCGAGCTGGCTGGTCAGGTAGCCCTCGGACAGCAGCTGGGCGTAGCACTCCTGCACCAGGCCGCCGGATACCCCGAGGTCACGCGCGAGCTCCCGCGATGACGGCAACCGCTCGCCGACGTCAAGCCGGCCGTCCCTGACCGCGTCACGCAGCCCGGCCTCCAGCTGAGACCGGAGCGGCTGGCCGCTCCCGCGATCGAGCCGCAGCAGCAGTTCGCCGCCGGCGGGCGGCAGGAGGCAGCGCCGAGCAGCCCGCCGGGCTGCTGGCCGGGCTGCGGCGAGGCGAGCTGCTGCGCCCGTCGCTGATCTTCGCGGCCACCACCGTGTCCGCCGGCGTGGTCGTCGCCTTCCTTCCCCTCGCTGCCGGTGTGGCTGGCGACGTCGCCGCCGCCGGCCTGTTCGTGCAGGCCGTGACCTCGACGATCAGCCGGTGGCTGGCCGGGCGGCACGGGGACCGCCACGGGCACGCCCGCCTGCTGATTCCCGGACTGGTGATCGCCTCGGCCGGGATGACCGTCATGATCTGGGTCGCGAGCCCGGCGGCCGTGGTCGTCGGCATGTGCCTGTTCGGGTCCGGTTTCGGGATCTGCCAGAACGTCACCTTCGCGCTGATGATTGACCGGGTGGCGGAATCCGGGTACGGCATGGCGAGCGCGCTCTGGAACCTCGCCTACGACGCCGGCTACGGGGCAGGCCCCGTAGCGCTCGGCGTGCTCGTCGTCCACACCGGGTACCCGGCTGTCTTCGCCCTGGCCGCAGCGCTGATGCTGACCGCGCTGTGGCCGGCCTGGCGGGACCGCTCAGCCAGCGGCAGCGGTCCCGCGCCGGTCCTGTCTTGTCAGTGGGACAAGGCAGGATAGGAGCATGCCCGCCAGATCACGATCGCCAGGACCGCCAGGGGACTCCCCCGGCCCGGCAGGCGAGGGCGTGCTGGATGGCTTCAGCGAGGCGACCAAGGCCTGGTTCGGCGCGGCCTTCGCCGAGCCGACCCCCGCCCAGGCCCAGGCCTGGGCGTCCATCGGCAAGGGCGACAATACTCTGGTCGTGGCGCCGACTGGCTCCGGCAAGACCCTCGCCGCGTTCCTGTGGGCCATCGACAAGCTGACCACCGGGCCGGTGCCGGAAGACCCGCAGCTGCGCTGCCGGGTGCTGTACATCTCGCCGCTCAAGGCGCTCGCTGTGGACATCGAGCGCAACCTGCGCTCCCCCCTGACCGGCGTCAGCCACGCCAGCCGCCGCCTCGGCCTGCCCGAGCCGCAGATCAGGGTGGGCATCCGCACCGGCGACACCGCGGCGGACGAGCGCCGCAAGCTCGCCAGCAAGCCGCCGGACATCCTGATCACCACGCCCGAGTCACTCTTCCTCCTGCTCACCTCGAAGGCACGGGGCGGCCTGCGCGGCGTCGAGACGGTCATCGTCGACGAGGTGCACGCACTGGCGGGCGGCAAGCGCGGCGCCCACCTGGCCCTATCGCTGGAGCGGCTGGACGCGCTGCGCAGGGCGGCGGACCAGCGCCCGGTGCAGCGGATCGGGCTGTCGGCCACAGTCCGGCCGCCGCAGGAGGTCGCCGCATTCCTCGGCGGCGCGCTGCCGGTCACGATCGTCCAGCCGCCGAGCGAGAAGCGGCTCGAGCTGAAGATCGTCGTGCCAGTGGAAGACATGGCCGACCTGGAGACCGCCGACGGCGCCCCGAGCGCAGGATCGCGCGGCTACGACGGACCACCCGGCACCGGACCAGACGGCGGTCCGGCCGCCGACGATGACCAGGGCATCGCAGCCGACAACTCGGTCCGGCGGCACTCGATCTGGCCGCACGTCGAGGAGCGCGTGCTCGACCTGATCCAGAGTCACACGTCCACGATCGTCTTCGCCAATTCGCGCCGCCTGGCTGAGCGGCTCTGCGCCCGGCTCAACGAGCTCGCCGCGGAGCGGATCGAGGAGCAGTCGCTACCGGATTCTCCTGACGGGCTGCCGCCGGACCCCTGGGCCCTGCCGGATGCCGCACCTGCCCGGAGGCTCGGCCCGGCCGAGATCATGGCCGAGGCCGGGTCAGGCGCGGGCGCGCCCGCCGACGTCGCCCGCGCCCATCACGGCTCGGTCTCCCGGCAGGAGCGCACCCAGATCGAGGAGGCGCTGAAGGCCGGCCGGCTGCCCGCCGTCGTCGCTACCTCCAGCCTGGAACTCGGCATCGACATGGGCGCGGTGGACCTCGTCATCCAGGTCGAGTCACCGCCCTCGGTGGCCAGCGGCCTGCAGCGCACCGGACGGGCCGGGCACAACGTCGGCGACATCTCCCGCGGCGTGTTCTTCCCGAAGTACCAGGGCGATCTGGTCCAGGCCACGGTGGTCGCGCAGCGGATGCGCGGCGGGCAGATCGAGGAAATGCGGATGCCGCGCAACCCGCTGGACGTCCTCGCCCAGCAGATCGTCGCGATGACCGCGATGGACGACTGGGACGTCACCGAGCTGGAGCAGACCGTCCGGCGGGCGGCGCCGTTCAGCGGTCTCACCCGGCCGGTGCTCGAGGCCGTCCTCGACATGCTGGCCGGACGCTACCCGAGCGACGACTTCGCCGGCCTGCGGCCCCGGCTGGTCTGGGACCGCACGACCGGGACGCTGCGCGGCAGGCCGGGCGGCCAGCGAATGGCGGTCACCAACGGCGGCACGATCCCCGACCGCGGCCTCTTCGGCGTATTCCTGGCCGGCGGCCAGCGGGACAGGAGCGGCCGGCATTCGCGGCGGGTCGGTGAGCTAGACGAGGAGATGGTCTACGAGTCGCGGGTCGGTGACGTCTTCGTGCTCGGCGCGAGCTCGTGGCGGATCGAGGACATCACGGCCGACCAGGTCCTCGTCTCCCCCGCGCCAGGGCAGCCGGGCAAGCTGCCGTTCTGGCACGGGGACGCGCCCGGCCGCCCGGCCGAGCTCGGCGCCGCGATCGGCGCGTACTGCCGCGAGCTCGGCGCGGCCAGCCCGCAGGACGCGACCGCCCGGCTGCGCGGTGACGGCCTGGACGAGCTGGCCGCCTCGAACCTGCTCGCTTACCTGGCCGGGCAGCGCGAGGCCACCGGATACGTGCCGGACGACCGGACCCTGGTCATGGAGCGGTTCCGCGACGAGCTGGGCGACTGGCGGCTGATCCTGCACAGCCCGTACGGCGCCAAGGTGCACGCCCCGTGGGCGCTGGCCATCGCGGCCCGGCTGCGCGAGCGGTATGGCGGCATGAACGTGCAGGCTCTGCACACCGACGACGGGATCGTGATCCGCGTCCCTGACGCCGACGACCCGCCACCGTCCGGCATCGCGATGCTCGACCCCGACGAGGTGGAGCAGCTGGTCACCGCCGAGCTCGGGACATCCGCGCTGTTCGCGTCCAGATTCAGGGAGTGCGCGGCCAGAGCGCTGCTGCTGCCCAGGCGCCAGCCCGGCCGGCGTACCCCGCTGTGGCAGCAGCGGCAGCGCTCGGCCCAGCTGCTGGCGGTCGCCAGCCAGTACGGCACCTTCCCGATCGTGCTGGAGACGGTCCGCGAGTGCCTGCAGGACGTGTTCGACGTGCCCGGCCTGACCAGCCTGATGCGCGACCTGGCGGCGCGAAGCGTCCGGCTCGTCGAAGTCGAGACTCCTGCGGCCTCCCCGTTTGGCCGGTCTCTGCTTTTCCGCTATGTAGGCGCCTTCATGTACGAGGGCGACGCGCCGCTCGCCGAGCGACGGGCGCAGGCACTGGCGCTGGACTCCGCTCTCCTCGCCGAACTGCTGGGCCAGGCGGACATGCGGGAGCTGCTCGACCCGCTGATCGTCACAGACGCAGAACGGGAACTGCAGCGGCTGGCCCCGAACCGGACATGCACCAGCGCGGAGGGCATGGCCGACATGCTCCGCGAGATCGGGCCGCTGTCGGCGGCGGAGGTGACCGAGCGCTGCGCGGATCGCGAGGCCGCGCCGGCCTGGCTGGCCGCGCTGGCCGCGCAGCGGCGGGTGATCGAGGTCAGGGTGGCGGGCGAGCCGCGCTGGGCTGCGATCGAGGACGCCGGGCGGCTGCGCGATGCGCTCGGCACGGCGCTGCAGCCCGGAATCCCGGACGCCTTCACCGAGCCCGTGCGTGACCCGCTCGGCGACCTGGTCGCCAGGTACGGGCGGACGCACGGGCCCTTCACCGCTGCCGCGACGGCGCGGCGGTACGGGCTCGGCGTGGCGGTGGTGACCGGGACGCTGCACCGGCTCGCGGCTGAGGGCAGGATCGCCGAGGGCGAGTTCCTGCCGGGCGGGCGGGGCACCGAGTGGTGCGACTCCGGGGTGCTGCGACTGCTGCGGCGCCGCTGCCTGGCCGCATTGCGCAAGGAGGCCGAGCCGGTATCGCCGCAGGCGCTGGGCGCTTTCCTGCCTGCCTGGCAGCATGCTGGCCAGAGCGCCGCCGGGGACCGTGGGCCGCCCGGACGCCGGGCCCGGAGCACCGGGCCTGATGCCGTCTATGACGTGATCGAGCAGCTTGCGGGCGCGGCCGTCCCAGCCTCGGCGCTGGAGAGCCTGGTCCTGCCGGGCCGCCTGCCGGGCTACTCGCCCGCGCTGCTGGACGAGCTGACCGCAGCGGGCGAGGTCGTGTGGTCGGGAGCGGGCGGGCTGCCGGGCGGTGACGGCTGGGTCGTGCTCGCGCCCGCGGCGGTGGCGCCGCTGCTGCTCCCCGAGCCTGCCGAGATCACCATGACGCCCGTTCATGACGGGGTGCTCGCAGCGCTGGACGGGGGCGGCGCGCTGTTCTTCCGCGCGCTCGCCGACCGCGTGGCCGAGCGGCTCCGCGCCGAGCGGCCGGGCCTGGCGGGCGACCAGGCCGTCGCGAGCGCGATCTGGGACCTGGTCTGGGCGGGGCGGCTCACCAATGACACGCTGGCCCCGCTGCGGACTGTGCTGACCGCGGGCCGGCCGGCGCTCGCATCGGTGCCGTATCCAGACGCCGCGGGCCAGTCGGTCAACGGCGGCGGCGGCGGCGGCAACGGCGGCGGCAACGGCGGCGGCGGCCTGCGGGTGGCCGGGAGGCCGGGGCGGCCAGGCGCGCGCCGGCCCGGTTTCGGCCGGGCGGTGATGCCCTCGCGCAGCGGGCCGCCGACGGTCAGCGGCCGGTGGTCGCTGCTGCCGGCGCCCGAGGCCGACCAGACGCGGCGGATGCACGCGCTGGCGCTGGCGCTGCTCGACCGGCACGGCATCGTGATCAGGGGCGCGGCTATGGCCGAGCGCGTGCCCGGCGGCTTCGCTGCCCTGTACCCGGTGCTGCGGGCGATGGAGGAAACCGGCCAGTGCCGGCGCGGCTATTTCGTGGAGGGACTGGGAGCAGCGCAGTTCGCGCTGCCGGGCGCCGTGGACCGGATGCGGGCAATAGCTGAGCCGGCATCGGCCGTCCGGGAACTAGCCAGCCCGGCGGGGTCGGCGACGCCAGGCCGGCGGGAGCGCGGCTCGGTGGTGGTGCTCGCCGCGGCTGACCCGGCGAACGCCTACGGCGCCGCCCTGCCGTGGCCGCCGCGGCCCGAGGAGACGGCGGGCGGGCACCGGCCAGGACGCAAGGCGGGCGCGCTGGTCGTACTCGCCGCCGGCGATCTGGTGCTGTACATCGAGCGCGGCGGCAAGACCCTGCTGTCCTGGACCAGCGACCAGGCCCTGCTGGACCCGGCGACGGCCGCGCTGGCAGGCGCTGTCCGGGCCGGGGCGCTGGGCAGGCTCACGGTGGAGCGGGCCGATGGCTCCGGCGTGTACGACACGCCGCTGGCCCGCGCGCTGGAAGCAGCCGGGTTCCGGCCCACCCCGCGCGGCCTGCGCCTGCGCGGCTAGCGGACGGTGGCGAAGAGGGTCTCCAGGTCGGCGAGCATGATCTGGTCCCGCGCCGCCATCGCGCGTCAGCGACAGCGAAGCTGAGCCCTGGCGGCGGGCCCAGCTGGCCGGTCAGGCAGCTGCGGGCCGCGCAGCGCCCGCACTGCGGCCACGAGCTCGCAGGCCAGTACTGTCCGGTAGGCGCCGACCACGTCCGTCGTGGCCCGTGCCGACTGCGTCGAGAATCCGGCATGCTCCTCGACCCCGCGGGACAACACCGCGCTGCCGAGCGCGGCCGGGGCGGCCAGCCGCCGGATGTCGGCGCTCGCCGAGTGCGCGACATACTCCAGGATCATGATCCCGGAGCTAGGCGGCGGGTCGGTCGCCAGGAACGGGCCGAGCCCGGTGAACGCCGGCTCGACCAGCGTGCCCAGCCGAGCCGCTGACAGGGCCGAGGTCTGGAACAGAGCAGCGCGAACGGCGTCCAGCGCCAGCCCGGCGTAGGCAGTATGGAAATTCCCGTTATGCCACACCGTCCGGCCGGCCACATCGATCAGCGGGTTCTCCGCGGCCGCGTTCAGCTCGACCGTGATCGTTTCCTCGACATGGCGGGCCGCGTCCAGGGCAGCGCCGTGCACCTGGGGCAGCGCGCGGTACCCGTACGGATCCTGGATCCGCGCTGCCGGACCCGTCTCGCTAGCCAGCAGGGCGCGCAGCGTCGCCGCCCGCTGGCCCCGATGCGGGCGTGGCTGGTGCACCTGCGGCGCGTACGGCTCGGTCGAGGCATCGACAGCCAGGTGCGAGAGGGCCGCGACCGGCATCGCCGCCTGCAGCAGTTCGCGGAGATCACAGCAGGCCAGCGCGGCCTCGCCGAGGGTGGCGGCGTTGCTGGAGATGAAGGCGAGCGCGTCGGCCGACGCCAGCGCGAACCGCGGCGGGTCGGGCTGCCCTGCTCGCCCAGCTCCACCTGTCGCTGTCCCCGCGCGGCAGCCGCGAGGGTCCGCAGGTCAGCGAGGTCCCGTCGAGCACAAGGAACGGCCTGATCCAACGAGGCGCCCCCCGGACGACGAGAGTCCTGCTGATTTCGAATCTCGGTGACAACGTTAACCTCGCCGTCAACAACCAGACCATCTACGGTATGGCGATAAACGTCGAGTACTGACCGAACCGCCATCTGATCTCAGCTGCCGTTCAACGCGATGCCAACACCGGTCGCCGCCTGTCTTCGCAGTAAGCCTGCTTGGCGCCTGCGGTGCCACGGGGCGCAACATCGCCCAGGGGGCCATCGGCGCAGGATCCGCCGACCGCGCTCATCCCCGCCGCGAACGGGGCAGGCGGCTGGCCCTCCGGTCTGGCCACCGAAGTCCTCCATTATCTCGTCCCCGCCACCGGAGCCCAGCTCTCTGTTGGCGCCCAATTCTCAGGGATCTACTCGGCGCTTCAAACGACATCGTCTTGGCCTGCCTGGCGCGGTCAGGATTCCATGTGCCGCGCACTTCTGCCGCGGTTTACGCGGCGCAGGTCTTCGACAATTCTCAATGGCCCGACCTCGCCGCCATTTCACGTTCCGGGCTGCTGGACCCTGCACTGCGGTACCCGCTAGCCAACGTCACAGTTCCGCGCGCCAGGCGGCAGGCTTACCAGGCTGACTCCTCGCGGTGCGACCAAGCACAGCAAGAGACCTCCGCTCCGCTGATAGGTGCCGGCAACGGCCTTGCCGGCCCATGGTTCGACATCGTCAGCAGGTGCAGGCCTGGAGTCGGTCGCCGGCCGGGTGATCACCAACCTCGAGCGGCAATATGGGGCGCAGGGAACCGGCTGAACACGATGTCTCGTTTCGTGGCCGACGAGAAACGGCGCTAGCATGCGCGGTTGCCCGGGCGATGGCGCCGACCGTGTCGCCCGCGGAAGAACCCAGGCAGCGGCTGCCACATAAGATAGGCGGGTGGATGCTCATGAGTCCCTTGCCAACGCGTTCGATCCCTCGCGGCCCAATGTCGCCCGGGTGTACGACCATCTCCTCGGGGGAAAGGACAATTTCGCCGCTGACCGGGTCCTCGGTGACCAGATCATCGCGTCGATGCCCACTGTGCAGGTTGGCGTCAGGGCGCAGCGCGCGGTACTCGGCCGGGTGGTGCGCTACCTGGTCGAGGAGGCCGGCGTCCGGCAGCTGATAGACATCGGCTCCGGGCTCCCCACGGCCGACAATGTCCACCAGATCGCCCAGCGGCTCGACTCGGGGACCCGGGTGGTCTACGTCGACAACGATCCGGCCGTGCTCGCCCACGCCAGAGCGCTGCTCGCCGACAACGAGGCCACCATCGCCGTTGACGGCGATCTCCGTAATCCCGCTAGCATCCTGAGCCACCCGGATGTACGCGGGCATCTCGACTGGGATCGGCCGATCGCCCTGCTGCTGTGCGGCATCCTGCACTACATCCTCGACGAGGAGCTCCCCGCCGAGCTGGCGGGAACCTTCGGCCGCGGTCTTCCGTCCGGCAGCCATATCTTCATCCATCACCTCCTCGACTCCGGAGATCCGTCGATAGCCGACGTTCAGGCCGCGTTCCAGAAGGGGCTCGGGCGGGGCCAGTTCCGGACGTGGGCGCAGATACGCGCCTTCTTCAACGGGCTTGATCTGGTCGAGCCCGGACTCGTGCTGGTACCCGAATGGCGTCCTGACGCCGGCACGGCGAGTGCGCGCGACTTCCCCGTGCTGCGACTGGCGTGCGCCGGGGTAGGCCGAAAGCCGTGACGCGTCAGCCGCCTGCGGATGCGCCGGCGGCAGCCGCCTGGCGCCGCTGAGCCCTGATCGTCTCGATCACCAGTACCACGGACAGCATCAGCACAGGGTCCTGTCCGTCGGCGACCTCGACGGCGAACCGCTCCCTGAGCGTTCGCAGCTGAGATACCGCGGCCACCTGGACGCCATCGCGGGCGATCGAGTACTGCCGCCCGGAGAAATTACCGCGCGCCTCCAGGCGCCCGGCGGCCGAGTCGATCTCGAAGCGCCGGCCGAGGAAGCCGCGGGGACGCACGGTGGTGCTCTGGCCGCCGACGAGGATCTCGTACCTGGTCGACAGGGCATGCCCGGTGATGACAGCGACCTCCGCGCCGACCGCATCACGGATGGACAGCTTCTTGGAAAACGCGAACCTGCCCTGAACCTCGAACTGCGGCGTCCCGGCTTCGTCGGTGATCGCGAACCTGTCGGTCAGGGCCCACTTGCGCGACATCAGGTAGCTCTTGGCCATAGGCGGAGCCTATCGACCTGACCACCGAGAGAGGCACTGCAGCGCGGCCCGCCGTCAGGGCCTCTCGTCAGGGCCTCTCGTCAGGTGGTGCAGCAGCATGGGCAGCAGCAGGCGCAGCTCGAGTTGAGTCCCGCCACCACGCTGTCCAGCTCATGCTCGGCAAGCTCGGTGTCGTTGTCGAGCTCGACCGATGGCACGACCAGCATGAACTGGCCTATCTCCGGTGCCATCTCCCAGGCAGTGACCTGTGCGTCCAGGTCTGGCTCGGCATCTTGAACATCCCTGACCACATCGATGCGCACCGACTCGGGCAGGATCAGGCCATGCCGCGCCATGAGCGCGCGCGGATCCTGCTCCAGCAGGATCTCCTGCTCCGGGTCCGACCACACATCCGCGACAAGTCGCCCATATGCGGCAACGAATGCCGCCCGAACTCCAGGATCCATTGTCGTCCTCCCACGATGCCGTCATCCGGGGGCTCGCCCCGGACATTTAATCGGCCAGCCTTCTACTCCCATCGTGACTGCTGGCGGAGCCGGGCAAAAGGCGTGCCTGCACGATGACATGAGGCCGGAGAGATCAGCCCGCGCGGAACGGCGGGATCGATGTAATTGATCCCTGCCGCGGGGGCTGTTCAACGCGACAGTGAGCAGATAAGTTATCCATACCGGACGGCATTCTCATTTCACTATTTCTCGTGCTAACCCGGTACCCTGCGTGACAGGCCGATCAGATCATGTTGAGGTACACGTGGCCGGTGAAGAGCAGAGCGTCAGTGCGCCGGGGACTCCGGGTCCCGTCCGACTCACCGTTGATCAGCTCGGCCGCAAAGCGGGAATGTCCACCAGGAATATCCGGGCTCACCAGGCTCGCGGCCTGCTGGCGGCACCGGTCCGCAGCGGCCGGACCGCGTACTACGACGAGAGTCACCTGCGCAGGCTGGAGACGATCCACGAACTGCAGCATCATGGCTACAACCTGGTCGCCATCGCGGCCGTTCTCGGCGTGCATGACCGGCCGGGCAGTGACGACTTGGTGCCCGCTCTAGATTGGCTGCGCACGCATCATCCCGCCCTCATCCACGCCCTCGGCCGGCACCGCATCGTGGCCAGGGGAGATGACGGCCGCATCCGGATGGTCCGACCACGCGCCCTGCGCGCGGCCCTGACCCTCAACCAGGTGGGCATCAAGGCCGGCCCGTCGATGCAGATCCTCAGTGACGCCCTCGACCGAGTGACCCTGCTGGCGGACGAGCTGATCCTCGCCATCGGCACCCACATGCTGGCCCTACGGCCAGGGCACCCTGGCGACGCCTCCTGGGCCGACCTTGACCTGGCATCGGCTGCCTTATCGGAGCGCATGGCTAACTTACTGATCGAGGCGTTCCGGGTGGCGGTGGAGAACCGCAGCCAGGATATGCTCCCCGAGCTGGTGGCCCAGCGTGCCGACGGCAGCCTGATTCAGCGGGCTACCGCGGCGGTTGACTACGGATGATGTGACGCTGACGCCGACGAGCCGACCGCAGGCCGCCCCGGCTCCACCAGCAGCTGCCGAGCCGCCAGCCGGTAGAACATCCCGTCCCGGTCCTTCATCAGATCGAGGTAGCTGCCCTCCTGGACGATGCGGCCCGACTCCATCGCCACGATCCGGTCCGCCGCCACGATCGTCGACAGCCGGTGCGCGATGACGATGCGGGTGGCGGCAAGCTCCCGGGTGCTGGCCGTCACGATCTCCTGGGTCTGGTTGTCCAGGGCGCTGGTGGCCTCATCGAAGAAAACCAGCCGGGGGCGCCGGATCAGGGCCCGCGCGATCAGCACGCGTTGCCGCTGGCCAGCCGACAACGTGCCACCGCCAACCGGGACCATCGTGCTCATGCCCATCGGCAGCGCTTCGATATCGCTGTCGATCCCGGCGAGCCGCGCCGCCGACCAGACCTGCTCCAGGCTGAAGTTCCCGGCACCGCAGATGTTCTCCCTGATACTGCCCGCAAAGAGCTGGCCATCCTGCAGCACGACGCCACACTGCCGTCGAACCGCCTGCACATCAAGCTCTCCGAGGTCCTGGTCGTCGTAGAGCACGGCGCCGCTTCGCGGCTGCTCGAAGCCGAGCAGCAGCCGGAGCAGCGTGGACTTGCCCGAGCCGCTTGGCCCCACGATCGCGACGAATTCACCGGGCCGAACGTGCAGTGAGACGTCCTCGACGACCGGCGGGTCCTCGGCGCGGTATCCGAAGGTGACGGCCGCAAGCGCCACGTCGCCGCGCAGGTCGCCCGGATCGACCCGGTCGGGCAGCCGTTCGGGCTGGGCGGACACGATAGGCGCGAGGACCTCGAGCCGCGGCACCGCGGCGAATATCTCGACACTGGCGGTGGCCAGCACGAGCAGGCCGCCGAGCAGCATGGTGAACGCGACGCTGATGACGAGGAACTGGTTCAGGCTGACCTGACCCGATAGCGGGCCGGCCAGCAGCGCGAACAGCACCAGCTGGCCGCTGATCGGCAGGACCGTCGACAGCGCGATGGTGACTGCCTGCACCTGGCGCAGCCGGCTCAGCTGAGCCCGGGTCCTGGTCTGCAGGCCCGACCAGCGCCCGTAGACCCGGTCCTCGGCGGCGGCCAGCTTGACCTTGGTAATTCCGGCCAGCATCTGATTGCTGAACGCCGCCATCTGATACTCGCTCGGCAGCGCGCCCCGGCCCCTGCGGATGGCAGCCCGGCCCAGGCCTGCCACTCCGGCGATGGCCAGCGCCACGATGCCCAGCGTGCACATCCCGAGCGGAACGCTCAGCACGAAGATGAGCACGAGGTCGGCAACGACGGTGAGCACCGCCGCCAGCGCCTGAGCCACCACGCCGCCCACCGACTCGCTGATCATGGAGATGCCGAGCACGGCACTGGCCAGCTCGCCCGACGACCAGCCGCGGAAGTAGGTCACTGGCAGCCTGAGCAGCCGGTCCCACAGGACGAGCTGGGTGCCGCTCTCCGCCCGGCCCTGCAGCCGCAGCAGCCGGAGATTCTGCAGGACCGACATCAGCCCAGCCACCGCTGCGGCGCTGACGAGCAGCAACGGAAACTCCTCCAGGCCGCGGACCGAGCTGCTGTTCTCGATGCCCGCCAGCATCTTCCCGGTCGCCACCGGCGTGGCGAGCCCGAGCGCGGCGGCCAGCGCGGCCGCCATGAGCATGCTCTTGGCGTCCCTGCTCGTCCCGGCCACGCCGAGCCCGAGTGCGGCGCGCAGGCCGGCCGTGGTCGGAAGCGGCACCTGAACCTGCGTTGCCGTCGGCCCGAATGACGCGGAGGCGGCCCGGTCGACCGGCCGCTGCGCGCCGGTCTCCGGGTCCACCTCACGGTACTGCCCGCGGCGGTACAGCAGCGGCACCGCATGCGGCCAGTCCCGGCCCGGCATGGTCCGCCAGCCGACGAGCGGGCCAAGATCACGCCGCCACCAGCCATCGGGGAGCTTGGTGTCCCGCAGGTGCAGCGAGGAGCTTCTGGCCACCGCCCGCAGGGCATCCTCCGCCGTGGCTGGCAGGTTGCGCTGGTCGGCCGGCTCTACGATGGCGTGGCCCGAGTGGCCGGCCAGCAGCTGCAGGACCGCGACTGCGTCGCGGTATAGCGCGCCGTTCGGCGGCCCGATCGGAGCGCGCCTGGCAGCCTGCGCGCCGACCACACCGAGCATGCCGCGCGTCGCCCGCGCCACTGCCGCCGCGTTCGCTCGCTTGCGCTCCTGCAGATTGTGCACGAAGGTCGTGCCGGTGGTGTCCATGCCGACGGCGATGATGGTCAGCAGCTGGTCCATGTGACGTCGCAGCGCCGCGGTCAGCTCGCCACTGGCCAGCAGGTCGGCTGTGCCCAGCGTCTCTACGGTGCAATCGGTAGCGGCGACTAGCCAGTCTCGGCCGGCCAGCAGGGCAAGCTCCATCTCAGCCGCTCTTTGACCGGCTCCTCCGTCATTGCGGATGACCGTTCCACCGACAGTCCGGACCCACCAGACATGCGAGTTGCCGGTCACCGCCTGACCGGCACCAAGAGACAGCACCTGGTGGCTCAGCAGCGGCACCGCGTCTCGAGGCGGCTGCCCGATCCGGGTGGAGTCGGCGACTGCGTGCAGGGCGGCGTCGATCGCCGCGACGACGGTCCGGCCGGCGTCGGCTGCTTCCGCGGCAGGTGCAGGCTGGGCTTGCGCATGTTCCGCCGGGGCCAGCCATCCGTGCAACGTCGATCCGGTGATACCGATCAGGTAACTGCCCGGCAGCGGAACCATCTCAAGCAGCACCGGGCCATCCGGGTCAGCCGCGGGCACGAGTGCTTGCGCCGGGAGCTCTGCGACGAAGTGCCGCTTCGCCGGCTGGCCGGGCCGGAGCCGACGGGAGGCGAATATGTGCACCGGCCCGCCGCGCACCAGGTATGCGGCGTACCTGCCGTCCATCCTGATGGGCCCGAACAGCTCAGGGCCTGCCTCAGACGAGGGCACCTCTCCTCCCTCACTGCTCGCGGACGAGCCTGGCATAGGGGCCATCGGCGGTCATCAGGTCCTGGTGCGTCCCGCGCTCCGCCTCTCCGCCGTGGTCGAGGACGACGATGAGGTCGCAGTCGCGGATGGTGGACAGGCGGTGGGCCACGATGAGACAGGTCGCCCCGCGGCGGCGCAGATTGCGGTTGATGATCTCTTCGGTCTCCGCATCGATCATGCTGGTGGCCTCGTCGAGCACGAGGACGCTGGGATTGCGGACCAGGGCTCGGGCGATTTCCAGGCGCTGACGCTGGCCACCAGAGAAATTCCGGCCCGCTTCCGCCACCGTGCTGGCCAGACCGCCGGGCCTGCGGGCGATCTCGGCGTAGATCGCTGCGTCAGTGAGGGCCGCGATCAGGTCGTCGTCGGGGATGGTGGGATCCCACAAGGTGATGTTGTCCCGGACGGTGCCCTGAAAGAACACCTGATCCTGATCCACCATCGACAGCGTGGCCGCCCAGAGCTCACGGTCGATCTCGCAGCGATGCCTGCCGTCCAGGCTGACCGACCCCGACCACGGCTCGTACAGTCCTGCGACCAGCCGGCCGATGGTCGACTTGCCACTGCCTGATCTGCCGACCAGGGCGACCCGGCTGCCTGGCGGCATGTCGAGGCTGAATTCGTCGAGCAGCGGCTTGATCAGCGGGTTGTAGCCGAAAGTGACCCGCTCGATCCGCAGGTGACCATCCATGGGCTCGATGGGGGTCACCGGCGCCGGGAGAGCGGGGGCGGGATATTTCTCGACGTCGCGCAGCCGGTTCAGGTCGGCGCTCATCTCCTGAATCCGCGAGCCGAGCACGGTCAGGTTGGTGATCGGCCGGTTCATCGCGGTCACCAGGCCCTGGATGCCGATCAGGATTCCGATGCTGAGCGTGCCCGCCAGCACCCGCGTGCTGCCGAGCCACAGCAGCACGGCGGTGTTGAGGGCGGCCAGCAGCGGCGGCACGGCGGACAGCACCGCCGTCGGCGCGCCCAGCCGCTGCTGGGCCGAGGTGACAGCCGCGCCGCGACCCGCGAACCGCTGGAAGCCGGACTGCTCCTCACCTCCGGCCTTGATCGTCTCGATCATCTGAATGGTCGTGAAGACGATCGTGATGAGCTTGGAGCGGTCGACTTGCAGCCGCGCGACCGCGTTCTTCCGTGCGGCCGAGACCATGCGCAGCACCCCGACATTCAGCGCGGAAAAGGCCATGGCGCACAGGCCGAGCGTCACGTCGTACTGACACAGCAGGATGCCGTAGGCAAGCACCAGCGCACAGTCGACGAGCGTGGCCGCGGCCCGGCGCGCCAGCACGTCGGCGACCACATCGTTGCTGCGCACCCGGTTCGCCAGGTCCGCGGCCTGCCGCTGATCAAAAAAGACCACCGGCAACGTGAGCAGGTGCCGGACGAACCTCGTCGAGCCCCCGAGCGCCAGCACGGCTTCGGACCGCATCAGCAGCCGCTGCTGCATGATGCTCGCGGCCAGGGTCACCGCCGCCGCCATCGCAGTCGCGGCGATCAGGCCAGCCAGCGCGCCCGCCTGGTGACTGATCATCACCTGGTCCACGAAGACCCGGGTGAGCGTGGGCGTCATCAGGCTGGCCGCGGCGATGATCATGCCGAGCAGCAGCGCGATCGGCACCGCCGAACCCAGCCTGCGGACTCTGGCGGTCAGGGCCGACAGGACGCGATACCTGGTGCCGCCCTTGCGGAAGTCCGGTCCCGGTTCCAGGGTGAGCACGATGCCGGTGTAGTTCCCGTCGAACTCGGCCCAGCTGACCTTCCTGGGCCCCGTCGCCGGGTCGTTGAGCATGACTTTCCTGCGGTAGCCCTCAAGCACGAGGAAGTGCGAGAATCTCCAGAACACGATGGCCGGCAACCTCACCCGGCCCAGGTGACTCACGTCCATCTGGAAGCCCTTGGCCACCAGGCCGTAACGGCGTGCCGCCTTCAGCACGCTGGAGGCGGTAGAGCCGTCCCGGCTCACGCCGCAGCCCTCGCGAAGCTCCTCGAGCGGGACGTGGCGGCCGTAATACGCGAGAACTATGCCGAGCGCGGCGGCACCGCACTCCACGTCCTCCATCTGGATGAGTGTCCGGGTGCGCCGCCTGCGCTGTGGCGACAGCGCCGGCGGCCTTCGTTCCAGCACCGTGTTCATGATCGCCCAAGCAGCCAGTCGATGGCGTGCTGATGCGCGAGAGTGAACGATGCGGAAACCTGGCTCTCGGAGTCAAGCTGGAAGGGTGGCGCCTGCTTCGACCATTTCAGGATCGTCGCCGATCCCCCCACCGTCGCGAGCGGTATCACGACCCTGATCACGCTGCCGGTCCGCAGCAGCGGCAGCACGTTAAACCCGCCGCCGAGGAAAGCCTGCAGCGAGGCGTCTGTCTCCGGAAACGCGCCGACTGATGCGACCGTTCCTTGCAGCGTGCCGAATACCGAGCTCGGCGCTTCCGGGGTGGTCACCTGAACGGACGTCCCTGGAGTCAGCGCGGCGGCGTAGTTGGCCGGCACGAACACGACCGCCTCCAGCACCTCTCCCGGCAAGTTCAGCGGCTCCAGATTGGCCACCGGGGTACCGGGTTCGAGCAGCTGGCCTTCGGATATCTGCAGGCTGACCACATAGGCACTAAAGGTTGAGACGACGGTGCTCGACCGGCCGGCCGAGTTCGTGACTGTGTACAGCGGGGTGCCCGCGCTCACCCGCTCGTTCGGCACCGCCCACACCTTGACGACCTGGCCGCTCACGGTCGCATCCAGCGTCGAGATGCCATCTGAGTGGATCAGCACGCCCGTCCCTTGCACGGTGCGGGCCACGGTGCCGAACGTCCCCCACAGCGCCGCGCCGATCACCACAGTGGCCAGCGTGACCGTCATCAGCCAGCTCGGAATCGTCGCGAGCCGCACCACCTCGTCCAGCTGCTCTGGCGCTTCGAGCTGCCGTAGCGCTTCTCTTCTGAATCTCATGGCTGGGCCGTTCTCGAGCCGAGCGCGAAGTCAGCGACGCTCGGCTCGACGAGCGGGTCGAGCCCCGACAGCAAGGCGAACGCGGCGGAGTCACCCGATCCGAGTGCACACGGAGCCAGGTCCATCGCCGTCGCGACCAGGTACATGAGCCCGGTGAGCACGCCCGCGTTCTTGAGCACCAGCGCGTAGCCCATGCCCTCGTACTTCCACAGGAGCCGCTGCACTCGCGCGGTGATCACGAGCAGCACCTGAGGCGGCGCCTGCATTATGGCGGCGGCCCGCGCCTGGGCCAGCATGCGCTGGGCCGCTGGATGAGGCGGCGCCAGCAGGACCAGCTGGTGCGCGACGGAGTCATACCGGTACAGGCCTGCGGCCATGCCCGCGCATTCCGATATCAGCGGATAGACCTCAAGCTCGCAGAGCTGGCCGCCGCTGGCATAGGGGCGGTTCCCGACCTCCTGGCCATCGTCAAGTTCCCGCACCTGCGAGGTGTGCTGTACCCGGTACAGGAACTCAGCGAGCTGGCCGGCCGTGATCGGGCGGGCATCGTCGTGGCTGCGGATGCTGCGCCGCCTGGTGATCACCTCGGTCAGTGACGGATCGGTCTGGCTGATGAGGTCAAGATCAGGCACCGGGAGAGCATGCCCGGCGGCCGCCGCCAGCGCGCCCTCGCGATCCGGCTTGGCCCGCTGCAGCGGCTCGGACGGGAACTGATCGCGGAACCTGAATGTCCCGCCGATCGGGAGCGCGTGCCTTCCGCTCCGTGCGCGGTCATGCAGGCTCAGCTCATCGGCTGCCCACACCGCTTTCGGCGGCTGGGAGAGCTCCGCCTCGTACTCGGCCGGGGACACCAGGATCCTCGCCGTCAGCAGCTCGTCCAGCACGGCGGCGGCAGTCTGCTGGTCCAGCCCGGCCAGCGCGGCCACCTCGGTGCCGGTGCAGCCAGCCGCGGCGGCGGGGACCAGCACGCCGGCGAGCCGGCTATCGGCGAACGCGACCGCCACCGTGGCCAGCGGCGTCCGTGCCGTCAGGCCGCTGCCGTCCGCCGACACCGTGGTGAACCGGGACAGGCGGTATCCGGTCTGCGGCGCGTGCCGGACGGTGAGGGGCAGGCCGCCGATGCCGAGGGCAAGCGGGATGATGTCGATCAGCGGGCGGTCGCCGTCCTGCAGCCGCCGCAGCAGCCATGAGTGCGCGACCAGCCGGCGGAGCAGGACCTGCCCCTGCATGATGCGCCGTTCGCCCTCGATCGACGCGATAACCCGGCCGACCTCGCCATCGTCTATCCACTGCTCCGCCAGCCTCAGGAGCATCGCCCGGCGGCCGGCGCTGGGCTTGGCGATCTCCACCTCGAACCGGGTCTGGCGCAGCACGATCGAGCCATCGCTCTGACTGGCCAGCTGCGCGTCGGCCCTCAGCCGGTACAGCTCGCGGACTGCCCCCATCCGGCCCGGCTGGGGGCGCCCGTCGGCGGGCGCCCTGGCCTCGATCCGCCCCGCCCGCGCATGTGCGGCGGCCGGGCGTGCTCTGATGACGGTCTCAGTCACAGGTCTGGCGCGCGCCTCCATGGCCCCTCAGAAGAAGACGCTGTACGGGTTGACGGACTCCTCGCTGGCGGCCAGCGGAGACCGGCCCAGCGCGGCCGGGACCTCCCACAGCCGTCCCGGCCCCAGTCGGCGCCAGAAGTGGCGAAGGCCCGGAACGATCACCCTGGCCACCGCGAGCTCGATCTCAGGGCGGGTCTGATCCACCACGATCACCTCCAGGCCAGCCGCGGCGGCATGGCCGACGCAGCGCCGGACGCACTCGGCGGCATCGCGCGGCACTGGCACCGCATGATCCGCCGCACCAGTAGCCGGCACTCCGGGCGCGGGCAGCAGCCACGGCTGCTCAGCCGCCCGCGCCGTGGTGAACCAGTGCACGGCCGCCCGGTCGGTCAGGCCGTAGCGCGTCCGGGCGCCGTCGAATACCTGAACGGTGGGCAGGAACTGGCAGAGCTCGCTGACCGCGCGTCGCACCGCTATGGCCGGCTCGAGATGGGCGGCGAACCCGACGAGGATGTCCTCCGTCGGCCGGGTGGCGTCGCGGGAGACCGCCGCATAGGCCGGGATGCCCAGGTCCGAGGTGATGTCCAGGACCCAGAGCTCGCGGTGCAGCCTGGCCGCGCACAGCTCGCGGACCCGGTCGATCCAGTGGTCGCCGAAGCTATCGAGATCGACACCGGGCATCTGGGACCGGTGATACCACCACAGCGCCACGCTGTCCCGTTCGACAAGCTCGCAGAATCCGTGCAGCACCGCGTCCTCGAGCGTGTCACCGGCCGCGCAGCCATTGGAGTCGGTGCCGCACACTGGTGCCTGGGCGAGGTCCGGATGGCCGTACCAGCAGTACGCCGCGGGCAAGGCCCTGACCCGGTCATGAGTGAGTGACCAGCCATCGGTCCAGTCGATCATCGCGTCGTCCGCAAGCGGCACCGGGATCCGGTGAAAGTGAGCCAGGTCAGGGTTGAGCTCGCGCCGGCCGGCGTACTGCTCAGCCGAGAACAGCAGGATGTCGCGCAGGTGGACCGCTTCAGCGGGTCCGAGCCGCTGGTAGCTGGCCCGGCGCGCCGGGCGGTCGGATCGCCAGACGCCGCAGTACCGCTCGACCGCCTCCCCGATGGCTCCGGCCCTGGCCTCAGCCTCGGTCCGCCCCTTGCCCCCGCTCAGGCCGCGAAGCTGAATGCGCAGGTCCGCGGCACTGGCCGCGGGCGCGAACGGATGCGTGGCGCTGTAGCCGAAGGTCACCTGCTCGCCGGCCATGGTGACCGGCACCAGCCGGCTGATGGCACCCAGATAGCTGCTGACCTGGTGCTCCAGCCGCCGGCAGGTCCGCTCGGCGCGTTCGGCGGCCAGGCTGTCGCGATCATCGCGGCGGGACAGTCCCGGCCGCAGCACGATGCGCCCGGTCCCCCGGATCAGCCCCGGATCACCGCACGCCGGGCACTGCGGCTGCCGGATCAGCTCGTGATGGCTCATGGTGAGGTCCCGGGAGTCGAGCGCCACCATGCGCCCGGTGACCCGCTCCGATCGCCCGCGGGCCGCCAGCACGGGCAGCTCGGCGGCGAGCAGGCCCGCCAGCACGGCGGTCAGCGGCGGCAGCGTCGCCAGAGCTCGCAGCGGCCGCCCGGCAGCGGGCAGCTTGCCCGCCACGAAGTTCTCCAGCTGCTCGTTCTCCGTCCATCGCTGGCGCAGGCATTCCCAGCAGCCCGTTTCGCCCGGCACCAGGTGCGGGCCCAGCATCAGCACCAGGCCGTGCGGGCGGATCAGCATCCACGGCAGCCCGGCGCGGATGCAGGCCGCGTTGACGCGGGCCAGAGACGGGTCGATCATCGAGGCCGGCGCGACCACGACCACGTTCAGGTCCGTCGCGCCCGGCCCGGCCTCCGGCAGGTCGTCCACGCTCACCTGGCGCACCCTGACTGCGACCGCTCCGAGCAGCCGTACCAGGTCAGGCAGCGCGGGCGACCCGGCGTCGACGACGACGAGCTCACTGCGGCTCAGCCTCGTCTCGGCCAGGTCCGGGTCGACCCGCCGGGCGTCCCAGGCCGCTGCCGTCGGATGCGGCACGCTGATCGGCCCGTCGGCGACCAGGCCGAGGTTGTCGAGCCGCCGCAGCGCGCCGGCCACGGCGCGGGGCTGGTGGCGCGCGGCCAGGAGGTCGAGGATGTCGGACACTTCTCGGGTGCCGTCGAGCAGGCCCGCCACGTCGGCGGTGACTGCGTCCTCGATCAGCAAGCTCCGGGTCTCGCCCGAGACCAGCAGGTAGGAGCCCTGGTCCCCGGCCAGCCGCACGGGCTGATAGTCCGCTCGCAGTCGAGGCCGGCGCAAAGTACCTCCTGGCGGCCCCGGCCGCCGGGTATCGGCGACCGTCATGATGCACCGTCCAGATTGTCCGCATCCGGCAGCGATGTCCAACGACGGCATGAGATCGTGCCGCGGTCGCGCGGCCGCCACCGCGGGCGGGTCCGGGCCGGACGTCCCGCGGTCGCGCGGCCGCCACCGCGGGCGGGTCCGGGCCGGACGTCTCACCGGATTCCCGCGGTGACCGAGATCGGCGCGTCAACCAGGCCGAGTACCGCCGCCGGGGCGTTGCGGGCCGGCGGCACCGACAGCAGGAACTCCTCGACCCGGTTCACCAGGATCGAGCGGCCGCGGACCGCTGTGTGCCTGCCGATGCCGATCAGGTCCGGGTCGGCAGCGGTCAGCGCCGCTGTCGCGGGCCCGCTAGTAAGCGGCCTGATGGTGTCCGTCGCATAGATCGTGACGAAGGCAATGACGGCGCCGCTGGCCCGCGCGGCGCAGGTGGACCACTGCGAGCTGGTCAGTGTCCGGCTCACCGTCATGTGCCCGGCCCCCAGCCCTTGCTGGTAGAACTTCCACCCAGCGCCCAGCTGCTGGTCAAGCACGACGCTCGACGCGACCAGGGAGAGGTCCGGGTGCGGCGCGGAGGTGGTCCGGGCGAAGATCTGGCGCACGATCGACTGGCGTCGCGCGGCGCTGATCGCGGCGCTGCTGAGCGTCCCCGGCCGCGCCCCGATCGAGGCCAGCTCGGGCTCGGCGCTCTGCCCGATCAGGACGTGCAGGTTCAGCTTCCAGGTCCCAAGCGAGCCGCGGATGAACTGGCTGACGTCGTCTTGCGCGACCTCGTCGCCCTTGGAGCTCAGGCCGGCGGTGACCAGGAAGCATCCCGGGTTCCCGGCCGGGATCGAGAAGACCGGGGCGGAGTGGCTGTAGGGCGCCTGCTTGGCGTGCGTCGCTTGCGCGCGGTGCACCGCGGCGATGCTGTCGTCCAGCGTCGGCGCCGCCTCGTCCGCTCGCAGGCCAGCGATGTTGCCCGCGGTGGAGGCCGCCGAATCCGCGCGGTCGAAGCCCGCGAGCACCCCGGCGGCCTGGGCAGTGCTCAGCTCAGCCGCCAGCGTGCCGGTGCTCGGGTCACTCGGCGCGCTGCTGCCGCACGCCACCACGGCGAGCAGCGCCGCCGCGCACATCGCGGGTACAAGATAGCGGCCGTGTTCACGACTCACCGAGGCCTCCGCGTCGCCGTTCTGCGGACGAGATATCTCCTTTGCTGGTGAGTATGCGAGGCAACGGCTCCTGACTGGCGATTGAGGAGACGAAGCAGACCGACGTGCGATCCAGCGCGACTCTGCGCGAGGTGATCCGGCTGCGGAGGGCTGCACGGATTGGTGTCAGCATCCGGGGAGCGCCGTATCCGGCCGGATGTCAGCCGTTCTGCACGCTGACCCGGAGCCGCCCTGGCCGGGCAGCGTCCGTGACCCGGCGGCCGGCCGGCGCCATTATTTGCCCGGATCCACCTGGCGGCAAGGAGTTGCATGAAATCTGGCCGCACGGCCATTCTGCGCAGCGACCTGACCAGCCGCGGCAACCTCCGCCAGCAGCGCCGCGGCTAGGCCCTGTGTCAACATCCGCACTGCCCTTGATGGGTGAACGGCGGCGTATCTACCTTCAAGCCAGGTTCCACCGCCCAGTTCACCCAGTGAGGAGGCCGCAATGAGCGGCGAAGCAGAGGCTTACGGCCCCGAGTTCACACTCGCCTACTCGACCCTGATCGGCGACGTATGGGGCAGCGACGCGGAAGAGGCGAAGCTGCAGCAAGACCCGACGAAGTACGCCAAGGAGAAGGGACTTCCGGTCGAGGCCGGCGCCGTGGTCCGGCTCGACAGGTCCCAGCCCGACGGCCTGCTCAAGCGGAGCGAACTGGTCCGCGGCTGGAGCGAGACCCCCGGCACGCACATTCTGTTCGTACCTGAGCACGCGCTCATCGACCCCAGCGAGCTGACCGAGGGCGAGCTGGACCTGATCGGGGCCGGCGACAACAACAACAACGTCTGTTTCTTCGTCCTCGCCTAACCGCCCCACGCCCGATCGCCGGCGCCCGCTCAGGGAGTGACGATGTCCGAGACCATCGCATACCGGATCGGCACCTACCGGGCCGCCAGTCCGGAGGAGACATGGGCGCGAGTCCTCCCGCTGCTACCGCGATTTGGCATCACCCGGGTGGCCGATATCACCAGGCTCGACGACATCGGCGTGCCGGTGCACCTGGCCTACCGGCCAACGGGGCTGACCTACGCGGTCAGCATCGGCTCCGGAGGCACCGCGCTGCAATCTCAGGTCAGTGCAGTCATGGAGAGCATCGAGGCGTGGCACGCCGAGAACCTCCAGCTGGCGATTGCGGCGCGGGCCCCGGCAGCCGACCTCGATCTTGGTTATGACGTGCGATGGCTGAACCTGAGCCTGCGGTCCCCGCTGACCGACTCGGTGGAACTCGACTGGGTCGCCGGGCGGGGCCTGCTGAGCGGTCGCGAGGTCCTCGTCCCGATCGACGTCATCCGCATGGACCTCACCGTTCCCAAGGACTGGGCACGGGTTCTGTTCCGGCCGACTAGCAGCGGCCTGGCCACTGGGAATACCGCCGCCGAGGCCACGCTGCACGGATTGCATGAGCTGATTGAGCGCGATTGCATGGCCGCCTACTGCCGGACTCCGGTCGCGCAGCGACGGTACGTCGATCCCAGCGGCTGCCAGAACCCGCTGACCAGGCAGGTCTACGACGCGCTTCGTGCCGCGGGCTGCCGGATCGTGATCTGCGATATCACCGGGCCAACCGGGGTGCCCTGTTACGCCGCGGCCATCTGGGCGCCGGACGTCCCGATGCGATGCGGCGGGTTCGGCTGTCACGTCGATCCGGCCATCGCGATCGGCCGGGCGATGGCGGAGGCCGTCCAGTCGCGCATGGCCGCCATCGCCGGAGCTCGCGACGACATCGATGACGCGGCCTACCAGGAGAGTCCTGAGCTGATCGAGCCCGGCGACCTCGCCGAGTTCCGGGCGGACACCGGCTGGGCCGACCAGGGCGATCTGGAGTCGGTGATCCGGCACTGCGCGGCATTGGTCACCGCCGTCACCGGGGCGGAGCCGATTGTGGTCCGGCTGGATCACGCCGACATAGGCATTCCCTCGGTGAAGGTCCTCACCCCCGGCCTGCGGATGGTCGACGAGGCGCTGCTGGCCGCCGATCCGCTCACGCCGGCCGCCCGGCGGCCGGCCGCCCAGCCGCCGGCCGCCGCCGGACGAGAGTGACTCCCATGACCACGGACATCGTCTTCGCCGGACCCACCCTCGCGGCCGCCGAGATCGCGGCACTGCTGCCGGCAGCGGTGATCTTGCCTCCGGTGCGCCATGGTGACCTGCTGCGCCTCGATGCCTGCAGCGGAGACCGGGTGCTCATCATCGACGGCCTGTTCCTGCAGGCCGCGTCCGTCCGGCACCGGGAGATCCTGCTCCTGCTGGAGGGCGGTGTCACGGTGGCGGGCGGCTCCAGCATGGGGGCGCTGCGGGCGGCGGAGCTGTGGCAGTTCGGCATGCGCGGCTTCGGCGAGATCTTCCGGCTCTACCGCGACGGCGTCATCGACGGGGATGACGAAGTGGCGATCGTGCACGGCACTGGCGACGATGACCACCACAGTTACAGCGAGCCCCTGGTCAATATCCGGATCGCGCTGCGCGACGCCGTCGCCGACTGCGCCATCAGCGACGAGGCCGGCCAGCTGATGCTCGATCTGGCCATGACGATGCCCTTCCGGTCGCGAAGCTTCCGGGCGCTCGACCTCGTGGCCGCCCAGCACGTGTCCGCCCGGACCGCCGAGGCGTTCCGGGCGTGGCGGGCAGGCCGCGATACCGACGTGAAGGCGGCGGACGCCAGGCTCCTGCTGGCCGCCGCAGCGGCGGGCGACCCGCGGCTGTGCCCGGCTGGTGCCGACGACGTGCCGATCCGCAACGTGCACACCCGGTTGCTGGACATGTGGCAGCACCATTACCACGGCGGCGAGACCGGCGAGGGCGACTGGGTCAGCGATGCCGAGGCCGCCACCGCCATCAGGCTGGCCCACCCCGAGTTTCCGCGGGCACACCGCCAGTACGTGCTGGCGTGCGTCGCCGGTACCGCGCCGCAGGACCCGGCGGCCGCGGCGAGCGCGGTCGCCGCGGCCAGGGCCCGAGGGCTGCTGCCACGGGGCCCGGAACTCGCAGACAGCTGGCTCACCGAGCGGGACCTCGCGCTGCCCGCCGACGCGATCCTGACGACACTGCTGGTGCGCGCCTTCGGCACGCACCACGGCCAGGCCGGATCGGATCTGCCACCCGAGCTGATGACCGCCAGCATGCTGGCCTGGGGCCGGCGGTTCGCCGCCGCCGCGCACCGGTGCAACGAGGGCCTGCTGCGGCCTGCGGCCGCGGCCGCAGGCCGCCGGCGGTTCCGGGCCGAGGCCGTCAACCAGGCCTTCGCCACTGTCTGGGGTTGTGACTCACGCGATCTTCAGGCCTATGCCTGGGACCGCGGCATTCCCGATCTCGCCACGTTCCGAAAGCTTGCCGAGCCATTCGTGGCCCATCTGAAGGTATTCGGAGTGCCTGACGCGACCGGCGCGATGCCCGGCTGAGGAGGATGCAATGCCCGTGGCCCCCAAGGTTGCGCTGCTGTACCCGCCGATCACCGATCCGACTTCCGGCTATCACTCGCTGAATTACATCGACTCCTACGCCCGGTCCCGCGGGTTCCCCGCCGCCGATCTCTTCGACGCGAACATCGAGGCCTTCCACTACACCTACAGCCCGGCCGGCGTGGCCTGGCTGGAGGCATGCCACAAGGCACCGCCGCAGGAGGACTGCGCCGACCAGCCGCCCGCGCCGGTCACCGGCGCCCACCTGCTCCGGGTCGGGCAGCCTGACCCGGAGGCGGTCCGGCAGGCGGTCCGGGTGCTGCGTGATCCCGAGTTCTTCTACGAGTACCCGCGCTACATCCAGGCGGTCAATGACATCAATGCGTGGATGAACTACGCCGGGGCCACCGGGTTTCCCGGCCAGTTCCACGGCGGATTCCAGCTGACGCCCACCCCGGGCGTCGCCCGCGGGTCTGTCGGGGCCATGACCGATCACCGCGTGCTCGCCAGGTACAGCCGGCCCTTCCAGTCCTACTACGACCAGGTGCTGATTCCCCGGCTGCAGGCCGGCGGATACGACATGATCGGCGTCAGCATCGCGTATGTGTGGCAGCTGCCGTTCGCGCTGTGGCTCATGCGCCTGATCAGGAAGGCTATGCCGGGCGTCTTCCTGGTCGCCGGCGGCACCGAGGTCTCTGACGTCTGGAAATACGCGCGCGACAAGGCGATGGTCTTCGAGGTCTTCGGCGACCTCGACGCGGTCGTGATCGGGGAGGGCGAGACCGCCTATGCGGCGATTCTGGAGAACCTCGCCGCCGGGACGCTGCCGTCCGCCCATCCGAATATCCGGCTGCACCCCAGATACGGTCCCGTCCGGCTGCTGCCCACGCACTACGAGACGCTCGCCGAACTGCCGCCGCCCGACTTCAGCAACCTGCCGTGGCACCTGTACCTGAGCCCGGAGCCGTTCGTCTACTACGCCCCGACCCGCGGCTGTTACTGGAACAAGTGCACATTCTGCGACTACGGCCTCAACGGGGACAGCCCTACGAGCCCGTGGCGCCAGGGCACCGCGGACCGGATGGTCCGTGACGTAGCCGAGATTTCCAAGCAGGCCCGCTTCATCTACTTCTCCGTCGATGTACTGGCACCGGCGACGATACTGAGATTCGCGGAGCGAGCCGTCGAGGAACGCCTGGACTGTCGCTGGGGCGCTGAGATCCGGCTAGAGAAATACTGGTCCGACGAGCGCTGTGAGCTGCTGCGGCGCAGCGGATGCGTGGCGGTGTCGGTCGGGTTCGAGTCAGGGAACCAGCGGATCCTCGACTTGATCAATAAGGGCACCCGGCCGCCTCAGGTGAAGCAGACGATCGCGTCGATGACCAGGGCTGGCGTCGCCGTGCAGATGATGGGCTTTACCGGTTTTCCCACTGAGTCCGCAGATGAGGCGATGGACAGCATTAACTTCCTGCTGGACAACCGGGAGAACTGGACATTCGGGGGGCTTGGTGAGTTCGTCCTGACATCAGGAGCGATCGTCGCCCGGCAGCCCGAGCGCTTCGGCGTGACCAGCATCAGGCCGTACCCGGGGTCCGACATCGCCCGCGCGCTCGACTTCGACGAGCCGATCTCCCAGCAGGCCAGGGACCAGGTAGCGACCGCGAAGGCCCGGCTGGGCCACATGCCCCTGGACCGGCCCTGGCTCGGCGGCGTGGACACCCCGCATACCTTCATGTACCACGACCGGCACGGAACGCAGATCCGTGACCGGCTCCGGCACGCTCTGCTGGACACCAGCGACGATGCGCCGCCGTTGTTCGTCATTAATGGCCGCTTCATCGAGGCGCCAGCGGACGACGCTCTCTGCGCCTACGTCCAGATATACGGCAGCCGGGTGAAGACCGAGGTGGCGGGCCGCCGCTGCTTCCGCCGCGCTGACGGCAACATCTTCCTGCTGTCTCCCGCGATGAGCTCGTTCATCGAGCTGTTCGCCGAGCCGGTCACGCTGAGCGATGCCCGGGCCGAGGCCTGGCTGCTCACCGACGCGGCCGCGGCGCGGCTGTGGGACAACCTGATCCTGCAGGGAGTGATCCGCCGCGTGCTGCCCGCCGTGCTCCCGGCCGTGTCGCCGGGGGCCGCGGGGTTTCAGGGACCGGCCACGGAGGCGAGCAGCTCGGCGCGGGCCTGATCGACCGCGGCCAGGATCGCGCCGCGCAGCACCGGGCCGCCGCTGACACCGGTCGGGACGACTTGCGGGCGGGCCGGGCAGATCCGGCCCACCTCGGCGGCGACGCGTCCGGCCAGCGCGGTCCCGCCCGCCAGGCCGACCTCGCCGCCGAGCACGACGAGACCGGGATCGAGCACCACGCAGATGGCCGCCACCCCGGTCGCGACCCGGCCCGCCAGCTCGTCGAGGAAGTCAGCCCCCCGCTCGTCGCCGGACGCGGCAGCCGCGATCGCGGCGCGGACCCCGCCGGCCGCCGTCGGCCCGGCGAACCCGTAGCCGGCCGCCAGCGGCAGCAGCGCCTGCGCGCCGACCAGCGACTGGAACGCGCCGGTGGCCGGATGGGTGATGTCCTGCGGCAGCGGTACTCCGGGCACCGGCAGGTAGCCGATCTCGCCGGCCGCGCCGCCGACGCCCCGGTGCAGCCGGCCGCCGAGCATGGTCGCCAGGCCGAGGCCGACGCCGATCCAGACCAGCACGAAGTCATCGGCGCCGCCGGCCGCGCCGAAGGCCCGCTCGGCCATCGCCGCGAGGTTCACGTCGTTCTCGAGGGTCACCGGCCGGCCCAGGTCGCTGCGCAGGGCCTCGAGCACGCCCTCATGCCAGGCGGGCAGGTTCACCGCCAGCCGCGGGTCGCCGGTCCGCGGGTCCAGCACGCCGGGGGTGCCGATTACGAACGCGCGCAGCGCCTCTGGCGAGACGCCGGCCGCGGCGCACACGGTGGCAACGGCGCCACGGACCAGCTCGACCGGGTTCCCGGTACCGTTCGGGTCCACCGATACCTCGGTGACCACCTGGCCGGTGACGTCGGCGACGGCCGCGCTGACCTCGTCCCGCTCGACATGCAGCCCGGCGACGTAGGCGCTGGAGGGGACGACTCCGTACAGCGCGGCGTTCGGGCCCCGGCCGCCAGCCTGCTCGCCGGCGACAGCCACCAGGCCGCGTTCTTCCAGCCGGGCCAGCAGCTGGGACGCGGTCACCTTGGACAGGCCGGTCTGCACGCCGAGCTGCGCGCGGGTCATCGGGCCCCAGGTCAGCAGCAGCTCCAGGGCCGCGCGGTCGTTCAGCTCCCGCAGCAGGCTCGGCGTTCCCGGCCGTCGCTCCATGCCGCCCCCTCCGTGCCACTCCCGTCCGGCTGGTGCGGTCCGGCAGGTACAGCCGGGCCCGCGGGCGGCCGGCTGGCCTCCGCGGCAAACGGGTTCTGTCTCAATCTTGCAACGAACTCTATCTTATAGGAAAGTTTCCTGTTAGTTTCTGGGCAGATCACATTGCGGCCCCAGCCGCAGCCACGACGGCGCCAGGGCACGGACTGACCAGGAGACACCGGTCACCAGCCTAGGGGCCGACGGGCGGGCACCGGGGCGTGCCGGAGGCGTCCGCCCGGTGGACGTGCTTCCGCGAGACTCAGCCGGGAAGGGAGATCAAGCGTGAACTTCACCAGATCGGCAGCCGCGATCGGCACTGCCGTCGTGCTCGCAGGAGCCGCCGCAGGCTGCGGCTCAGGCAGCAGCAGCTCAGCATCAGGCGGTTCGGGGGCACCCGCCAAGCTCGTCGTGTGGCGGATGGGGCCATCCGTCGCGTCCCAGGACACCTGGATGAACGGCGTCGTCCAGCAGTTCCACAAGCGGTTCCCCGCCTACAAGAACACCAAGGTGACCGTGGACTGGATCCCGTGGGCCAGCCGCACCACGGACTGGACGAACGCGCTGACCAGCGGTAAGGGCGGCCCCGACGTCACCGAGCTGGGCAATACCGACACGCCCGGGATCGCCGCGCAGGGCGCGCTGGCGAATGTCACCACCAACGTGACGAGCTGGTCCAGCGGCTCCCAGCTGATTGCGGGCAACCTGGCCAACGACACGATCGGCAGCACCCGCTACGCGGTGCCGTGGTTCGGCGGCGTGCGCGGCATCTGGTACCGCAAGGACGAGTTTGCCAAGGCAGGCATCACCTCAACGCCGACAACCTGGGCCCAGCTGGTCAGCGACGCCAAGCTGCTGATGAAGAAGTTCCCTGGCACCTTCGGCCTGGGCGCGCCAAGCAACTTCACCAACGGGATCGTCAGCTTCATCTGGGGCGCTGGCGGCCAGGTGGCGGTGCAGCAGGGCGGCAAGTGGAAGGCCGAGCTGGGCAGCCCGCAGTCGCAGGCAGGCCTGAAGTTCTATGCCGACCTGCTGCTGACCCAGCACGTGTCGCCCGCCAAGTACGTGGGCCAGACCGAGCTCGGCGCCCCCGGCGCTACCTCGGGCGGCTCCGACGAGGACTTCGCCAAGGGCACGCTTGACATGTACATGGACGGGCCGTGGGCGCTGTCCTCGCTGACCGCCGTGAGCAAGAAGTACCAGGCGGACTGGGCATCGTTCCCGATCCCGAGCCAGAACGGCCCCAACCCGGCTCCCGCATTCGCCGGCGGATCCGACCTTGGCGTCTGGGCGAGGACCCCGAACAAGACGGCCGCGTGGGACCTGGTCACGGTGATGGACAGCCCGTCCAACGCCACCACCTTCGCCGGCCTGCAGGGATTCTTCCCGGAGTTCACCTCCGCGCTATCCGGCGGCAAGTACTCCAGCAGCCAGGTCATGGCCGGGTTCGCCAAGGCGGCGGCCTTCACCCAGATCTCACCGCTTAACTCCAAGAACTGGGCGACCGCGGACGCCACCGACGCGATCATCCCGACGATGATGAAGTCGCTCATGCAAGGCGCCAACTTCACCGCCACGGTGA
>Ga0209871_1000002_pt1 | contig 78868 bp, 60 predicted proteins | sample OrgsoiDNA2013045_FD_185795 | JGI IMG/M metagenome (GOLD analysis project Ga0209871, IMG submission 185795) | Permafrost soil microbial communities from the Arctic, to analyse light accelerated degradation of dissolved organic matter (DOM) -... | ecosystem: Environmental > Terrestrial > Soil >... | reverse complement strand
GCGAGTGCTGAAGGTGCCCAGCGACGAGCAGCCAACCGCGAAACAGGCCTCGGTGACGCTGAGGTCGCCCCGACGCAGCAGCGCCATCGCCCGCTCGATGCGCCGCGTCATCAGATAGGCGTACGGCGACTCGCCGTAGGCAAGCCGGAACTGGCGGCTGAGGTGCCCGGCCGACATGTGCGCACCGCGGGCGAGCGCCTCGACGTCCAGCGGCTGCGCGTACTCCCGGTCGATCCGGTCGCGAACGCGGCGCAGCCGCGCGAGGTCGCTCAGGCGCTGCGTCGTGGCGAGTGCGCGCATCCACGAGGGGTGACACATGAGAGAACTCCTTTCATCGATGTCCGCGAGCCCGGCTCAAAGCAATGCGGTCTCCCACGCGAACCCGTCCGGGTCGGTGAAGGGTCCGGCATCGCTGCCAATCATGAGCCGGTGCGATCCGGTGCCGTCGAGAGAGACGCCGGCGTCCTTGGCAAGGGCACGGCGCCCGTAGAGCGCCAGCTTGACGGGACTCGACGAAGTGGCGAACTCGACGTACTTGCGGCCATAGCTCTTCGCCACGGCGAGGCCGCGGTCAACGTAGAACCGCTTGCTCGCGGCCACGTCCGCGACTCCCAGCAGGAGCACGATCCGGTCGATCTGCCGGGTGGCCGGGCCGGTGTCCTTCTTCGCCGAGGTTGCGACCTTCCAGATCGTCCCGTCCGGGGCTCGTACGACGCCGCCGTAGCCCCAGAACGACTTCGCGACCGGCTTCAGCGGCGAGGCGCCGGCGTCGAGGGCGGCGCCGATGAGGCCGTTGACGGTGGATGGCTGGGACACCGTGAGCGACAGCGTGAACCCACGGAAGCCGGTCGTCGGTGCCTCCGAGGCCCGCAGGCGTACCTGCGTGCCCAAACCGAAGGCGGCGGTGTAGAAGCGGTTGACGGCGGTGGGGTCGGCCACCTCAAGGGTGACGGATTCGATGGAAGCCATGGCGATCAGGCTAGTTGCGGCTCCGTGACTCGCGCTTCTCGATTCCTGACCGGTCTGGTCACCTGTTTCGCCACACACGCCGCCTCCCCCCGGGCCCCGGCAGTCGTGGTGCTGTGCGGCAGCGACCAGATCCACCACGCCCGGGTGGTGCGAGACTACGGTCGCCGCCCAGGGACGACGTCCAGGGACGACGTCCAGGGCCACGGACTCGGGGACGACATGGCGGCGGACTGGATCTCGATCACCGCGCCGCCTTTCGCTTCTTCGCTACTACATTGGACGTTACATCCTTCCACGTACTATACTTCACGTAGTATCGTGCCGCGTAGTGATGGTGAAGACGGGCTTGGCGTGGAGGTACGCACGGTGACCGACGACCTCGGCCGGTGGGCCGATCCTTCGATGCTGGTGCTGGCCAGCCTGGCCGACGGGCCAAAGCACGGGTATGCCATCACCCAGGACGTGGCCGCCCAGGTCGGAGTGCAGCTTGGCCCGGGCACGCTTTACGGGGCTATCGGCCGGCTCGAGGAACGCGGCCTGATCGAGGCACTGCCGCCCGAGCAGCGGCGCCGGCCCTACCGGATCACCGCAGTGGGCGAGCGGGAGCTAGCCCACGCCGCCGTGCGGATGCGTGCCGTCGCTGAGCTCGGGCTCGCCCGCCTTGCCGCGGCCAGGGCCACGGCATGACCCGGCACCACGCCAGAATGACCCGGCGCCACCGGGACACAGCCGACCGCCCCGATCCGCGCTTTGTCCGCGCGGTCCTGGTCCTCTATCCGCCCCGGTGGCGAGAGCGCTACGGCGAGGAGTTCGCATCGCTGCTGACTGACATGGCCGACGCGTCGCCCCGGGCCGCCCGAGCTGGCCTGATCGCGGACGCCATCTCGGGCGCGCTGGACGCCCGCCGCAATCCCCCTGGAGGCAGGACGATGACCGATCGCATTCGCCGGTCCATCGCGCTAGTGGCCTGCGCTGTCGTGGCCTTCACCATCGCAGGCGCGGGCTTCCAGAAAATGACCGAGTACCCGGATTTCCGCGCCGCCGCGCGTCAGCACGCCGCGATCGCCGCGTCGTTTGACGTCCTGCGGGCCGCCGCCATCCTGGCGGGGATCGCGGTGCTCGCGGGCGGGCTGCCACTGGCCTGGAGCGTCATCCGGCAGGCCATCACGGCCCGGCGGCCAGACCTGATCCGGCTGCTGCTCATCCCCCCGGCGGCCGTGATCGGCTGGCTCGCCGTCACCGTGATCATCGCCAGGTCCGTCGGCCACCAGCAGGTGCACTCCGCCGCCAATATCGCCGCCGCCGCAGCCATCGCCTTGCTCGGCGTCATCGCCGCGGCAGCGTGCGCATGGGCGGCTGCCGCCCTCCTGCGCCGGGCGGAACTGACGCCACGGCTCCTGCGGCCCCAGGTTGTCCCGATGGCAGCGCTGAGCGCATGCATGGCCTTGGTGACCGGCGCGGACATCACATGGGGCCTGGCCCTGCGGACTGCCGACGGCGCGCTGTTCCACAGCGACAACGGCCTCGTAGCCACGCCGCTGCCACCGAGCTGGGCCGCCGGCGTGGTAGTGCTGGCGGCGGCCACGGTCGTGGCGGCGACCGCCACCGTACGAGCCGCCAGGGAACTGCGGACGCCAGCGCAGTAACCGCCCTGGACCGGCCACTGGAACGGGCCACGGGCCAGGCGAAGCGCTGATCATGACCGTGGCAGGCGACCCAGCTTCCGGCAGGCTTGCTGCGCGGACTGGAACTGCGGCGAGATGTGATCGATGGCACGGCCTCAAGACGGGATGGCCGGGGGCGCCGCGCCCTGGGCGCGGTTGGCCTCGGCCGCGCGCTCGCCCTTGCGCCTGGCGCGCTGGCCGTAGACAGTCATCCAGGCCACGAGCGCGGCGGCGACAGCGAACGGCATGATCTTGGAGATCGAAAGTGCAGTGCCGGCCGAGGTGACCTCGATGATGATGGTCCGGGCCGCCGCTTCGGCGAGATAGGCGACCCCCCACACGGCCGTCATCACCCGGAAGGTGTGGCGGAAACCCTCGTAACGCCACCGGTCAGCGAAATCGAGTCCCTTGGGGGTGTCCGCCCCGATGAACTCCAGGGCAAAGCGGAATATCAGCGGCCGGCTCGACCACAGCGACGCCAGGCACACCACGCCAAATATCCCGGTCGGCACCGAACCTTCGAGGAGCACGAGCCGGGCATTGCCGGTGGCCAGCCCGAGGACCGCGCCCACGACGATTCCCACCAGGACCAGGGCGCCGATGGCGTCCAGGCGCCGATGCCGCACGACGGTGAGGGCCACCCCGAAGGCGGGAAGCACACCGCTCAGGACCAGCGCCGTCACCTCACTCGACCCGTGCGACCGCAGCAGCGAGTAGGCCACCAGCGGGCCGATCACGTCGAATACGGCAATCGGCGCCAGCGACTGCAGGCGACCGCGGTTGGTGGGGGACGGTGCGGTGCCCGGCTGCGGTATGCTCATACCGTGCATAGTAGCTCACGACCGGAGGAAGAAATACATCATATTGGAGACGCGGGAGAGCGGGCCTGGAGACGCGGGAGAGCGGGCCTGGAGACGCGGGATAGCGGGCCTGGCGAGCGGGCGAGCGGGCGAGCGGCCTGGCGACGCGGGTGAGCGGGCCTGGCGAGGTGAGCCCGCGCATGGGCCTGGTCTGCTTTGCCTTCGGCGTGGCGGCGGTGCCATCGGGCGGGGAGCTGCCCAACGGACAGCTTGGCGGCCGAGCCCTTATCCGGCTGCTCGCTGACCTCGGGCTCTCTGAGACTGCGTCCCGCTCGCTGCTGCTGCGGATGCGCCGGGAGGGCTGGCTGGACTCGGAGCGAGTTGGCCGCGAGGCCAGGTACCGGCTGGCACCGGCCATCTACTCCGCGCAGACCAGGATCGAGAGCCAGCTGCGCGGGCAGCGGCCGGAGTGGACCGGGTCGTTCAGCGGGGTTCTCTACGAGGTCCCCGAGCACGACCGAGCGTTCCGTGACCGGCTGCGTCGCACGGCGCAGCTCCTCGGCTACGCCATGCTGCACGCAGGCCTGCTGGTGGCGACGACCGACCGCTGGGACGAGCTAGTCTTCCTGCTCGCCGCCCGGCCGGCCGGCAGCCAGGTGCTGCGAACGCGGATCTCGCTCAGCGACGACGATAGCCGCCGGGTGGCGGCAAGAATGTGGCGCCTTGACACCCTCGCGCTCCGTTACCGGTCGGTCCTGGACAAGTCGCAGGCCGAGATTGACCAGGCCCAGCGGCATGCTCCCGGCGCAGCGGCATTCCGCGCCTTTGCTGCAGCGACCCTTCCGATCTACGAAGTCAGCGCCGCGGATCCCGATCTTCCTGCCGAGTTGCTCCCGCCTGGCTGGCCGGGCGACCAGCTCGGTCCCACCCTCGAGCGGGCATTCCTCGCGTACTATCCGCTGATCAGCGACTACCTTGCCGCGCTGGCCAGCTAGCGCGGTGTCGATCCGCGGGCAGGCCGTTCGTCGTAGTGGATGACAGGACCGCCGGGGCAACTGCGAAGACAGGACCGCCGGGGACAACTGCGGAGAGGCGAGGCCGGGCATGTCGAACGATGCAAAGACCTGGGCGATGATCCATGCCGAGCGGAAGGCCCTGGCCGCGACGCTCGAGAGCCTGACGCCGGAGCAGTGGCGCTCTGCGTCACTATGCGCAGGGCGGACGGTCGGGCTTCTGGCCGCGCACGTCCTGGCCGGCGCGGAGCAGACGCCGGGGCGGTTCCTTCGGGGCATGCTGGTCACCGGGTTCCGGTTCAACGCGCTGATGGACCGGGACGCCCGCAGCCGCGAGCAGCTTGCCCCTCAGCAGATCGTCGACCGGCTGCGGCAGCGGACCACGACGACGAACCACCCGCCGGCGCCGGCGATGGCCATGCTCGGTGAGGTCGTCGTGCACGGCGAGGACATCCGGCGTCCGGTCGGCCTGCCGGGGACGGTTGCCGACGTCGCCGCGAACGCGTGCCTGGATATGTACACCAAGGCGACCTTCCCTGTGGGCGGGAAGAAGCGGATCCGGGGCCTGCGCCTGGTCGCCGCGGACACTGGCTGGTCCTACGGAGCCGGCCCTGAGGTGTCCGGGCCTGCGCTGTCGCTGCTGCTCGCGATGACCGGGCGCGCAGCTGGCATGGACGGGCTGTCCGGCGACGGCGCGCCTGTGCTCGGTCAGCGCATGACAGCTCGAGCCGGGTAACCCCAGGTCAGAAGGCTTGCTTTCCGCTGCTGTGCCCCCGGACCACTACTGCAGGGGCAACGCTGTCCGGCCGGCGATCGCGGCGATGAGACACTTGCCGAATAACCCAGTCTGACCAGGCAGGCCCACCACGCGCTGGGGCGTCGCGCTGGGCATGCGCCGACATTGCCCGGCGAGGCGGAGGCAGGGCACATGGCATCGCTGATGGCTGGCCGGCTGCCGGTCCAGCTCGTCCCGCTCGTAGGCCGCAGGCGCGAACTGCGGGATGTGGTGGACACCCTGTCACGCAGCCGGCTGCTGACCCTGACCGGGCCAGGCGGCACCGGCAAGACCCGCCTGGCCCTGGCGGCCGCCGACGCGGCGCGGGCGTCCTACGGGCACGGCGTGTGCTGGGTGGAGCTCGCGCCGATCGAGGATCCGGCTGTCGTGCCGCTGGCGGTCGCCAGCGGACTCGGCGTGCGGGAGAACCCGGCGCAGGATGTAGCGGAGACGATCGCCGAGCACGTGGGCGAGCGCTCGATGCTGATCGTGCTGGACAACTGCGAGCATCTGGCGGCGCCCGCCGCCGAGCTTGCGCAGCGCCTGCTCGGGGCCTGCCCGGCCCTGTCCATCCTCGCCACCAGCCGCGAGGCTCTCGGCGTCGACGGGGAGCGTCAGCTGCCGGTCCCGCCGCTCGCGCTGCCTCAGGGCGACATCACTCCGGCCGCCTCCGCGCTCGCCGAGTTCGATGCGGTGAGGTTCTTCGAGCAGCGTGCCCAGCTGGTGCTTCCGTCGTTCAGGCTCGCCGACGACAATGCTGTCGCCGTCCACCAGGTCTGCCGGCGGCTCGATGGCCTGCCGCTGGCGATCGAACTGGCCGCGGCACGGCTGCGTATCCTTTCCGCAGGCCAGCTCGCGGAGCGTCTCGACGACATCTTCACGGTGCTGGTCGGCGGTGCGCGGACGGCGCCGCCCCGCCACCAGACCCTGCGGGCCACGCTCGACTGGAGCCACGACCTGCTCGCCGAGGATGAACGTGCGGTGTTCCGGCGGCTGGCCGTGTTCGCGGGCGGGTTCACGCTGGCCGCGGCCGAGGAGGTGACGGTCAGCGGCGACGTCCGGCGGGTCCGCGTGCTCGACCTGCTGACGCGGCTCGCCGACAAGTCGCTGCTGCGGGTGGACCACGCCGGCGGCGATGTGCGGTACCACCTGCTGGCCACCGTCCGCGACTACGCGCGGGAGCGCCTCGCGGCAGTATCCGACAAGCAGCCGACGCGGCAGGCCCACCTGCGATACTTCGCGGCCTTTGTCGAGCAGATCGAACCGCAGATCGGCGGGGGCAGCGATGCCCACGGGCCGGTCGACATGGAGCGCAAGCTGAACCGCATCGAGGCCGAGACCCCGAACCTGCGCGCTGCTCTGGAGTTCGCGCGCGCCTCGGGCGACGTGCGCGGTGCGCTGCGGATCGCCGGACCGCTGGAGCGCTATGCCTATCTGCGCGGCCAGTACAGCGAGGTCCGGCGCTGGATGGACTCGGCGGTAACGATCGGCCCGGATGCGCCCGCTGTCCTGCTGGCCAAGGCGCTGCTGGGCAGCGGCCGCCTTGCGCTGCTGCAATGCGACTACCTGGCGGCGGCTGGCCGGCTCGATGCGGCCCTGCTGCTGTACCGCGAGCTGGACGATGCCCATGGCATCGCCAGGACACTGCAGGTGCTCGGCAGCGTGGCCAGGGAGCAGGGCCGGTATGCCCGCTCACTGGAGCTGCACGCGGAGAGCCTGGCCATCGCCGAGGCGGCCGGTGATCAGTGGGCGATCGCCAACGCCGTTCGAGCAGGCGCTGTCGGCGGCCCGCCGGGCCCGCCCGGCAGCCGCGGCGCTGCCCGATCTGCAGCGTGCACTGGCGGCCTACGGCGGCGATTTCCTGGACGGCATGGCGGCAGGCGAATGGGCGCAGGCCCGGCGCGATGAGCTGCGCCGCGGCTTTGAGGCAGCGCTGCTGGCGACGGGCCGGCTGCACGACGCCGCCGGCCGCTACCAGGCGGCCGTGACCGCCTTCCGCCGGGCGGTCGCTCACGAGCCGCTGAACGAGACCGCGCATCGTGAGCTCATGAGCTGCTGGGCGCGTCTGGGAGAGACGGCGCGTGCCATCCGGCACTACCAGGAGCTCGTCGAGCTCCTGCGCGAGCAGGTGGGCGTCGCGCCCGCGGCCGAGACCACGGCCCTTTACCGCCGGCTGGCCAAGGAGTCCTAGCGCCCTCGACGTTCCCCCGGCACTCCCTCCGGCGTTCCCCGGCGTTCCCCGGCGCTCCCGCCGACGTTCCCTCCGGCAGCGAACGGCGCAGGCGGCAGCGCCTCGATGCCGGTTTCCCCCGGTGCTTCCCCCCTAGCCCCCGGCAGATCCCCCTGGCCCGCCGACGAGCCTGGTGAGCGAACGGACCACCGCGAGCGGCCTCATCCCATAGCCACGGCCCGGCTCGCCAGTACTACCTAGAGAGGGATCTGACCATGAGCTCTGCCCACCACAGCCACCCCGGGACCGCCGCCGACGGACCGCGCCGCCGGCCTGGGATGTCCCTGCGCACCGGACTGCGCCTCGGCGCGGCCGTTGCCGCGTCTGGCGCCCTGGCCGCGACAGCTGCCCTGACCCTGATGGCGCCGGCCAGCGCAAGCGCCCAGGTCACCGCCGGGAGCGCCAGGTATCACTTCCGCACCCTGGACAACGCCCATGACCTGACCTTCAACCAGCTGCTGGGCATCAACAACAATGGCAAGATCGCCGGTTACTTCGGGTCCGGCGCCAAGGGCCACCCGAACCAGGGCTACCGGCTGCTGCCGCCCTACCAGCACGGTGACTACATCAGCGAGAACTTCCCCGGCTCGGTGCAGACCCAGGTAACTGGCCTGAACGACTTCGGCATCAGCGTCGGGTTCTGGTCCAGCCAGAACAAGGCCAGCCTGGTCAACAACAACTTCGGGTTCTACGCCAAGAACGGGACGCACTTCCACGAGGTGAACTTCCCCACCCACGACAACGCCAGCCCGCCGGTGAACCAGTTGCTCGGCGTCAACGACCGCGATGTGGCGGTCGGGTTCTACACCAACGGCCAGGGCAACAACCGGGGATATGAATACAACATCGGCACGCACCGCTTCAGCCGGGTGCTGGTGCCCGGCGCGCCAGCGGGCAAGGCCGGCCCGAGCCTGACCGCCGCCGCGATCAACAACCGCCGCGACGTGGCCGGGTTCTACACGACCTCCGGCGGGGTGACCGACGGATTCCTCAAGACCGCCCGCGGCCACTTCAGCACGCTGGCCGTGCCCGGTGCCTCGATGACCCAGGCCTTCGGTGTCAACGACTTCGACCAGGTCGTGGGTGCGTACGCCGTCGGCACGGGCAGCACCGCCACCATGCACGGCTTCACCTGGAAGCGCGGGCACGGGTTCACCACCGTCGATGACCCGGGCGGCGTCGGCGCCACGACTGTCAACGGCGTTAACGACCTCGGCGACCTCGTCGGGTTCTACACCGACTCCAACGGCAACACCGACGGGATGCTCGCCCTGCCCCGCCACTGACCCTGACCCCCGGGCCGCCGCTGGCGCGCACCAGCACGAGCACGAGCACGACCACGACCCGAGACACCCTCAGGGACTGACGCGCACGGGCCCGCCCCTGAGGACTGACACGCACGGGCCCGCCCCTGAGGACTGACACGCACGGGCCGCCCCTGAGGGACTGACGTCGCAGCGAGCGACCCGGCCAGGATCTGCAGACACCGGACGCGGGTCGCTTCGCTGCTTGCGTGAGCCGGAATCCCCCGCCGGGGCTCGGCCGCCAGGACCAGGCGGATACCCAGCCAGAAGACCTGATTCGTTCCTGGCCGCGGCATCATCGCTGGCCCGGCACCGGCGGGTCGCGCCGGACTGTCACCGACCACGCCGCGATCTCCGTGCGCCGCGCGGCGCCGAGCTTCGCGAGAATATGCGTGACGTGCGCCGAGATCGTCTTGGGCGCGAGCACCAGCTGCTGCGCGATCTGCCGGTTGGTCAGGCCGGCCGCGACCAGCAACTCACGTGCGCTCAGCGGATGCCACGGCTGGGCCGGCCGCCCGCCGTCGAGTGAGCCGGAGAGCCGGTCAGCGGCCTGCACCAGCGCGGCGGCGCCGGCCGCGGCCGCGCTGGTGCGGACTTCATCCAGGAGCCGGGCCGCTTCGCCGCGGCGCCGCGCCACGGCGGCGGCCGCCGCGAGATCCAGCCCGGCCCAGGCGCCTTCCCAGAACCGGCGCCGGGTCCGCCAGGCCTGGCTCGCCGACTCCAGCGCCTGCTGGGCCGCGGGCAGCTCCCCGCGCGCCAGCAGGACCAGTCCCCGTGCGTGCTCGATCGCGGGCAGCGTGCCGGGGATGGCGCGGGCCGAGAGCACCGCGGCGGCCCGGTCCGACCAGGCCTGGCCGGCCTCGATGTCGCCAGCGGCAAGATACGCCCGGACGCCAGTGAGCAGGTACGGGAACAGGTAGGCGGCGTCGGTGACCGCGGCCGAGGCCTGGTAGCCGCGCTCGCACAGCAGGAGCGCGGTGTCGTAGTCGCCCCGGCATCGCGCGGCCTCGGCCAGCCCCCACAGCGGCGGTGACAGCCGCTGCAGCTCGGCCATCTGCTCTCCCTGGGCGAACGCCTCCCGCAGCAGGCCGTCGGCGGCGTCCCAGTCGCCGCGCCCCAGCGCGAGGTAGCCCAGGACGTACTGCGCGGTGATCGCGGTGGTAATGCCGCCGCGCCCGTCGGCGAGGGCCTGCTGGGCGGTCTGCGTGGCCTGCTGCCACTGACCGGTGGCCCACTGGACGTGCGCGAGGTGCGATGCCATGTAATGCCGGTGGTTCCAGAGCTCGACGTTCTCCGCGTAGCCGGCGCCGTCAGTGAGCCAGCGCTCCGCGCGGTCGTACTCCACCAGCACGGACGCGGACGACCCGAGCATGCGGTACCCGCGCGCGGCCTCCGCCTCCTGCCGCAGGTCGCTGGCGCGGGCGATCGCGCCTTCGAGCAGCTGCCAGCCTTCGTCCATCCGGCCGGCGAAGACCAGCACCGATCCGAGCGTTACGGCGGTGTTGAGAGCGGCCTCGTCGTCGCCGATCCGCTGGCTCTGCGCTCGGCTGCGCTCACCGTAATCGATCGCCTCCTCGAGGCGCCGATCCAGCATGTAGGCGGCGGCCATCGCGGAGCGCAGCCGGGCCCGCTCGCGATCGGTGTCCGCCACCCCGTCCAGGCTGTCCAGCGCCGCCTGCAGCGTGCCGACCCGGGCATCGAGACCAGCGCCGAGCAGGTGCGCGACCGCGACCATGCGCGGCACAAGCCCAGCCGCGGTGCGCGCTTGACCGGCGCTGGCGGTCAGCTGATGAGCTGTGCTGTACGCCTGCGCGGCAGCACTGTTGTCATCGACGGCCGCGGCCTCGTCGCCGAGCGCGGCGAACAGCTCGGCCCGATCCAGCGCCGGAAGCTGGGCCGGCACGCTGCGCGCCGCCCGGCGGTACAGCTCCAGCGCCTCGCCGTGCGCCGAGATCGAGGCCGCCGCACGGGCGGCGGCGGTCGCATGGTGGTAGGCGAGATCGGCGCGGTGTGCCTGCTCGAAGTGCGCCGAGATGAACGCGTCGCGGTAGCCGCGCTCGGCGGCGGCCCTGGCCACCCGCTCGTGCAGGCGGCGGCGGGCCGGCAGGTCCGCGTCGGCGTAGAGGGTGTCGCGGATCAGCGCATGCCGGAAGTCGAATGTGACGGCGTCGGCGCCGGGGAGGACGAGGTAGGCCTGCTGCAGCTCGCGCAGGGCGGTGGCGACCTGCGCCGGATCGGCCCCGGTGACCGCGGTCAGCAGGTCGAAGTCGAAAGAGCGCCCGATCACGGCGGCCGCCGATGCCACGTCGCGGGTGCGCGCGGTCAGGTGCCCGGCGCGGCTCAGCACGGCGTCGCCCAGCGTGTCCGGCACGGCGGCGGCCTGCACCACCGCGCCGGACTGCGGCGTCAGGGCGACCTCATCGATGGCGGCGAGGAGTTCCTCGACGTGCAGGGGGATGCCGTCGCTGCGCTCGTGGATCGCCGCTACCACGCCGGCGGGGGCTGGCCGGCCGAGCACCGCGCTGGTCATGGTCGCGGTCGTGTCCAGCCCCAGGCGCGGCAGCCGGATCTCCTCGGCCAGCCGCTGGGCCAGCAGGCGGGCCCGCAGGTCCCGCATGGGCAGCTGAGGATAGAGCTCGTCGCTGCGGTACGCGCCCGCGACCAGCATCGGCCTGGTCGCAAGGCGGCGCGCCAGGTGACCGAGCACATCGAGGCTCAGCTCGTCGGCCCAGTGCAGGTCCTCCAGGATCATCAGCACCGGGATGCCGGGCTCTGCGGTCAGGAGCATGTCGGCCAGATCCTGCACCAGCAGCCGACGTCGGTGGTGCGCGTCACCATCGGCACCGACGGCACCGACGGCACCATCGGCGCCGTTGGCCCTCTCGGCACCGTTGGCGCCGTCGGCAGCGGAGATGACCCGCACCCGAGCCGACAGGCTCCGCCCCAGCGCGCTCAGAGCCGGCTCGCGCGCGGTGACCAGGTCGCTGGCCAGGTCCAGCAGCAGGCCCGCGAACGAGTGCACATCACCAGGGAACGCCGCCGCCCGGACCACGGCGAAGCCGCTGGCCGCAGCGCGCCCCGCGATCGCGCCGAGCAGGCGCGTCTTGCCGATGCCCGCCTCGCCCGCGACCAGCAGCAACTGGCCCGCGCCGGCCGCTGCCTCGGCGAGCCGGCGCTCGCCATGGGCCACCAGTTCGTCCCGGCCGATCAGGACCGGTGACTGGATCACGCCGCGAGCCGGCACGGCACACCTCCTCGCAGGTAAGTATCCGGTACCCGGGCAATAGGTCACTTGCCCGATGACGCGCATGCCCGGCCCGGGCAAGGCTGAAGGCATCCCAGCAGCAACGGCAAGGAGGCCGGCATGGCGAAGTTCATGGACGTACACAGCGGATTCGTCGGCGTGACGCAGGACCAGCTCCGCGAGGCGCACGAGCGCGACCTGGCGAACGAGGCGGCCGAGGGCGTGCACTTCGAGCGCGCGTGGCTCGACCCTGAGTCGGGCAGGGCCTTCTGCCTGTCGTCCGGGCCGTCGAAGGAGGCGGTCCTGCGGGTGCACGACAAGGCCGGGCATCCCACGCAGGAGATCTACGAGCTGCCGGTCGAGGTCGAGTAGCCGGCGCTGCCCGGTCCGCGGGGACCCGGCCGGCGCTCGAAGTCAGTATTCTCCTAGCGAGGAGGATGTATCGCGCGACTCGGGCGTGCTCCTCGGGCGGATTGGGGCGAGCAAGACGGCAAGCAACAATGTGCGGCGCCAGGCAATGCTGGAGGCGGCGCTGCAGATCGTGGGCGAGGAAGGCTGCGCCGCGCTGACGCACCGGGGGGTGGCCGAACGCGCCGGCGTGTCACTGTCGGCCACGACGTATTACTTCCGCTCCAAGGATGACATTCTCGAGCAGGCGCTGCGGCTGTCCGCCGACCGGGAGCTGAGCGAGCTTGCGGCCATCCATGAGATGTTCGATCCGGCCGTGCTGCCGCTCGGCGAATGGGCGGCGCGGCTCGCGCGCGTCCTGGCCGACGAGACGCGCGGCGAGGGCCGTACCATGCTGCTCGCCCAGTTCGAGATGGATCTCTACGCGGCCAGGCACCCGCCGCTGCGCCAGGCGGTCCGCGAGCTCAATGCCCGGTACGCGGCACTGGTCGAGCCGGTCCTGCGCCGGGCGGGCGCCGCCGAGACCGCCAGCGGCGCCCGGTTCTTCGTCGCCGCCATCACCGGGCTCCTGCTGGAGCAGGCGTCCTGCCCGGTACCGGACTTCGCTGACGGCGTGCTGGCGCCGGCCATCGCGCGCATGATCACCTCACTGGCCGGCTGAGCCGACGTCAGCCCGTCTGGTGCAGCTGCAGCATGGTCTGGTTGGAGAACTGGTTGAACGAGCCGACCGGGCTCAGCACGAATCCGGCCCAGCCGCCAATCCGTGCCTCGGTCCACTTGTCGTAGGTCAGCACGATGTACGGCCGGGCGGTGTAGAGCTGCTGCTGCATCTGGTGGAAGAGCACGAGCCTGCTGGCCTTGTTGAGGTCCACGAGCTGCCGGGTGTTCATGGCATCGTAGGACTTATTGCAGTATCCCGAGTCGCTCCAGCCGCCCCACTGGGTGCAGGTGAGCGCGTCCAGCATGAAGCTCGGGTCAGCGGGCAGGCTCGACCAGTCCCACATGGCCAGGTCCCAGCCCTGGTAATCGCTGTTGTTGCCGAGCAGCGCGCTCTCCTCGGCCGAGGGGTCCAGGACGCGCTCATTGAGCTGCACCCCGATCTTCGCGAAGTCACCCTGAATGATGGTGAAGGCCCGGTCTCCGGGGCCGTGCTCGTCGGACGCGAAGAGCACCTTGTACGACATCGGGTGCCCGTTCGCCGTCCGCACCCCGTTCGAGCCCTTCTTGTAGCCGGCCTGGTCGAGCAGCTGGCTGGCCAGCGCCAGGCTGAAGGTCTCGGCGTGCAGGCTCGGGTCACTCCAGATGCCGTAGGCGGGTGAGAGCACCGAGCTGCCCGGCAGCGCGTAGCCCAGCCAGGCCGTCCTGACGATCTGCGCGCGGTCGATGGCGTGCGCGAAGGCCTCGCGGACCAGGGGGTTGAGCAGCTCGCGATCCTGATTCTTGCGCGGGTTGGAGTTGATGATGAAGTCCCGGAACCCGAATCCCGTGGTCTGCGCGATGCTCAGCTTGTCGCCCTGCAGTGCGCTGATGGCGGTCGGCGGCAGCGGCTCGCCCTCGGTGGCGTCGATCTGGTGGTTGCGCAGCGCCTGGATCATGGCGTCGGAGTCAGTGAAGAACTGGATGCCGAAGCCGCTGATGTGCGGACGCGGGCCCCACCAGTGCGGGTTGGGCTGGAACAGCGCCACCTGCCCCTGCTTATAACTGATCAGCCTGAACGGGCCGCCCGCGACAATGGGAGCGCTATTAGCGAACGTCTTGAGCTGTGTTCCCTTCCCCGTGGCGAGGGGGCTCCAGATGTGCTCGGGCAGGATCGGCATGCCCTGCAGGGCGGGCAGCGCGTCAGCGCTCGGGTGCTTGTAGTGGATCACCAGGGTGGTGGCGTTCGGAGCCGTCGCGCTGGTGATGTCGTTGACCGCGCCGGCCTCGCTGGCGGTCGGGCCGGACTGGAACTTCAGCACGGTGCTGATGGTCCAGGCCGCGTCCCTGGCGGTGAGCGGCCTGCCGTCGGACCACTGCGCCCCGCTTCTGGTCTGGAACGTGATCGTGTCCCCGCCGTCGGTGACCTGCCAGCTCCGGGCGAAGTCCGGGGTGATCTGCAGCTTGGGCCCGTACTGGACGAGGAACGGGTAGACGTACTCGAAGGTGTAGAAGGAATTCTGCTGCACGGCCACGAACGGATTCAGGGAGTCGATCGGGCTCGTCGTTCCCCATTTGAAGACTCCGCCGGACCCGGCCGAGCCGCCGGAGCCGCCCGCCGCGCCACCGCCACCCGACGCGCAGGATGCTGTCACCAGTGCCAGCACCAGGGTGCCGAGCACAAGAGGGGTTCTTTTCATTTCTAGCTCACCTCACCGGGAGCGCTTGTCCGGCGCTTCGCGATTCCGCAGAGTGCCTCCAGGACGATCCGGTTCGCGAGGAACGCGGTGATCTGGCCTGGGCCATCGTATGCCGGCGCCACCTCCACCAGGTCCATTCCCGCGACCGGAAGCTCGATGGCGCAGCGCCGTACCGCCTCGAGGATCTGCCGGCTGGTCAGGCCGCCGACCTCGGGCGTGCCGGTACCGGGCGCCATGCCGGGGTCCACGACGTCGATGTCCACGGACAGGAACACGGCGTCGCAGTCAGCCGTGACTCGCTCGAACGCCTCGTCGAGGCACTCGTCCAGGCCGCGCCTGGCGATCTGCGACATCTCGAACCAGCGCATCCCCTGCCCGGCCATCCACTCCTGGTGCTCGCGGTCCGGCCAGTAGCCGCGCAGGCCGACCTGGACGAAGCGGTCGCCGCGCAGCGCCCCGCATTCCAGCAGCCGCCGCATCGGCGTGCCGTGCCCGTAGAGCGAGCCGAACTCGGTATAGAAGGTGTCGCAGTGCGCGTCGAAATGCAGCATCCCCACCCGGCCATCGCCCCAGTGCCGCGCGACGCCGCGCACGTCGGCCAGGGCGATGCTGTGATCGCCGCCCAGGACCACGGGGATGGCCCCGCTGCGGGCTACGGTCGCGACCGCGTCCTCAAGGTTCTGCAGGCTTTCGCGGATCAGGCCCGGCGGCATCAGCACATCGCCGGCGTCGACGATCTGGAGCACCTCGAAGGGATCGATCCCGAGAGCCAGCGAGGGCCGCGTCGGCACGTGCGGGTTGTAGTCGCCGGAGCGGATCGCCAGCGGGCCGAACCGGGCGCCCGACCGGTAGCTGGTGCCGCTGTCGAACGGCGCGCCAAGAATGACCACATCCGCTCGGGCGAGGCCCTCGGCATCGGTGAGGTCGACCCGGTTGCAGCCGATGAAGGACACGTCGGGGCCGAACATCGACCGCATGGAGGCCAGGAATTCCGGTGGCTCGCCGCCCGGCGGAACCGGCGGCGCGGCCGGCCCGGGAGGGGCCAGGGGCTCCTCGGCGCGGGGCGAGCCGGGCGGGAGATCAGATGTTGCCATACGCGGCCTGCTCGCTCCCGGACCCGGCCGCCATGGCGGGCACCGCCAGGCTCATCGCGTCGCGCAGGTCGGCCAGGAACGGCTCGGCGGAATGCTCGTTCTGCGGCATCGTGCAGAGGCAGATCGCGACCGGCTCAGGCTGGGCGTTGGTCACGAACATCCACCCGCGCTCGGTCATCTGCGCGGCCACCGGCCGCAGGTCGGCCTCCGGCGAGTACGCGACGAAGATGTTGATCTTGCTGTCGGGCACGACGGCCAGGCCGGGAATCTCCAGCAGCCCGGCGATGAGCTGCTCTTTGAGCTGCATGGACCGCACCGAGACCGCCATGTACCGCTCCAGGCCCAGCAGCTGGAAGGCAGTCCAGGCACTGGCGATCGGCCCGGTCGGCCTGGTCCCGGACAGCGTGCCGCCCGGCGGGGCGATCCGCCGGGCATGCTCGAGCAGCTCGGCATCGCGGAAGTACAGGCTGCTGGCCGGCGGCGGCACCATCCCGTTCTTGTGCAGGTCCGCGCTCACCGAGCAGACGCCAGGTACCCGGAAATCCCACGGCCGCAGGTCGTCGTGGTAGCCGGCCCGCTCCAGGAACGGCAGGATGAAGCCGCCGAAGCAGGCATCGACGTGGAAGTAGATGCCGCGGTCCGCTGCGATCCCCGCCAGGTCGCCAATGGGATCGACGGTCCCGAACGGCCACGTGCCGGCCGTGCCGATCATGGCGATCGTGTCGTCGCGCACCGCCGCCGCGATCTGGCTGGGCTCGACGGTGCCATACCGGCCGGGCGGAGGGTCGACCGCGATGGGCTCGAGGTCGAACATCCGGCAGCCCTTGTAGAAGGAGTAGTGCGCGTACCTCGGCATGACGACGCTGCCGCTCCGGCCGGCTCTGCTCTTGGCGGCCAGCAGAGCACACAGGTTGGACTCTGACCCGCCTGAGGTGATGAACCCGGCCGCCGCGTCGCTGCCGAGCAGCGCGCCCATCCCGGAGATCACCTCGCGCTCCATGTCGCGGGCGCCGCCGCCCATGTGCCACGTCTCGCCGTGGATGAATCGCAGGTAGGCCTCGACGATCCGGTGCCGGACCTCATCGCCCCAGGGCAGCGCCGGCGAGGAGATCAGGTGCGGTCCCTCATCGAAGAGATTCTTCGCGTAGTCGGGGAAGCGGGACTTGCGCTCCAGCCGCGACAGGTCGTCGTGAACGTCGTACCAGTCTCTCGGCTGAGCGGGAAACGTCATTGCGCCGGCTCCCCTCGCGCTGCTGGTACAGATGTACCAGCAGAGTGCTGCCTGTAGTGGTGGCCTGTCAAGAGATGTCAGAGCCAGGGCCGGCGGCAACGCCCCGGCGTGCGCGCGCGTAGGCCACCATACTGAGAAGGTCGCTGACATTTCGGGTTAAGGACGGTGCCATGCGGTTGCGGGCGGGCGTAGCGGTCGACCTCGGGACGGTCAACACGCTCGTCTGCATCGCCGGCCGCGGGCTCGTTCTCGAGGAGCCCTCTGCGATCGCCCTGGACCGGGAAACCGGCAAGGTGGCCGCGGTGGGCCTGGCCGCCGATGCTCTTGCGGGCAAGGAACCGCAGGACCTCGAGGTGGTCCACCCTCTGCGTGACGGGGTCATCGCCGACCTGGACGCGGCGACGGCCATGCTGCAGGCCTTCGTGCAACGAGCCCGCCTGCATCGCAGCCTGCTGCGGCCGTCCGCTGTGGTCTGCGTGCCGAGCGGTGCTACCTGGGTGGAGCGGCGATCCCTGGCCGCCGCTGTCGAGGCATTGCGGCCACGCTGCGGCGTGCGGCTGATCGACGAACCGGTCGCCGCCGCCGCTGGCGCGGGCTTCGACCTCGCGGCCGGGTCGGGCGCCTTCATCGTGGACATCGGGGGCGGGACCACCGAAGCCGCGGTACTGGCGGGCGGTCACGTGGCCAGGGCCCGGTCGCTGCGCCTGGGTGGCAATGCCATGGACGAGGCGATCGTGCATGCCGTCAAGGACGAGCTTGGCCTGCTGCTGGGCCGCAACGCCGCCAGGAACCTCAAGATGGTGCTCGGGCTCGCCGAAGTCGCGGCCGGATGGGTGGAGGCGGTAGGCGTAGACGCCGCGCGCCGGACGCCCCGGGTCGAGCACGTGCCAGGATGGGTGGTGGCGGCTGCGCTCGAGCGGCCCGTCGCGGCGATCGTCGACTCGGTGCAGGAGATGCTGGCGGATATCCCGCCCGACCTCGCGGAAGACGTGGTGCGGGGAAAGATCCGCCTGGCCGGTGGCGGTGCCCTGCTGCCGGGCCTGGCCAGCAGGATCGAGGCGGCTACCGGCATTCCCACCCTCGTCGTGGATGATCCGCTGCGGTGCGTCGTACGCGGGGCAGCCGAGATCCTCGAGCACGGCGATTGGCTCACCGGCTACGTGGCGATATCCGGGTAGGGCTGCGTGACATGGGCCAGCCTGGCGGCGTAGTCGAGCTGCATCGCCAGCGGCTCGCTGTGGTCCCGCTCGAACATCGCGATCCACAAGGTGAGGGTCAGGAACGGATGGGCGCCCATCTCGAAGAGCGCGACATGGTCGTGGGCCGACAGCGCGGCGCGCTCGTCATCGGTGAACTCCAGCCAGGTGGAGGCTTCCCCGGCTATGCAGTTCAGCAGCTGGTTGGCCTGCACTGCCTCCCACCAGGCGACCGTGCCCGCCGGGTCGGTGCGGTATCGCTCGACCAGGTCAGGGTCACGATCGATGGTGAACAGGAACTTGTTCACCAGGTACCTGCTCATGCGCCGGCTCCGTTCGGGTACCAGGTGAAGTAGGCCTCCATCGTGTGGAACAGGTCGAGATTATCGGCGTAGTCGGCCCTGGCGAAGCCCGCGACCCCCATCATCAGCATGAAGTCCATGAATCCGTGCGTCGCGTTGCCGGGAGCGTGCAGGCTGTCGAGGGTGACGCTGGCCAGGCAGCCGCCGATGTCACCGCTGGCTATCCACTCCACCGCCCTGGCGTCGAATTCCGGGTCCGGTCCGTGCGGCCCGAACTGGCGGGGGCCGCCGAGTTCGAGGGACAGGTGACCGGTGCCGATCACGGCCACGCGCAAGTCGCTGGGCCAGGCGTCGATCAGCTCGCGGATAGCCTGCCCGAGCTTGACGAAGCGCTCGGGGCGGGGCAGCGGCGGAGCGAAGATGTTGGTGTACACCGGCACGATCGGCAGGTCATTCTGCGGCCGGACGGTGAAGATCGGGCACGTGATGGAGTGATCGACGCGCAGCTCGTTGGAGAAGGCAAGGTCGAACCCCTTGTCGATGCCGCCGCGCAGGATGTAGGCCGAGAGCTCCTCATGCCCCTTGAGCAGCAGCCGCGGCAGGCCGAATTCACGTTCCTCGTTGTAGTAGTTCGCGTCGTAGAACGGTGCCTTGCCGACCAGGAACTGCGGCATGTTGTCCAGCCACAGCTGGTGGAAGTGATCCGAGCCGACCATCACCAGGACGTCCGGCCGCGCCCTGGTCAGGGTCTGCCGGTAGGCCGCCACCTTCCGGACCCACTCGGCGGCGAAAGGAGGTGCCTGATCGGGCGGCAGCTGGCTGGTCTTGTAGTAAAAGGGATGGTGGGTGGTGGCCAGGATCGCGACGAGTCGTGCCATAGGTCCTGCGTCCTTCCGCATCGTGACCAGAGCGGACTCAGCATTGCCAGGATGGGCCCGCGCCGACGATACTCGCGGCTACGTGATTGGTGGGCAGCATATTGGCTCTGCCCCGGTCCTGGTCCTGCCCTGCCCGCACCTGAACGGAGCTGCCTGATGACAGCCGACTCCCGGCCCGCTGACCTGGCGCCAGGGCGCCCCGTGGTGTTCCGCGACGCCACCGTGCTGACGATGGACGACGCCCACCGCATCCTGCGCGGCGCGGACGTCCTGATCGTCGGCGAGCGCATCGCCGAGGTGGGTACCGGCCTGCAGGTTCCGCAGGACGCGGCGGAGATCGACGCGTCGGGCGGGATCCTGATGCCGGGAATGATCGACACCCACCGGCACATGTGGCAGACCGCGATGCGCGGCTATGGCGCCGACTGGACGCTGACCCAGTACTTCGTCTGGTACTACCTGCAGTGGGGCACGAGATTCCGGCCGCAGGACGTCTATGCGGGCAACCTGCTGTCGGCGATCGAGGCGATCGACGCCGGGGTGACCACCACGGTGGACTGGTCGCACGGCCTGCAGACCGTCGAGCACGCCGACGCCGCCGTCGACGCCCTGGAGGAGGTGCCGGGACGGTTCGTCCTGGCGTACGGCAACATCCAGCAGGGCCCGTGGGAGTGGTCGGCCACGCCGGAATTCCGGGACTTCGTCACCCGGCGCATCGACGGGCGCGGCGACATGCTCGGATTCCAGCTGGCCTTCGACGTCACCGGCGATCCCGCCTTTCCTGAGCGGGCCGCGTTCGAGGTCGCCAGGGACCTGGACGTGCCCGTGACCACGCATGCGGGGGTCTGGGGCGCGACCAACGACGATGGCATCCGGCTCATGCACGAGAACGGGTTCATGACGCCGGGGACGGTCTACGTCCACGCGGCGACCCTGAATCCGGACTCCTACAACCGGATCGCGGCGACGGGCGGGTCGGTTTCGGTATCCACCGAAAGCGAGCAAAGTGCCGGTCAGGGCTATCCGCCCACCTGGAAGCTGCGGGAACACGGCATCGGCGTGTCCCTGTCCATGGACACCAGCGTGTGGTGGAGCGGCGACCTGTTCTCGGCCATGCGGGCGACCCTCGGAGCAGATCGCTCCCGCGAGCACCTGGAGGCGCATGGCCGCCAGGACACCGTGACCAACAGTCACCTGCGTGCCGAGCACGTCGTCGACTGGGCCACCCGCGGCGGGGCGAGGGCGCTCGGCCTGGACTCGGTCACCGGGAGCCTGGAGGCAGGGAAGAAGGCAGACGTCGTGCTGATCAAGAATGACAGCTCTCCGGTGATGTTCCCGCTGCTGAATCCGTACGGCCATGTGGCCTTCCAGGCCCAGCGGGGCGATGTTCACACCGTCGTGGTCAACGGCCGGGTGGTGAAGCACGCCCACCGCCTGATCGGCGCCGACCTGGCGAAGGCACGGGACGTCATCGGGCAGACCGTCGATCATCTGACCAGCGAACTCGGGCAGGACACCTGGACGCAGGGAATGCATCCCGAGATCCCGCAGACAGAGCTCCGCGACAACCCCTATACCTATACAGACTGGGACGCCGGCTCGGCTCAGTGGAAGAAATGAGGCCGGCCGGCGCTGTTGACCGAGCCGGCGCCGGCTCGGCTCGGCGGAAGAAATGAGGCCGGCCGGCGCTGTCGACCGAGCCGGCGCCGGCTCGGCTCAGTGGAAGAAATGAGGCCGGCCGGCGCTGTCGACCTCGCCGGCGTCACGGCGCAGCGGTTGTGATGGTGACTGATGGGATGGCGGCATGCGGATCGCGACCTGGAACGTGAACTCGGTGCTGGCCCGGCTGCCGCGGCTGGTGGAGTGGCTTGAGCAGGCCGCCCCTGACGTGGTCTGCCTGCAGGAGACGAAGGTCGGCGCCGATGCCTTCCCCGTCGATGCCGTCAAGCCGCTCGGCTACGCCGTGGCTCACCACGGCGAGGGACGCTGGAACGGCGTCGCCGTGCTGTCCCGGCTGGGACTGGACGACGTCGCCCGAGGCCTGCCTGGCGACCCCGGCTTTCCCGACGCGCAGACGCTGGAGGCTCGCACCCTCGCGGCCACCTGCGGGCCAGTGCGGGTGCGGTCGGTGTACGTGCCCAACGGGCGCACTCCCGACGACCCGCACTACGCCTACAAGCTGCGCTGGCTGGCCGCGCTGCGTTCCGCGGTCGCCGCCGACGCCTCGGGGGGGCGGCCGTTCGCGATCATGGGCGACTTCAACGTCGCCCCGACTGACGCCGACGTCTGGGACCCGGCCGCATTCGCCGGATCCACCCACGTCACGCCGGCCGAGCGCGCGGCAGTGACCGCCCTGCGCGAGACGGGCCTGGAGGACGTCATCCCCCGCATCGCCAAGGGCCCGCATCCCTACACCTACTGGGATTACCGGGCCGGAGCGTTCCACAAGGGCATGGGCATGCGCATCGACCTGGTCCTCGCCAACCCGGCCCTCGCCGGCTCGGTGTCGGACGCGTGGGTCGACCGAGAGGCCCGCAAGGGCAAGGGGCCAAGCGACCACGCGCCGGTGATCGTAGAGGCCGACCTGCCCTGATCCCCCCCGAACCATGGAGGATGAAGCAGCGGTGCCGCGCAGCCGGGTGAGGTTGACCTCGCAGGAGCGGGCGCTGCTGGGCCTGGTGTGCGGGCTGGTTCTGGTGGACACGATGTTCTTCACCGCCCTGAGCCCGCTCCTGCCCTTTTATGTGCATACGGCCGGGATGTCGAAGTCGGGGGCCGGCGTCCTGGTCGCCGCCTATCCCTTGGGCACCCTGGTCGGCGCGCTCCCCGCCGGACTGCTGACCGCGCGCCTGGGAGACCGGCTCGTCGTGCTGCTCGGGCTCGCTTTGATGAGCGCGTCGACATTCGTCTTCGGCTGGGCCTCCGCCGCTGCCGTCCTGGATGCCGCGCGATTCGCCGAGGGCCTGGGCGGGGCATGTACCTGGGCGGCGGGCATGGCCTGGCTGGCGACGGCCGGCCCGGCGGAACGGCGCGGCGAGCTGCTCGGCATCGCGCTGGGCGCCGCTGTGGGCGGGGCGCTGTTCGGCCCGGTGGTGGGAGCCGTCGCCGATCAGGTCGGAACCGGGCCCGCGTTCACCGCAGCCGCCGTGGCCGGAGCGGTGCTGATGGTCATGACCTTCCTGGTGCCGGCTTCGCGCGGCTCGGTCCCGCAGCCGCTGCGGGCGGCGTGGCCAGCGATGCGTGACCCCCGGTTCAGGATCGGAATGTGGCTGACGATGCTCGCCGGCCTGGCCTTCGGCACCCTCAGCGTGCTCGCGCCGTTGCGGCTGAGCAAGCTCGGCGCCACGGCCCTGGTCATCGGCGCGACCTTCCTGAGCTCCGCGGCGATCGAGTCGGCACTCACGGCACTCGCCGGCCGGCTCTCGGATCGCCGCGGCGCGCTCGTCCCGGTCCAGCTGTCCCTGGCCGCTGGCGTGGCGGTCAGCGTGCTGGCACCGCTGCTGGAGCCCGCCCCGTGGCTCATCACGCTCCTGATCATCGGCATGCCCGCCTTCGGCACCCTGTTTGCTCCGGCGGCGGCACTGATCAGCGCGGGCGCGGAGCGCCTGCATCTCAACCAGGGCATCGGCTTCGGGCTCGCCAATCTGGCCTGGGCCAGCGGGCAGGCCATCGCGTCGGCGGCGGGCGGCGCGGTAGCCCAGGCGACCTCGGATCTGGTCCCCTACACCCTGCTGGCGGCCGCCTGCCTCACCACGCTGGTCGTCGTGCGGCGGGAACGACCACGGCCACCCGCTTTACATGATTTATCAAGATCGCTAGCGTCGGTAGGCGCTGCGCTTTTACGCGCAGCATGGCTTCGTGCCCAATAGCGTCATTGCACGGGCCGCTCTCTGGCGCCAGTGAGCGTGCCGAGTCCGCTGATGTCCGAATCGTGACGAGTTCCGCCAACTCCATGCTGAAGCTGGAGCAATAGCCGTATCTTGGATCAGGCCCAGGCATGGCTGGACACTGAGCGAGAAGATGATGTTCCCGGGTGCCGGGCGTCGTTTGCCACCGGAGGGAAGCGCATGGGGGGAAATTTGCACGCCCTGCGGGATCGCATCGTTGACGCTCCCGGATCGCTGGGCCAGCGCAGGCGAGCACGCCGCTGGGAGTGGTTCGGCGGCGCCTTCCCCGAGATCGAGTCGATGTCCGTCATCGATCTTGGCGGGACGGCCGAGGCGTGGCTGCGCGCGCCGGTACATCCGATGCTGGTGCATGTCGTCAACCTGGAGCCGCCGCCGCAGGAACTGCCGGCCTGGATCCGCGCGGACCAGGCCGACGCCTGCAGCCTGCCGTCCGGGATCAGCAACAGCACCTACGATCTGGTGTTCTCCAACTCCGTGATCGAGCATGTCGGCGGGCATATGCAACGAATGCGCTTCGCCGAGGCGGTCCATAAGCTGTCGGGCCGGCACTGGGTGCAGACCCCGTACCGATACTTTCCGGTCGAGCCACACTGGCTGTTCCCCGGATTTCAGTTTCTGCCGCTAGCCGTCAGGGCGCAGATATCGCGCCGGTGGCCGCTCGCCCACACGCTGTCCAGCAGCTGGGATGAGGGTCTGAGCGAGGCCATGAGTGTCGAACTGCTCAGCCGGGCCGAGATGACCTTCTACTTCCCGGATTCGACGCTGCGATGCGAGCGCATGATGGGCGCCGTCAAGTCGCTGATCGCGATCAAGGACTGATACGGCGCCGCGGCGGAGTGCCAGCTGTCCGCTGACTACGCGTCCGACGGCATGACGGCCTTCGCGCGCAGCCGGGCCGCGTAGGCCGTGCACTCGCTGTAGGCCGGGAGCAGCCCGGCACGTGCCGCCTCGTCGAGCGAGGGGGCGGCCGCATCCTTCTCGGACAGGATGGGCCGGGTGTCTTCGGGCCAGGAAATGCCGATTGCCGGGTCGAGCGGGTTCACGCCGTGCTCGATGCCAGGAGCGAAGGGTGTTGAGCACAGGTACATCACGGCGGCCCGGTCGCTCAGTGCCACGAAGGCATGCCCGAGGCCCTCGGAGATGAAGACAGCTCGCCGCGTCTGGTCATCAAGCCGCACGGCCTCCCAGCGCGCGTAGGTGGGAGATCCCGCCCTGAGGTCGACGACGACATCGATGATCGCGCCGCTGGCGCAGACCACGTATTTCGCCTGGCCGGGCGGGACTTCGGTGAAATGTATGCCACGGATAACGCCACGGTGCGATACCGAGCAGTTTGCCTGGGCCAGTTCAAGGCGGTAGCCAAGATCATCGAGAAACTCGGCGCCGCGGAACCACTCATGAAAGCTGCCGCGACTGTCCGGATAGATTCGCGGCATGAAGATCCACGCGCCGTCGATCCCCATCGAGTCCACGTGCGTCTCCTGTCTCAGCGGTCTGGTGTCCTGGCGGTCGCCATGCGGCACAGGGCCACGCGGGCGGTCCGGTGCCTGAGGGCGGCCAGCTGACGTCAGCTGCCGCCGCTCCCGGAACCCTGCGCCCAGGGTTGCTCGCGGCGAGCATAGCTCGCGGCCGGCAGGCGCGCGTACCGGCAGCCCCGCCGATCCGCGGCAAGGCCGGCGCCCGCTGCGGCAGCGCTCGCAGCGGACGTCAGCCAGGGCGGCCTGCAGATCTCAGCCAGCGCCGGCACCTGCGCGCTGCCGGCCGCGATGGCTGCGATTATCTGAAATGCGAGGTCAGAGCGCTGGACAAGCCTAGATGAACCGCTGCGAAGACACCGTGCCGAGCGAAATCAGGTGGTAGTCCGACCATGGGTAGTAAATAACGAATAGATAACGTAGGTGGGGCAAAGGTCATCGGCTTGGGTGCGCCGGGCGTCACATACTTACCCGGCGGCAGTGCGATACCGCGCAGTGGCGGCGCAGAGCCACCGGGCCAGATTCATCCATGCTGGGGGCCAGATGACTGCTCAACCTCACGGCGTGGTCGGCGTCCCTGACGCTGGCCGCGAGCCACGTGCGCGCGGCGGCGCCCGCATGACGTTGCCGTCGGCGCGGCTTGAGTTCGGTGCCCCGGAGCATCCGCGCATCGTGGTTCCGCCCGAGCCGCTGCCCGGCAGGGTGGGGGAAAGCCTGGGATGGTCACGATGAACGGCCGGAAATCCAGGCGAGACCGCAAACGTGTCCTGATCCTCGTCCAGAACCTGCCTGTGCCGTTCGACCGGCGCGTCTGGCAGGAGGCCCGCGCCCTAGAGGCCGCAGGCTACGAGGTGCATATCGTCTGCCCGCGCACGAAGGAATACCCGGGTCGCAGAGATCTGCTGAACGGCATTCACATCTACCGCTACTCACCCGGACCAGAGGCACGTCGCCTCACCGGCTATCTCGTCGAGTACGCGATCGCGATCTTGGCCCAGCTTCGCCTGGCTCTCGGCATCCGCATCAGGCACCGTATCGACGTGGTGCACATCTGCAACCCTCCGGATCTGCTCTTTCTCGTGGCCCTGCCGCTGATCGCATCAGGAGCACGGCTCATCTTCGACCACCATGACGCCTCTCCGGAGCTGATGGTCGCGAAGGGCAGGCACCCAGACGGGCGGCTCGTTCGCCTGATTACGGCGCTCGAGCGACTGACCTACCGGTTCTGTCACGTATCCATCGAAACAAATAACAGCTTCCGGGACATCGCCCTGCAGCGTGGCGGAATGTCCCCGGAGGACGTTTTCATCGTGCGATCAGCCCCGGAACTGAAGCGCTTTGCCAAGGCTCAGCCGAACGAGATATGGCGCCGCGGGCGCAAGCATCTTGTCGGCTATGTAGGCATCATGGGCAAGCAAGACGGCCTCGACTATCTCATTGATGCCGCCAGCCTGATCATCCGAGAGTGGCATCGCGATGACATCCAGTTCATGCTGGTCGGCGATGGCCCGGAGTTTGCGCATCTTCAGGAGCGAGTCACTTCTCTTGGTATCGCCGATCAGGTTGAATTCACCGGGCTGATAGCGTCAGACGAGGAACTCGGTGCCGTGCTCGCGACAGCTGATGTCTGCGTCAGCCCCGACGAGGCCAACCGCATGAACGATATCTCCACGATGAACAAGGTCATGGAGTACATGGCGCTCGGTAAGCCTGTCGTCCAGTTCGACCTGCACGAGGGACGGGTTTCAGCTGGCGAGGCAAGCCTCTACGCCGCACGCAACGACGCTTCCGCACTGGCGCGGGGCATTGTCCGGCTCGTCGATGACCGTGAGCTGAGTGCTCGCATGGGACAGGTAGGCCAGCGCCGGCTGACGACCATGCTGAGCTGGGAACAGCAGGTCCCGCAACTGCTTGCCGCCTACGAGCGGGTTCTGGGCAAGGCGTATGGCCGGCGGACTGCCGGGGCCGGCGCGGACGGCAATGTCCTTGGCGTGGCCGAGGCGAGCGGGAATGAGGAGCCTTCGTTCGCCGGCGGGCCCGCACGTCCGCGGGTTAACCCGGCCGGCGGAAGTTGATAAGTCAGGCGACGGTCAGTCTGCACCCCTGCATGTATGCAGAAGCCTGAAGCGAGAAGGAGACATGATGAGCGAGCCCCGCTCACCTATGCGGCTGACCGTCATCGGCATCGGATACCTGGGCCTTACCCACGCCGTCTGCATGGCTAATCTTGGCCACGAGGTTGTCGGGCTCGATACCGATGCGGAAAAGGTAGCCCAGGCCGCGAGCGGGGAGACCCCCTTCTTCGAGCCCGGTCTTGAGTCCCTGCTGCGCAAGAACCTCGAGAGCGGCCGGCTGCGTTTCACGACTTCGTACGCCGACGCTGCCGAGTTTGGTGACGTCCACTTTCTCTGCGTCGGCACACCGCAGGCTGCGGATGGCTCAGCTGACATGCGCCACGTGTACGCGGCAGCCGACGCTCTGGCCACGCATTTGTCCGGCCCCTGCCTTGTAGTCGGGAAGTCCACCGTGCCGGTCGGCACCGCACGCGACCTGACGGATCGGATCAGGGCGGCCTCCTGCGCGGGAGATGAGGTCGAGGTGGCCTGGAACCCGGAGTTTCTCCGCGAAGGCTTCGCCATCGAGGACAGCCTCGCGCCGGATCGCCTGGTCTTCGGCGTCGTATCGGAGCGGTCTGCCGACCTGCTTCGCCGGGTCTACGCTTCGTCGCTGGCGAGCGGTACCCCTGGTCTGTTCATGGACCTGGAGACAGCCGAACTAGTCAAGGTATCCGCCAACGCTTTCCTGGCTACCAAGATCTCCTTCATCAACGCGATGGCGGAGATCTGCGAGAAGGTGGGCGCCGATGTCGTGCACCTGGCCGAAGCCCTGGCGCACGACGAGCGGATCGGCCGGCGATTCCTCGCGCCGGGCCTGGGCTTTGGTGGTGGCTGCCTGCCCAAGGACATCCGGGCCTTCCGGTCCGCGGCGAGTGCACTGGGCGTGGACTCAGTGGCCAACATCCTCGGCGAGGTAGATGCGATCAACCTGAACCGCCGGTCGCGGGTGGTAGATCTCGCCCGTGACGCGGTCGGAGGCACGCTCGCCGATCGCCGCGTTACGGTTCTCGGCCTCGCCTTCAAGCCGGGGAGCGACGATGTGCGCGACTCGCCTAGCCTGCACGTCTGCGGCCGGTTGACGCGCGAGGGCGCAATCGTCACCGCTCACGACCCCGTCGCCATGGAGAACGCTGCTCGCATCCGGCCCGACATTCGGTATGCGGGCTCGATCTCAGAAGCCGCGGCCGGTGCTGACGTCGTGCTGCACCTCACCGAATGGGCCGACTACCGAGCCATCGATCCGGCTGTTCTCGCGGGGGTAGTCACCAGCCGCAACATGATAGATGCGCGTTGCGCTCTGGACGACGCGCTCTGGCGGTCAGCAGGCTGGTCATTCCGTGTCCTGGGCCGGCCGTGACGGCCTGCCGCCCCGTCCACAGTCTCGCGACGGCCACGGCGCAGCACGGCGCGGCCTTCCGCGGCCCTCGGTTGCGCACCCAGTTTGCGTTCTTCCCAGCATCGAGACCAGGTAGCGCTCCCAGCACCGAGGGCGCAAGGTCCGCCTGACCTGCCAGCGAGGCTATCTCACCGCTCGACCGGCCCGTGGGGACAGTGATGTCACAGTGACTGTCACACGGCAGGCCAAGACTCCGACCCGGAGATCCCGGCACCGAGCCGGGGAGCCGGGAGGGATGGATGAAATCACCAGGCAGGGCCGGGCCGCCGTCAGGCCAGGACGGCGCAGCTGTCTGCGAACCTCAGCATACTGGTCTTTTTCGAACTCAGTTACGGCTATCGTCCGATACAGATTACAAGATCAACGCTGAGCTGCCCTCGTTCTGCTCGGCGAGCGACGGCGGGCACCGCCGGAGTCCGCGGGCAAGTGGCGCCTACTGCTCACGTCCCATCAAAACTGCGGATCTCGGGACCAGAGTTGCCTCTGGTGGTACCTTGCTCCACGGAGGACGAAGCTCACAGAGTTATCACAAGGTCATCACAGAGCTATCACTCATAGCGAGGGTCGAGCCACAGAATGTCTAGCCACCGGCGCACGTATCGCCAGAAACGTCGTTCACTATTGCGTCCGGCTAAGCTCGTAGCCTGCGTTACCTTGCTCAGTGTGGGATTCGCAGTCGGCGTCTATGCGGTATTGGCCGGAGCAGGCGGCGCTCCGGGAGCGAACGCTCGTCTCGTTGCCGCTTCCGACCACTTCCGCCGCCACCATCGCCATTTCTGGCACGGTCCTGCCAGCCCGGCGCCCACGCGGGCTCCTACGCCCACGCAGGCTCCTACGCCCACGCAAGCGCCCATTCCCGCGCCGACGACGCCGCCGCCAGCGCCGCCGCCGAGCCCTAGCCCGAGCCCATCGCCGACCGTGGTCAGGCAAGCGGCGGGTTGCGGTGCGGCCAGCAATACTCCTGGGGGGCCGGATCCGTGGGGCGGCTGCTGGCCCGGCGCCAACAACACGGGAGTCCCGGCTGGAGTGGCCCTGACGGCCTATACCGGCCCCTGTGAGATCCACGATGGTAACACCGTGATTGACGCGAAGACCGTTAACTGTACGCTAGTTATCGATAGCGGTAACGTCACCATCCAAGACAGCAAGATCAACGGAGAAGTTGATAACAACGGTTCCGGCTCGCTGAGCATAGTAGACGCTGTGCTGAATGGCGGCGATGACCAGTCTGAGACGGTGCTGGGCAGCAACGTCACCATCGTGCGGTCGGATCTCTCCGGTAACCAGCACGAAATATACTGCGGCGACAACTGCACTGTTGAGGATTCCTGGCTGCATGACAACTTTAACGGCCAGGCACAAGGCTGGCATCAGAACGGATTCCTGAGTACTGGTGGATCTAACTACACACTGCAGCACAACAGTGTGTACTGCGTGGGTGGCTGTACCGCTGATATCACATTCATTCCAAACGATAGTATCAGCAAGGCGACCGTGAATAAAAATCTGCTCGTCGCCTCGCCCGACTCCGCCTACTGCCTGTATCCGAGCAGCGATCCTCCAGCCAAGCCAGGTGTCGTCAATCAGATGACCATTACCGATAATGTCTTCCAGAGCGGCCCTAACGGAAAGTGTGCTACGTACGGGCCGGTATATGGCTGGGACAGCCCAAACAATTCTCCCGGAACTGACGGCTACGGCAATGTCTGGTCGGGTAACATGTGGGCCAGCGGGAAATCGATCTCGGAATAATGCCAGCTGGCTTCACCAGGCTAGATCTGTTACACAGAGATCCGAGTGCTCACCCGGCGCCTAGCCGGGCCCGCGATGTCGTGCTCCCAACTCTCGCAGGAATCGACCATGTCGCTGTTGGATGAGGCCGTGGAAGTCGTGGTCGTGACGTACAACAGCGAGCGTCTCCTCGATGATCTCCTCGGCTCGCTGGACGAGGGGCTTAAAGGGGTTCCCTGGCACCTTACGGTGGCGGACAATGCCTCGGCCGACAACACCCTGCCGATGCTGCGCCACCTCGCGCCGGCGGCCACGATCGTGGAGATGGGACGTAACGCCGGATACGCCGCCGGCATCAACGCGGCCGTGCGGGCGGCCCCGCCGTACTCGGCGATTCTCGTGCTCAATCCCGACGTCCGCCTCATGCCCGGATGTGCCGCAGAGTTGCTGGGCGCGCTCGGGCCCGGTACCGGGCTGGCGGTGCCTCACCTGGTGGACGGGGACTCAGAGCTGATCGAGTCCCTGCGCCGGGAGCCGACTGTCCTGCGCGCCTGGGGCGATGCACTGCTCGGAGCACAGCGCGCTGGCCGGTATCCCGCTCTTGGCGAGGTCGTCACGCAGAGACAGCGATATGACACCGAAGCCGTTACCGACTGGGCCGAGGGATCGACGCTGCTGATCAGCGCGGAGTGCTGGCAGCGCTGCGCGCCGTGGGATGAGTCGTTTTTCCTGTACTCAGAGGAGACAGACTTCGCTCTTCGCGCACGGGACGCCGGGCTCGTGACCAGGTTCGTGCCCTCGGCACGAGCCGTCCACCTTGAGGGCGATTCGGGGCAATCACCCGGTTTGTGGACGCTCCTGACGCTCAATCGGGTCCGGCTCTTCCGCCGTCGCAACGGCAGGATACGCACGGCGGCATACTGGGGCGCCCTGGTCTCGCGAGAGGCCAGCCGCGCCGCGCTCGGCAGGGCGACCAGCCGGGCGGCGGTCAGGGCCCTGGTCAGTCCCCGCCGACTGCGCGAGCCGCGCGGTCCGCACAGTGTCCGGGCCTGAGTTACCGCAGTCGCTTGACCAGGCCGACGGCGCTAGGCCGGGCCCGCTGGGCCAGACTGGGCCTGGTCAGCACGGCGGCGCGCAACGACTCGGGGGTGTCGTCGCGACGGACGCTGAAGCGCGGCTGCAGCCAGCTGCCGCGCCGGGCTGCCTGCCGGTCGCTGGTATACACCCGGCGGTACCCAAGCCGGCGCAGGTCGGACAGCAGCCGCCGGTCATAGCGGCCCAGCGGGCAGGCGGCCTCGGTGACGGCGGAGCCAGCGGCCTCCTCGAGCCGCTGCCGTGCCTCGATGAGCTCCGCCTCCCGCGTCGCCGGGTCCATCCCTCGCCAGGGCCGGTGGGACATCCCGTGGGTTCCGATAGTCATGCCTGCGGCGGCCAGTTCGCGGACGTCGTCCACGGCGAGGCTGCCTCGGGCGCCGAACCGCCCCGCCAGGAGGAAGAACTTGGCGGTCAGGCCCCGCTCGACCAGCGTCGGCAGGCCGATCTGCGTATCCGAGGCGTTCCCGTCGTCGAAGCTGACCTGCACCAGCGGCCAGGTAGCGATCTCGTCCAGGATCCGCAGGTAGCGATCGGCGGCGACCCAGTAGACATCCTCGCCCGGCTCCAGCTCGCGCCGCGGAGTTCCGATGCCGTGGAAGCAGATGTTCAGTACGTCATTTCCGGCCATCGGCTGCCTCCATCTCGCTGGCCTGGTGGTCGTCCTGCCGCGAGGAGTCATCGCGGCCCCACGCGCCCCCGAACTGGTGCGGGAGCCTGGCCAGGACGGAGGCTGTGACCGTGATCGCCGCGTAGCAGATGGCAGCCGGGATGAGCGCGGGGCTGCGCAGCGCGACATCACGCAGCCAGGAAGTGCGAGCCGCGGGGCGGACGCCGCCATCGGCGGCCAGCGCCGCGCGCATGCTCGCGTTGCCATGCCGCACCCGGACCAGGCGGCGCAGCAGGTCGCGCGTGCGCCGAGGGGCCGCGATACGAGCACTGACCGTGTCGACCTGGAGTTTCTCCGCCGCGGTAAACAGCGAGTCAAGGAACAGGTCGTCGGCGACAAGGTCGGGGAACTGGTCGAAGCGCCCGCGCCCCGCTGCCGACAGCGCGATGACGCCGCGACCGAACAGGGCGTTCTGGAAGACCGGCAGCCGAGAGTTGATCGCGAAGTAAGCGCGGACAAGCAGCGGGCTGTGGCTGACGTCGACCTCACGCCGCGGGGCGGCGGCAAGCACTCTCGCGCCGACGGCGGTGAGGGCGTCACGCAGCGCCCGCACCCCGTCGGCGGTGATGACAATGTCAGCATCGAGGTAGATCCGGGGAAACCCGGCAGCCGCTGCGTCACCCGCGTTCAGCGCGGGCACCTTTCCGGCCGCCGGGAGGTCGAGCACCCGGACCCCCGGCCGGGCGGCCGCGATCTGCGCGGTGGCATCGGTGCAGCCGTTGGCCACCACGGTCACGTCGAACTCCTGCGGAGCAGCACCCGCGAGCAGGGTGTCCAGGCACCGCCCTACGACGACGGCCTCGTTATGCGCCGGTATGACGATGCTGGTCAAGATCCCCCCGGCCGGTGGCTCGAAAACGGCTAACCACGATCAAATGATAACGTAATGCAATCGCATGAGGGGACTCTTCAGGAGATAAGGTCTGCAGAAGCGCGAGGCGGGGCGTCTCGGTGCATGCGCCTGAAATCCGCTCGAATCAGGCCCGGGGGCTTGAGGGGTTGCCGTATTTTGGATTCATGCCCGTAGGTGCCCAGGCATCTTCTGTTGCGTCGGCACCGACCATGGCTGGGGGGAAATACCGGAGATGACCGTCGAGCTCATTCCGATCGCGGCCGCGGATATGGCCGCGGCGGCGGAATTCTTGCACGCCAACCTCAATACCCGGGTGCCGGCGTCGGCCTGGATCCGCGCGATGTCAGTGCCATGGAAGGTAGATGCGCCCAACCACGGGTTCATGCTCCGCGAGCGGCAGCGCGTCGTAGGCGTCTATCTGGCCTTCTACTCCGAGCGCTCGGTCAGCGGACGAGTGGAACAGTTCTGCAACCTGGGCGCCTGGTGCGTGCTGCCCGATTTCCGCTTCCACAGCCTCCGGCTGCTCAAGGCGCTGCTGGCGCAGGACGGCTACCACTTCACCGACCTGTCGCCCAGCGGGAGCGTCGTGCCGCTCAACGTCCGGCTCAAGTTCCGCTCACTCGACACCGCAACGGCGCTCGTCCCCAATCTGCCGTGGCCCACCCTGCCGCGCCGGACCAGGGTCAGCGCCGACCCGGACGTCATCGAGAGCACGCTGGCCGGGACGGAGCTGGAGCTCTACCGCGACCACGCGCAGGCCGGCGCCGCCCGTCACCTCGTGCTGATCCGCGGCGGCGACTCCTGCTACGTGATGTTCCGTAAGGTGCGGCGCAAGGACCTGCCGGTATTCGCCGCGATCCTGCACGCCGGCAACCCCGAGCTGCTGCGTCGCGCCATCGGCCCGCTCACCCGTCACCTGCTGCTCCGACACCAGGTCCTGGCCACCCTGGCCGAGCTGCGGGTCGTCGGGTACCGGCCGCGCCTGTCGTTCATGCTGCCCTCCCCGCGGCCCAAGATGTACCGCAGCGCCAGCCTGGAGCCTGCGCAGATCGACGACCTCTACAGCGAGCTCGTGTGCGTTCCCTGGTAGGCCGCCCGGCCCGGTTCCGGCAAGGAGAGGCGTGAGGACATGCGCAGCCAGATCCACCACCTGGTAGCAGAGGCGGCCGACGCGCATCCAGACGGCCCTGCTCTGACGTTCAAGGACGTCACCCTCACCTACGTGCAGTTCTGGCAGGCGGCGGAGGGCTTCGGCGCGGCGCTGGGTGGCCTGGGGCTTCGCCGCAGCGACCGGGTTGCCGTCTACCTCGACAAGCGGATCGAGACGGCCGTCGCGCTCTTCGGCACCTCCGCGGGCGGCGGGGTGTTCGTCCCGGTCAACCCGTTGCTGCGGCCGAAGCAAGTCGGTTACATCATGCGGGACTGCGACGCCCGGGTCCTGGTGACCTCACCTGAGCGGCTCGCCCTGCTGCGCGGGGAACTCGAGGAGTGCAAGTCCGTCGAGCACGTGGTGCTCGTGGGGTACGACCCGGCTGCCGCCGTTGTCGAGCCGGGCGGGCGATACGCCGTGAGCCCCTGGACGGCTGCCGCTGAGCACAAGCCGCCGTCGGCTGCCGATGCCATCGACGCGGACATGGGCGCCATCCTGTACACCTCCGGCAGTACCGGCCGGCCCAAGGGAGTTGTGCTCAGCCACCGCAATCTCATCGTCGGGGCCGAGAGCGTCAGCCGCTACCTCGGCAACACCTGCGACGACGTGATCCTGTCCGCGCTGCCGCTCAGCTTTGATGCCGGATTCAGCCAGCTCACCACCGGCTTCAGCGTCGGGGCGCACGTGGTGCTCATGAACTACCTCCTGCCCGCGGACGTCGTACGGCTCTGCACCCGGCATCGCGTGACCGGGCTGACCTGCGTCCCGCCGCTGTGGATCCAGATCGCCGACCAGGACTGGCCGGCCGAAACGGCGCAGCGCCTGCGGTACTTCGCCAACACCGGGGGCAGGATGCCCAAGGTGACGCTGGACAGGCTGCGGTCCACGTTCACCATGGCCGCGCCGTTCCTGATGTACGGGCTGACCGAGGCGTTCCGCTCCACGTACCTCGACCCGGCAGAGGTGGACCGGCGGCCCGACTCGATCGGCAAGGCCATCCCGAACGCCGAGATCCTCGTCGTCCGCCCGGACGGCACGCTGTGCGACCCTGGCGAAGAGGGCGAACTGGTGCACCGCGGCGCGCTCGTGGCCATGGGGTACTGGAACGATCCGGAACGCACCGCCGAGCGCTTCCGCCCCGCCCCAGCGCGCGATCCCGGTCTGTGCACGCAGGAGATCGCCGTCTGGTCAGGTGACGCGGTCATCCGCGACGAGCAAGGGTTCTTGTACTTCGTCGGCCGCAAGGACGAGATGATCAAGACCTCCGGGTACCGGGTGAGCCCGAGCGAGATCGAGGAAGTGGCCTACGACACCGGCCTGGTGCGTGATGTCGTCGCTTTCGGCGTGGAGGATGCGAAGCTGGGACAGCACGTGGTCCTCGTGGTCAGCCCGGCGAGCGGCGCGACGGTCGACGTCCCCGCGCTGCTGGCTCAGATGAGGAATGCGCTTCCCCGCTACATGCTGCCGCAGCGGGTAGAAGTCAGGCCCGAGATCCCGCGCTCGCCCAACGGCAAGCTGGACCGCGCGCTGCTGCGAGAGGAGCTGACGGCGTGACCCGACACAGCACGGTGGCCTCGTTCGCCATCGGGTCTGGCCGCCTGTGCGTGGGCGGCGTGCCGGTGGACGTACTCGCGGAGAGAGTCGGCGCAACGCCATTTTTCGCCTACGACCGGGGCCTGCTGACGGGCCGGGTAGCCGAGCTGCGGGCTGTTCTGCCGGCTGGCATCGATCTCAGCTACGCGGTCAAGGCCAACCCCATGCCGGCCGTGGTCCACCATCTCAGCGCTCTGGTCGACTCCTTCGACGTGGCCTCCGCCCTCGAGCTCCGGACCGCCCTGAACACCACGATGCCGCCGACCAGGATCAGCTTCGCGGGCCCGGGCAAGACGCCCGCCGAGCTGCGCCAGGCGGTGGCCGCTGGGGTGACAGTGGAGCTGGAGTCCGCCACCGAGGCCCGGCGGCTGGTCGAGATCGGGCAGCAGCTCCGGATCCGCCCCCAGGCGGCGGTCCGGGTCAACCCGGATTTCGCGATCAAGGGCTCCGGGATGCGCATGGGCGGCGGCCCGCAGCAGTTCGGCGTGGACGCCGAGCAGGTCCCGGCGCTGCTGAAGGAACTCGCGGGCACCGAGGTGGACGTCCACGGCTTCCACGTGTTCGCGGGCTCGCAGAACCTGCGGGCCGACATCCTGGCGCAGGCGCAGCGCAAGACCGTCGAGCTTGTCCTCCAGCTCGCCGGGGCCCTGCCCTCGCCGGTCCGGTACCTCAACCTTGGGGGAGGGTTCGGCATCCCCTACTTCGACAAGGATGTGCCACTGGACCTGGCTGCGATCGGAGCCAACCTGGCCGAACTGCAGGAGACGAAGATCGCCGTCCAGCTCCCCGAGGCTCGCGTGGTCATCGAGCTTGGCCGGTACATCGTCGGCGAGTGCGGCGTCTACGTCACGCGGATCGTCGACCGCAAGGAATCCCGCGGGCGGACCTTCCTGGTGGTCGACGGTGGCCTGCACCACCAGCTCGCCGCATCCGGCAACTTCGGGCAGGTGCTCCGGCGCAACTACCCGGTAGCCGTCGGCAACCGGATGGACGAGGAGGCCACCGAAACGGTGACGGTCGTCGGCAACCTCTGCACCCCGCTGGACCTTCTCGGCGACCGCGTGACGCTTCCGCCTGCCGATGTCGGGGACCTGATCGTAGTCTTTCAGGCCGGGGCCTACGGATTGACCGCCAGCCCGACCGCCTTCCTGAGCCATCCGGAGCCTGCCGAGGTGCTGCTGTAGGCCAGCGCTGGCCCGGAACCGATCGTCAGGCTGGTTACCAAACCATCCACCGCGACCCATTTGACCGTCAGAGGACTCCACGCATGGACACGACCGCATCGACGCTCGACGAGGTCAAGGCTCTGGTAGCCACGACGCTCGGAATCTCCGGCCGGCTCGACTCGATGGACGCCTCGACCGGGCTGCTGGGGAGCCTGCCGGAACTGGACTCGATGGCCGTTGTAGAGCTACTCACCGTGATCGAGGAGAGATTCGGTTTTGAGATCGACGACGCTGACATGAGCGCGGACGTATTCGAGACGGTAGGAACGCTTGCCGCCTTTGTTGACGCAAACCGGCCATGACTCCGCTCCGCGACGCCGCGGTAACCAATGTGCAATACTCAGGCATCTCATGACTCGCCATGCTATGTTGGCATGCGCCAGAGCTGACGCCCACGCCCTCAGGGTTATCCGCTACAGCAAGGGTGAAACTGCAGATGTCTAGTCACCGGCGGACAAACATCACGAAAGGCCGCCAGATACTGCGCCCGGTCAAGCTCGTAGTCGGCACCCTCATGCTGATCGCAGTATTCGTGACAGGTATATACGCAGCGCTCGTGCAAGTAAGCGGGGCACGCACGGTCGGTGACGATGTCATACACGCAAGCGGTGCGCCGGCTGGCCTGCCCATCGGGTTCCACCGCGCCAGGCCCCTCCCGACATTGGCGCCCACGCACAAACGGGCACCGAAGCACGCGCCGCCCGCGAGTCCCAGCCCGAGTTCATCACCCGTCGTGGTCAAGCAAGCGGCGGGTTGCAGTGCGGCCAGCAATACTCCGGGCGGACCGGATCCGTGGGGCGGCTGCTGGCCCGGTCCTGGCAACACGGGCGTGCCGGCCGGAATAGCTCTCTCGAACCACACCGGCAGCTGCAATGTCTCGGCCTCTAACACGGTAATAGACGCCAAGATTTTTAACTGCGGCGTGGTGGTCACTGGCTCGAACGTCACCATTAAAGACAGTCAGATCTCGGGCACGGTTCAGAACAATGGCAACGGCCATCTGCTGATCGAGGACACCACCATCAACGGCGGCGACGACCAGTCTGAGTCGCTCGGCGGCAGCAATATCACCCTGCTGCGGTCGAACCTCTACGGCGATCAGCATGAGATCTACTGTGGCTCGGGCTGCACGGTCGAGGACTCCTGGCTGCACGACAACTTCAATGGCCAGTCACTTGGCTGGCATCAGAACGGCTTCCTGAGTACCGGCGGCTCTGACTACACGCTGGTGCACAACAGTGTTTACTGCGTCGGCGGATGCACCGCTGATATCACGTTCATCCCGAACGACAACATCAGCAACGCGACTATCAGCAAGAACCTGCTGGTTTCTTCGCCCGGCTCCGCGTACTGCCTGTACCCGAGCAGTGATCATCCAGGCAAGCCAGGCAACGTCAGCCAGATGACCGTCACTGACAATGTCTTCCAAAGCGGCTCCGACGGCAAGTGCGCTACCTATGGGCCGGTCTACGGCTGGGACTCGCCCACCAGCAGCCCCGGAGCCGATGGTTACAACAACGTCTGGTCCGGCAACAAGTGGAACGACGGGAAGGCGCTGGGTCCGTAGGGTCGGTGGTGCTGCCGGATCCACCCAGCGGCAGTACGTTGCTGTCGGCACCGTCACCAATGCAGGGACGAGCCGCCAGCCGAAAGCTACCTGCACGGCGGCACTGACCCACCTAGCCATGTCTTGGTCGCCTAGGTGGGCTGGCCTTGGGCGCTAGGCGGGTCAGGATTTGTCCTCGGGCCTGACCAAAGGCCGCCTACCGGGCTGGCCGGGTCGCGGTTCCGGGTACTGCTGCCATCCTGAGCGGGCGCCATTCTTCGGTGATCCGGTCGGTGAGGCCGAAGGCGCGGGCCGGCGGCGGACATCCTCCCGAGGCTCGCGAACACTGATCGGCAGATCAGCGGTGACCTGCCTGCCCTTGCGCCGCTTCTCCACCACATCGGTCACGGAGACGACGATGAAGAGCAGGACGGTGCCCAGACCGAGCACCGCGATAAGAGTACGCAGCTTCCCTGACACCGACAGTGTGGCGTGGTCCGGCAGGACGAGCTCAGTGGACGTGATCATGTACTTATTGCTGACACCCTGTTTCTTCTGCAGCTGGGCCAGGGCGGCCTTAGCTGCCTGGGTCACCAGGTTGGCGGCCCGGATCGCCGCCTGTGGGCTGGACCCGACGCCGGTGATCTGAAGGATCGGCGGCGAGCCGAAGTCCGTGCTCAGCGTGGCCTGGTATCTAGGGTTTACGCCCTCGTTGTCCAGTTGCAGCGCGACGGTGTTGGAAGTAACGACGGTGAGCACCGCGTCTGCGGCCACCGGCAGACCAAGATTAACGTACGGATTGTTGGCGTTTACCTTCCCCAGCTTTGGATCTGCGGCAATCTGCTGTGGCGTTGGCGCACCTGGCGGGGAGAGGAGCAAGAAGCTCGCCGATGCCTGGTAAACCGAGGGCTTAACCGCAGCGATGTAGTACACCCCCAATATGGTGAGCAGGATCACCGGGAGCGCCGCCAGCTTGTGGCGCCAGGTCGCCTGGATGATCGAGAGCAAATCCATCAGTTTCCTCCACCAGGCTTGACGGCTGTGCCAGCGCGCTGGCGTCTATTTGCCGTTCCATTACCATACTGCCTGAACGATCGGGTCGCGAGTGCGGTTCCATTCTCTCGGTCTATCAGAAGCCAGACGGCGCCGATCAACCCTAGGACTAGTGCTTGCACATTAACAAACATCGGGAAGGACAGCGAATCGAAAGTCCCTGAGCAGAACGTGGCGGCCAGCGCTGCGCCTGCAAGCGCTGCACAAAGGTCACGTAGCCCTGGATCGATGGTACGACCACGGGCGACGATCGCTGCCAGCGCCGGCCAGAGGAAGAAGAATATCAACGCGACCAAGCCCACCAGGCCGAGTTCGATAGTCGTTGTCAGGTACTGGTTATCCAGGATGTGGAGCTCGTCAACGATATACGTACCACCGCCTTGGCCGAACCACGGCGTTTGCCGCACGAGCTGCTCGACATACGGGTAGTTGTTTACACGGTGTGCGAGGGACGGGTCACTCGTGCCTGCCAGGAAAAACTGCTTCAGCGTGCCGATAAGTCCGTGCGCGGTCAGGAAGATTCCTATCGCTGCAAAGACGACACCGACGGTCCCTGCCAGCCGCTTGGCCGGAGGGAGCGAGAGCATGAATACGCTGAGCGCCAGGCCCGCGGACAAAATCGCGGCCCGGGACACCGAAGTTGGGATGGCGAGTGCGATGCAGGCGACCGGGAACCAGCGCCGGAACTTCGAGCGCGTGATGTCGTGCAAGGCTAGATAGATGCCCAGCGGTAGCAGCATGCCAGCCACGACGCCGAGCTCGATAGGGTCTATCGCGGTGCCGGGAACACGGTTTTGCGCTCCTCTGGTGCCTATGCCTATGAAGTCGCCGCTAACGTTGTTTAGTGAGAAGCCGGGTATCTTCCGCAGGTAGGGCGTGATGTCCAGTCGCAGCCAGAATTGCAGCGCCGCGACGATGCCGCAGAACGCGGCCCCCCACACCAGCGCCCGCAGCACCCGCTGGATGTCGTCGATCGTCCGGAGGCACTCGGCCGCGATAAGGATCACGCCCGAGATAGCGACAAGCTGCAGAAGCCACCGATCCGCCCCGGTTTGCTGGGTGGAAGTCAGCATCGATCGATTCATGAGCGCGTACGAGGCCAGTGAGACCAGCCAGAGCGCGCACAGCGCGACCCGGACCGGGTAGCGGTAATCGAGCGGGTTGTGAAACCCGAAGAGCGTGGCAGCCACCCAGGTGAGAAATAGGCAGTAGGCGACCAGCGCGGCGACGTACCCACCTCCGCCAACGGCCTTGAGCACTGCGTCCGACGGAAAGACCATCAAGGACACGGCAAATACCTGCAGCATGGGCACGGCATGGTTGCGGACGGCTGTGGTCCGATGCTGGTGCCGGTCGAGGGCGACCGCTGTCATCTCAGCTCGCCCCTCGAGGCAAGCGATGTACGTCATGCGGCGTCGGCGCTGCGGCTGCGCCGATGACGCTCGGTCGCACTTGGAGTCTGCATCTGATGCGGGTCACCACGTCGCAATACCTAATTGTGTTGGCGGTCGCGCGCGGGCCGTCTGACCAGGCGGAGGCTGGCTGCTGTGGATGCCCGTCCGCGCCTCTGAAGGGGTCCGTCGCAAGGACTAGGCCCGGGGTCTCGACCGGCACGCGATGAACACCCCATCGAGTCCGCGCGGCGCGTCGCAGACCGAGGTAAGTCACTGTACCTCCTCCGCTGTCGGCCGCACGGCTGATATGTCCTCTGTTCTAGTGGACGCGGGAACGGCGGCGCCGGTTTACGGTTTGGCCGAATAGTGTAGATGCGACAGCGGCCTCCCGTAGCGCGCTTGATCAGGCGCAGGCCGCCCACCTGCGCCACTCCCACCCGCGGGCCCGCGCCCCTGACCTCGCCCGGGCGGCCATGACCCGAGGCTGGTCGGCGGGCTGGACCGCCTGGGAACCGCTGACGGGCAACTGACCAACCGCACCGACTGCGGCCGGCAGCTCGCTCGCACGCCACCCGAACTACTCGCTCGCACGCCACCCGAACTACCGGCACTGCCGGAAGTGCGAGAACTGCCGGAACTGCCGGGCGGATCAGGAAGCAGCTAGCTTGGGGCGGGCGGAGGCGGCCGCTCAGTAAGACCCGCCCGAAGTGCCTCATACCGGTTGACAGATTCCGGACATGGTCTAGCCTTTCGGCATGAGTGCCCCACATGCGCCTGTATCCGTCGTCTGCGTATACAACAACCCCGCTGTCCTTAAAGAGTGCCTAGACCGGTCAATTCAGGGGCTACGCGGCGAGGCAGCGGACGTAGAGTACCTGCCTATCAATAATGTGGACGGCACCTACCCAAGCGCGGGCGCAGCATTGAATCATGGTGTTTCGCTCGCCAAGAATGAGGTAGTCGCTTTCGTTCACCAGGACGTGTTTCTCCACTCCCTGACTGCCCTGAAAGAGGCAGCGGGTCAGATGGCAGCGGGCGGCTTCGGCCTGCTCGGCGCGGTCGGAATACGCTCTGACGGCCGTATAGTGGGGCGGATCAGAGACAGGGTGGTGCTCCTGGGTGACGATGTCGCGCATCCAACCGACGTCGACAGTGTAGACGAAGTACTGTTTCTGGCGCCTCGCTCCCAGCTGTTGCGCGATCCGCTCACAGAATCCCGCGACATGGCATGGCATGCCTACGCTGTGGAATACGGCCTTCGCATCCGGAAACGAGGCCTGCGGGTCGGAGTTGCCGACATACCCCTGACGCACAACAGCCTGTCAACCAACATTGCCCGTCTCGACGAGGCACACCAGGCAATCGCAGAACGCTACGCGGACCTGCTCCCCGTTCGCACGACATGCGGTGTGGTCACCAGCAGAACCGCGAAGCCAGGTCGCTCTCCCTGGTTCTCGTCTCACCGCTGGCGTTACCGGTGGCTGCGTGAGTCCCTCGCCATGCGAGGGGTTCGCAGTGCCGCCACGGCAAGAACCAGTGTCCTGGCCGACATTCGCGATGACGTCGACGACGTTATCGACCGTTCCCCCGAGCGTCGGCTCCACATCGTCAATCACTCCCAGGGCCGTCGCTTCGTGGACGGTGGCCCCTGTCCCCTGGAACTAGCGCGACGCGATGGAGGTGTCTCCATCGAGGCCAGCGACATATCGGAGCTCCCCACAGTGCTTGGCAGCCGTCCGCCCGGCTCCTGGCTGCTGCTGACTAATCTGTCACGGACGGATCTCAAGAAGCTCGGCTCGAAGCTGCCGACAAGCTCTAGCGTGCTCGGCTATCACACGAACATCGGATTCTGGCTGCTGCTGGGAGCTCCGCTAGAAGACCTGCCACCGCAGTGGGCCTCGAAGAGAGCCACGTCGCTAGGCACGCGGGCGCTTGTCGTCGAGTCGGGCGTGTAGGACCCACTGCCTGCCTGCCTGCCTGCGGGCGGCCCGGCTGACCTGACCGGACCCGCCGCCGCCGGGACGAGCACCGCATCTACATGCCGCGTCGCTCGAGCGGCTCGCCGACATGCGCAGTTGTCTGCATCGCGATGAGCGGCGTCCCTGGCTCCGGCCTGGCCAGTGATAGCAGCAGCGCGAGCGCTGCCGCCGCCGACTGCGCAGAGTCAGCTGCGGAGTCTGCCGCCATCGGCCCGAAGCCTCGCTCCCATCCGCCAAAATCTCGCGCGTCCCCGCGGCCCGGTAGCGCTGGCCGTCTGCTGCCGCCAGCGGCGTGCCTGGGTCGGCTATCGACAGGCAGCCCGATCCAGCGAGCCGCAGAGTTGTAGATACCGAGAATGCGCCCCGCGCCCACCTTCGCGGCCTTGCCTCTGTTAAGCAATTCAACAAGCAATGGCGCTGTGCCAACCAGGTAGACCAGGCCGCCAGCTGCCATGCCAGCTATCAGCTGCACCAGTGAATTGCTGAATTGCCCGGCCGCGCCCTTAGCGGCGAGAGCTGCTGCGAATGAAGCCAAGAGCGCAGGAAGAATAGCCTTGGCCAGCGCGGTGATACTTACTCCCGTTGCCTTCTTCAACGTGTACAGATAGCTTGGCAGTACGATCGGCCCGAGGACAGCGATATGAGCGAACGCCGCGCCGACAATGCCATCCCGGTGCACGCCCAGCGCCATCGCGGGAGCCAAGGCACCAAGCCACACTATCTGAATTATGAGGAGGAATTTCGTCCGGCCCATGCCGGAGAGAATATTCCCGAAGAGGAGGCAGGCGATAGAAACCGCCCCGTACAGGGAAAGGACAGAGAGCACGCTGGCCGAGGCTGCCCATTTCGCTCCATACAACGTCAGCACTAGCGGCCGGGCGAGCGCTATGGTCATGGCGCACATCGGCAGTACCACCAGCGATACAGCACGCAACGAGCTAGCAATGGCAGTCCTGAGAAGCTCAGCGTCGTGCCTGACTCGCGAGAAGGCCGGCATTGTCACGTTATTGATCATCGTGCCGAGAAGACTGGATGGCCAGGATGCCACGTTAAAGGCCAGCACGTAGGTACCGAGGGCAACAGCACCCATGAGATGGCCGATGAGCGCGTAGTCGACGTTGAGTAGAATATAGTTCACAAAGTTGGCGCCTGCTAGCGGAAGGCCGAACGTGAAAAGCAGGGACAGGGCGGCGCGCGCTACTCCGGGCCGGTAATTTTTCGACACGGACATAAACAGCACGCATCCTACAATGAACTGGCCCACAACCCTAGACCACGCAAAGGCCATCGGCCCGCCGCCGAATTTCGCCAGGAGAACGAGAACTGCGGTAGAGGGCACAAAGCTAATGGCGTTGGCAAGGAACAGCTTCTTCTGCTTGAAATCTCTTACAAGCTGAGCGTTGGGTACTGCGAACAAGCCGCCCATGATCACTGCCAGCGACATTACTCTGACCGGGCCCGCACCGGCTGCAGATCCGAGCGCCGAGGCGATTGGCCTGGCAAAGACGGCCATCACCCCTGCGAGTACTACGCTTGTGCCTATGGAGATCGAGACAAAGGTCGGAGCCAGGGAGTCTATGTCCAGGTCCGCCCGGATCAGACAGGACGAGACACCGAATTCGCCAAGACTGGACACGATAGCGTAGGCCGTCAGGGCAACGGCGAACACGCCGAAGTCGCGGGGATCAAGAATATGAGCCACTATGGCCGTAAGAAGGATGTTGGCGATGCGCAGCAGCATCGTGCTCGCCATGCTCCAGAGAGCCCCGCCGCGTACGTGTGACGACAACGGCCGTGAATCTCCCTCAGGCATGTTCTTACCACCTGATACGGAGTCGGATGACGTCCCGTGCGCGCCAGGCATCAGATGCCACAAATCTTAGACAGATTGAAGCAGATGAGGGTGCTGTCGTGACTGGCGATATGCATACTTGTACCTAGTGGCCAGTTGGCCGCTAGGCTGCAGTCGCGTTTGTGCCTATAGAGGCGCCGGTCGCGGGCCTACGTCGATAGGTGCGCCCGCGCCCGCGACGACACGAAGTCATCTGCCCCCCAGAGCCATCGTGCTTCCTTCCAGATTATTGATCACGACACCACTGTACGCAACAGAGGTGAGCAGCCGGTGAACGCCGGAGATGACAGCTATGTCCGTTCTTCGCTTACGACGCCGCACGGTTCCGCGCGCTGTCCTTGGGACACCGCGCGCTGGATCGGTCACAGAGCGCCGCGGCACGCCGCGCGGGCGACCCCTGCTCTCTTGATGACTCACAAACCCCCGTTTCCGCCGGACAGGTGCGTAGAGACGGGCGCGCGGCCGGACGGGGACCCGAGCGGTGCGGCGTCCGCGTACTGCCCGCCCGGCAAGTCTGCGCCGGTGCCTACTGCCCGCAGCACGGCCGCATGCCGCGCAAGGCATGCGCCGGCGCTGAAGCGCGCGGCGGACTCGGCCGTCAGCCGCTCACGATCGCGCAGGTAGTCCTCCCGGTCAGCGACCAGGTGCTCCATCGCTGCCACGAACTCGTCCCGGTTGACCTGCGCCCTGGTGCAGGCCGCGCCGACCGATTCCCAGTTCGCGCTCAGCGGATCACCCAGCGGATTGGTGACGAGGTAGCCTCGCGCCGGATCGCCGCCGATCTGCTCGCGTGCCCCGCCAACATCGCTGAGTACCACCGGCAGCCCTGCGAACAGCGCCTCCATGGAGGCCAGGGACCAGCCCTCAAAGAACGAGTCGAGCACGAAGCCGTCCGCGGCGCCGAGCAGTTCCGCCGGGGCCGCAACGTGATCACGCAGGTGGATGCGGTCCCGGCACGGCAGGCTGTCGCGCAGCCGCACGACCTGCCGGTAGTAGCGAACGTTGTCGGCCCAGCCGGCGATGACCAGGTGCACCTCGGGGCGCTGCCGCGCCAGCTCGGCGAAGGCAGTCAGCAGGCCGTAGGCGTTCTTCTGCAGGCTGTACCGGGCCAGCGACACGAACACGTACTCGTCGGTGAGGCCGAGCCGTGCGCGGGCAGCCGCCCGGTCGCCGCCCGAACGCCGCTGGTCATCGACGCCGTTGGGGATCAGCACGATCCGGTCGGCCGGGAAGTCGCGATTGCCGGCCAGGTACTGCTGACGGACGAGTTCGCTGACTGACACGATCGCCGCTACCTTCGCACCGCGGGCCGCCTCGGCCTGCCAGTCCGCCTCGAACAGCATGTGCATGCCGTGCAGGTTGTCGACATATGGCACGCCGAGACGCTGGGCGATGGGCAGGACCCAGCCCGGCGCGCCATGCGCGCTGATGACGTCGGGATGCCACTGCTCGATCCAGGCCGGTGCGCCATTCTCATCGGCCTCATGGACCTTGATGCCGGTCGAGGCGAGCATGCGCCCGAGCCTGCCACGCGGCTCCCCGGTGGCGGACGGGTCGCAGGTCGCATGCAGAACTGCGGTCTGCAGCCGATGGGCAGGCAGCCGGCGCGCGAGGAATGCCACCACCTCGTCCATGCCGCCCACGTCCAGCAGGCTGGTCACGACCAGGCACCGCACCACGGGCAGGTTGGCGCTGCCGGCCGTCGCCGGGATCGGCGACTGCGCTGGCTCGACCACGCCGAGCCCGGCCGCGGCCGGGGCCGCGCCGAACACCTCATGGCGCGATGCCTCAGAGCCTGCGTGCGCGCCGATTAGCGGCCTCGACCAATCCTCGATCGATGGCACCGGCCGCCGGTCACACCACGCTGCGGCCCTGCGCAGTCGCGCGCGCAGCGGCAGCGGAAGCGAGCGCACCACACGGCGGGCTGCGTCCGCTGGCCGGGCGGGCGCTCGACGCATCGTCGCCGCTCTGGTCGGCAGCATGTCGGGCCCCTGGTCTGTCACGCGATCCCTCCGAGGATTGACAGAGCTTCTTCGGCCGACTCGTCCAGCGATGTCCGCATGTGCCAGTAGACCAGACTTCGTTCTACAATACGCTGAGTTTACGGCCCAGGGTCCGCCACTCCAATGCTGAGTTGCTTACCAGCGGCCATGGCAAGGAAGAAGATAACGAAACGATAACAGACGGCGTCAGCGTGCCATCCGGATAGACTGCTGGAGCGTCAAAGGTCTGGGTCCTTGTGCCGCAACCTGGCGGCCCCTACCGTGAGCCACGGTGGTGGCGGACAGGACGGAAGCAGTATGAGAGAATGCGATTTCAGGCGGAGGAAGAGCCAGTAATGCTTAACACCCTCATGGGGCGCATGGTATTGCCCGGAAAGGCAAAGGCCAATGTCAAACGCCCAGGAATGCAGAGCGGCCGCCATCCATCAGTGTCTGTCATCGTACCGTGCTACAACTACGGACGCTATCTGCCGGCGTGCGTCAAGAGCATCCTTGATCAGCAAGACGTCCGCGTCGACGTGCTTGTCATCGATGACGCGTCGACCGACGGCAGTGCCGAGATCGTCCGCGGCCTCATGACCCAGGACGCTCGGATACGCACGATCTGCCACGCAGCCAACCGGGGTCACATCGCAACGTATAACGAAGGGCTGGCTCAGGCGAGCGGCGATTACACGGTACTCCTCTCGGCGGACGATCTCCTGACCCCGGGATGCCTGGCGAGAGCAACATCGCTGATGGAGGCGCATCCATCGGTGGGCTTGACATACGGTTTCACGCTGGACTGCACGGATGACCTTATTCCCGCTGCGCGCACAGTGGCGACGAGCTGGATTATCTGGCCTGGGCATAATTGGCTAGCTCATAGATGCAAGACCGGTCGCAATGTCCTACGGTCTCCTGAGGCAGTTATGCGCACCAGTGTTCTCCACGAAATCGGGTACTACCGGGCTGACCTTCCGCATTCTGCGGATTTCGAAATGTGGATGCGGGCCGCCACGGCATCGGACGTCGGCTATGTGGGTGGCGCGGATCAGGCATATTATCGGATCCACGCAAATAATATGCATCATTCCTTCTTCGACGTTCTTGCTGATATTTCAGAGCGTCTACGCTGCTTTGATACCATTTTCAGCGAGCGGTCCGGGCTGCTGGCAAACCCGGGCCCGATGCACGACACGGCGCACCAGACCCTCGCCCGCGAAGCGCAAGGCCTTGCTATCAGCGCATATGCGCGCGGGATCATCGCCCAGGAGCCGGTAGACGACTATGCCTCCTTCGCACTGAAGGCGTGGCCGGACATCACCCGCACTCGCGGATGGCGCACTTTGTCCCGGCTGCGCCAAGCGGGCGGCCGCGGCCGGCCTGGCCACGGACGGGATCCGTCGCTGATGGCGGGCGAGGCGCTGCGCAGGCTCAGGTGGTCAGCGCGCTGGTGGCGGCAGCGGTGGGCTGGTGTGTAGTGCCGCACTGCGCTAGCTGGCCAGGGCCCGCCTCAGGTCGTCCGCGACCGCCCGCTGCTGATCAATGGTGATGTGCGGGTACAGCGGCAGCGAAAGGATCCGGCCGGCCGCTGCCTCGGCAACCGGGAAATCGCCAGGGCCGTATCCAGCGTCCCGGAACGCGGGCTGCAGGTGGACGGGCGTCGGGTAATGAATCGCCGCCTGGACTCCTAGCTCCTGAAGGACCTCGAGTACATGATCCCGACGAGGGACCTGCACGACGTACAGGTGCCAGACATGCACGTTGCCTGGTGCCGTTTGCGGCAGTACGACATCGTCCATGTCCGCGAGAAGCTCGTGATAACGAGCGGCCGCGTCCCGCCGCCGCTCGTTCCAGCCTGCCAGCCGGCGCAGCTTGGCTCGCAGAACCACCGCCTGCAGCGAGTCCAGCCGTGAGTTGAAACCGAGTTCGGCATGAACGTACTTGCGCTCACTGCCGTGGTCACCCAGCAATCGTATCTTACGGGCGATATCCGCCGAATTGGTCAGGACGGCGCCGGCGTCGCCGTAGGCTCCGAGATTCTTGCCCGGGTAGAAGCTGACTCCCGCTGCCAGCCCCAACGAGCCTGCGGGGGTGCCGCGCTGAGTCGCTCCGTGCGACTGGGCAGCGTCCTCGATGAGCGCGACTCCGTGTTGCCTGGCGGTATCGGCCAGTGCCTCCATCGGTGCCAGCTGCCCGTACAGGTGGACCGGAACCACCGCCCCGGTCTGCGGGCCCATCGCCTTGGCTGCCGAGACCGGGTCCAGCAGCAGGTGCTCCGGATCGACGTCGGCGAAGACCGGCCGCGCACCTGCCCGCACGACCGCCGCTGCGGAGGCCACGAAGGTATTCGCAGGCAGGATCACCTCAGATCCTGCCCCGACGCCGACGGCGCGCAGGGCCAGTTCGAGCGCATCGGTGCCGTTCGCGACGCCGACGCAGTGGTCCGCTCCGCTGAACGCAGCGAACTCGGCCTCGAACGCGCCCACGTCGGCGCCCTTGATGAACCCACCGCCGGCGAGAACGCGGCCGAAGCCGCTGCTGATCTCCTCCGCAACCTCTCGATGCGCAGCTTGCAGGTCGACGAGCGGTATCCCGTGATTGCCGGCAGTCACTATGTCTCCAATGCGTGCTCGCAGGGAATCCTCTGCACTAATATACTGGGCGTGGATGCATTGCACTTACGAGATGCCCTCGGGAGGACGCCGACGGCGGTAACTTTAGATGATCAGCACTCTCTTTGCCCAGGACGGAGCTCCTAATGACGCCCGATGTCCGGCCCGGCCTCAATTCCCGGCGGCTCGTCAGACTCATGAGTGCCGCCGTCGATCGTTGCGGGCTAGACCTCAGCGGGCGGACGGTTCTCACCGAGGCAGCTAACGGCGCATATGTGGTAACGCCCGTTCTCGCGGCTATGGCGGGTGCCGATGTCTACGCTCTCGCGGCGGAGACGGCCTATGCATCGGCTGATGAGATCGAGCAGGGGACTATCGGGCTCGCGAAAATGGCAGAGGTAGCCGAGCGGATCCATCTGATCTATAGCAAGGACGCCTCGTATGTGGGCGCGGCCGATATTATCACCAACAGCGGGCAGGTCCGTCCGATAGATGCGAAGATGGTAGCCGGCATGAAGCCGTCGGCAGTTGTCTCCCTGATGTATGAGAGCTGGGAATTCAGGCCGTCTGATGTCGATCTTGAAGCCTGCCGAGACCGCGGCATAACTGTCGCCGGCACCAATGAGAGGCATCCCGATGTGGATGTGTTCTCATTCCTAGGCCCGATGGCCATGAAGCAGATCCAGGACGCTGGGGTGGCCGTACGCGGAAGCCGGATACTTGTGCTCTGCGACAATCATTTCGCGCCGTTCATCCTGAAGGACCTCAAAGCCGGGGGTGCCGATGTCACCCTTGCCAGCCGGATGACGGCCGAAGCGCTGATACCTCTTTGCGACGTCGTGTTGCTAGCGCTCCTGCCGGGCGAGCAGCCCGTCCTCACGGCAACTGACTCCAGAATGCTGGCCGCGCATGCACCAGGCGTGGTGCTGGTCCAGTACTGGGGGGACGCCGACCGCGCGGCTCTTGCCGCCGCCGGCGTGGCTGTCTGGCCGGAAGAGGCGCCAGGGCCAGGGCACATGGGCATCCTCCCGTCGGCGCTGGGGCCCGACCCGATTGTCCGGCTTCAGGCTGGCGGGCTCAAGGTCGGCGAACTACTAGCGCGAGGCGTCGGAAACATATCCCCTGGCGACCTTACTCGCATCCAGGTCCTGTGACGGCCGCGTCGCTTGTCGTTACGTGCCTGTCTCTAGCAGGAAGAAGAGCATGGATAAGATTCTGCTGCTTGGAATGGGACCCACGTCTCTGAGCGCGCTGGAGTCACTCGCCGCGCAGTTTAGCGTTGTCGGCCTCGTACGAGAAACTAGCTTGCCCTCGGCGGGAGATGATGAGGTAGTCGCGCGCGCCCGCGCACTTGAGGTGCCTGTCTTTGCGGATGTGAGCCCCGCGGGTGTTGAGCAGGCGATCACCGAGACTCTCCCGGACTGCGCAGTGACTTCTTCCTACAATCGGATCCTCCGCACGAGCCTCCTGGACCGCTGCCGGTTCGTGAATGTACATTACGCTCCGCTGCCGGAGTATCGCGGTCGGGCAAATGTTAACTGGGCGATTATCAACCAAGAAGCGGCAGCTGCTATCACGATTCATGTCATGGCACCGGGACTTGACGCGGGAAGCATACTTTATCAGCAAAGGGTGCCGATAGGCCCGGATGATACGGTCGAGGATCTCTATGCCACGTTGAATGAGATCCAGCGCGAGTTTCTCGGCAAGACCGTCGCGCGCTACATCCGCGGATATGAAGGCGAGCCCCAGGATGAGAGCGCCGCGACTTATGGATGCGGACGAGTGCCCGCTGACGGCGAGATTGTCTGGTCAGACTCGACAGCGCGTATCTACGCCCTGGTGCGGGCGCTCGCACCGCCCTATCCGCCGGCATATACGTATCTCGAAGGACGGCAGATCTCAATTATACGGGCGGCGCCCGTCGAGCAGGCGCCAAAGTATGCCGGCCGCATTCCCGGACGAGTCGTGAGCCGGTCACGCCGAAATGGTTACGTTGATGTGCTCACTGGCGATGGCGTCCTCAGAATCCACAAGATGACAGCCGATGATCACGCGGGGGCGCCGGCGGCGCAGTTCGTCGAGTCGACCAGGCAGACGCTCGGCATGCGCACCGCGGATCTTCTCGCGCGGATCGAGGACCTGGAGGCACGGCTCAAGCAGCTCGCCGGACCCGGGCCGCGATAAGGCCGTCAGGACGCCCGTACCGGAGATCGTCGGCCGGTCGCCGCGACGCTCATGGCCGATACCACGGCATCCTGCTGCTCTTGCGTCATCTCGTGGAAGAGAGGGAGTATGAGAGACCGGTCAGTAAGCTGCTCAGTCACCGGAAGCATCGTCCTTGGATGATCTGCGTACGCGGGCTCCAGATGGGCGGCCATGATTCCCCGCCGGGCCGAGATGCCCGCCTCGGAAAGCGCGAGCATAAGCTCATCTCTGGAGACCGGGAAGCCGTCGGGAAGCAGGACCCAGAATGACTGGTAGTTCGTCGTGCCGTAAGCAGGATCCTCGATCGTGCGCAGGCCGGGGATGTTGGACAGCAGGCGGCGGTAGCGATCGGCGAGCTCGCGGCGACGCTCGATCAGCCGACCGAGCCGACCGAGCTGCACGAGACCGATAGCTGCCTGTATGTCGGTCATCCGGTAGTTGAAGCCGACCTCGAGGTAGTGCTCGATGACCGGCTGGCCGCTGGCATGGCGCCGCGATGCGCTGACATCCATGCCGTGCTCGCGCAGCTGTCGCAGGCGCTCAGCGACCTCGCCGTCCGGCGTGACGATCATGCCGCCTTCGCCCGTCGTGAGAAGCTTGCGCGGGTGGAAGGAGAACGCCGCGAGACTCGCGGTCGCCCCAGCGGGCCGACCGCGGTAAAACGAGCCGGTGGCGCAGGCGGCATCCTCGATAACGGCGATGCCGCGCGGCTCGCAGAGCGCACGGATTCCGTCGAGGTCGGCAGGGACACCCGCTTGATCCACCAGGATGATGGCTCGGGTACGGCTGGTGAGATGCGGCTCCACGGACGCTGGTACGAGATTCTGGGTGGCCAGGTCGACGTCCGCGAAGACGGGCCATGCCCCGACATAACGCACCGCGTTGGCGGTCGCGATGAACGACAGTGACGGGACGATGACCTCATCGCCGGGCCCGATCCCGGCCACGACGAGAGCCAGATGCAGCGCCGCCGTGCATGAGGAGACCGCGACCGCGTGACCAGTGCCGACTGCGGCAGCGAATGCCTCTTCGAACTCCGCGACCCGCGGTCCCTGAGCGATCCAGCCGGACGCGACGGTCGCGGCGGCGGCGGCGGCCTCCTCCTCGCCGAGCCACGGGCGCATGACCGGGATCATCGGGCATCAACCCCGGCAGCGGGAACTCGCTCGGAGCGCCACCAGGTGACAAGCCGCCGCAAGCCCTCGTCCAGGTCTATCTCGGGCTTCCAGCCCAGCCCCTCCTGCGCGCGGGTGATGTCCGCCAGGCGCCGGGTTACCCCGTTGGTGCCGCGGGGCGGGCCGAACTCGACCGGCAGGCGCGAACCCATAACGCGCTGCAGCGCCTCCGCCAACTCGACCAGGCTCGTCTCCGTGTTGCTGCCGATGTTAAATACCTCGTCGGTGGCATCGCTGGCGGCGGCAAAGAGATTGGCGCGGGCGATGTCCTCGGTGAAGACAAAGTCCATGGTCTGCAGGCCGTCGCCGAGAATGAGCGGGGGTTTGCCTGCCTCGATCCGCTCCATCCAGCGGATCAGGACCTCGGTGTACAGCCCGTAGATGTCCATCCGCGGTCCGTAAACGTTGAAGTAGCGAAGCATGACGTAGTCCAGGCCGCGCATCGCGTGGAAGCTGCGCAGCAGGCCTTCATTGAAGGTCTTCGCCGCTCCGTAAATCGTGTCATTCGCGTACGGATGCTGGCGTTCGGTCGTCGGGAATTCCTCAGCCAGCCCGTAGACGGACGCGGAGGACGCGGCAACGATCTTGCGAACGCCCGCGTCGACAGCGGCCTCCACGACCTCGTAGGTGCCGTCCACGAGCACCTCGAGGGCCAGCCGCGGCTCGGTCGCGCACTGAGTTATCCGTATGGCGGCCTGGTGGAATACTACGTCTATGCCCGGCATCAGCGAGCGGACGAGATCCCCGTCGCGGATGTCCCCGTCGACCAGCCGGACCTTCCCGGTCTCGCGCGCTGAGGTCAGGTTCTCGGGCCGTCCGCGGACGAAATTGTCCAGGATCACGATCTCCTCGGCACCGGCAGCTGCAAGCTGGTCGACGATCGTCGACCCGATAGTGCCCGCGCCACCCGTCACAAGGAAACGTCGCCCCGCGATCATCTAGCTACCTCCGTTGATATCGGCATGCGCGCGCCATCGCTGTCAGCACTTCGCGATGCAGCCTCAAGCATCGCGAGAACGCGCAAGCCAGCACGTGCATCGGTGAGGGGAGTGCGGCCGTCGGTGATCGCTGAGCTGAACTCCGCCATGACAGACATGAGCGCCTCGCGCTCGGGGAGTGCCGGGACGAGCGTGTCCCCGGTCCGGTAGGAGATAAGGGCCTGGCGGCGCTCGCTCTGCGGCACGTTCCCGTCATGCCGGCGGTCGACGCCGCGGTCGTGGATCGCCAGTCGCCCGCTCGGATTCATGTCATCCCAGACGATGGTGCGCCGCGAGCCGCCGAAGACGGTAGTCCGGATCTTCATCGGGCTCAGCCAGTTCACATGCACATGGGCAAGGGCTCCGTTGGACAGCCACACCGAGAGGTAGGCAACGCAGGCGCGGCCGGCCCCGATCGGATCGCCGGCATGTGCTGCTACCGCGACCGGCCTGATGCTCTCGGGAAGGACGAAATCAAGAATCGACAGGTCATGCGGCGCCAGATCCCACAGGACGTCAACGTCGGGCTGGACGAGGCCGAGATTGATACGGACCGAGTCAACGAACTGGACGTCGCCGATCTCCCCGCCCCTGATGAGCTCGCGGATTCGCTGGACCGCCGGGGTGTAGCAGTACGTGTGATCGCACATGAGCACCAGGCTGGCGCGACATGCCAGCGCCGCCAGCTTCTCCCCTTCGGCCACCGACGGCGTCAGCGGCTTCTCCACCAGGACGTGCTTGCCCGCTTCCAGGGCGGACCGCACGAGATCGAAATGCGTGTCAGCCGGTGTCGCGATCGCGACGGCGGCCACCGCCGGGTCTGCTAGCACTGCCTCATACGAGGTAGTGGCCCGCACGGTCGTGGACGAGCCCAGGACCGCCTGGGCGCGCCCCAGGTCCAGGTCGCACAGCCACTCCAGATGCAAGGCCTCAGTGGCCAGCGCCGTGCGGACCAGGTTTGGCCCCCAGTAGCCAGCGCCAATAACAGCCAGCCCGATAGGTGACATTCCAGCCCTTCTGCTCGGCGAAAGAAATTACCGGCGAGCGCTATGGCGACGTCGTGCTGAACACGACATCCACAAAGTAGTTATTCCCGTTGAAGGTGCTGGTCGGGAACGCCGACGCGCTGCCGTAGAGGTAGACCCCGTTCCCACCGCTGACCGCTGCCGATGCTGGCGCGTGCAGCGGCGGGCTGTCGACCCCAGTGGTGCCAAACGCCGCCGAGGTGTACGAATATTTCCCTTTTGGGGCGAAATAAGAAACAACATACGTGGTGCTCGCCGTCACCGGGATCGCGGCGGAGAAGTTCGCCTGCTGCCAGCCAGAGGCCGTCTCGCCCGCGAAGGTCACCTGCCCGAGCAGCGTGCCGGTCGAGCTCCAGAGGCTGCCGATATGCGTTCCGGTGTTGGTTGCCCCCTTGTAGAAACGGATCCCGGTAATGAACCCGCTGGTGTCCGATGTGAACTTCAGGCCGACGTTCACCGCGCTCGGGTCGTTGGAGTTGACGGTTGCGGGCGTCGCGGTGCTCGGCCAGATCGAGCAGGGGCACTGAGCCGGCCCGGTGGCCTGGGCGGTCGTGAAGCTCCAGGTAGACGGACTGGCCATGGCCATGCCTGAGGTGTCCTGGGCACCTGACACCGTGGCTGTGTAGGTCGTCCCGGCTGCCAGCGGCGCCGAGCCGACTGGCGCGCCCGTCGGGACGAATGTGCCCGTGTTCGTCGTCGAGCTGTAGGACAGGGTGCCAGGCACGGAAATGGCACCAGGCCCGGCCAGGCTGAACTGGATCGTGGCCGACTGCACCGGCTCGTTGAACGTGAACGATACGCCGGTGCTGGTAGACACGCCGGTCTGGCCGTTGGACGGGCTCTGCGAGGTCACTGCTGGCCCGCTGCTCCCGCCGTACACCACGTCCACCCAGTAGTTGGATCCGGCGAAGGTGCTGGTCGGGAATGTGCTTGTCGAGCCGTACGCGTAGACACCGCCATTGGCCTGTGCCGTCAGCGGGCCGTTGGTCACAGCGGTCGTGAGGCCGCCCTGGGTGAGCGCGTAGTGGCCCGTGCTGGTGTGATAGGAGGCAACGTAGGTGGTCCCGGCCGTCACCGCCACCGGTGTGGCGAAGTCCAGCTCCTCCCATCCCTGGGTCGACTCACTAGCGAACGTGCCGGTCGCCAGCACGGCGCCGCTGGCGCTCCACAGGGTCCCGGTGTGGGTCCCGGTGTTGTCCGGCATCTTGTAGAACCGGACGCCGGAAATGGTCCCGCTGGTGCTGGCCTTGAACTGCACGCCCAGCTCCACCGGGCTGGTGTCGGCGGCGTCGGTGACGCCGGACGGTGTCACGTCAGGCCAGATGCTGCAGGGACACTGGCCTGCCGTGGACGCCTTGCTGGTGATGAAAGTCCAGGTCTGCGGCGTTATGGTCTGGCCGAAACCATCCTGGGCCCCGCTTATGGTCGCGGTGTAGGTGCTGCTAGCCGCCAGTGAGCTGGTCGGCGTGAACGTGGCGATGGTGTCGCTGCTGTTGAACGACGTAGCACCGGGAACCGCGGTCCCGGCCGAGTTCTTCAGGGTAAATGATGCCGTGGAGGGAACCACGGATGCGGTGAACGTCACGGTGGGATCGGTCGTGACCGGATTGCTTGACGAGCCTGACACCGGCGTTACGGCACTCACCGCCGGGGGCGTGCCAGCGGTCTGCGTCGTGCTGAAGATCGGGTCGACAGCATAGCTCGTGCCCTGGAAGGTAGACGTCGGGAAGGCATGGCCACCGTCGTTGTACACGCCATTCCCGCCGCCAGTACCCGCGTACACAGATCTGGGTGCCGTCAGGGGCGCGGTATTCAGCGGCCAGTCAAAGAGGTCGGTCTCGTCGGCGTAGTGGCCATCCGGAGCGAGGTACGACACCACGTAGAGCGTGTTCGCGGTGATCTGGACCGGGTTCGCGAACTTCATCGTCTGCCAGCCGGTGGCCGTCTCGTTGGTGAACGTGCCGGTGGCGAGCTGGGTGCCGGTCGACGACCAGAGCGTGCCGGTGTGAGTCCCGGCGTTGCCGGTGCCCTTGTAGAACCGCACGCCGGTCACCCAGCCAGGGAGGCTGGACTGGAACTTCACGCCAAGCTCTTCAGCCGAGGCATCGTTGGCGGAGGTGATCGAGGGGACGTAGTTGTTCCCGAAGAGGCTGCACGGGCAGTTCACCGTGACGCCCACGCCCGCCCCCGGCGTCTGGATGTTGGCGCTGTCGTCCGTTGCGCGCGACTTGATGGTCACCGGGCCGCTGCCGACGGCCGACCACGTATAACTCCAGGTCACGCTGGCGGCGGCCGAGGACATGGTGGTGACGGGATGCCAGGTGGTCCCGCCGTCGGCGGACACTTCGACACCCGCCACGACGCCGCCACCGGCGTCGGTGGCGGTACCGCTGACGGTGACGGTGCTGCCGTTGCTGATCGTGGCGCCGGGCGCCGGGGAGGTGATCGTGGATGTCGGCGCGGTGTGGTCAGCAGATGCGGTGGCCGCGACCAGGCCCGTCGTCGACAGCGTCGCGGGCTGCGCGCCCATGTCGGCGAGCAGGTTAACGGTCGCCTGCTGCATGGGCAGGCTGATCGGAGTGGCATCGCCGTCATGGGTCGAGTCAAGCCCCCACGCCCACTGGACCGTGCCCGCGTCGAAGACGAGCGCGCCGCTGGCCGCCCGGTAGAGCGTCAGGCTGTTGGTTTCGATCGCGGACCCGATGTCTTCCTGGGGGTCCAGCAGTGTCTGCGAGGCGTCCTCGGTGGTATGCGACATGTCGATCTCGCCGGCCGGCCGGAAGCCGTTGTCCACGTCTGAGTCCCACTCATAGCCGAGCGTCTCGGCCGAGAAGGTGGCGGTCTGGCCAGCCGTCAGGCTGGCGACGCTGGTATTTCGCCACAGTCTCAGCTTGGAGTAGGCGGCAGGCACCTGCATGGCATACGAGCAGCAGTTGACCGTCCACAGCTGGCCGGTCAGGGCGTTCTCTGGCTGCCCGCCGTCGCCTGGCGGGCTGAACCGGGGATCTCGCCACTCCCCCGTCCAGGTCGGGGGATCGGACGGATCGGTCTGGGCGCTGTCGAGGCTCTCCTTGTAGGTAATCAGCGTGCGATTTGGCTCATTTCCGAACTGGCTCGGCGCCCATCTGGTCTTCCACCACATGAGATTGCCGGCGAAAAACGCCAGATTGACCCCGGCGTTCCTGGCTGTCGTGACGTTGGCCCGGTCTGCCGAATCCCAGTACTCAGAGTGCCCGACGTTCACGAATGTCTTGTGCTGCTCAAGCATCGATGCGCCGGTGGAAGCGCCTACGTCCTCCTGGCTCACGTAGGAGACGTCATAGCCGTTCTTCTCCATGAACCTGATCATCGGATACTCGTTGGCGAAGAAGAAATCCTGGCCACCTGGCGTGTCAAAGCGGGTCGCGAACGGGCGGTTGTAGCTGACCTGGACGGCGCGACCGGGGTCGAGCGCGCTGCAGCACCAGGGCTTGCCCGTGGCATCCCCCACGTACAGGCTGTTGCCGCCCCAGTCGTTGTAGGCCTGCCAGGTCTCGTCGGAGGTCATGAAGACGACGTCTGAGTGACTCGCGTTGTTGGTCACCACGAACGGGATCTGATTCTCATCGCCGGTGTTGTCAGTCCGTTCGATATGCGCGAAGTAAACGCCTGAGACGGCGGTCGCGGGAACGTTCCATGTTGCGGACACGCCCCAGTTGCCGCAGTCGATCAGCCCCGTGGAGGCGTTGCTGTTGCAGGCCGGCTGACTCTGCGAGACCGAGATGTTCGGCGTAACGCTGGCCACCAGCCGCGCGCCGTCGCCGCCGTAGTAGCCCATCCGGTAGATGTCGACCGTATAGGAGCTAGCGGGTGACTGGATCTTGAAATTGATCGACTGCCCGACGTTGACGCTGAACGGGTCGGCGAAGCCCTGGATCGTCGTGCCCTCTCCCCTGTTCATGTCCCAGACCGATGGGGGCGTGCCAGGCAGCGCGTTCTCGCACGCCACAGGGTTGGCGCAGCTAGCGTGCGCCGCCGGCAGCCTGGGCAGCGCGACCGTCAGGGCAGTAGCCAGCGCCGTAGCGAGCGCCAGGACGACGAGCCTCCGCACCGGGCTGCGGGTTCGCAATAGCGCCAGGCTGGGGCCTGCCCCGCGCGCCCCAGTTCCAGCTAGCTGCCTGCTCATGTCGCTCTCCCCACCCTCTGCCCACGCTCACAGCCCATATGCCGCCGACTGACGGACGGAGCAGAGGCGTCTCGAACAGACGCCCTGGCGGTCCTGTCGCACGAGTGGCTATCAGCTAGACGCGGGTCGCGGCATTTCGGATGGCACAATGAGCCGACTTTGCCGGGTATATTTAGCCGTAGCCTGATCCTGCGGGCGGGGCTCAGAAGGACCTGCTGACAAGCGTATCGTCCCTCTCGTCATAGATTTCACCCGTTTGGCCGCATCGCCACCGGCCAGGGCCGGCAGGCGCCAGTCGCTGGCCGCTGCGGCCGACCCAGCCGATCCGTCGCGCCGGCACGCCTGCGACGAGTGCGAAGTCAGGCACATCACGGGTCACGACCGCTCCGGCCGCGACGAGTGCCCAGCGCCCGATCGCGCAGCCGGCGATGACCACCGCGCGCGCGCCAAGTGACGCCCCCTCTCGCACGACGACGCCGCTGGCGTCCCAGTCCTCGGGTCGCTTCAGCTTCCCGGTCACGTCGACCGAGCGGGGATACAGATCGTTGGTGAGCACAACGGCAGGGCCAATGAACACGTCATCCTCAAGCTGGGCTGGCTCGTATACAAGCGCGTAGTTCTGCAGCTTGACATTGTTGCCGATGATCACGCCAGGGCCCACGTATGCTCCCCTGCCCACGATGCATCCGCTGCCAAGACGAGCGTTTTCTCGTATCTGGGCTAGGTGCCAGACCATGGTTCCCGGCCCGAGCGTTGCACGTTCGTCCACGTCAGCTGTCCGCTGAACCTGCGGAGTGTCCAAGGTGAAACTCCGTTCCGTCTCGTGCCGACCGCTGGATGCCGCAGGCAGCGGCCCTGGCCGCGTCCGGACCGGGACCGGAATAGCCCGGATCGGGCGATCAGATGCAGGACCCGCTTCGACCGCACGAACGAAACGCCCCAATCTGCCGCTACGCCGGGAAGGGCGGCCGCTCAGCCTGGCTGCGCGCTGAGAGCAGTCAGCTCTGACTAGCTGTCAGAGCCCTAGCCGCCGACCGTAAAGAGGACGTCGACCCAGTAGTTGGTCGCGTTAAAGGTACTGGACGGGAAGGTGGTCGCCGAACCGTACGCATACACGCCGCCGCGCTGGTCGTGAAACTCCGCGTATCAGGACCGCTCATCGCCGTACCCGAACTATCCTGCGCACCCGACACCACAGCGGTATACGTCGTGCCATCAGCCAGCGGGCTGCCCGGCGTGAACGTGGCGACCGTGAGCGCATTCTCTGGCTGCCCTCCGTCACCCGGCGGGCTGAACCGCGGATCTCGCCAGTTCCCGGTCCAGGTAGGCGGATCAGCCGGGTCTGTATGGGCCTGTCGAGGCTCTCCTTGTAGATGACGAGCGTGCGATCGGCCTCGTCGCCGAACTGGCTCGCCGTCCAGCGGGTCTTCCATCACATCGTGTTGCCTGTAAAGAACGCCAGGCTGACACCCGCGTCCCTGGCCGTCGTCACGTTTGCCGGTCTCCGGCGTCCCAGTACTCCGAGTGCCCGACGTTCATGAACATCTTGTGCTGCTCGACCAGGCCCGCACGCGACACGAGATTCGGGTCATCAAACGACACGCGCGTCCCGGCCGGTCAGCTCGCCCCGGTGGTGCGCTTTAGCTCGGCGCCCAGCTCGCGATCGAGCGTCGAAATACCCTGCAGCGCCAACGTGATCGATGCCCGGCCGGAGGCGGAGCCGGCGCTTCCTGCTGCCGCGTTCACATGCATCAGCAAAGCGGTCCAGTATCCGTTCGGGTCGGCGCACGCCGGTATCGGGTAGCGGGCAGCCTTGGCGACCGCGGGCCCGGCCTTCTTCACCGCGGCTGTCCGCACGGAGGGGCTCGCAGCCTTGCCCGCCGAATTGACGGCATCATCTATCGCGGCAATGACCTTCTTCGCCGGACCGTGCCGCCAGGCGTCGTACCGCTGAGGACAGTTGACCGGCGTGACCGGGTGGGTGGCGGTCGAGGGCGAGGCAGCCGAGGGGGAGACGGTCGAGGGAGCCGCGGGTGCCGCCGATGTCGCCGCACTGTGGCTGCACGCGGCGAGCACGACGACGGTGCCAGCCGCCGCGGCGACAAGAGCGAAAGGTTTCATCTGTTCTTGAGCGCCTTAATCTTCGCGGTGGCCCGGTATAGCTCTTTGGCCGCAGTAACAAACTCAGATTCTGAGCGATGCAGCACCGCCGGAATCTCCTCGGTCTGGACGCTCTCCTCCCCGTTGGCTTGCACGGATATCCCTGCCCGGCAGTCCACCGCAGCTTTCGCCAGGCTCGCGAGTCCCTTGGCGTACCACGTCTGCATGGTGGCGTCCGGAATCGGCGGGCTAGCACGCGCAGTCGCTACGGCAGGGCTGACCGTCAAGCACACTCTCCGCATTGCGGCGTAAAGCTTGAGTCCGTCATTCTGCGTTGCGTTACCCAGATCGTTCAAGACAGCGGTCAGTCCGGCTCCCCCGCGGCCGGCGTCCCATCTGGCGAGCGATGCCGCCAGCTTCCGCGGCAGGTGCGGTGCCGTGCTGAGCTTTGCGGAACTCGGGACGGGGACAGGCTCTGTGGCGTCAGGGTTAGGAGCGGCAGTGGAGGAGCCGGCCGGACCGGCCGCCGCGCCAGGCGCCGTCAACTGCGTGCCGGCCAGGGGAGCAAGAGCATTGCTGCTACCGGGCATGATCGCGGAAGCCAGGGCAGCCAGCCCGACGGCCAGGCACACCGCTATCCATAGCCAGTGCCGCCGGAGCGGCGCTATCCACAGCCAGTGCCGCCGGAGCGGCGCAGGTCCCAGCGGCGCTTCCGGCGGCTGCCCGTCCTCCTGCGACTCCTGGGCCTCGTCTGTGCTAATCATCGTGTCCTCCCCCAAGATTCCCGCACACACTGGACGCCTGAGCACGCAACTTGGTGTACCCAGCACCATCTGCCGCAGGCCCGCGGCTAGCCTACGCTAGTTCGAGTTCTCCACCTGCCAACGCGAAACTGCAGGTCAGACCCGGTGTGAGCCGCTGGTCTCGCGCGTTCAGGGAGCCCGCGACAGCGGCGCGACCATTCCCGGGTCCCCCAGGATCCTCTGCTGCGGGGACACGCCGACGACTGTGCCGCGGCGGTCCTCGATCATCAGGGCCTTGCCGCGGGCGCTCACACATTCCCCTAGGCCAGCATCGCGCGGCCGTAGTAGTCGCTGGCGTCCACGACGCCGGGCAGCGCGAAGAAGTAGCCTCCTCCGAATGGCCTGATGTAATCCACAAGTGGCTCCCCGATGAGCCTGGTTTGCACGGCCTCGAACTGGCGCTTTATATCCTGCTGATAGCACGTGAAAACAAGCCCCATGTCGAGGTCGCCTACCGCATCCACACCTCGGTCGTAGCTGTAAGCGCGGCGCAGGATACGGCTGGACGCGGTCTGCGCAGTCCGGGGGTTGGCCAGCCGGATATGAGCATCCAGCGGGATCACCGCGCCCGCCGGATCCGTCGCGTAGTCGGGGGTGGCGAACTCGCTGTTGGCGTCGAGCGGGGCGCCGTTGTCGCGGCGGCGGCCGAACATCTGCTCCTGCTCGGTGATCGACACACGATCCCAGAACTCGACGAACATCCGGATCAGCCGGATGACCTGGTAGCTGCCGCCTGCAGTCCAGGGCGGCTCCTCCCTGGCGCCCGGCTGCACCCAGACCAGGCTGTCCATCTGGGCGGCATCGTGTATCTCGGGATTGGCTATCCCGTCCATGAACCCCATGAGATTCCGTGGCGTGGTGCCAGCCGGACGAGGCGGGCTGGAGAACCCGTCCACTCGCCAGAGGATCTGCATGCCCCCGCGGGTATAGCGGGTGATGTCGCGCAGTGCATGCAGGACCGTGTCGGTGCTGCCTGCAGTGAGCTGCAGGCTCAGGTCGCCCTGGCACTGAGCCGGATCGAGTTCGTCGTCGGGGAAGGGCGCCATCAAGATCAGGTGCGCGGGCTTGCGGGCGGCCAGGCCGTAACGCTCGTCGAACAGCGAGGCGCCCACGCCAACGGTGACGGTCAGCCCGTCGGGTACGACCACCGGGCCGAGGATGCCGGAATCGGGTGGCGGCGCAGTGATTCCGGTCGGCACAGGCGTACCGCCGGCCGTCATGAAACGGGCACGGTCAGTCAGTGTGCGAAAAAGGTCCGTCAGCTCGCCTCGCCCTTGTGCGGTGACGTTGAAAGACAAAACGGCGGTCTGCGGCTGAGGCTGAGGCAGGATGCCGGCCTGGTGCAGGCCGTGGAACGGCACTGCCGTTAGCCGGGCGGCCGGGTCGCCCGGTCCCGCCACAGCTGCGCTGGCAGCGCGCGCTGTCTCGGCCGCATAGCCCGCCGCGACGCCGGCAGCACCTACTCCGAGCACCCCACGCAAGAACCGCCGCCGCCCCGGATGGAAGGAATGGGCGGGGCAGCCGTCTGCTGGCTGCGCGCGTTGGCTCATGGGATGGGCTTCGCTTCGAACAAGGGCGGGATCATGGCAAGCAGCTCCAGCGCCTGACCGGCCGTGGCGTCGATCTGATCTCGCTGCGGGGTGGTGAGCGTAATGGCCGGTGTCCAGCCGCGGCTTGTCTTCTCCGCATCGATGAGGTGCTGAAGGCGGTCCAGCCAGCCGTAGAGGGCGGCCAACTTGTGGAACCGGGTGACCAGCAACGGATGCAGGATCCCCAGCTGCGCTCGGGTGACGTCGACGCCGGCCGCTGCCGTGGCCAGCGTCGTACCGCTGCCGAAGTTGTCTTGGCCGCTGATCTGGAACCGCGCCGCGTTCTCAAGGATCTCGTGAGTACGCAGGGCGAGATCGCTGAGGGCAACCGGCGGAGGGGGTTGCATGCCGGGCCAGGCCGTTCTCAGCGACCGCACGTCGACGAGAAGCTTGTCGGCGGGCCCAGTCAGCTCGGAGGCAGACTGACCGTGCCACAGTCCGTACTCAAGCTGGTAGAACCCGGTGAAATCGGGATCGTGGACACCGCCGGGCAGCCCGTCCGGCAGGCCGTCGATCTCGTCGTCGTAGTCGCCGAACATCCCGTAGGCGCTGCCCAGCCGCTCGAACGTCAAGCGGGCGGGCAGCCACGCGGCCCGCGCTGCAGCCAGGTCGCCCGTCCCGATCTTCGCGGCGAGCACAGCGGTCTGCCGGACCAGCGTGGCCAGGCCGCTGGCGACGTAGGCCGCGGACTTCCTGGTGGCCGTGATCATTTCAGTAGCGCTGACCGGGGGGATCGCGATGCCGCCATGAACGTGGCCTGGGACGCGGAAGGTGCTGCCCACGCGGTCGCCGTAACCGTTGCCATCGCATGCGAAGGCATATGCGCCGGACCCCAGGTCGACCGGCATCGCCCGGGTCGTGCCTGGTCCTACGCCCTCCAGGCGCGCGTATACGGCGCCATTCTCAGAGTCGATGAGTGTTACCTCCAGCGGGCCGCTCGAGGTATTGCGAATCTGTAGGCTCTGCAGGCCGGCCGCCGGATGCCGCCAGCCGGTGCCACAAGCCACGGCCGAGACGGTAATCACGTTCCCCGCCGAGGCGGCTGCCTTCGGCGCCGCAGAGCTGCCGCCGCCGCATCCCGATAGCAGGCCGAGAGCCAGGAGACTGGCTGCCAGTGGCACTGCCGTAAAGCGCATCATTGCAGCGATTCCGCGCTCATCGGGCATCCTTAGGCACCGGAGTGCACGTCGCGTCAGGCGCGGTCCACGAGGCGGACCGCGCAGACGGCGGTGTTGTCGCGACGGACGAATGTCAGTATTCGCATACTAAGGAGACTCTTCCAGAGCGCAGGTGGTTCACATGAGGCACGTCGGCTCCGAAGGCGGGTGATCTGGGCGGGCGCCTACGCGGACACCGACATGTCAGCATACCCGCCATGCCGACCGTACCGCGGTGGTTGGGCAGGTCAGCACGTCGTGTGCGCTGGCGTGAAGGTTTTTTCTCCTCTTGCTTGTGCTCTGTATGAGTGCGCAGATCTTCCACGGGAGGTCGGCCATCCGGACATAATTGACCACTGACAGTGACCAGCATTCCCGCGGCCGTCCCCGGCACCGGGCAAGAGGAGGATCACGATCATGAGTGAGGCATCTTTGGTACCGCTGCCGGGCAGCGAGCGGAGCCCGCTGCCGGCCGCCACGCCCACGGGCATCGTGGACGGCTCCGAGCGGATCGAGATCACCCTGGTGACCCGCAGGATGGCCGAACTGCCCCGGACCGCTGGCGGCGCGCCTGCCCGGCTCAGCACCGACGAACTGCGGCAGCTGCACGGGACTGACCCCGCTGAGCAGGAACTGGTCGCCACCGTGCTCACCGGCCTTGACCTCGGGCTCGAGATCACGAGCCGACATCCCGCGTCGCGGCGGATGACCGTGGCCGGCCCGGTATCCGCCCTCACGCAAGCGTTCGGCGCCACGCTGCGCATGGTCACCAGCGCGGGAGCCAGCCGGTCCGAGCCGGTCCGGCACCGCTACCGCGAGGGCGGCCTGCAGGTCCCCGCCGAACTGGACGGCATCGTGGTCGCCGTGCTCGGGCTGGACAACCGCCCGCAGGCCCGGTCGCAAATGCGCTTCGCAGCGCAGCAAGCGCGCCAGGCACAGCAGCAAGCGCAGCAGACGTCCTACACCCCGCCGCAGGTCGCCGCTCTCTACCAGTTCCCCGAGGGCACCGACGGGACCGGCCAGACGCTAGCGATTGTCGAGCTTGGCGGCGGCTTCTCCGCCACCGACCTGGACACCTATTTCTCCGGTCTCGGCATCGCGGGCCCGTCGGTCACGGCGGCTGGCGTCGACGGCGCCAGCAATGTCGCCGGACAGGACCCGTCGGGCGCGGACGGCGAGGTCCTGCTGGACATCGAGGTTGCGGGTTCGGTCGCGCCCGGCGCGGCGCAAGTCGTGTATTTCGCCCCGAATACGGACCAGGGATTCATCGACGCGGTGAGCACGGCCATTCATGCCACGCCGACGCCCACCGCGCTGAGCATCAGCTGGGGCCAGTCGGAGGACTCCTGGACTGGCCAGGCCCGCACGGCGCTGGATGCCGCCATCGCCGACGGCGCAGCGCTGGGCGTGACCGTCTGCGTGGCCTCGGGGGACAACGGAAGCGGCGACAATGTCGGCGACGGCCAATCCCACGTGGACTTCCCCGCCTCCAGCCCGCACGCGCTGGCCTGCGGGGGGACGACGCTGCAGGCAGATCCCGCGACCGGGACAATCAGCTCGGAGGCAGTCTGGAACGATGGGCAGGGCGGCGGGGCGGGCGGCGGTGGCGTCAGCGACACATTCGGGCTGCCGCCCTGGCAGGCAAACGCGGGCGTCCCCGCGGGGCCCAGCGGCGGAACTGGCCGCGGCGTCCCTGACGTTGCGGGCAATGCGGATCCGGCCACCGGTTATCAGGTCCTGGTCGACGGCCAGGCACAGGTCATCGGCGGCACGAGCGCGGTCGCCCCGCTCTGGGCCGCGCTGACCTGCCGCCTCGCGCAAGCGGCGCAGCGCTCGCTGGGCCTGCTGCAGGCGCAGCTCTTCGCGGGCGCTCAGGCAGGCCAGGCGGCGCCCGGATTCCGCGATATCACCAGCGGCAATAACGGTGCCTACACCGCCGGGCCAGGGTGGGATGCCTGCACCGGGCTCGGCTCGCCGAACGGGCCCGCGCTGCTGGCCCTGGTCACCGCCGCGGCGGGCGCGGGCTCTACCGCAGGAACGGGTCCCGTGGCCGGATCTGCCGGCTGAGAACATCGGAGCTGCCGGCGGGCACCTCGCTATCGACGGCGACCTCGCTGCCGGCGGGCACCTCGCTATCGACGCCGACCTCGCTATCGACGCCGACTGGGCGGGCCCAGCCTGGCTGACCACGCTCGGCGCGCCGCGATCACCGCGGCGCGCCGAGGGTGGCCGGGGCACCGAACGGCCGCAGCACCTCGGGAACGGCTACGGTCCCCCCCTCGTCCTGGAAGTTCTCCATGACCGACAGGAGCGCCCGCGCGGTCGCGCCGGTCCCGTTGAGTGTGTGCGCAAACTCCAGCTTGCCGTCCCGGCGGAACCTGATGTTCAGCCGTCGTGCCTGGTAGTCGGTGGTGTTCGAGCAGGAGGTGATCTCCCGGTAGCGCTGCTGCGTCGGGAACCAGGCCTCGATGTCGTACTTCTTCGCGGCAGGCGCGCCCAGGTCGCCGACGGCGATGTTCATCACCCGGTACGGCACGCCGAGTTCCTGGGCGATCTCCTCCTCGTGCGCCAGCAGCTGCTCGAGGATGTCCTGCGACTGCTCCGGCACGCAGTACACGTACATCTCGACCTTGTCGAACTGGTGCACGCGGAACATGCCCTTGGTGTCCTTGCCCGCCGCGCCTGCCTCCCGCCGGAAGTTGGTCGTGAAGGCCGCGTACCGGGCAGGCAGATCCGCTTCCTCGAGCCGCTCGTCGGCGTGGATCCCGGCGAGGGCCACCTCGGAGGTTCCCGTCAGGTACAGCTCGTCCTTCTCCAGCAGGTACAGGTTGGACTCCTCCGTCGGCAGGAAGCCCGTCCCGTACATGGCACGCTCGCCGACGAGGATGGGCGGCAGTACGGGGAGGAAGCCCTTGCCCGCCAGCTTGTCGATGACATACCGGTACAGGGCCATCTCCGCCAGCGCGACATCGCCGATCCGGTAGGCGAACCTGGATCCGGACAGCCGCGCTCCCCTGGCCATGTCGATCCAGCCGCGGGGGGAGCCGAGGTCAAGGTGATCGCGCGGCTCGAAGCTGAAGACCGGCGGCTCGCCCCAGGTCCTGACCAGCTGCGCGTCTTCCTCGTCCATGCCGTCGGCGGCGCTCGGATCGGGCAGGTTGGGTATCCGGGCGAGCAGCTCATCGCGCTCGCGCGCCGCGTGCGCCTGGTCTGCCTCGGCAGCCGCCAGCTCCTCTTTGAGCTGCCGCAGCTCGGCCATCTCCTCCGGGCCCGGCGGCCTGCCCCTGGACGACCTCTTCTGCGCCGCGCGCAGGCTCTCTGCCCGCTCGGTATGCTCCCGCCAGCTGCTGTCCGCGGTGAGCAGCGCGTCGAAGTCCGCGGCGGCGCCCCGCCGTGCCAGCGCCGCCCGGTAGCGGTCGGGCTCCTGCCGTGCAGCCTTGAGGTCAATCACCTGCGCGAGTCTAGTGCCGCGCCCGCGCTGCGGCAGCAGGGTTAACCGGTGTCCCCAGCGCCGGGCAGGGCTCCGGGCCAGGCTCCGGGCAGGGCTCCGGGCCAGGCTCCGGGCCAGGCTCGGCCGGCGGCACGCCGCCCCGCGTCCGGCGCTGCCCTGGCCGCGTCGCCAGCACCGAGCCGCCGAGGATCAGCACGAAGGCTCCCAGCATCACCGGGGTCAGCCGCTCCCCCAGCACCGAGACGCCCAGCGCCACGGCCACCGCGGGGTTGATGTAAGTGATCACGCTGGCCCGCGCCGGCCCGACCTCGGCGATCAGCGCGAAGAAGATCAGGAACGCCACCGCGGTGCAGACCACGGCCAGACCAGCGATCGCGGCCAGCACCTTGACCGACGGAAACGTATCGGGCCAGGTCATTGCCGCCAGCGGGGCATAAACGACGGCAGCGAACGCCAGGCACACGGTCGTCATGCCGAGCGGCGGGACAGCGCTGAGCTTCCGGCTGGCGATCAGCGGCCCGATGGCGTAGCACACCGCGACGAGCAGCACCTCCCCGACCGAACGGGCATCACCGCCAGCGGCGCTGTGGCCCGCCAGCAGCGCCACGCCGGCCAGGCCCGCCAGCAGCCCGGCCCACCGAACGACGGTCAGCCGGTCGGAGCCGCCGGTCAGCCGGGCGAGGACGGCGACGATGATCGGCACCGACGCGATCAGCAGGCCGCTCAGCGAACTGGACAGCCTGAGCTCGGCATCGCTCAGCAGCAGCCACGGGGTGATGATCTCCACGACCGCGAAGAGGGCAAGCCAGCGCCAGTACGGGCGCAGCGCGGCGAACTGCCGCCTGCGCAGCGCGATCGGCAGCAGCAGCGCCGCGCCGATCGACACCCGGCACAGGACGAGCACGGGCACGGGCACGCCGCCCACCGCGATCTTGATCAGCAGGTACGGGATGCCCCAGATCACGCTCATCGCTGCGAACATCAACCAGCCCCGGCGGCTCACCGTCGCGCCCTCCGCTCTTTGTCCCTCTGGCCACAGTGTCGAGGAACTTCCGGCCCCGGTCTTGAACGCTCTTGCAGCCGATGCTCATCCCGGCCGATGCCCCGTTAGATATCGGGGGGCGTGGGATGGGGCCAGAAGCAGGCGGCGAGCAGCACAAGGAGGGGACCGGTGTTCGGGTCGGTTCCCTGCCCGGTGAAGATGCCGCCGAGGCCCTCTGCGATCCAGAACAGCAACCCGAGGGCGGCAGCCACGACGAGTGCAGGCCGGATGATCAGTGGCGCGAAGACGCCGAGGGCGACGAGGGCGCAGAGCACGGCCACGACGATGGAGATCTCGGTACCGCGGCCACCGGCGAGGCTGGAAAGGTAGTTCATGATCGAGGTGATCCATCCAGGCTGGCCGTCGGTGACCGAGAAGATCTGACCGATCGCGGCTGGTGACCGGCTGGCCGGGAGGATCAGGTAGCAGGCGAAGCCTCCCCACAGCGCGAGCCACAGCAGGTTGGCGCCAGTGGTCCCGAGGGGGCCGGACGTGGCAGGGGAGATCGGCTGATGCACTGGAGTGCGGGCTGTGGGCCAGAGCATGACGGCGATGAGGGCGTAGAGCACCACGCCGCCTGGAAGGCCGGCGAATGGTGATGCGCCGGTCAGGATCCCGCCCAGGCTCTCCCCGAACCACCAGACGAACAGAGCCCAGACGAACGAGCCGGCCAGCGCCGCCTTGAGGGTGCGACGGAAGAAGAACCCGGCCGCGATGAGCAGTTGGATGGTGGCAAACACGGCGTTGTATGCGGCCATGTGATGGAGCATCACGTGGCTGGCCCAGGTGACCGAGGTAGCTACGACGTACGGATTACCTGAGGTGGTCGGCTCGATGATTTGGGTGACGAAGGACGGCCCGAACATGAACGGCTGGTATTGCAGCGCGGCGTCGAGGAGCCACACCAGGCCGAGACAGGTCTGCAGACCTCGCCGACCGGGAATTGTTGCCTCCGCCGCCCGTTCCCTGAAGACGCCGGAGCGCAGTGATGCCCAGCGCGACCGGCGCGCGGGTACGGCCGGGTAGAGCATCAGGACCGGCTCACTTTGGTTATCCGGCACTGCTTGACCGGGTCCGACGTCAGCACCTTGTGACCAAGTTCGACAGAGGTGTGGGCAGCGACTGATCCGTCGATCGTCACTTCTGTGGAGGTCACATCCCCGGGCCTAGGGTGGCTCGCGCTCATCTCGACATTGATGGCATACCGGGCAGTACGGCTCGTAGAGTTGTTTACCTTGACACGGACCGATACCTCGTCGTGGTACGTGCCGTTGGCATGGAGGGCGTAGCTGGTACAGCTCACGCCAGCGACACCGCCCGACGCGGGAGCGGCGGGGGTCGAGGGGCCGCATGCGCTCATGGCGCCGGCCAGGGTGACCGCGGCGAGAAGGCCGGCCGGGCGGTAGCCACGCAACACAGCCATTTCCCTCATGACTTGAAGACGACCGTGGCCATCTCCCAGATGGTCTTGGCCCCAGTGGAGACGCTCGGAGCCGGCGTGGCTCCCTGGCCGACGACGCTGTCCTCGGTGAACAACTCGATGTCACCCGTCGGCGAGACGTTGACCCGGCCGGTGTAGCCAGGGTCGGCGCTGAGGGTGTCTCCGAAGCCGGAGTCGGCGTAGAAGCCGACGGACAGCTCATTGGGAGCCGCAGTAGCCGCCGTGGAGCCTGAGCTGACGGCCTGGGCGCTGGGGGTGGTACCGGTGGCCGACGCAAGCTGGTCGACCGCCCCGGCGCCGGCCGCCGTCGACAGGCCGGAGTACTCGAGCACGGCGATGCCCATGTCGGCATTGGCGGTTGGCTTCGCCGTAACGGTTGGCTTGGTCCCGCCGCTCTGGGTGATCGGGGCCGTCCACACGCTGAGCTGCGCGCCGTCGGAACCCGTCACGGTGGTCAGCTCGGTGAAGGTGTCCCCGGCCGAGTCGGTGACACTCGCGGTCGTGGCCTTGCTCGCGTCCCATTCGGCGACTTCGACCACGAGCCTGTTCCCGGTGATGACATTGGCAGCCGTCGTGACCGCGATGCTGGCCTTGGCCGATCCGCGGGCGCTGGCTTGCTGCACGAAAGCGGGGGGGACTGAGGCCGTCGGCGTGACCGGCGCAGACGCTGATGATGGCAGCCCGGCGCCCGCCGAGTTCGTCGCGGTGACGGTAAAGGTGTAGGCGTCTCCATTGGTCAGCCCGGTGATGTTGGCCGTCGTCGTCGGGGGACTGCCTGAGACCACGGTTGTGGTCTGGGCAACCCCGGCCAGATATGGGGTGACCGTGTAGAGGGTGATCGGGCTGCCCCCGTTTGCCGGGGCAGTCCAGCTCACGATGGCGGACTTGTTCCCGGCTGTCGCCGTCACTGCGCCCGGCGCACCCGGAACGGTCGGGGCGGCGGGGGTGACCTGGTTGGACGGCGTGGACGCCGGCCCAGTCCCGACGCCGTTCGTGGCGGCGACCGTGAAGGTGTACCCGGTGCCGTTGGTCAGGCCATTGACGGTGCCGCCGGTCGCCGGCGGGGTGCCGGTGATCACCGTCGCCGACTGGGCGGCCGAGCCGATATAAGGCGTGATGGTGTACGACGTGATCGGGCTGCCATTATTTGCGGGCGCAGACCAGGCCACCACGGCCGACTGGTTACCTGCGGTGGCCGCGACGCCGAGCGGCGCCGCCGGCACGGCAGGCGGAGCCTGGGCGCCGGCCTTGAACACCACGGTGGCCATCTCCCAGGCCGTCTTGGCGCCGGTCCCGACACTGGCCGCAGGCGTGGCGCGGGCACTGACAACCTGGTCCTCAGCCAGGAGCTCCATGTCGTCGGTACCCGAGATATTGGTCCTGGCGGTGTACCCGGACCCGGCGGCCAGGGTGTCGCCGAACCCCGAGTCCGAATAGAAGCCGACGGCCAGCTCGTTGTCGGCCCCGGTCGCGGCCGTCGGCCCAGAGGACACTGATGCGGCGGCGGTCGTGGTGCCGGAAGCGCTGGCCTGCTGGTCAACCGCGCCGGAGCCGACTGCCGTCGATAGTCCGCTGTACTCCAAGGCGGTGATCGCCCCGGCCGCAGCGGACGAGAACTTCGCGGTCACGGACGGCTCGTTCCCCCCGCCCGCGGTGATCGGCGCCGTCCAGACGCTCTGCTCAGTGTGGTCCGGGCCGGCGAAATGGCTCACCTCGGTGAACGTGTCGCCGGCCGAGTCGGTGACACCGCTTGTCGTTGCCTGGGCGGAGTTCCAGGCGCCGACCTCGACCACCAGGCGATGGCCGGCGCCGAGCGGCGCTGGCGGGGTGACCGAAATGCTGCTCGCCAAGGCAACGTGGGTGCTTGCCTGCTGGACAAAGACGGGTGCAGTGACGGCCGATGGTGTCACGGCATTGGAGGGAGGCGATGGCGGCCCTGTCCCGATGGCGTTGGTGGCGGTCACCTTGAAGGTGTAGGAAGTCCCGTTGGTCAGCCCGCTGACCGTCGTGGTCGTCGGCGGCGGCGAGCCAGTCACCATCGTCGCGGTCTGGGCGCTGCCCCCGATGTACGGCGTCACCGCGTAGCCGGTGATGGGGCTGCCGCCGTTGGCGGGCGCGGTCCATGTCACCGTGGCCGCCGCGTTGGTGGCGGTAGCGGTGACTCCGGCGGGCGTTCCGGGCGCGGTCGGGGCCTGTGGTGTCACCGCGTTGGACGCTGCCGAGGCAGGGCCGGTGCCGACGGCGTTTGTTGCGGTCACGCTGAAGGTGTAGGTCACGCCGTTGGTGAGGCCGCTGATCGTCGCGTTCGTTGCAGGCGGGTTGCCCGTGATCACTGTGGGGGCCAGGGTGGCCGTGCCAGCGGCGGGGGTGACGCTGTAGCTGGTAATGGGGCTATTGCCATCGGCCGGCGCCGTCCATGACACATGCGCCGTGCCGTTGCCCGCCGTCGCGCTCACACCGCTCGGCGCGGACGGCACGACCGGGGTCGTCGACTGGCCGAGGCTGATGATGCTGGCGATGGACGGAGTGCCCTGCTTGTTGAGGATGAAGAGCATGTAGTGACTAGGGGGCGCGACCGCCGACGAGGCCGGCATCGTCACGTTGAGACCGCCGGCGCCGGCGGTGAAACTCAGCGGAACAAAGTGCTGGTTCATGTCGATCTGGTGGGTATCGGTCCCGAGGGAAACCAGGTTGACCGCCGAGATCGAAGAAGCGTCCGGTGTCGACACAGAGATGGTCGAGCCGTAGGTGGTGGATGCCGGAGCCGAGGTGATCGTGGGGCGGGGCCCGTTGAACAGATACGACGGGGAGTAGATCTGCGAGGACTCCTGGCCAGGGTCGCTCAGCGCGTTGGGGTGACCGCCGCCGGCGATGAGCACGCGCCCGTCGGGCATCAGCACGGCGGTCGAGTGATAGTTACGAGCTGCGGCGATCGGCGCCCCCGCCGACCATGTCTCACTCGCCGGGTCCCAGATCTCCGTCGGCAGGACGCCTGTCGTGATCACGTGCTGATCACTGGTCGTGCCACCGCCCACGGCCAGCACCTTGCCGTCCGCCAGCATGGTCAGGGTGTGGTAGACGCGGGGGGAGAGCATGGGCGAGGTCTGCCGCCACTGGGGCGTGCCCGCTGTCGTGTCGAGGACCGCTGTGGTGGCCTGAGCTGGCGCGGTGTTGATGACCGACGAGGCGCCGCCGCTGTAGAGGATCTTGCCCGGCAGGTACTGTACCGACGAGCCGTTGACCACCCCGCTCTGTCCGGCGACAGGTGTCCATGTCTGGGCGCCGGCATTCAGTTCATTGGTCACGTCCTCGGACGGCCCGATGGTGAGCACGTTGCCGTTGGGGATCAGGTAGGAGAAGGGATACTCCTCCTCATGCACCTGAGCGGTCGAGATCTTCGATAGCAGCGTCCACGTGTTGGCCGTTGGGTCATAGACCTCGGGCGTGTCCGCCCAGTGGCTAGCGTCCGTGGAATTGCCGCTGATGGCGACGTAGCGTCCGTCGGACAGCTCGGTGAGCGTGGGGTACCAGCGAGGCAGGTGCATATTGGCCACCCGGCTCCAGGTGCTGGTGGCCGGATCGAAGATATTGGTGTCGACGATGCCGATCTGACCGGTCGACAGCCCCCCGTAGCCGCCGATGACGATGATCCGGCCGTCGGGGAGCTGAGCGGCCCCATCGCAGAACACGCTGTCGGGGGCGTTGATGGTGGTGAAGGCGCCGGGGGTGGCCGGGTTCCAGACGACACTCGGTTCCGGCTGCTGCCAGCCGTCCCAGAAGATGAAGCTGCCGTTGTCCATCAGGATGGAACTGAGAGCCACCAGCGGGAAGGTCTGCAGCGAGCTCCACTCCCCCTGCGGCTCCGCGCTGGGTGTCGTCGGATCGCTGGGCGCCGACTCCGGGCTGGTACCGATGGCATTGGCAGCGGTAATCGTGAAGGTGTATGTCGCGCCGTTGGTCAGCCCTCCGACCACCGCGGACGTAGCCGGCGGGCTGCCGGTCACGACCGTCGTCGGCTGCGCGACGCCGCCGAGATAGGGCGTGACGGTGTAGCTCGTGATCGGGCTGCCCCCGCTCGGGGGCGCGGTCCAGGTGACATTGGCGGCGTCGTTTCCGGGACTGGCCGAGACCCCGGTCGGCGCTTGAGGGGCGCTTTGCACCGACGACGCAAAGACTACGGTGGCCATCAGCCAGATGGTCTGCTTCCCCGTCTGGGCACTGGCCGCCGGCGTCCCGCCCAGCGATACCGGCTGGTCCTCGGCCAGCATCTCGATATCGCCGGTGGGGGACTCGTTGGCCCGGACGGTGTAGCCGGTTCCTGCGGCCAGACTGTCGCCGAAGCCAGAATCCGCATAGAAGCCCACGGCCAGCTCGCTGGCTGCCGTGGTGGGCGCGGTGGCGGTCGAGCTGACCGTGGCTGCCGACGTGGTGGCCCCGACGGCATGCGATACCTGGTCGACGGCGGTGATGTCAGCCACGGTGGACAGCCCCGAGTACTCCAGGGCGATGATGGCCATGTCACCGACGGCAGAGGATTTGGCGGTGATAGCGGGCTTGCTGGCCCCGGCGAGGAGAGGAGCCGTCCACACACTCATCTCCGTGCCGTCCGAGGCGGTGAAGTGCGTCACCTCGACGAAAGGATCGGCCGACGAATCGCTCACCGAGGCGGTAGAGTCGCCGCTCGCCTTCCACACGCCCACCTCGACCACAAGACGATCCCCAGCGGTCACGTTGGCGCCGGGAACCACCGAGATGCTGCTCTTGGCCGACCCATGGGCACTGACCTGCTGGACGAACGCCGGGACGGCAGGGGCTGCGACGACACGGGCCGCTGCGGCGGCAGGAACCGCCGCGACGGCAGGAACCGCCGCGGCGGCTGGCCTTGCAGTCGCCACAGCCAGAGTGCCGCCGGAAAGGAGCGTAACCACCGACACGGCAGCCGACAGGCTGCGCCGCCGGACTGTGGCTCGCGCGGAGAATATGCGATCAGCCCTGCCAAGCATGTTTCGCCCCTCGTCCCTCAAGCGGCCCTTGGCAAAGATTCCCGTTTCGGCAGGGGTATCCCACGCACCCGGCCTGGGCCAAGGGGCTCGCTTCGGAAAATAGCAGGACAATGCCAGCCGCGGACCGTTACAGGTGAACGCACACTCCCAGCGGGCCGACAGGCACGCATCCACCGTTGCCCGAGCTCGAGGGAGACGGGGTAGGTGACGGCGCCGGGCCGGCCGTGGGCGACGGGTCGGGCAGCACCCGTGACGGCGACGGGCCGGGGTCTGGCTGAGAGGCTGACGGCGACGGCGACGGCGACGGCGACCGCGGCGGCAACGGCGACGGCGACGGCGACGGCGGCAACGGCGACCGCGGCGGCAACGGCGACCGCGACGACGACGGCGGCAACGGCGACCGCGGCGGCGACGGCGACGGCGATAAAGAGTGCGGCGACGGCGATCGCGGCGACGGCGATAAAGAGTGCGGCGAAGCGCCGGATCCGCCCGCGTGCCCGCCGCGAGCAGAGCCGGGAGCAGTGCGGTCCGGCTCGAGGCCAGCCGCATGGGTTGACCCAGGCGGAGCCACCCCCTGCAGGACCGGGTCCGGCTGCAGCCCGCCCCCCGCGCCCGGCCCCCGGTAGGTTATCGACATCGACGCCAGGAGCATGTAGGCGAGGACCGCCGACAGGATGATGATCACCGGCGGGATGACAAGACCAGGATGCACGCGCATCGCGGCGGCGGCGTTCCTGATGGTCGTCCGGACCCGGTCCGCGGCGATGGCGGCGGCGAACCGGGCGGCGGGCAGGCTGGGGCCGTGCCCCATCCGGGCGCTGCTGCGTGCCCGGTGCAGGGCAGCCCGCCGCTGCACCATCGTGAGCCCGGGCAGCAGGTAGACGATGGTGTCCGTGCCCTGGGCTTCGGCGCGAACGTGTAACCCAGTCGGCAGGTCTAGGTATCGGATCTTGATCAACGGCCGACCTCGCGTGGATACCTTGATAAAACGTGGTTTCGCCCGTTCGTTGCTAAACAGGTGGTGACGACATTATCACGGTGGATAGCTGCAATCCCACGGAAGATGCAATCCCACGGACAAAGAGGGACCGGCGCCCGGTCCGGCGGCTCTCCTGGCGCTGGGACAGGGCGCGGCCCGCGGCCAACCCGGTCAACGGCACATTCATCGGCACCTGACCCGCTGGCAGGCACATCGATCGGGTTGCCGGGCCGTCTTGGCCGCCCGGCGCCGCAGGCATCAGCCAGGACCCCCGGCTACGCTCGCAAGAACCACAGAAATTCGAAACGGCTAGCGGGAGGAACTGTGCGGCCGACCGGCGCGAGCGGCGAGGGAGCCAGTGAAGCGACCGCCCGCCTCGTCCCGCCGCCGGGCCAGGCCGACAGCGCGACCGCCCGCCTCGTCCCGCCGCCGGTCCAGGCCGACAGCGCGACCGCCCGCTCTGACCCGCCCGCCGCGCCGGTAGACGGGCTGACCGCGCCCTGCGCCCCGCCGCCGGGCCTGGCCGACGGCGAGTCCAGCGGGCTGAGCGCCCGCTGGGCCGGGCTGGTGGCGCTGGCCGGCGGGCTGACGCTGGCCGCGGCCTTCCCGCCGGTAGGAGCATGGCCATTGGCCGCGGCGGCCCCGGCGCTGCTCACGGTGGCCCTGTGGCGACAGAGCGCGCGCACCTCGCTCGTGGTCGGGCTCGTATTCGGCGCCGCGTTCTTCGTCCCGCTCCTGGCCTGGCTGGTGAACGTGGCCTGGTATGTCTGGGCTGCCCTGGCCGTCACCGAGACCGTGCTGTTCGCGGTGCTCGTCCTCGGCCAGCGGCTGCTGCTGCGGCTGCCGGCGTGGCCGGTCGCCGTGGCCGGCTGGTGGGTAGCCGCCGAGGCGGTCCGGGACCGCTTTCCGTGGGGCGGCTTTCCCTGGGGGCGGCTCGCCATGAGCCAGGCCGGCGCGCCCACCGCGCGCTGGGTGGCGGTCGGCGGCCCGCCGCTGCTGACGTTCCTGATGGCGCTGGCCGGCGGCTGCCTGGCCTGGCTGCTGCTGGTGCCGTCGCCGCTGTGGCGGCGCCGGGTAATTCCCGCGCTCGCCTTCGCCGCTGCCGCCGGCATCGCCCTGGCCGGCGCGCTGCTGCCCACCGATGGCCAGGCAGCGGGCACTCCGACCGCGACCGTGGCCGCCGTGCAGGGGAACGTCCCGCGTGCTCGGAACCTGCCGGACTTGCTGCGGGCCACGACAGTGACCCGCCACCACGTCGCGGTGACCGAGCAGCTGGCCGCGCAGGTCCGACGTGGTCAGCGGCCCGCGCCCGACCTGGTGATCTGGCCGGAGAACTCGACGGACATCGACCCTAGCGCGTCCCCGCCGACCTACCTGGCCATCCAGTCCGCCGTCAATGCCATCGACAGGCCGGTGCTCGTCGGAGCGGTGCTCAACAGTCCCGAGCGCAACTCAGGCCAGCTCTGGCTGCCCGGCCGTGGCCCGGTCGCGGTCTACGTCAAGCGCCAGCTCGTGCCGTTCGGCGAGAACATACCGTTTCGCGGGGTGCTGTCGAAGTTCATCCCGCTGATCAAGCTGCAGCCGCTCGACTTCACGCCGGGCCACCGCGCCGTGGTGTTCCGGGTCGGGAAGATCAGGCTCGGCGACGTCATCTGCTACGAGGTCGGCTTCGACAGCCTGGTCTCCTCGGAGGTAGCCGCCGGCGCGAACCTGCTGTCCGTCCAGACCAACGACGCGGACTTCGAGCTGGACGGCCAGGCCGGCGAGACCCTGCAGCAGCTCGACATGGCGCGGATCCGCGCCATCGAGCATGACCGCGCCGTTGTGGTCGCCTCCACCACCGGGGTGAGCGCGATCATCGCGCCAGACGGCACCATGATCGCCCGCAGCCGGACCTGGCGGCCGGCCGCGCTGGACGAGCGGGTGCCGCTGCGCACCGATGTCACGCTGGCCGACCGGGTGGGCGCCTGGCCGGAGGGCGTCATCAGCGCGGCGGTGCTGGCCGCGCTGGCGTGGGCGCTCGCGGGCGCGGTGCGGGGACGGCGGCGCCGGGCCCCGAGGCGGACGCACAGTAGGCGGGGCGTCCCCGCCCTTGCGGCGGACGCACAATAGGCGAGACGGCGCCGGGCCCCGAGGCGGGCGCACAGTAGGCGGGGCGTCCCCGCCCTTGCGGCGGACGCACAATAGAGCTGTGGCCATCGGGCGCGGGCTCGCACACCCCGTGAGATATGCCGTCCTGCTGACGGGCGCACTGCCCGTCCTGGCCTTCCCCGCGCCGAACGTGGAGTTCGTCGCCTGGTTCGGCCTTGTCCCCGGTCTGCTGCTGATGCGCGCGTCGCCGAGCGCGCGGGAGGCGGCCGTCCGAGGGTGGTGGTTCGGCGCGGGGTACCTGCTCGCCGCGCTTTACTGGCTGACCCCGAACCTGGGTCCCGGCCTGCTCGGCGTCGCGATCGTGCTGGGCCTGCTGTGGAGCGGCGTGGGCCTGGCCACCCGGGGCCTGCTGCGCTCACCGGTCACCGCCGGCCGGGCGCTCGCCGCGCTGGCGCTGGTGCCGAGTTGCTGGCTGCTGAGCGAGTGGATGCGGTCCTGGCAGGCCATCGGCGGCCCGTGGGCCGTCTACGGCGCGAGCCAGTGGCAGCATCCGGTGTTCCTCGCGCTGGCGGCCGTCGGCGGC
>Ga0209871_1000001_pt1 | contig 80067 bp, 66 predicted proteins | sample OrgsoiDNA2013045_FD_185795 | JGI IMG/M metagenome (GOLD analysis project Ga0209871, IMG submission 185795) | Permafrost soil microbial communities from the Arctic, to analyse light accelerated degradation of dissolved organic matter (DOM) -... | ecosystem: Environmental > Terrestrial > Soil >... | reverse complement strand
AGCAGGCCGGGGCCACCGAGCAGGCCGGGGCCACCGAGCAGGCCGGGGCCACCGAGCAGGCCGGGGCCACCGAGCAGGCCGGGGCCACCGAGCAGGCCGCCGCCACCGAGCAGGCCGCCGCCGAAAATGCGGCCGGCGAGAGCGCGTCACGGAGCCGGCACGCCGCACTGAACGGCGCTAACCAGACCTCGAGCTCGAGACCGGGCTGACCATGTCCATACAGGGGGGCAAAGATATGCACGAAACACCCAGCCAGCGTGAGCCGGCCAGTCCCGAGGAGCCCGCAGGCCCGGAGCGCTCCTCCACCAGCCCGGCTCCGCCCCATCCGGCTCCGCCCCATCCGGCCCGTCCGGCCCGGCGGAAGCGGCGGGCCCGCACCATCGCGCTGGTCTCGCTCGTCTCGGTGGTGGCCGTACTTGGCGCCGTCGCGTTGAGTGGCGTCCTTGCCGTCCGCCATCTGGAAGGCAACATCCAACGCATCCCGAATGTCTTCGCGGGGCTTGCCGCGGCTGAGCAGCCGGCCATGCCCGCGGCCACCCGGCGGAGCATGACGATCCTGCTGACTGGCTCGCAGAAGCTTCCCGCCCGGGTCGGCGGCCGTGGCATCGACCACTCGTCCACCTCGCCCGAGGACGCCAGCGGCCTGATCGCGCTTGTGCATATCAACGCCAGCGGGAAGGCCGGCGCGATCGTGTCCATCCCGCCGAACGCCCTGGTGCCGGTGCCAGGCCACGGCCTGCGGCAGATCGGCAATCTGCTGCAGATCGGCGGCCCGTCCCTGCTGATCGGGACGGTGGAGAAGCTCACCAGCGTGCGGATTGATCATTACTCCGTCGTCGATTTCGGGGGCCTCGACGCGGCGCTGGGGCCGCTCGGCGGCGTAAACGTGAATCTCCCGGCCGCGAGCACCAGCAATGGCGTCACGTTCCACGCTGGGATCAACCACCTGACCAGCACTACTGCCCTCGACTACGTGGGACAGGCGTCCCTCAGCGAGGACGCTCGTGTCCTGCGCCAGCAGGCGCTCCTGCGGGGAATCCTCGACAAGCTGGCCAGTGACCACCTGATCAGCCATCCGACCTCGGGCTTCAGCGTCCTTAACTCCTTCACTAAGGCGCTGAGCGTGGACAGCAACTTCAGCAACTCCGAACTGCAGGCGCTGGCGACGCACCTGCGCCTGCTCGGCAGCGGCGCGGGCACCTTCGTCACCGCGCCGGTGCAGCGGACCGTCGGGTCCGGCAGCCGGAGAGGGTTGACCCTTCGCCCCGCGATCAGCGCTCAGCTGTGGACCGCGATCAGGAACGACGCCGTGGCGGCCTTCGCCCGGCAGCACCCGTCCGCGGTGACCCCCGTGGCGCCCCGCTGACGCGATGTCCGCGCCGACCGGGCCCGCAGCGCCGCTCCAGGAGGGGCCGGCCCTCGACCGAGGGCCGGCCAGGCCGCCAGACGGCGCCCCGGGCACGGGCCAGTTCGGCATCCTGTTCGTCTGCACGGCCAACATCTGCCGGTCGGTGATCGCCGAGCGGCTGGCCAGGCGCGGCCTGCGCGCCCGGCTCGGCGGTGATGCCTGCGGATTCCGCGTGACGAGCGCCGGCACCGCGAGCCTGGAGGGCTGCCCGGTGCACCCGTACACCGCTGAAGCCCTGACCTGGCTGGGTGCCGACGCTGAGGGCGTCGCCAGCCAGCAGCTGACCGCGGCCGACATCGACACGGCGGACCTGATCCTCGCAGCTGGCCAGCAGCACCGAAACCAGGTCATCGCCATGCGGCCCAGCGCCTCACGGCGCGCTTACCTGCTGCGGGAGTTCGCTCGCATGGCGGCAGCCGCGTCGGTCAGCGCCGAAGAGGCGTCCGCGGTGGAACACGCGCGTCAGCTGGTCGCCGAGGTCGCGAGGCGGCGCGGCCGGATGCCCTATGTCGAGCCCGCCGAGGACGAGATCCCCGATCCGGTAGCTACCGCGGAGGCGTTTCTCAACTGCGCCCGCGTCATCGATGCGGCCGTCAGCGACGTGCTCGACGCGCTGTCCCGGCGGGTCCCCCTCGGGCAATACCTGGGCCGGCATTCCCGGTGACCGGGCATGGCTGACCCGGCGATGCCGTGCCCCCATCGACCGTCCGCCAGCGACCCGCCGGTGCGCCCGACAACAGGAGGCTGAGCATGACGCCGCACGTGTCGCCTGTTCGTTCCATGGCCCTGATCGAGCCGGGCAGTCCCGACCGCATCCCGCTGGCCAAGGTCCAGATCGGGCCGGAGGAGGAGGCGGCCGTCCTGTCCGTCTTGCGGTCGGGCAGGCTGGCCGGCGGGATCGGTGTCGCGGAACTCGAGCATGCCTTCGCCAGCGCGCATGACGCGGCACATGCGGTTGCCATGAGTAACGGCACGACCGCGCTGGTCGCCGCCTTGCGGGCGCACCGCATCGGGCCCGGCGACGAAGTCATCACCACGCCCCTCACATTCGTGGCGACGCTCAACGCCATCCTCGAAGTCGGGGCCACCGCCAGGTTCGCTGACATCGCCGATGACATGACCGTCGACCCGTCGGCGCTGGCGGCCATGGTCACGCCGCGGACCAGGGCGCTGATGCCGGTTCACCTCTACGGCCTGCCCGCAGCAATGCCGGCGATCTCTGAACTTGGCCGCCGGCAGGGGCTCGTGGTCATCGAGGACGCGGCGCAGGCGCATGGTGCCCGGGTGGGCGGCGTATCTGTGGGCTCGTCCGGCACCGCCACCTTCTCCTTTTACGGAACTAAGAATATTACTTGCGGCGAAGGCGGAATTGTCACTACTAATGACGACGACGTCGCACTGCTGCTGCGGCTGCTCCGTAATCACGGCATGCGGACACCGTACGAATATGTCCTGCCCGGATACAATTACCGGCTGACCGACCTGCAAGCCGTCATTGCCACCGCCCAGCTAAAGCGATTGCAGTACATCAACGAGAGCCGGGCACGTAATGCGCTCCGCTTGTCTGAAGGACTTGCCGGACTGCCCGGCCTGGTAGTGCCGGCTGTTCCCGCCGGTCGGCTTCATGTCTGGCACCAGTACGTCGTGCAGGTGACCAAGGACGCGCCGATGGACCGTGGTCAGCTCGGCACGTGCCTCGATTCGGCGGGGATCGATTCCCGCGCTTACTACCCCGCTCTTGTTCATGACTACTCCTGCTATCGCGGTCACCCTCAGGTGATCATCGACGAGACGCCGCGCGCCAGCCGGGCGGTGACCGAAGTCCTCGCGCTGCCCGTGCACCCGGCCCTGGCACCGGCCGACATCGACCGGATCGTCTCCTGCGTGCGGACGGCGCTCAGCGATGGCTAGCGCTCCCGCCTGGGTCCGGTGGCAGGAGTGGCCGGCCGTTCACGATGCGGGGCGAACTGGTTCGTTCCCGGTCCTGCCGGGCAAGATGGCTGCCATGGAGGCACGTGACGGGGCCCGCGCGATCCGCTCCTTCGTGGCGCTCGGGGACAGCTTTACCGAGGGCCTGGGCGACCCGCGCCGTGCTGGCGACGGCGTCGCCGGCTGGGCCGACCGGTTCGCTGAGCTGCTCGCGCAGGACCAGCCAGGCCTGCGCTACGCCAACCTGGCGGTGCGGGGCAAGGTCCTGCGCGAGGTCGCCACCGAGCAGGTGCCGCGGGCGATCGCCATGCACCCTGACCTGGTCAGCCTGGCCGCCGGCGGCAATGACCTGCTCCGGCCGCGGGTCGGCCCGGACGCGCTCGCGCAGGCATTCGACGCTGTCGTGGCGGACCTGCGCGAATCCGGCTGCCAGGTGCTCCTGTTCACGGGGTTCGATACGCGCACGTTCCCCGTGCTCCGGCTCATCCGCCGCAAGGCGGCGATCTACAACATGCACCTGCGGGCGATCGCCGCGCGCCGCGGCTGCCACCTGGTGGACCTCTGGCAGATGCGGGTGCTGACCGACGCCCGCGTGTGGAGCCCGGACCGCCTGCACCTGGCATCCGACGGCCACCGCCGGGTGGCACTGCGAGCGTGCGAGGTGATGGGAGTGCCGGTCACGCAGGACTGGCGGGAGCCGCTGCCGCACCTCGCAGCTCCCGGCGCCTGGCCCGGCAGGTCGGCCGGCTGGCTGGCGGCCCGGCAGGTGGATGCGCGGTGGGTATCCGAGCACGCGGCGCCCTGGGTCAGCAGGCGCGTGCGGGGAGTCTCCAGCGGCGACGGGATGCCGCCCAAGCGGCCGGAATTGCTGCCGCTCCAGTAATGCGCACGCCGCGATGCGCTGAGCGAATGCCAAAGGCCGGACTGCTTCGGGCGCCCGCGCTGCGGGTAGAATAATCGTGACGGGAAAATGGGGAACTTCTCCGGGACGCGCATTCTGAATTGAAGATAATCCGGAATGAGATAGCTACCGGCTAGAATAGGCAATTTTTCCGGATAGCCGACTGCGAAGCCACGGGGGGCAGGTGATACCGCGAGGTCATGGGCGCTTCTCGAGCTAGCTCAGCAGCCGATCTCGGGGCGGCTGCCAGGCGGACCACGTCACCGGTCGAACTGGTGGAGCTGGCCGTCGGGCAGGTGCTGCGCGAGGAGGCCGCGGTGGAGGCCCTCCCGACGATTCTCGGCCTCCTCGCGACCCTCTTCGGCTGCTGTGCCGCGCTCGCTTTCCAGCAGGACGCCGGTCAGCAGGAGGACGGTCATGCGCTGGTCGTCCTGGCCACCCATCCCAGCCAGGCCGCCGCGGATGAGGTACTGCTGGCCGAGATCCGCGCCCTGGCGGCGCAGCATCGCGATGTAGCCGCCGTCGGCGGATACTTCCTGGCCCCGCTGAAGTCCGTCGGACTGCTGGGCGGCAAGCCGAGCAGCGTCCTGATGGCCTTCTCGGCGCCGGTCTCCAAGCGATGCCTGTGCGCCGTGGCTCTGGTCGGGGATTCAGCGCGCTGGAACGCGGAGTCGCAGGCCACCACGAGGGCTCTCGCCGCGATCGTGGCTGTCCAGATCCGCCACGCCAACGACACTGCCGAGCTAGCTGAACGGCAGGTACGCACCACCGCACTGCTCGAGGGATCGCCCTTTGCGATCGTCGTCGCCAACGCCGACAGGCGGCTGGTGGTGTTCAACCACGCGGCAGAGCAGCTGACCGGCTGGCGGCGCGACGAGGTGCTGGGGAGGGGGCTGGCCGAGACCATCATCCCCCAGCGCGACCGGCCAGGGTTCATGACGGGCACCGGGATCTACCTGCAGTCCGGCGAAAAGACAGCGTTCAGCGCAAGGTCCCGCCTGTCGGTCCTGCGCGCCGACGGCACGGAGCGCAAGGTCGAGCTGACGCGCGTCCCGATAACGATCGACGGCCAGGCCCACTTCTGCGGCTTCCTGCGGGACATCAGCGAGCTGGAACGCGCCCACGCAGCCCTGCTGGAGAGCGAGGCGCGCCTGCGGGTGCTGTCGCAGCTGGCTCCGGTCGGCATCATGCAGGCAGGCCTGGACGGACTGACCACCTTCGTCAACGAGCGGTGGTGCGAGATGACCGCGATGACGCCGCGGCAGGCCATTGGCATCCCCTGGTCCACCGGCTTTCACCCCGATGACGTCCAGCGGCTTGAGGGGGAGTGGGGGCGAGTGGCCTGCATGGGCGGCGAAATGCGCACCGATTGCCGGCTGCGGCCGACCGGCGAGGGCCTGATCTGGGTGCATCTCGCGGTCGTCCCCGTCCGGGGCGCCGATGATTGCCCGCTCGGATTCCTGACGGCGGTCACCAACGTTTCCGAGCGGAAGCGGGCCGAGGCCGAGAAGGAAAAGCTCTTTACTGCCGAACGGGACGCCCGCCGTGCTCTCGCCGACCAGACCGAGCGGCTCAACGGGCTGATCACCGCCGCCATCCCCGGCATCCTGGTGGACAACGAGCACGGCCGGATCACGCAGGTCAACCAGAGCTTCTGCGACATGTTCGGCATCACCGGCGACCCCAGCCGGCTGGTCGGCACCATCGCCGCCCGGACCGCGATCCGGATCAGGCGGGTTTTCGCCGATCCGGACGAGTTTCTCCGCCGGGCGGCCGAGCTCCTGGCTGGCCGCCGGGCGGCCGCCGAGCAGGACATCGCGGCCGCCGACGGCCGCACGATTGAATGCGACTTCGCGCCGGTATTCGTCGACGGTGGCTATCGCGGCAACATGTGGGGCGTCGCGGACGTGACCCAACGCCAGGTGCAGAAGGAGGAGCGTGAGCACATGCTCGAGGCCGAGCTCGCCGCTCGCGAAACGGCGGAACGGGCCCAGGCCATGCTCGCCGCGAAGAATGTCCAGCTGCAGGAGATCGACGAGGCGAAGACGCAGTTCCTTGCCACCATGTCACATGAGCTCCGCACGCCCCTGACCTCGATCGTCTCCTTCACTGAGCTGATCCTGGACGACCAGGAGCATGAGCTCACGCCGGATACCGTGAGCTCGCTGTCGGTTATCCAGCGCAACGCCGAGCGGCTGCTCGGCCTCGTGGGTGACCTGCTGCTGCTCAGCCGTCTGGAGGCGGGGGGCCTCCCGCTCGAGTTCACGACTGTCTCGGTTCCCGACCTGATCGGCGAGGCGATCAGGTCGGCGTCGGCCACGGCGGCGGAACGCGGTATCACGGTGGAGGTCACTACCGCGGACGGGCCGCAGATCCAGGCCGATCAGCTCCGGCTCGAACAGGTCCTCGACAACCTGCTCTCCAACGCGATCAAGTTCTCCGGCCAGTCCGGCCAGTCCGGCCAGTCCGGACAGGTCCGGGTCCGGGGCACGCGCGACGCCCAGATGTGGCGGATTGACGTATCCGATGACGGGATCGGCATCCCGGCCGGAGAGCTCGGCCAGCTCTTCGGCCGCTTTGTCCGCGCCTCCAATGCACGGACGGCGGGGATACCGGGGACCGGCCTCGGGCTCTCGGTCGTGAAGGCCATCACCGAGCTGCACGGCGGCCGCGTCGAGGTCAAGAGCACCCTCGGGGGCGGGACCACCTTCAGCGTCTACCTGCCGATAAGCCCGTGAACGCGCAAGTCCTGACCATCGAGGACGACCCGGACATCGCGCTGGCCATCAGCATGGTCCTGCGCCGCGCGGGGTTCGATGTCGTGAGCTCCGCCGACGGCAAAGACGGCCTGCGCATGTTCCACGATGAGCGGCCGGATGTCGTCCTGCTCGACCTCGGGCTGCCGACGCTCGACGGCTGGCAGGTGCTCGAGCGCATCCGCGACCTGAGCGACGTGCCCGTGATGCTGCTCACCGCGCACGGGGCAGAGGTCGACAAGGTTCGCGGCCTGAGCCTGGGCGCGGACGACTATCTCACCAAGCCGTTCGGCAACTCCGAGCTGGTCGCCCGGGTCCAGGCGCTGCTGCGGCGGAGCCGGTCGGCCAGGCCGGAGGCAGAGGTCTATCAGGACAACCTGGTCGAGCTGAACTTCGGATCTCGTGACGTCCGGATTAGTGGCGAGCAGGTGGCGCTGACGCCCAGTGAGTTCCGCTTGCTGGCCGCCCTCGTCCGGCACGCCGGACAGACCCTCTCAGCGGATCAGCTCCTCGAGCAGGCCTGGAACGACCCATTGCGGGTGGGCCCGGAACGGGTGAAGTTCGCGGTCATGCGGCTGCGTCGCAAGCTCGGCCAGGGCGAGGGCGACAATACTCCGATCGAGGCGATCAGAGGCTTCGGCTACCGCTACGTCCCTGGCCGGGCGGGCGGCGCGTGATGACCGCGGCCGGGCCGCTGACGCTGCCGGTTCCAGCCGGGCCGCTGACGCTGCCGGTTCCAGCCGGGCCGCTGACGCCTGCCGGCTCCAGTCGCGCTTCGACCTGCCGTGTCACCGATCGCCATTCAGGGAGTTGAGCCAGCAGGTATGACAACCGCCGACACGCCAGCCTCGCCGGGGCGGATCCTTCTCGTCGAGGACGATCCCGAGGCAGCTAGTTTCGTCATCCAGGTGCTGGCCGTCCGGAACGGTTTCGAGGTGGTGCATACGGCCGACCCGGCTGTCGCGCTGCGGTACGCCGCCGCGCAGTCCTGGGATCTGGTGCTGACGGACGTCGAGATGCCGGGCATGACCGGCATCGAGTTGCTTGAATCGCTGCGGCGGACCGATCCCAGCCTTCCCGTCGCGGTCGTCACGGCGCACGCGACGCTGGACTACGCCATCAGGGCCCTGCGCAGCCGGGCCGATGACTTCCAGGAGAAGCCGCTGCGCCCGGCCCAGCTGGTCGAGATGGTCTCCGGGCTGGTCGCCAAGGGACGTGCCGCCAGGCTGGCCGGGCGCGAGGTCGTGCTCGCCATCGGGGCGCACCCCGATGACATCGAGATCGGCGCGGCAGGCACCCTCATCGCGCACCGCAAGATGGGGCATGACGTCGCTGTCCTGACGCTGAGCCGTGGCGCCCGCGGGGGAGTGGAGAGCACGCGGGCGGGCGAGTCGGAGCTGGCGGCCCGGATCCTTGGAGCCACGCTCTATCACGAGGACCTGGAGGACACCAGGATCAGCGAGGGAGATCCGACGATAGGGATCATCAGCCGGCTGATCAGCGAGCTGCGGCCGACCGTGATCTACACGCACTCGGTCCACGACGTGCACCAGGACCACCGCAACACGCACCGGGCCGTCTTGGTGGCGGCGCGGGCAGTCGGCCGGGTCTACTGTTTCCAGTCGCCATCGGCGACCGTGGAATTCCAGCCCACCCGGTTCGTCACCATTGACGACAACCTCGGTACCAAGGTGCAGGCCATCGATGCCTTCCGTTCCCAGATGGCCGTGCGGGCCTACCTCGAGCCCGACCTGATCCAGGCGACGGCCCGCTACTGGTCCCGGTTCGCCGACGGGCGCTATGCCGAGGCGTTCGAGGTGATCCGCGACAGGGCCGCGATCGCGATCGGCCCCGCCTCCGCCCAGCCGGAGCAGGTGCCGGTGCCGGTGCCGGTCCGGACCGCACCCGCCGTGCGGTCCGCACTGGCCAGGCACGTGCCGGCCCAGTCCCTGCCCCCGGCCCAGTCCGTGTCCCCGGCCCAGTTCGTGTCCCCGGCCCAGTCCGTGTCCCCGGCTCAGTCGGTGCCCGCGGCTCAGTCGGTGCAGTCCGCTCAGCCCGCCGTGTCGATCTCTATCGCGGACGACACGCTCTCCCGGAGGTCCTCATGATTCGACATGATCAGACAGACCAGGCGCTTCGGGTACTGGTGACCGGCGTAGGCGGCCCTGCGGCTATTGCCGTGATGAAATCGCTGCGATCCGACCCCTCCCTCACCCTGATCGCGGCCGACATGGACCCCTGGGCCGCTGGGCTGTACCTGGTACCCGCAGCGGCGCGCACGCTGATTCCGGCCGGCCTGGCGCCCGGATTCGCGGAGGCGCTGCTGCAGCGGTGTACCGCGATGGCCATCGACATCGTGATTCCCACCGTCGACGACGAACTCCGGCCGCTCGGAGCCGCCCGCGCCAGGTATGCCGCCGCCGGGGTTGAACTTCTGCTCCCGCCCGACCTCGCGCTTGGGCTGGTGCTCGACAAGCTAGCGCTCGCCCGGTGCTGCGAGGATGTCGTCCGGGTGCCCAGGACCGAATCCTTCGCTATTGTCGACCCCGCCTCATGGACGTACCCGGTGATCGTCAAGCCAAGGACGGGGAGCGGATCGCGGGATATCTCCCTGGTCCAGTCCGCGCAGGCGCTCACCGACATGGCCAGGTCCTCGGATCTGATCATTCAGGAATACCTCCCCGGCCAGGAGTACTCGATCGACGTCCTGGCCGATCGCGGCGGGCACGTTGTCGCGGCCGTGCCGAGGGTCCGCGAGAAAGTCGACTCGGGCGTCTCCGTGGCCGGCCGGACCGTCCGCGATCGCGAGCTTGAGCAGTTCGGGACGGCGGTCGTCGAGCGGACCGGCCTTACCTATATCGCCAACGTCCAGTGCCGCAGGGACCGGGCGGGCAGGCCGGCCCTGCTCGAAGTCAATCCGCGGGCACCAGGGGCCCTGCCGCTGACCGTCGCCAGCGGTGTCGACATGCCGCGGCTGGCGCTCGACATGATGCGCGGGCGGAAGGTACCCGATCGCGTCGAGTTCCGCGAGGTCGCCATGGTCCGCTTCCTCGAGGAGTGCTTCCTCGAGGTCAGTGAGGTCAAGCAGGCGGCGGCGTGACTGTCCGCGCCCAGAGCGCGGCCACCGCGGCGACCTGGTCCGCATCGGTCTCGCTCAAGGAGGACTATCACGTCCACTCGGTCTTTTCCGATGGCGCGAGCACGGTTGCCGAGAACGTTCATGTCGCCCGCCAGCGCGGGCTGCGCAGGCTCTGCCTGGTCGACCACGTTCGGCGGGACACCCGCTGGGTGCCGCAATTCGTGCGCGCCGTCCAGCAGCTGCGCGAGGTGCCCGGCATCGACATCCTCGCGGGAGTCGAGGCCAAGATCCTGGACCGGGCCGGGCGACTGGACCTGCCCGACGCCGCGGACGCCCTGGCCGGCATTGACCTGGTCCTGATCGCCGACCATCAGTTTCCCGCAGAGCTCGGCCCGGTCCATCCGGCGGATATCCGCGCCGCGCTCGGCAGCGGCAGGCTCAGCCCGGCAGAGGCGATCGAGTGCCTGGTCGAGGCGACAGCGAACGCGCTCGGCCTGGCCGAGCGGCCCGTCCTCGCGCACCTGTTCAGCGTGCTGCCGAAGATCGGGCTGGATGAGTCCGGCGTCCCGGACAGCCTGCTCGCCCTGCTCGCGGACCGGGCCAGGGCCACCGGGGCGATGGTCGAAGTGAACGAGAAATGGTCCTGCCCGTCGGCCCGGACCTTGCGCGCATTCGCGAGCGCTGGCGTGCCGCTTGTCGCCAGCACCGACAGTCATGACTGCGAGAACATCGGCGTCTACGCCTGCGTCGCCCGCACGCTCGATGCGGTGTTTCCCGGGGCGGCGTGATGACATCCGAGGTGATCACCGCACTCGAGTGGGTGCTGGTCGCCCTGGTGCTGGTCGGCGCGGTGCCCCTGATCCTGGCCAACTACCAGTTCCTGCTGGTCGCAGCTCATTTCAGGCGGCTGCATTACGACCGGTGCGCGCCGCGCTTCCCGCGCACCGCGATCCTGATACCTGCGTGGAACGAGGCCGCGGTGATCGGGGCGTCGATCGACCGGCTGATGCTGCTCGACTACCCGCGCGCTGCGCTACGGATCTTCGTCGTCGATGACGCGAGCACCGATGAGACCCCGGACGTGATCAAGGCCAAGGCCGTCGAGTACCCGGGCAACGTCGTCCACCTGCGCCGGGATAAGGGCGGCGAGGGCAAGGCGCACACGCTCAACCACGGCCTGACCGTCATCCTGGCCGATGACTGGATGCAGGCGATCCTGATCATGGACGCCGACGTCATCTACGAGCCTGAGTCGCTGCGCAGGATGACCTGTCACCTGGCCGACCCTGGCGTCGGCTCGGTCACCGCCTACATCAAGGAGGGCTGCCGCCCCGGGAACTACCTGACCCGGTTCATCGGCTATGAGTACATCACCGCGCAGGCCGCTGCCCGCCGCAGCCAGAACGTGCTCGGCGTGGTCGCGTGCCTGGCGGGCGGCGCGCAGCTGCACTCGCGGGCCAACCTCGAGGCAATCGGCGGCCAGTTCGACACCTGCTCGCTGGCCGAGGACACCATCACCACATTCCTGACCCAGCTGGCCGGCAATCGGGTGGTCTTCGAGCCGCATGCGACGGTATGGGCAGAGGAACCGGGAGACATCGGCGGCCTATGGAAGCAGCGTCAGCGCTGGGCCCGCGGCAATGTCCAGGTCACCAGGAAGTTCCGTCATCTCTGGTTCCGCCCGCAGCCCGGCCATCGCCTGGGCAGCATCAGCTTCGGCTTGCTCTGGTTCGCCTTGCTGCTGCTGCCGCTCATGATGATCTGCGCGTGCGCCTCGCTCGTTGCCCTGTTCTTCATCAACTTCCGGCTGGCCTGGGCCGCCTTTCACGTGCTGTGGATCATCAATGTCATCACCTATGTGTTCATCACCTCGTTCACCCTGTTCATCGACCCGTCCACCGGTAAGCGCGTCTGGCGCGAGGCGCTCCTGTTTCCCGGCGTGATCAACGTGTTCATCATCGTCACCGCGGTGCTCCCCGGCCCGGTTCTGTGGCTGACGATCCGCGCTCTCAGCCTGGTCAGCATCAGCATCACCCCGGCCGAGGTGCACTGGCTCGAGCTGTTCACCTACGTGTGGCTGGCTGGCTGCATGGTCGTCGCCTACCTGGCCAAGGTCACCGAGACACGCTGGCTCGGCGCTTTCATCAGCCCGGTTCTGCTCTACATCGGCGGCTACGGCCCGCTGCTGTGCGTCATCACGCTCGCCGCCTACATCAAGGAACTGCGCGGCGCCGAGGCAGTCTGGGATAAGACGGAGAAGACCGGCCGGGTGGCGATGCCGGCATGACGCATCGTCGGCCGGCGTACGGCCGGCGTCGCCAGATGGCCCGCCAGCGTCAGCTGGAGTCCGGGACAGACTTCGACAAGGAGGTGCGCGCCAACGTCAGGTACGAGAAGGGCCTGGCCGTCAAGGCCGTCATCGCCGTTGTCCTGGTGCTGATCGTCATCGGCCTGCGGCTAGTCTTCCTGCACTGAGTCAGGACGAGACGGTCAGTGACGTCGGCACCGGGGGCAGGCCAGTGACGTCAGGGCGCGAGGTCAGCCAGGATGTCGTCGATCCGGCCGAGCGCGGCGGCGATCCACGGCAGCGACAGCGGGTCGCGGACCTCCAGCGCGGCCTCGCGCTGCCGGTCGGAGTCGCCGTACAGCAGCCCGGTCGCTACCCGGACCCGCAGGACGCTGTCGCGCTCGCCGAACGCGCTGGCGGGCAGTACCCCGGTGCCGTAGCGCTCCAGCAGGTGCCCGGCCAGGCCGGCGCCCGTGGTCACGCCGCGTGCTGAGCGCAGGTGGTCGCGCCACGGCTCGAAGTCAGGGTAGAGGTAGAAGGCGGCTTGCGGCGGCGGCACCAGCAGCCCGGCGGCGGCGAAACGACTGGCCACGGCGCGCGCGACGGTCGCATGCAGGGACCGGCTCCGGGCTATCCGTTCGGAAATGAGCGAGGGTTCGCCGAAGGCATAGGCCGCGGCTTGCTGGATCGGCCCGGCAGGGGCGGACCAGATCTCGCTGCCGACACCGAGCAGCCGGTCCCGCAGCCCGTTGCCGAGCGGGCCGTCCGGCAGCCGCGCGGCCCCGATCCGCCAGCCGCCGAGCGCGAGGCTTTTGCTGAGCGCGGTCGTGACGACCGTGCGGCCCGGCGCGATGGCCGCGGGGCTGAGCACGTCGGCGGCCGGGTCATGCACGAGGTCCCGGTAGATCTCGTCCGAGATGATGATCAGGTCGTGCTGCGCGGCGACCCGGCACAGGGCGCGCATCGTGGCTGGCGTGGCGAGCCGTCCGGTCGGGTTGTCGGGCAGCGTGACGACGACCGAGCGGATCGGCTGCCCGGCGGCGGCAGCGGCCGCCGCCGCCCTGGCGAGCTGGTCAGGATCACAGATACCGCCCTCGCCGGCCGGGGCCGGCACGAGGTGGGCGCGCACGCCGATCAGGCTGGCCTGCGCCGCGTAGCTCACCCAGCTAGGGCACGGCATCGCCACGTCCGCGCCGATGGCCAGCAGCAGGCCGAAGAGCAGCGGCTTGCTGCCAGGACCGCAGACCACGCGGTCAGGGCTCGTCGGCAGCCCGCGGCGCTCCCAGTAACCGGCCACCGCCTCGCGCAGGCCGGCCAGGCCGGCCACCGGGCCGTAGGCGCCCCGGCCGGCCGCTGCCGCCAGCTCTTCCCGCAGGGCCGGGAGCACGGGCAGCCCCGCCTCGCCGAAGGCGAGGGGCAGCACCGGCTCGCCGAGACGGCGCTTGGAGGCGAGCGCCTCGTTGGCAGCGAGCGTCGCGGATACCGGCACCGCGGAGGCAGGCGCTCCGGCGGCAGGTACCCGGATGCGACCTGCGGTCGGGCGTGCCAGCGTAGCGGTCAGTGCCGGGGGCATGATGCAGCTCCTCATTGCGGATGTGTGATGAGGCACTGCATCCCCTGTTGCCAGACCTGGCAGACCTAGACCCCGTGCCGTAGTAACCAGCATGCAACTGATTGACCATTAGCACAAGCGGGTAATTCTCACGCTGAGGCTAAGATATCCTTATGCTTGACGTACGCAGGCTTCGGCTGCTGAAGGAGTTCGCGGAACGGGGGACGATCGCGGCCGCCGCCGCGGCGCTCGGCTACACGCCATCGGCAGTCTCACAGCAGCTCATGGCGCTGGAGCGGGAGGCCGGGGTGGCACTCCTCGACCGGACGGCCAGGACGGCTGAGCTGACCGACGCGGGACGGCGGCTGGCCCTGCACGCCGGGCACATCCTGGCCATGGTCGAGGAGGCCGAGGCGGACCTGTCCGGAAACGAGCCGTCCGGCCGGGTGGCCGTCGCCGCGTTCCCAACTGCCGCCGTGGCGTTCGCGCCCGCGCTGACCCGCTGCGTCCGGGCGAATCCCGGACTCACGTTCGTGCTGCATCAGCCCCTGCGGGGGGAGGCGCTGCGCCAGGTCCGTACGGGCGACGTCGACGTGGCGCTGGTCGACGACTGGTCTGGGCGGCTGCCCAGCACCGAGGCCGGAGCGCTCCGGTTCTACCCGCTGCTACGGGATCCGCTGGTGCTCGTGGTGCCGCGCGGTCACCCGGTTGCCGATCCCGGTGCTCCGGCGGACCTGGACCGGCTGCGCGGCGAGCCCTGGCTGGCGGCGCCGGCCGGCGAGCCGTCGCGCCGCGCCGTGGATCTGCTGCTCGCCGAGGCCGGCGGGGCGTACCCCGAGCCGTGGGAATTCGAGGGCCTCGGCACGATCCTCAGCCTGGTGGCACGCGGCATCGGGATCGCCGCCTTGCCGCGGCTGACCCTGGCCGCTGGCGAGCGGCGGGTCGTCGTCCGCGAGCTGCCGGGCACAGAGCGCGCCCGCGACGTCTACGCGGTGGCGAGGGCCTCCAGCATCCGCCGCCCGTCCGTGGCCGCCATCCTTTCGGTCGTGCACGCCGCGGCTGCGCAGCTGTCCAGTCGGCGGCTGGTCTAGCAGCGGGGCTTCCCGGCGGGCGTCGGCGATCGGCCACTAACTGCTACAGAGTGTTATGACTGACTACTGAGGGTAGATATTACCTGGCCTGACTCTGTAGGCCGAGCGCGCATCATTTCTAGTGCTTGACGGGGGAGGGCTTCCCATGAGAGTTGAGGGCGGTTGGGGAGAACGGCGGGAGCCGGGCGCCGCTGCCGGGAAAGATACGGCTGCCGAGCCCGATTTCCGGACGTTGTTCGAGTCGATTCCAGACTCCTATCTCGTCCTGACTGCCGACCTGGTGGTCGTGGCCGCCAGCGATGCGTACCTGCGCGACACCGAGATCAGCCGGGCGGACATCATTGGCCGGCAGATATTCGATGTCATCACCGGCAGCCTGGCCGGGCCTGGCCAGGCGGGGATCGCCAGTCTGCGTTCCTCCCTGGACCGTGTCTGTCATGACCGCGTGCCGGACACGCTGGCATTGCAGAGATACGACGTCAGGCGCCCCCTGGCGCTGGGCGGCGGCTTCGAGACCCGCTACTGCCGCCAGGTGAGCGCACCAGTCCTCAGCCCCGGGGGCGATCTTGCTTACATCGTTCATAAGGTCGAGGACGTCACCGAGCAAGCGCGGCTCGGGCAGCAGGATGGCGGGGAACGCCAGCAGACCGGACAGCAGGAGTACGCCGGGCAGGTGGACACCGAGATTCTGGCCCGCTCGCTGGAGCTTCAGGAAGCCAACCAGGCGCTGCGCGCGGACAATGCCGCCAAGAGCCAGTTCCTGGCGCGGGTCAGCCACGAGCTGCGCACTCCGCTGAACACCGTCCTGGGCTTCGGTGACCTGCTCGGCTTCGGCGACATCAGCGCCGAGCATCGCGAATGGATATCAATGATGGTCAAGGCGGCCAAGCAGCTGGTCAAGCTGCTGGACGAGGTCGCGGACATTTCCCGGATCGAGGCGGGGCAGCTGCCGCTGTCGATCGAAGCGGTCTCGGTCGGGGACGTCATCGCCGACGTGATCGAAATGATCCGCCCGCTGGCCATATCTCGCGGCGTGGACCTGGACCCGCCGCCGCGCCTGCAGGCCAGCTACTACGTCGCCGCCGACATGCTGCGACTGGGCCAGGTCCTGCGCAAGCTGATGTCCAACGCCATCACCTACAACCATCCAGGCGGCCGGGTCACCGTGACCGTAGAGCGCCGGCCCGCGGGCAGGCTCCGGATCAGCGTGGCGGACACCGGCAGGGGCGTCCCCGAAGACCAGCTCGGAAAGCTGTTCGTGCCCTTCGAACGGCTCGACGCGGCGCTCGGCGGGATAGAAGGCACCGGGCTCAGCCTGGCCCTGTCGCGGCAGCTGATCCAGACGATGGATGGCACCACCGGAGTCGCCAGCACCGAGGGCGAGGGCAGCGTCTTCTGGATCGAGCTCACCGCCACCGAGCCCATCGCCTTCACCCAGGCCGCCATCGGACATGACCCGATCGCTGCCAGCCGCACCTACCCGGCCGCCAGGAAAGTGCTCTACGTGGAAGACAAGGTCGAGAACCTGCGGCTGGCCGAGCAGATACTCAAGCAGCGCCCGTCTGCCACTCTCATCCCCGCCATGCTCGGCGGGCTCGCCCTCGACCTTGCCTGCCAGCACCTCCCCGACCTGATCATGCTGGACCTGGAGCTGCCCGATGTCCAGGGCCAGGACGTCGTGCGTCAGCTGCGTGCCGACCCCATCACCAGCGGCATCCCCATCATCATCGTCAGCGGGGATGCCAGCCAGTCCCGCAGGGATCAGCTGCTAGACGCTGGCGTCACCGATTACCTCACCAAGCCCATCCGGGTGCATCAGCTGCTCGAGATTCTGGACCGCGTGCTCGGCCAGCCCGTGCCGCAGCCGGCCGAATCGAAGGTGGCCGGAGGCCAGGCCATCTCGAATCGGCTGGGTATCGCCGACGAGGCCGGCTCGCGGGGAGACGGCTCGCGGGGAGACGGCTCGTAGAGAGAAAGCTCCCGGGGAGCCGAATCGCGGGAACAGGACTCGCGGGGAGACGGCTCGCAGAGAGACGCTCCCGGGGAGCCGAATCGCGGGAACAGGACTCGCGGGGAGACGGCTCGCAGGGCCGTGTAGGCAACGTCAGGCAGCACGCTCGATCGGGCAGGTCATGCACCGTGGGCCGCCGCGTCCGCGGCCGAGTTCGCTGCCGCGGATGGTGATGACCTCGATGCCGTTCTCGCGCAGGTAAGTGTTCGTGGTCACGTTCCGCTCGTAGGCCACCACCACGCCCGGCTCGACGGCCAGGACGTTGCAGCCATCGTCCCACTGCTCGCGCTGGGCCGAATGCACGTCCTGCGTCGCGGTCAGGACGGTGATGGCGCGGCGGTCGAGCGCGGCCGCGATGGCCACGTGCATGTCCTGCGGCGGGTGATCGGTGACCTTGAGCTCCCGCGGACCGCTGCCGGGCTCGACCGTATAGGAGGGCAGCATGCCCATCCCCGCGTACTTAACGAACACCCCGTAGTCAGCCATGGTCAGCACGGTGTCCAGGTGCATGAACTCCCGCGCCTTCGGCATGTCGATCGCCACCACGCACTGCGCCGCCCCGGCCGAGAACAGCCGGTGCGCGAGCATCTCCACCGCCTGCGGCTGGGTTCGCTCGCTCATCCCGACCAGGACCGCGCCGTTTCCGATCACCAGCACGTCGCCGCCCTCGATCGTGGCCGGAGCGCTATCCGCGCCGTGCAGCCACACCTCGAACCCGCCGCGCGCGAACATCGGATGCCACCGGTACAGTGCCTCGCCCAGGATCGTCTCCGGCCTGCGCGCCCGCCTGCGCATGGCGTTAATGGACACGCCGCCGTAGATCCAGCAGGAGTTGTCGCGCTGGTACAGGACGTTCGGCAGCGGGGCGAGGATGAAGCCGTCCGCATCCAGCGAGTGAAAGGCGATGCTCCTGGGCTCGGGAGCCAGCTCCAGGATCTCCCGCTTGGTGATGCCCCCGACCAGCAGCTGTGCCAGGCTCGCGGCATCGAGCCCCTGGACGGCGTCGCGCAGTGAGTCCGCGGCGAGCGGGCCGTGCAGCCGCGGATCGAAGACGCGCTCCAGGACGTAGGCCCTGGCCTCGCCGATATTCAGCGTCTCGGCGAGCAGGTCGCCGTAGTAGTGCACCTGCACGCCCCGCTGACGCAGCGCACTGGCGAACGCGTCATGCTCCGCCTGTGCCTCGGCTACCCAGAGCATGTCGTCGAAGAGCAGGTCCGCGGCGTTGGCCGGGGTGAGCCGCTTGAGCTCCAGGCCCGGACGATGCAGGATGACCTGCCGCAAGCGGCCGACTTCGGAGTCGACATGAAACACGGCGCTCCCCGTTTCGTAGGTGGATTCTTACCGTTAGTTATTTCATGCCACACCGGTAGGCTGCCGCCGTGCAGCTAGATCTCTCCCTCGATGCGCCTGAGCTGACGGCGCGGCTGGTCGACATCGAGTCGGTCAGCGGCGCCGAGGAGCCGCTCGCCGACGCGATAGCCGGCGCGATCGCGCCGCTGGCGCACCTGACCGTGCACCGCGACGGCAACGTCATCGTCGCCCGGACCGAGCTCGGGCGCGACCGGCGCGTGGTGCTGGCCGGGCACATCGATACCGTTCCCGTCGCGGCCAACCTTCCTTCCCGGACCGAGAATGGCGTGCTGTACGGCTGCGGCAGCTGCGACATGAAGTCCGGGGTAGCTGTCCAGCTCCGCCTGGCCGCGCACGTCGCCGAGCCTGCCGCGGCGGACGTGACCTACGTCTTCTACGACTGCGAGGAGGTCGAGTCGGCCCGCAACGGGCTGGGGCGGCTGAGCCGTCAGCGTCCCGAGCTGCTCGCGGGTGACTTCGCGATCCTGATGGAGCCCACCGGCGGCGTAGTCGAGGGCGGCTGCCAGGGCACGCTGCGAGCCGAGGTCCGCTCCCGCGGGGAGCGCGCTCACAGCGCCCGATCCTGGCTGGGCCGCAACGCCATCCACGAGGCCGGCGCAATCCTCGGCGCGCTCAGCCGCTATGAGGCACGGCAGCCTGTGGTTGACGGCCTGACCTACCACGAGGGACTCAACGCGGTCGGGATCAGCGGCGGGGTGGCCGGGAACGTCATTCCCGATGAGTGCGTGGTCACGGTCAACTTCCGGTTCGCCCCTGATCGCTGCGCCGAGCAGGCCAGGGCGCACGTGCGGGAGGTGTTCAGCGGCTGGGAGGTAACGTTCACTGACCTTGCCGGCGGGGCCAGGCCCGGCCTGAGCGATCCGGCCGTCGCCTCATTCGTCACCGCGATCGGCGGCGAGCCACGAGCCAAGCTCGGCTGGACCGATGTCGCCAGGTTCGATGCGCTCGGGATACCGGCGGTCAACTACGGGCCGGGTGACCCGCGGCTCGCGCACACCAGGAATGAGCACGTGGAGCTGGCCGCCATCGGCGAGTGCGAGGCCAGGATGGCGGCCTGGCTGTCGGCGCCGGCCTGAGCCGCAGGCGACGCCGACAGCCGCGCCTGGCTACGTCGGCGGGGCGGCAACCAGGACTACGTTGTGCGTGTGCGTCTGCCCGGAGGTATCCACCCAGGTCATGGGGACCGATGCGGCCGGGCGGAAGTTATGCATGACGCTGGTCAGCCCGCTCGGCGACCTCACGGCCGTCCCGTTGACCGCGGTGATGACATCCCCGGCGACGATGCCGGCCTTCGCGGCCGGCGTGCCGCACAGCTCCCCGAGGATCAGCGCGCCCGTGCTCACCGGGGCGATGGTGCTCGGGATGCCTGCGTTCTGGTCGGTGGCGATGCATCCGGCTGCAGCGCCCGGACCCGCAGCCCCGGAGCTTTCGCCGAGCTGAATCTGCAGCTGACGCTGGGTCTTGGGATTGCTGCTCTGGCTCGCCTTGCCGGCCGGGACAAGCACGCCGATGAATCCGGTCGAGCCGATCTGCACCGTCGAGCTCTCCTTGCCGGAGATGATCTCATTTGCGATCGAGAGGGCCTTGTTGATCGGGATGGCGAAGCCGACATCCTGCTGGCCGCCGCCGTTGCCGAAACTCCCGGTGGAGGCGGCCGTGTCCATGCCGATCACCTTGCCCGAGGTGCTGGCCAGCGGGCCGCCGGAGTCGCCCTCGACGATCCCGGCGTTGGTCTGCAGCATCCCGTGCAGCGTCTCGCTCGTGGCGCTGCCATTGTCGCTTGCGGTAATCGTCCGGTTAAGCCCGGTGATGGCGCCGCTGACTGGAGGCGCGCCGCCCGCGCCCTCGGCATTGCCGAGGGCGATGACGGGGTTGCCGAGCTTGACCGTCGATGAGTTGCCGAGCGGCACTGTCTTGAGCCCCAATGCTTTCTGCAGGCGCAGGACCGCGACGTCGTAGGTCTTGTCGTAGCCCAGCCACTTCGCGGTGAAGCGCTGGCCCGTCAGCACGAGTGTCGCGGTCAGCCCGGTGGTGCCGCTGATGACGTGGTTATTCGTCAGGACAAGGCCCGAGTTGCTGATGATCATGCCCGTGGCCGCCGCGGTTCCGCCCTCGAATCCGAGGTTGCTCGTGATGTCGACAAGTCCTGGCGAGACGGAATTGACCACTGACTGCAGCGTGGAGCTGCTGACGCCAGCGCTCGAGCCGGAGCCAGAGCCGTTTCCCAGACCGCTTCCGAGGCCTCCGCCATTGCCGGAGCCGACCTGGGGGGAACCGCTGGACGCCGTCGGGGACGAGCTGGTGTGGTTGCCGAGGAGGAAGACAGTTCCGGCGCCGGCACTGGCCGCCACCGCTGCGACGACAATGTAGGCGATGAGGCCCCTGGACCGCCTGCGGGGCCCGGGCTGCTGGATGTAGTCCGCTGGCGGTCCGTACCCGCCTGGCGGCCCGAAGCCCCCAGCCTGGCCGGGCTGGGTCGGCTGGCCGGGGCCTGCCTGGCCGTAGCCGCCGTAAGAAGCCGCGTACCCGTACTCCGGTGGCTGGCCGAGCCCGCCGGGCTGGGTGGAGCCGCCCTGGGCGCCCTGCTGGCCGTACGCGCCTGGCTGGCCGTAACCGCCTGGCTGGCCGTAACCGCCCTGCTGGCCGTAACCGCCCTGCTGGCCGTAACCGCCCTGCTGGCCGTAACCGCCCTGCTGGCCGTAACCGCCCGGCGCTCCCGGCTGGCCGTAGCTGCCGCCCTCGCCGGGCTGGCCGTAGCTGCCGCCCTCGCCGGGCTGACCGTACGGGCCCGGCTGCTGGTACCCGCCGTAGGCACCCGGTTCGGCGAATCCGCCGGCAAGCGTACTTTCGCCGGGCTGGCCGGGCTGGCCGGCCTGACGGGGCTGGCCGGGCGCGGCGTTACCGGTCGCGAAGCCAGGCCCTCCGCCGGGCGCGGCGTCGCCCGGCGCCGCCTCCGGTGGTTCCTCCGCACGCCGGGCGCCCTCGTCGGCGGGCGTCGACCAGTTGCCCACGTACTCGGGGCGCTGGCTTTCGCTGCCGCCCTGCTCTTCCTGCATCCACATCACCCTCTGCCCGCAGCCAGCGTACTTTCCTTCTGCCCTTACCCATGCACGGCCCGGTAGGCACAGCGGCCGGCATGTCCTGGCACATCTCAGTAAGCACCAGCGGCCTGGACGTTAGCTGAATGCCTGCTGAGAAACCCCTCTTGTGACGCAACTCACATCCATGCCCCGAATGTGCATCTCCTGCGCTGGCCGGCTTGGCGGCGGGCAAGAAGCGATATATCTTGAATCTGTTAGCCTCAACATATCTCGAATCTGCTGGCCTCAAACCCTGGGAGTGACGATGTCGGCACCAAGCCGAAACGATGCACCCGGCTTCACCCGCCGGGATGAGCTTGCGGTATCCGGATCAGTGCTGTCCGATGCCCCCTGGGCTGTCGCAGGTGCGGCGGGCGCGGTCGTCGCCGGCGGCGACCTGATCTTGCACCTCATGCTCTGGCATCTCGCCTTCAGCACATCCCTGTCGCTCGGCACGGTGGCCTTCTTCGCTGTGGCTGGCGGCGGAGCCCTGCTGCGGAACCGGCGCAGCCGGGCTATGACCTGGGCGCGCCGCAATCCGTGGCGCTTCGCCGTGCTGCCCGGTGCCGCATGCGCGATCGTCGTGTTCGTGCTGGCGACGGTTCTGGGCAGCAGCGGGATGATTGGCGGCGCGTTTACGGCGCTCTGGCACGGCGCCGCCGCCTACGGGCTGACCGGGCTGGCTGGCTCGGTCGGCAGCACGCGGCGCCGCAGTTCCTGATCACGGTCGGTCCCCGCGCCCGCCGCGTCGCCGGCGTCGCTCGCGCTCACCGCCGGGCTGACCGTGCTGCTCGCGCTCACCGCGCTCGGCGGGGTCCCACCCTCCAGGTGGGCGTGCGTCCGGAGCGGCTGCTCCTTCAGCAGGAGCGCCAGCACGCAGGCCAGGCCTAGCAGCGGTACCAGGTAGGCATACAGCGGCGGCAGCGCGGTGGCGAAGGCCGTCACGATGTCGTGCCTGACCTGCGCCGGCAGGTGCGTGACTGCCTGCGGCGTGATGGAACTGACCTGCTTGCTGACCCTGGCCGCGGCCGCGGGCGGCAGGTGCGTGGCCAGCCGCAGGTCGAGGCGGTGAATGAACAGGGCGCCGATCAGGGCAACCCCCACGGTGCTGCCGATCTGCCGGAAGAAATTGACGGACGAGGTCGCCGACCCCAGGTCCCGCCTGGCCGCGCTGTTCTGCACGACAAGAACGAGAACCTGCATGAACATGCCGATGCCCAGGCCGAGCACCACCATGTACGCGCTGGATGCCAGGCGGCTGGTATGCAGGCCTATGGTGGACAGCAGGAACAGGCCAGCGCCCGCTACCGCCGTGCCCGCCACCGGATAGGCCTTATAGCGGCCGGTCCGCGCGATCAGCCTGCCGGAGGTGATCGAGGTGAGCAGCAGGCCGGCCATCAGCGGCATGAGCAGCAGCCCGGACGTGGTCGCGCTCGCGCCGGTGACGATCTGCAGGTAGGTCGGCAGGAAGCTGATCGCGCCGAACATGGCGACGCCCATGATCAGGCTCACCGAGCAGCAGATGACGAAAGACTGGTCGCGGAACAGGCGCAGCGGGATGACCGGCTCCGCCGCGTGCCGTGCCGACACCAGCCATGCGGCGGCCAGGACCACTGCCCCGGCTCCCAGGCCAGTGATGACCGGCGATTCCCACGGGTAGCTGGTGCCGCCCAGGCTGGCGAGCAGCACAAGGCAGACGGCGGCGCCGCCGAGCAGCGCGATCCCGGCATAGTCGATCCGGGGCCTGGCCTGCGGCTTGGGCAGGTGCAGCACGATGCCGGTCACGATCAGCGCGACAAAGCCGATGGGCAGGTTGATATAGAAGATCCACCGCCAGGTCAGGTGGTCCACGAAGAAGCCCCCGAGCAGCGGCCCGGCGACCGACGCCAGGCCGAAGACGCCGCCGATGAGGCCCTGGTACTTGCCCCGCTCGCGCGGGCTGACCACGTCGCCGATGATCGCCTGGGCGCTGATCATGAGCCCGCCAGCACCTACACCCTGAACAGCGCGAAACGCGATCAGCTGGCCCATCGAGTGCGCTAGGCCGGACGCGGCGGAGCCGATCAGGAAGACCACGATCGCGAACTGGAATACGGGCTTTCGCCCGAACAGGTCGCCGACCTTCCCGTACATCGGCATGACGACCGTGACCGCCAGCAGGTAGGCAGTGACCACCCAGGCGATGTGATTGAGCCCGTGCAGGTCGCCGGTGATCGTCGGCAGCGCGGTGGCGACGATGGTCTGGTCCAGCGCGGCGAGCAGCATGGCCAGCATCAGGGCGGAGAAGATGAGCAGTACCTGGCGGCGGTCCGGCCCAGCGGCGCCATCCTGCGCGGCAGCTGGCCGAGCCTGCGCGGATGAGCCTGCCATGTCGGATCTACCTCCCCGTCGGCGGCGCCACGTCCAGACTAGAGCGCGCCAGCGGACCTCAGGAAATCGCCGGCGCCCCGGCAGTCCTCGCGGCGGGGGCCCCGGTCCCGGGCACGGTCCCGGTCCCGGTCCCGGTCCCGGTCCCGGTCCCGGTCCCGGTCCTGGTTCCGGTCCCGGTGCTGCCGTGCTCGGCGGCCGTGCCGACCCGCAGCCCCCTGGCATCGCACTCGTCGAGCAGCAGCGGCAGCGCGCCGAGTCCAGCCTGCCAGGAGCCGGGCGGCGAGGTGCAGCCGGAGTCGTGCAGCAGCACCGTGACCCCGCCTGCCAGGTTCCGGGCCAGGGTCGCGTAGACCGACTCGGGCGTCGCACCGGGCGTCCACTCCCTTCCCCAGCTTCCCCACAGCAGCGGCGTGAGTCCGAGTTCACGCGCGGTCAGCAGGGCGCTGGTGCTCAGCACGCCGTAGGGCGGCCGGAACAGCGTCGGGACAGTGCCGGTGGCCTCCGCTATGGTGCCGGCGGCGCGCCGCAGGTCCTCACGCGTCGCCCGCGGGCCCCGCAGCGGCAGGTAGCAGTGGTCCCAGCCATGGACGCCCGTCTCATGGCCCGCGGCCGCGATCTGCGCGGCGAGTCCCGGAGCGCGTGCCACCATCGAGCCGAGCAGGAAGAACGTCGCGTGCACCTGCCGGGCGGCCAGCACCTCCAGGAATCGCGGCGTCGAGTCGGGGTCCGGCCCGTCATCGAAAGTGAGCGCCACATGGTCGGGGCGGCCGCTCCCGGACAGGCGGGGGAAGAGCGACCTGCGGACCGGCCCGAGCGCGGTAATACCAGGACCCGCCTGCGCAAATGCCAGGCAGCCAGCCGCCAGCAGCGTGCCCCGGATGGCCGGTGCTGCCGCGGATCCGCGCCTGTTAGTGTGGTTTGTGACAGATTCCGCCATTGCCGATCAACACCTGGGTTGGTCCGTAAATGCCAGGTCGCGCGTGCTCCAGTTCGGTCGCCGTGCGAAGAGTGAGACGCGTCAGGCCATTCCCGGGATCATGTCATGGCCGGGGAAGGCGCATGCGCGCGTCCCTGCTACGAGATGATCCCGGCCCGTCCAGCCGGCCAGGGAGCCCGGCCACCGCAGGAGCAAGGTCAGGACATCGGCCCGATGCATGGGGGTACTTGGTGGGAGTGAAAGCAGCGCGGATCGTCTTTCCCGCTCCGGACCGGGAGGAGATCGCCGCGGCGATCACAGGCATGCTGACCAGCGGGATGCTCACGCTCGGCCCGTACACGCGGCAGTTCGAGACGGCGTTCGCCGCCGCCCACGCGCCTGCGCAGTCCTCCGCCGGCGATATTCCGAGCGCCGTTGCGACAGCCAGCGGCACCGCGGCGCTGGAGATCGCGCTGCGGGTCACTGACGTCACCGGCCGGGACGTGGTCATTCCCGCGAACACCTTCTACGCTACGGCCGCGGCGGTGCTGGCGGCGGGCGCCCGGCCGGTATTCGCCGACATCGACGCCGCCACCTTCGCGCTGAGCCCCGCCACCCTGGCGCCCGCGCTGACCCCGGCCACGGCCGCGGTGGTGCTCGTCCACATCGGCGGGCTGATCACGCCGCACGCCGATGAGCTCAGGCGGCTCTGCCAGGAGCGCGGGATCACCCTGATCGAGGACGCGGCGCACGCCCACGGCTCCACCTTTGACGGCAGGTTCGCCGGGTCATTCGGCACTGCCGCGGCGTTCTCGTTTTACCCGACCAAGGTAGTGACCTGCGGTGAGGGCGGGATGATCCTCACCGCGTCGAGCGAGCTGGCGGCCGAGGCACGGATCTACCGGGATCAGGGCAAGGGCTCGTTCGGCGCCAACCATCACCTCCGGCACGGCTACGCGTGGCGGATGAGCGAGCAGAACGCGGTGACGGGGCTCGTCCATCTCCGCAGGATGGTCGAGTTCATCGAGCGGCGCCGCGAGGTCGCGGCCCGGTATGACGACGCGCTGGCCGGACTGGACGGCCTGTCGCCGCTCGGCGAGCCCGACGGCTGCCGCGGCAACATCTACAAGTACATCGCCGTGCTCCCGCCGGGCACCGATCGCGCCCGGTTCAAGCAGGAACTGGCGGACACCTACGACGTCCGCCTGGCCGGCGAGGTCTATGACCTCCCCCTGCACCTGCAGCCCGTCCTTGCCGAGTTCGCCGGGCCTGACCTGCCGGTCGCCGAGCAGATGTGCGCCCGGCACGTCTGCCTGCCGGTGCACTCGGACATGCAGGACGACGAGATCGACCAGGTGCTGACCGCCGTGACAGCCGTCTATGGCGCTTGTGCCGGGGTCTGAGTGCCGCGATCATTGCTGCTGCCAGGAACGCCGGGATCGGGAGAGGGGGCCTGCATGCGCGTCGCAGTGACCGGAGGCGGCGGCTTCATCGGGTCGCACGTGGTGGATCACCTGCTGGCCGCGGGCCACGAGGTGCTCGTGGTCGATGTCGGCCCGCAGTGGCGCAACCCCGCGGCCGACTACCGCAGCGCGGACGTCCTCGACTCCGACGCCCTCGTCGACGCCTTCGCCGGGCGGCAGGCGGTCTTCCACCTGGCCGGGGCCGCCGACGTCAACGAGGTCGCCGCGGACCCGGTGCGCGCCGTCCGGCTCAATGTCGAGGGCACCGCGCGGACGCTCGAAGCCGCGCGGCACAGCGGGGTCGAGCGGGTGGTGCTCGCCAGCACGGTATGGGTGTACGGCGCGACGGTCGGGCCGGGCGAGCGGACCGAGGACGCTCCGGTCGACCTGCGCAGCGCCGGGCACGTGTATGTCTCCACCAAGCTGGCTGCCGAGCTGCTCGTGCACAGCTACCGCGAGATGTACGGACTGCAGTCCACGATCTTGCGGTACGGCATCCCTTACGGGCCGCGGATGCGGGACGCGCTGGTGGTCGCGCGGTTCGTCCGGGCCGCCATGGACGGGCAGCCGATCACCATCGTCGGCACCGGCGACCAGCAGCGCAGCTACGTCTACGTCGAGGACCTGGCTGACGCGCACGTCCGCGCCCTATCGCCCGCGGCGGCCGGCCAGACGCTGGCGCTGGAGGGCGGCACCCCGGTGTCGGTGCGCGAGATCGCCGATACCGTCTGCAGCCTGGTCCGGCAGGTGCCGGTCGAGCACGTGCCCGCCCGCGCATCGGACTACCAGGGCCAGAGCATCTCCAACGCGCTGGCTAAGGAACTGCTCGGCTGGTCGCCGATCACGCCGTTCGCGGAGGGCGTCCGCAAGTACCTCAGCTGGCTCAGCGAAGGCACTGCCCCCCGGTGAGCACGTCCAGCCTCCCGGTGAGCACGTCCAGCCTCCCGGTGAGCACGTCCAGCCTCCAGGTGAGCACGCCCAGCCTCCCGGTGAGCACGCCAAGCCCCCCGGTGAGCATGCCGGCCAGGAAGGCCGTGCTCCTGTCCGGCTCGCTCGGCATGGGGCACGATGCCCTGGCGGCGGCGTGCGTGACGTCGCTCGAGGCCGGCGGCTGGTCGACGCGGACCCTGGACGCGATGCGGCTGCTCGGGCGAGGCGGCGGATCGGCGGGCGAGGCTGTGTTTCGCACGATGCTCGCGCTGCCCGGCGTCTACGACGCGTTTCACTTCGCCGCGCTGCGCACCGGCAGCCGGCTCGCGCTGCTCGCCGACGCGGGAGCCCGGCGGCAGCTTGTGCCCCGGCTGCGCGACTGTCTCGATCAGGACCCCCCGGACCTGGTCATCTCGGTGTTTGCCACCGGTGCTTCGGCGGTCAGCCGGCTGGCGGAGCGCTACCCGTCGATGAGCCACGTTGTCTACTGCTCCGACGCATCACCGCACCGGCTGTGGGTGCACGACAACGTCGACCTCTACCTGGTCACCTCGCAGGTGGCGGAGCCCGCCGTGCTGAGGTTCCAGCCGGATGCGCGCGTGCTGGTCATCCCCGCCGCGGTCCGGGCTGACTTCTACCAGCCGCCGGACCAGCCAGCGGCACGGGCGGCCCTGGGCGTGCCCGCGCAGGAGCGGTGCGTGCTGCTGATGTCGGGCGCGTGGGGCCTTGGCCCGGTTGCCGCCGCGGCGCAGGCGCTGGGCAGCGCCGGCGTGCACGTGCTGGCCGTCGCCGGCCATAATGCCAGGCTCGAGCGGAAGCTGCGCGCCGTCGCGGAGCGTCAGCCGCGGGTGCGCGCCTTCGGCTTCACCGACCGCGTCGCCGAGCTCATGGCCGCGGCCGACCTAGTGATCACGAGCTCGGGCGACACCTGCACCGAGGCGCGGACCGTGGGGCGGCCGCTGCTGCTGCTCGATGTGGTCCAGGGCCACGGCCGTGACAATCTGCAGCATGAGCTGGAGCGCGGTGATGCCTGGGTGACCTCGCCGGGGGCCGCTGAGGTGGCGCGGAGCGCGCTGGCGACGCTGGACCGGGTCAAGCCGCCGCCTGCCGGGCCGACCAGGACGCTGGCCGGCTGGGAGCGCGCGTTCTCCTGCGCCCTGCAGACCATAGGCCTCTGAATCCCGGCCCGGCGGGCACCTCGCTGTAGGGCGCGCCGTTCCATGATCACGGAGGATCCGGAGGGCTGGAACCCCTCAGATCCTCCGCGATCAAGAGATCCCGCGAGCCAGGGCGCACTGCGCCGGAGCGCCCCGCCCACCCGGAGCGCCCCGCCCACCCAGGGCCCCCCGCCCACCCAGGGCGTCCTGAGCGCCCGAAGCGCCCGGAGCTGCCGCGGCCGCCGTCCACGCCCAGCATCCGGTCAACCGCCGAGCTGACGCTGCCGTCCTCGGCGATCAGCCGCCGCACGACGAAGATCATGCACGGAATGGCCCAGAAGTCGCCGCAGATCCACAGGATCCCGGCGCCGATCTGCTGGTCGGCGAACGGCGGCAGGGTGACCCCGGCGAGATGGCTGTAGACCGGATACCAGGAACTGCCGGTGAGGATGCCCATGGACATCGCCAGGATCCACATGCCGACGTTCGTCAGCAGCAGGGCTGCCGCCTGGGCCGCGGGCGGCATCCGGATCCGAAACGGCGGCGAGCCGATGAACTGCAGCCAGAACAGCACTCCCGCGACGAAGAAGCTGCCGTGCATCAGCCAGATATGCACCGCCTGGTTGGTCTGTGCCAGGTCGAACAGGACCGGGAGATGCCAGGCCAGCATCACGAGGTTGAAGATGGCGATGGCGACCCACGGCCGCAGTGCGGTACCGCCGATCGCCCGCAGCGGCCGGGACCAGCCGCCGCGCATGACCCCGCCGGTCGCGCGGCGCCCCAGCCGGCCGGGCAGCGCGTCGAGCAGCGGCTGCCACGGAGCCCCGGCGACGATCAGGGTCGGCGCCGCGAACATCAGCAGCAGGTGCTGGATCATGTGCACGTAGAAGTAGTCGTCGGCCCAGTAGTCGATGGGCGACTGCACCGCGATCAGCAGGACCGCTAGCCCGCCGTAGAACCACAGCGATCGCAGCCGCCGCTGCCGGGTACGCTCCGGCCGGGACCGGCGGGCGAGCCGCGCGAGGCCGATCTCGTGCCAGACGGCCAGGACGGCCGCCACAACCCCGAACGGGTCAAAGGACCAGTGCTCCAGCACGTAGCTCATGACGACGCGCCCCGAGACCCGGCGCGGCCGATGCTCATGACGACCGCATGACGTGCTGTGCGGCGTCGGAAAGCTCCACGGCGAAAGACGAAACGGAACTTGCCGTGCCAGGCCCGGGATCAAAGTCAAGCTCGGCCCTGGTATGCCCGCTCGCGTCGATGACGTACGCGACATCGGAATGCGCAATCATGGCGCCGCCGGGCAGGACCTGGGCGGCGATGGCATAGCCGCGCCATATCTGCCGCAGCTGCGCCAGCGTGCCGGTCAGGTAGAGCCAGTTCGGCACCGCGCCGAGACGTTCCTGGCGATCGAACGCCCTGGTGTACGCGACCGCGCGGTAGATGGGATTGGCATTGATCGCGACCAGCTCGACGTCGCGTGATCGTCCGCCGAGCATCTGGTCGGCCTCGCGAAACTCCTGCGCGATCAGCGGGCAGTCCGACGTGCAGACCGGATCAAGGAACGTGAGCAGCACGACCTTGCCGCGCAGGCTCGCCAGGCTGACCGGCCTGGCGTCCTGGTCCGTCAGGGCGAAGGCGGGAGCGGGCAGGTCCATCGGGGCGCTCGAGCCGTCGATGGCCTGGGCGATGATGGGATCGGCGTTCGGGCTGGCCTGAGCCATCGCCAGCGGGGCCGCGCCGATAACGATCACGGCGACCGCCCAGGTCGCACATACCGTGCGCGTGCTCGCCGCCCCGAACGCCCGCGCCAGAGACGCGGGCCTGGCGCGATCGCGCCACCTGAGTCCCGGCAGATCGGCGTCGGCCGGTCCGTCCGGTCCGGCCTGCGGCCGGTCCGCTCCTGCCTGCGGGCGGGCATCGGCCGGCACTGGCACCGGTGCGGGCGCCCGGCTCAGCGCCAGGGAGCCGCCCGCGGCTACCAGCCCGACGGGGATCATGCTGTTCGGGTCGGTGCCCAGGCCGCCGAGGAAGCCGAGATCCTGGATCAGCACCCAGTCCGCGAGGCACACGGCGATGAGCAGGACCATCGCGGGCCGGATCAGCTGCGGCCGCCCGCTGACCAGGCCAGCCCCGATCACGGCGAGCGCGATCACCGCGACCAGGTTGACCGCGAAGCCGTGCGCGGCCGCGAGCGACCCGAAACTCCGCACCCACGTGGCCAGGATGCGTGGCTGCGGCGTGCCGGACATGGCCTGGGCCATGCTGGTGAGCGTGCCCGGCTGGCCGTGCCGCGTCCCCTGCCAGAAGCCCCGGCCCGGCCAGGCCTGAAGCGCGGCCATGCCGACGAAGAACAGCCCCATCCCGCGCAGGATCCACCTGCCGGTCAGCGCGGTGTGCCAGCAGCGATCAGGCAGGGCCAGCAGGGCCCCGGCCGCGCAGTACAGCAGCACGGCGCCAGGCGCGCCGAACAGGAACGTCAGGCCCGGTGCGAAGATCCCGCCGAAGGCCTCGCCGAACACCCAGATCACCAGGCCCCAGCCCGCGCTGACCAGGCCCGCCAGCCTGGCGGACCGGCCGCAGGACGCGGCGATCAGCCAGGCTCCGATCCCCACCTGAATCCAGACCGCCGAGGCTGCTGCCTGGACCGGGTGAAAAGACCACGTCGTCCCCGCCCAGTTCAGCAGGTGCTGGACCCAGCCGGGCGAGCTCGCGGCGGCGGGCTCGATGACCTTGGCCGGAAGGCCGGCCGCCATGTCGGGCTGCGCCTGGAGGAGCCCGTCGAATACCCAGAGGATGCCGAAGCCGATCCGCAGCAGCCTGCGGCCGACGGGCTCGGCAGGCCCGCCGAGCCCGGCGCCGGCCCTGTGCGTGGTCTCGGCCTGCGCGGCCCCGTGCGTGGTCTCGGCCTGCGCGGCCGCTGGCCGGCGGGAGCTTGCCGCCGGCGGGGCGGGCGCGATCCACTCGCGCGCGGTGGCCCATGCCACCGCCAGCGCCAGGAGCAGCACGAGGACGACGATCCCCTGATGCAGCAGGGCGGTCATGAACGCCGCCGCCAGCGTCGGGTTGCCGGCGGTGAGTCCGGAATTCATCCCTGGCATCGGGTCCTATTTCTCCTGTCGGATGCCGTTCTCTCCGGTCGGATGCCGCTGCGCCGCCGGGTCAGCCCGGCAGCCGGGGCGGGGCCGCATGCATGGCCAGGGACCGGATGGCGGATCTCATCACCGCATCCACGGCCGAGCGCTGCGCGTCCAGGTTGCTCAGCGCCTGCTTCAGGGCCGCCCGAGCCTGGCCGGCTGTCTGCGGGCTGCTGGCGGTCCTGGCCGCCAGCACGTGCGCGACGTCCGTCTGCACCCGCTCGGCGTCCGGGGCGGCCCAGGTCACCAGGCCGGTGACGACGCTGCGCAGGTGATAGCTGGCCAGTGATTCCGGCACCTCATATCCCTCCAGATCGTCGATCAGCTCGTTGTTGGCGGGTGAGCAGTTGCTGGCGCCGGTGCCGGCGATGCCGATCGCGGTCGCCAGGTCGTGGCTGCTGCCCGAGTCGATGGCGTGCAGCGCGGCCAGCGACTCGCCGACACCGCCGGCGCAGGACTCAATGTCGGTGTTCATCTCCACCAGGAAGCCGCGCAGATCGGCGGCTCGCTGAGCCTGGCTGGGCTTGTGCACCAGGGCGACGGCGACGGCGATCACCAGCAGCACGGCGCCCGCGAGAAATACCGTCCGCGGGGTGCGGCGGGCCGGCCAGCCTCTGGTCCGTATCGGTACGTACGGCGGGTCCGTTCGGGTGGATGGCTGCACCGGTCAGCCCCGATCCAGGCGGGCCGCGGTCCCGGCTGCCGACACCGTCGCCGCCGGGGAGCGGCGATCCATCAGGGCGACCCCGGCATCGAGTTGCCGCGCGGTCACCGCGCCGAATACCCGCCGGACGATGCGGTGCCGGGCGTTGAGGAAGAAGGTCTGCGGCAGCCCCTGCACGCCGTAGGAGGTCGTGATGGACGCGGGAAACGGGTCCATCGCGACCGGATAGCGCACCCCGGCGGCGCGCAGGAATCGCGTGGCCGGGCCGCTCTGGTCATTGGCGTCGATGCCGACGATGATGACCCGTCCCCTGCTGGTCCGGTAGAACCGGGCCAGCAGCGGTGTCTCGCGCTTGCAGGGTGCGCACCAGGAGGCGAAGAAGTTGACGATGACCGGCTGCCCGGCGTACGCCCCCAGGGAGACCTGCTGGCCCGGGTGGCCGAGTTCGCGCAGGGTGAAGCCCTTGGCTAGCGGCAGCGCCCGCCTGGCGGTCCCGGCCCCGCTGCCGGTCAGCGCGACCACCGCGACGAAGGCCAGCACGAGCGCGGCCACCGAATAGGTGATCTTGGTCGTCGGGCTCATTGCGCGCAGCCTGGCTGGCCAGCCCTGCGTCGCCGTCAGCGGCGGAGCCGGTTCCTGCCCGCTCATCGGCCTCTCCTGTTTGCGTATGGATCGCCAGTATTGCGTTTCAAGGTGCCGGCCAGCGCGGGCAGGGGGGTGTCGGCCTGGCTGCTGGCCGGCGTCGTCGGCAAGGGAATCGGCAGGGGAAGCAGCAGCTCGAACCTGCTTCCCTCGCCCGGGCTGCTGTGCACCCGGATCTCGCCCTCGTGCCCGCGTGCGATCGCGAGGACCAGCGCCAGGCCGAGCCCGGTTCCCCTGGACCCGCCGGAAGCCGATCCGGTCGTGAACCGGTCGAATATGCGCGCCAGCTCGCCGGGCGCGATACCAGACCCGGTGTCCTCGACGATCACGCGGGCAAACTCGGAGCGATAACCGCAGGCTACGGACAGCCTGATGGTGTCATCGACGCCGGTGTGCTGGACCGCGTTCTCCAGCAGAGCGTCCACGGCCAGGGCGAGGCGCTCGCGGTCTGCGCTCACGATGGCCGGGTCGAGCCGGCCGAGCTGCCAGCGCCGCGCGGCGGCGGGCTGCCAGCGCCGCAGCACCTCCACGGTGAGCTCATCGAGCGCCGTCGGCGCGGGGCGCAGGAAGTCCGGGTTCTCCGACGCGGCGATCAGCAGCAGCCGCTCGCCGAGGCTCCGGAGCCGGTTCAGCTCCCCGACCACCACGTGAATGTCGCGCTTGCCCTGGCGGTCGGCCAGATCGCGGGCCAGCAGCTCGGCGTGGCCGAGCGCGATCGTGATGGGGGTCCTGAGCTGATGAGAGGCGTCCTGGAGGAATCGGCGCTGCGTGGCCAGCAGCCGGGCGTTCTCCTCACTGACCCGGGCACGGTCCGCGTCGGCCGCCAGCCTGCGGTGCGCGTGCCACGTCATCACCCAGAACATCGCGGCCATCAGCGGGACCTCGGTCAGCTCGTCAGGCGGCTGCGCGCCCCGGACGACATCGACGCTGATCGCGGCAAAGGTGGTGACGATCAGCGCAGCCAGTACCCAGAGGGTCGGCTTGGTCCGCCAGATACGGAAACCGTAGAGCAGCGCGAAGCTGATCCAGATGAGATGGAAAGGGACAGACTCCCACCTGGCGAAGATCAGGATCCCGGCGAGGCCAAGCATCCAGAACAGGACCCATGCCAGGTCGAGCCACCCCGGCCATGAGCTCCACGAGCCCCATGAGTCCCGGCCGGGGCGAGGGCAGGAGGTGAACCGGCGGATCGGAGTCCCGGTGACCGGGTTGCTAGGAGGCGAGCTGATATCCCGCACCACGCACCGTCTTGATCAGGTCGAATCCGAGCTTCGACCGCAGGCGCCGCACGCAGACATCGACGACGTTCGAGCCCGGGTCAAAGTCCAGGCCCCATACCGATGCCAGCAGCTGGCACTTAGGCACGGACTGGCCTGGGTGCTCCACGAGTTCCTTGAGCAGCAGGAATTCCAGCCGGGTCAGTGGCACCGGGCCGACTCCGATGTCGGCCTGCAGCCGCCCGACATCTAGTACGAGCTCGCCCGCCCTGATCACCTCGCTGGCCGGATGGTCGCCGCGCAGCTGGACACGCACCCTGGCGAGCAGTTCCGCCAGCGAGAACGGCTTGGTCAGGTAATCCTGCGCGCCCAGGTCCAGGCAGTCCACCTTGGTAGTCACGTCGGTCAGGCAGGAGAGCACAAGCACCGCCTGCTCCGAGCGGACCTGCCGCAGCTGGGCCAGCACGGCCCGCCCGTCCATCCCCGGCATGACCAGGTCCAGGATGACCAGGCTGTACTCGCCGGTGAGGGCACGCAGCAGGCCGCCCGGCCCATCGCAGACGAAATCGATTGCATATCCAGCGGCAGCCAGCGCGCGGACAACGAAGTCACAGATCTCCGGCTCGTCATCGACGACGAGAATGCGTTGCCCTGCCGGTCTATGGGCCGATCGATCAGTGATCATTTCGCCCACTTCACTTCGCATGTGGCCTCATATGCGGGCGCGGGAACCGAAAGCGTCCGTCCGCACCGCGCGTAGTAGTGCTCAGCAGAGGATCTACTCCATGACGGCGACCAGGTCAAGCTCCAGGACCTCAAGCAAACCATTGCACTACCCGGCGGGCAAGGCGCGTTCCTCGGTGGCAATGCCACTGGTAACCAAGTGCTAACTTTAGTAGCGGATCGTAATTGATGCACGTCAGGCACTGGATATGGCGGCCAGCAGGGGCCCAGCCGATCATGACAATTTCGTCATTCAGGGCTCTCGTCCTTGCCGTGATCCCGCCGCGCTCCCACCATCAGAAACGTTCATGGCAATCGCCGTCTCGGGCCGGGCAATCGCGCTCGGCCGTCCGGTGTTGCCCGCCGCGAAGAAGCGAGGTGGTGGCTGGTGTCTCTGCCGGCCCGTGTCGTTGCGCTGCTGGTGGCGTTCCTCGCCGTCGTCGGCGGGGCGGCGTTCATCGTCATCCACTACTTCCTCGGCGGCCCGCCCGTGGAAGATTTCAGTGCGGGCGTGACCCCGAACACAGGTGCCCAGGTCAGCGTCGTGATGCAGGAGGACCCGCAGAACACGGTGACTACTCACCCGGACTGGGTCTCCTACTTCATCAAGAGCCCGAAGACCGGCACCTGGGTTCACACGACCCTGTTCAAGGTGCCTGCCGGGAGCAAGGTGAACGTGACGATCCTCGGGTACGACGGCTGCACGCCGCTGCGCAACCCGTACTGGGGCAGGGTCACCGGCACAGTCGGCAATGTCGAGAACGTGAACGGACAGCGGGTCTCGGTGCTCAACTCGTGGTCCGGCTGCAATGTGGGGCACACCTTCTCGATCCCCGGCATAGGCCTGAACGTGGCGATGGCGTCACCGACGACGCTCAAGGAGAACAACGCCTTGTGCGCCGCGTCGCCGTGCACGTCGGGTCCCCACTCGGTGGTGACCTTCAGCTTCATGACGCCGCGCGCCGCGGGCAACTACTTCTGGCAGTGCCGGGTCCCGTGCGGTGGCGGCTACATCGACGGATTTGGCGGTCCCATGCAGACGTTCGGATTCATGACCGGCAACATGCAGGTAGTGGCCTGATGGCCGCCGCGCAGGCCGCGCCGCCCGCTGCGGCGCCTGCCGGCCCCAATCACGGCCTGCGGATCTTCATCCCGTGGCTCGTCACTGCCGTGATCGCCGATGTGGTCATCTGGTTCGTGTGGGGCCCCCACCTCCCGCCGGGCTCGATGTCGTCCGCGGCGGCCAACCAGCAGTCCGATATCAAGGTGATGGCCGTGATGGCCGCGCCGGTGATGCTGTTCGTGCTGGTGTACTTCGGCTACGCGCTGATCGTCTGGCGGCACCGCGAGGGCGATGAGGAGGACGGCCCGCCGCTGCACGGAAACACCAGGGTGCAGGTCAGCTGGATCACCATCTCGTCGGTCATCGTGCTGTCCCTGTTCGTCTTCGGCTTCGTCGAGCTGATGGCGGCCAATGGAGCGGGAGCGGGCGAGGGGCCAAGCCCGATCTGGAAGCCCGGCGGCCGCCCGCTGCAGGTGCAGGTGATCGCGCAGCAGTGGCGGTTCACCTACCGGTATCCGCAGTTCGGCGGCTTCGAGACCACGGAGCTGATGCTGCCGGCCGGCCAGTGGGTCGAGTTCCACGTGACCTCGCTGGACGTGATCCACAGCTTCTGGGCCTATCAGCTCGGGGTCAAGGCAGACGCCAACCCCGGCGTCGACAACATCGCCTACACCAAGCCCCAGCACACCGGCCAGGTCACCGTGCGATGCGCGGAGCTGTGCGGCCTGTGGCATGGCGCGATGTTCGACTACGGCCACGTGCTCGGCCAGGCGCAATTCAGTTCCTGGGCAACGACCACGCAAGCCCAGCTAGCCACCGTCACCAGCCAGCTCCCGCCCTACGCCACGACCTATGACCCGACAAACATCAAGAAGCTAGGCAAGGTGCTGGGGCAGCTGGGAATCACCGGAACCGGCGGCGGCTACTACCCCCCGCAAGACCCGGTGCAGCCGTGAGCCCACTGTCCTTTTCTCCTGCGAAGAGGTGACCGGATGTCGATCGAGATAGAGCCGGGACAGGCGCACGGCTCCGGCAGCGGGCAGCTTGCGCCCGCGCGGCCCGCGCGGCCGTGGTGGCGACGCCCCGCGATCCACACGGCGCTCGTCGGCGCGGTCATCGGCTACATCGTGGGTCACTGGCTCGGGAACTTCCTGGGCAGCGACTACCAGCAGCTGCCGTTGTCGGACTCCAGCGACATGCCGATCGTGGTCGGCTACCTGCTCGCCGTGGTGGGCTGGCTGGCCGGGCTCGGCGTGTTCAGCGACCTGCTGCGGCAGATGGCCGGCCGCCCGGTCCCCGCCGAGGACGCATTGCTGGACCTGGGCATGGCCAGGTACTTCAGGTACTCGCTCGACCACAAGGTGGTCGGGCTGCAGTACCTCGTTGGCATGATCATTTACTTCTGCACGGCCGGGCTGTTCGCGATGGCGATCCGGACCGAACTCCTGTCGCCGACGCAGCACATCTTCAGCTCCAGTGCCTACGTGGAGATCGTCGGCGAGCACGGCACGATGATGATGATGCTGATGACCTCGGTCATCCTCGGCCCGTTCGGCAACTACCTGGTGCCGATCATGATCGGCTCTAAGCGGGTCGCGTTTCCCAGGATCGAGGCGCTCTCGTTCTGGCTCACCCCCTGCGCATTCCTGATCCTGCTGTCTGGCCTGCTGCTCGGCGGTTTCCCGTTCGGCTGGACCGGCTACGCGCCGCTGTCCATCCAGTCGACGTACGGCGCGGACTCCTACGCCATCGCGTTCGGGCTGATGGGGATCTCGATCATCCTGGCCGGGTTCAACATCATCGTCACGGTCATCTGCTACCGGGCTCCGGGGATGCGCTGGAGCAGGCTGCCGATGTTCGTCTGGTCGATGCTCGCGACGTCCTTCCTGATGGTGCTGGCCGCGCCGGTCCTGGTCGGCGGCATGTACATGATCATTACCGACCGGACGGTGCAGACGGCGTTCTTCTCTGACCAGCTCGGCGGCAGCGGCTACCTTTACCAGAACCTGTTCTGGTTCTTCGGCCACCCCGAGGTGTACATACTCGCGCTGCCGGGCTTCGGCATCGTGTCGGAGATCCTGCCGGTGTTCTGCCGCAAGCCGCTGTTCGGCTACAAGACCGCTGCCGCCGGCATGATCGGGGTCACGCTGCTGAGCTTCTTCGTCTGGCAGCACCACCTGTTCGACAGCGGGATCAACCCGGACATGCGCCCGCTGTTCATGCTCACCACCGAGCTGATCTCCATCCCGACCGGGTTCATCTACCTGGTCGCGATGGGAACGCTGTGGAAGGCGAAGATCCGCTTGGAGGTGCCGATGCTCTTCACGCTCGGCATGTACTTCAACTTCCTGATCGGCGGGATCTCCGGAGTGTTCCTGTCCGACGTTCCGGCTGACACTACCGAGCACGGCAGCTTCTTCGTCATGGCCCACTTCCACTACACGATCATGGGCGGGCTGATCTTCGCGTTCATGGCCGGTGTCTACTACTGGCTGCCCAAGATGATGGGGATCAGGCTGAACCAGACGCTCGGCAAGCTCCAGTTCTGGACCATGTTCGTGTTCTTCAACGCGACATTCCTGCCGCTGTTCGCGGTCGGGATGGCCGGCCAGCCGCGCCGCGTGTTCGAGTACGCACGCAACCTGCAGACCGTCAACGACTGGGTGTCGATCTCCGCGTTCTGCCTGGGCGGCTCGATCCTGATCTTCGTGATCAACTTCGTCTGGTCCACCGTGATCGCCCGGGTGCGCGAGGAAGGCAACCCCTGGCGCTCCCGCGGCCTCGAATGGCAGACTGCCTCGCCGCCGCCGCCGGGCAATTTCGCGCACGTTCCCGTCGTGCTGGCCGGTCCCTATGAATACGGAACGAAGGACGCCCCGCCGGTCGCCGACCTGAATCCGCCGGTCGGAGTGGTCAGCAATGCCTATGCGGACCTGGCGACCACAGGAGCGGAGGCATAGGGCATGGCTGAGGCAACCGCACCACCCCCGGCCGGCCTGACCCGGACAGAGGAGGAGGCCAGCTTCTATCATGAGGCCGCGCTGAACGCTTACTGGACTGGCGCCCGGCTCGGCATCGGCGCCCTGTCCTTCGGCTTCGGTGCCTTCGTGTTCGCCTTCTTCTACCTGCGGTCGCTCAACTCGCATGGCCTGTGGTACCCGGCCGGCTTCACCGGGCCGCGACTGTGGACCGGCACGCTGATCATGGGACTTATCGTGCTCAGCGCGGCTCTGCAGACGCTCGTGCTGCAGCGCATCAAGGCGGGCAGGAAGGCCGCCTGGCGGACCGGAGCCGTGGTCGCACTGACGCTCGGGCTCGGTGCTGTCGGGCTGCAGATCTGGCAGTTGCTGAATTTGTCGTTCTGGCCGGGCGCTTCGGGTTTTGCCAGCGTCTTCACCGGCTTTTCCCCGGTCTACCTCGTGGTGGCGCTCGCGGTGATGATCTGGCTGGAGACCCTGATCATGCGCTGCCGGGCGATCCCTGAGATTTCCTTCGTGGAGCAGCCGCCCACCTACGCCGAGGCCTTCGCGGTCCAGCGCTTCCAGGCGGCACTGAGCGCCTTCACCGTGGTGTGGAACTACCTGGCGGTAGTAGCGATTGTCGCCTGGGTGCTGTTCTACCTGCTCCACTAGAGCGGAGGGACGGCACGTGACGAGGCTTCGACGATCATGAATATTGTCCTGGCGCACTGGTCGGCCCGCTGGCCGGTCCTGATCATCTACCTGGCCGTGGCGCTCGCCCACCTGGCCGGGCTGCGGCGGCTGCTGGCGAGCAGCGGCGCCAGCGGCCAGATGACGGGCACCAGCGGCACTCGGCTGGCGGCCGGCGGCTACGGCGGCAGCGACCGGGGCGGGCTCCTCCGGGAGGCCGCCGTGTTCCATGCCGGGCTGCTCGTCGCCGTGGCCGCCCTGGTGTCGCCGCTGGCCTACTGGTCGGGGATATACCTGTGGGTGCAGGCGATGCAGGGCCTGGCCCTGAGCTTCATCGCCCCGCCGCTGATCGTGCTCGGCGCGCCATGGCTGGCGCTGGGCTGCGCCGTCCGCCCCGCCCGAGGCGGCCCGGCGGGCGCGGCGGCTGCGCCCGGGGAGCCCGCCGTGCGGGCCGGTCTCGCGGGCCGGTCTCGCGCCTCGCGGCCATGGCTCGCGGGCCGGTCTGGCGCCTCGCGGCCATGGCTCGCGGGAATGGCTTCTCCCGCCTCGCGGGCGTGGCCGGTGATGGCGACGGTGCTGTTCAACGTGACCTGGCTGGGATGGCACCTGCCGTACATGTCCGACCTTGCGCGCACCAGCAGCGGCGCCGGGATCGCCAGGACCGTCACCTGGCTTGGCACCGGGATGCTGTTCTGGCTCCAGCTGATCGGATCGAGGCCGCTGCGGCCGACGGCGGCTCCGCTGCGCCGGGTAGCGCTCGTGATCGGCACCATCGTTGCCGGGACGCTGCTGGGCATGGCGCTGGCCTTCGGCTCGAGTGAGATCTACCCAGCCTACGGCGGCCTGGCGCATCACGTCCTGACCATGCTCGATGATCAGCAGCTAGCGGGCGCGGTGCTGTGGATGGGGATGCTGCCGCCGATGATCATTACCGCGGTGGCCCTGCTGCAGCGCTGGCTCAGCGACGAGGAGTCGCAAGCGCTCTCGGCAGGCATCGAAGGGCTGCTGAGACAGCGTAAATCAGCCTGGCCGTCGCGGCCGGGATTCAGATGACAGCGAGATGACTGGCGGCAGGAGACACAAGTGCCTGGATTGATCCTCGCGGCAGTGACGCCCGACAATACTCCGCACGGGTACGTCCTGACGTTCGCGTTCCCCGTCATCCTGTTCTGCGTCGTGGCCGTGGTCCTTTACCTGCTCTTCAGCAGGCCGCACGGACGGATTCCGGCGCGCCGGGCAGTCGCGCCTGCCCGCGCCGTCCCGTCTGACCCGGACGCAGCGCGCGCGGCGGCGGCGGCCGGCGGCCTGTCCACGGCGGCGGGCGGCGGCGGAGCGGACTCCCACCTCGAGCCCGCAGGGCCGGCGCGGACGGGCGGCGCCGGCGCCGGTAGCGTATCTGGGCGGGACGGAACTCAGGATGATGTCGGCCAGGACGGCCGGGAAACGTCAGCCGCAGATGGCACGGAGGCCAGCGAGTGACACAGGCGACGAGCGCGCTGCCCGGGCACGGGGCCGGGCCGGTTCGCCTCGCTCAGGGCGGACGGCGTTCTGTCCGCTTCGTCGTCAGGTCGCTCTTCCTGCTGACCAAGCCGCGGATTATTGAGTTGCTGCTGGTCACGACGGTTCCCACGATGCTGCTCGCGCAGCGCGGGCTGCCTCCGGCCGGCCTGCTCGCGGTCACCCTGCTCGGCGGCGCGCTGGCGGCCGGCAGCGCCAACACCCTGAACTGCTACATCGACCGGGATATCGACGCCCTGATGCGGCGCACCTCGCGCCGCCCGCTCGTCGCAAGGGGGGCAACGAAGGCGGCCGTCAAGCCGGGCGAGGCCCTGGTCTTCGGGATCGTGCTCGGCGCGGCGGCCACGGTCCTGCTCGGCCTGCTGGCCAACTGGCTTGCTGCGGGGCTGGCCGACGGGGCCATCCTCTTCTACGTCTTTGTCTACACGCTCGGGCTGAAGCGCCGCACGGCCTCCAACATCGTGATCGGCGGAGCGGCCGGCTGCTTCCCGGTGCTCGTCGGCTGGGCGGCGGTGACGGGCACCGTGAGCTTGCCGGCGGTGGTGCTGTTCGCGGTCATCTTCTTCTGGACGCCGCCGCACTTCTGGGCACTGGCGATGAAGTTCAAGGATGACTACGCGGCGGCGAGCGTGCCGATGCTGCCGGTGGTCGCGCCAGCGGCGACGGTCGCGCGCAAGATCCTGGTCTACTCCTATGCGATGGTGGCCGCCACCCTGGCGCTTGCCCCGGATGCGGGCTGGCTGTACGGGGGCTGCGCCGCGGGCCTAGGGGTCTGGTTCCTGCTGGAGGCGCACCGGCTGCGCGGGCGCGTCGCCGCGGGCGGCGCGGCGGCCCCGATGCGGCTGTTCCACCTGTCGATTGCCTACCTCACCCTGCTCTTCGCGGCCGTAGCCGTGACCGCCCTGCTGCCCTGGGGGCGCTGGTAGCGGCAGCGGCCGTGACCGCCCTGCCGGCCCGCGGGGATCAGCGACCGGCCGTCCCTGCGCGGCTACGCCCAACTACGGCATCGGCGAGCGCTGCGCCGCATTCGCCCGGCGCGTGACTCGCGGCCCGGGCATGACCCGCGATCCAGTCGTATGCTGAAGAACGTGCCGGATTTCGAGCCCGGCAGTCTATCGGAGGTGGCGGGGATGAACCGGTCGCGCAGGTTCGCCCTCAGGGCGAGATGGGCGATTCCCGTCGGTGCGGTGGCAGCGGTCGCAATGGTCATCGCGGGCTCCGCGATCGCTGGCGCCCAGGCTTCTCCAGCGCTGCCCGCCCGCACTGCCGCGCAGTTGCTCGCCGACATCGCCAGTGCGACCGCGCCGCCGTCCTCGCTCAGCGGCGTGATCGTGGAGAGCGCGTCCCTGGGGCTGCCTCAGCTGCCGGACATCGGCGGCGCGACATCGGGCTACTCCCTGCTGGCCGGCACGCACACGATCAAGTTCTGGGCCGCCGGCCCGGCGCGCGTCAGGATCGCGATTCCGGCGACGCTGGGCGAGAGTGACATCCGGCGTGACGGACGCCAGGTCTGGCTCTGGGACAGCAGCAGCCAGACGGCTACCCATATCGTCCTGCCCGCCCGGTCCGGGCCCGGCCCGGCGGCCGGCGGGGCACCGATGGCCAACCCGGCGCTCCGCGCGCTGACTCCGCAGCAGGCGGCCAGGCAGGTGCTGGCCGCAGTCGGGCCGACCACGACGGTGAGCGTGCAGCAGAACATCATGATCGCGGGCCAGGCCGCCTATCAGCTTGCGATCGCGCCCAAGGACAGCCGCTCGCTGATCGGCCAGGTCCGGATCGCGGTCGACGCGCACGGCTACCTGCCGCTCCGGCTGCAAGTCTTTGCCCGTGGCGCCACCAGCCCGGCCTACCAGGTGGGATACACCGCCCTGTCGTTCGCCGAGCCGGCCGCATCGAACTTCACCTTCACGCCACCGCCCGGGGCCAAGGTGAAGAACGTCAGCCCGCCCCGCCTCGGGGGTACCGGATTCGGGGCTGCACCGCCAGTCGGCCTGCCAGCCGGCTCGTTCTACAACCGGGCCCCGCTGCGGAACCAGCCCAAGAGCCTGATCCTGCCCGCCCCGCGGGCCGGGGGGGCGGACCGGGCGCTGCGCCGCGCCGAGCTGCGCCAGTTCATGAGGCTGCGCAAGAGCCTGCCGAAGGGCATGACCGCGGCTCAGCGCCTGGCGGCAGCAAAGAGCCTGCGCAAAGAGCTCCGGATAGGGCCAGGCGCGATAGGGCCAGGCGGGCTGCCGTCCGGCACGCCGCGGCCGGGCGCGCCGCAGCCTGGTGCGGGCCCGGCGCCAGCGGTGATCGGCAGGGGCTGGCTCTCGGTGATCGTGCTGCCGTTGGCCGGGAGCAGCTCATCGGCCGCCGCGCTGAGCGGTACCACGTTCTCCGAGATGTCCCAGCAGCCGTCGTCGTCCTACGCCTTCGCCGAGCTGACACCGGAGCCGTCGTCATCCAATCCCTCGGCGGCTACCGCGGTGTCCAGTGCCTACACGGTAACCGTCTCCGTCTCGACCGGCCAGGTGCTGAAGGCACCGCCAGGCGAGGCCCCGAAAGCGCAGCCCGGCGCGGGCCCGATCGCAGTGCCCAGCCAGGATCTTGCGGTGCTGCGTGCCCTGCTGCGCGCGGCGACGCCGGTGCATGGCTCGTGGGGGAGCGGCCGGCTGCTGCGCACTAGCCTGCTGTCGGTTCTTCTCGTGAACAAAGGCCACGTGCTGATCGGCGCGGTAACTCCGTCCGTTTTGTACGCCGACGCGGCGAAGGTCAAGTGAGCCCAGCCCAGCCGCCTTCCGCCCGCAGAGACGAGATCAGTTTCGGCCGTGGTGCCGACGCGCCCGCGGGCGACGAGGGCGAGCCGGAGCCGCGCCGGGGGCTGGCCGCTGGCGGTCTCGCGGTTCCTGCTGGCGGTCTCGCGGTTCCTGCGGGCGGTCTCGCGGTCACGACCAGCGGGCTCGCTGCTCCCGGCAGCGGGCTGGCGATCGCCACGAGCGGGCTGACCAAGCGCTTCCGCAGCGGGCAGGTCGCTGTCGACAGCATCGGCCTGGCTGTCCCCAGCGGCTCGGTCTACGGCTTCCTGGGCCCGAACGGGTCCGGCAAGACCACCACGATCCGGATGCTGCTCGGCCTGGTGCAGCCGAGCAGCGGCAGCCATCAACTGCTCGGCGTGACCATGCCGGCGGGCCTGAACGCCGTCCTGCCCAGAGTCGGATCCCTGGTCGAGGGCCCGGCCTTCTACTCGTTCCTGTCCGGGCGCGCCAACCTGGCCCGGTGTGACGCCGCCGACCGCACGGCAGACCCGAGGACCGCCGCCGCCAGGATCGGCGAGGCAATGGAGCGGGTCGGCCTGCCCGCCGCCGCGAGGAAGCACTATCGTGCCTACTCCCTGGGCATGAAGCAGCGGCTGGCGATCGCCGCCGGACTGCTACGGCCGCGCGAGCTGATGATCCTGGATGAGCCCACCAACGGCCTCGACCCGCAGGGCACCAGGGAGGTGCGCAGCCTGATCCGTGCGATCGCCGCCGACGGCACCACGGTCTTTGTCTCCTCGCACCTGCTCGCCGAGGTGGAGCAGGTCTGCTCGCACGTCGGTGTCATGCGGACGGGCGTGCTGGTCTTCCAGGGCACGCTGGAGGACCTGCGCAGCCGCGGCACATCCCGGATTCTGGTCCGCACGGCCGAGCCAGCTCTGGCGTCCCGGGTGCTGACGCGGCTCGGGCTGGCGGACGTCCTGGCCGCAGACGGCGAGGTCAGTGCCCAGCTAGGCCGTCAGGCGCCCGAGGAGATCTGCGCGGAGCTCGTGCACGCCGGCGTGCCGGTCGCCGGGCTGGAGACCCCGAGGTCCAGCCTGGAAGACCTGTTCGTCGAGCTCACCGGCGAGGGCTTCAATGTCAACGGCTGATATCCCGGCCGCACCGCAGCGCGCGGCGCCCGCACGGCGCGGCTACCCCGACGGGCCGAGCATGCCGGCCCCGCCCGCGTACCGGCCAGGGCCGGTACGCGGCTGGGTCCGGCTGTTCCGCTCGGAGCTGGGCCTGGTCTTCCTGCGCTGGCGCAACATAGCGCTGCTCGCCGTGCTGGCCGCGATCCCCGCGCTGATCGGCTTCGCGCTGTGGCTGGCCGCGCCGACCGGCGGCGGCGGCCAGGGGCCGCCGTTCCTCGACCAGGTAGCCGGCAACGGCGTCTTCCTCGCCTTCCTGGCCCTGGTCGTCATGCTCACGCTGGTGCTGCCGCTCGCGGTCGCGGTCGTGGCCGGCGACAGCGTCGCCGGCGAGGCCGGACACGGGACTCTGCGCTACTTGCTGACCGTCCCGGCCGGCCGGACCAGGCTGCTCGGGATCAAGTACGCCGCGCTGGTCGTGTTCTGCGTCTGTGCCTGCCTGGTGATCACGGGTGTCGCCCTGGCGGTGGGGGTGCTGCTGTTCCCGGTCGGGCCGGTGACGCTGCTGTCGGGCACGACCATCTCGCTGGCCGCCGGGCTGCTGCGGCTGCTGCTCGTGGCACTGTATGTGGCCGGGGCGATGGCGGGACTCGCGGCGATCGGGCTGGCGATCTCGACGCTGACCGAGCACCCGATCGCGGCTATCGCGGCTGTGCTGGTCATTGCGGTCGGCAGTGAGGTGGCCGACAGCGTTCCGCAGTTCGCCGTGATCCATCCCTATCTGCCGACGCACTGGTGGCTGTCGTTCGACGCGCTGCTCCGGGCGCCGGTGGCGTGGCCGGACCTGATGCACGGCCTGCTGTCGTTCGGTGTGTATGTGGGTATTTTCGGGGCGATCGCCTGGGCTCGGATCACCACGGCCGATGTGACCAGCTGACCTGGCGCAGCGCGGAGCGGCCGGCAGGTGTCCGGGCACCAGCGCGGGGAAGGTACTAGGCCAGAGGTTCGGGGGGCGGCGAAGGGAGCACGCCTAGTGAGCGGATACAGCTCAGCCAGGAAGACCACGGCAAAAACCCAGAGCAAGAACGACGCGCGCAAGGTCATCGCGCAGGGCATGGGCAATCTGGCGGGTGTCAGGGCACGCAGGGCCACCGCCAGATCCGAGATACCGTCCGCGCCGGCTCAGGTCATCCCGGAGCCTGAAGTGCCTGACCAGCCGGGCGGCGAGCCCCCCGCCCAGCGCGCCTATGTCGCCAGGGAACATCTGCGCAAGGACATCGGCAGCCGGGTGCTCGTGCTGGATCTGGCGGCGCCCGATGCGCCGGACGGCGTGCCCGTCCCGTGCCGCGATCCCGACGGCGCCCTGTTGCAGTACGTCGCCGACTGCATTACTCACCATGAGCGGAAGTACTTCGGGGCGTACGCGACGGCGTGCCGGGCCGCCAAGGCCTCGCATCAGTGGTGCCCTGGCTGCAAGAGCGAGCTTGCCCGCCACCATCGGCTGCACAGCAAGGCCAGCGCTCAGGCGAGCCCCCGGCGCTTTTGACCTAACCGGTCTAGCGCACGCTGTTGAGCGGCCCGGCGGCTGGACTGGATCGGGCTCGTCGCGCAGGACGCGCCGCCGTGGCCGCGGATGCGCGTCGCCGATGTGGTGGAGGTCGGTCGGTGCCTCAACCACGCGATGCTCGCGTACTACGCGCACCGACTCAGGTCTGATCGCCCGCCGCGGCCGGGGCTAAGCCCGCGCTGCGTCTGCGAGCAGGACCGCGAGGGCGTGCCACTGCTCCGCGCTCAGGAGGGCCGCCGGAGTCCTCGGGTCCACGTCCGCTCGAATCAGCAACTGCCTGCCGTCGCCGGGCAGGACACCAGCCCGGCGGCCGCCGGGCACCAGGCCGGCCATGCGGTCGCCGAGCACGGCGCCAGCCCTCGCGGCGGGCTGGCGATAGGCAGCGCGCAGCAGCGTGCGCAGCAGGCGCTGCCCGTGCGCGGACTCCGCGATGGGCCGGGGCCGGACCGACAGCCACGCCGCATCGACCCGTGGCGGCGGGGCAAAGCTCGCGCGGCCGATCGTCCGGGCCAGCCGCAGCGTGTAGCGAGCGGCCCACCAGGCGGTCTCGGCGTCCCGCGGCCGCGGGTTCGCGAGCCACCTGGCCGCTCCCCACTGGACGATCAGCTCGGCACCGGCGAGCGGCACGGCGGGATCACCGAGCAGGCGCCTGCACAGCGTCGTGGTGAGCGAGAACGGCGGGCTGGCCACGACCCGGAACTCCCGGCGCGGCAGCGGGAAACTCCGCAGGTCCGCCTCGACCACCCGGACCCGCGGGTCGCCATCGAAGCGGCGCCGCAGTCCGGCGGCCAGGCGCGGGTCTCGCTCCACGGCGATCACGCGGCCCCCGGCGGCGGCAAGTGCGGCAGTGATCGCGCCCCGGCCGGCGCCGAGGTCGAGAACCAGGCGGTCGGCGCGGGCCAGGCGGTCCTCGTCCGCGCCGGAGGCGCGGGCCAGGCGGGCAATCAGCGCGCGGTCACGCAGGAAGTGGGCACCGGCCGGGTTCGGTGCCGCTGGCGGCCGCCCTGGCACGGAAGACCATGACCATCGGCACGGTGAGTCTCCTCAGCTCGGAATGTCGTCGCCGTCCACCGTAGGCCGCCGCGGGCTCGCCCGGCCACTGAATTTCCGGCCGCCCGCACGCAGCAGGGCCCGCTCCGCACAATCCGCGTGCGGAGCCCGCCGCACACAGCCCCGCACGCACACAGCAGGGCCTGCTCCGCGCAATCCGCGTGCGGAGCAGGCCCGGCTGATGCTGAGCGCCCGGCTTGGCGCTCAGCGTCGAGAGGTTACGGCATGGGGAACGAGGGACACTTCCCCGAGATCGCCGGGTTGGTGAGGACGGCGCTGGCGTTCGTGCCGCCAAACCGCGCAACGTCCGGCGCACCGTACTGGGCGTCCCGGCCGAACGTATTCCTGGTCACGCTGAGCCTGTCGCCGAAGTTCCAGACGCACGCCCCGGACGGCGCCGTCACTCCCTTCAGCTTCTGGGAGCTGTTGATCGACCAGAACGGGTAGAACTTCGAGCCCAGCGGCTTCACGTCGCAGTTGTTGCCGTTGCTGGTATTGCAGAGGAACTCCGAGGCGGGCGCATCCGTCTCGAACTGAAGCTGCGGATAAGGAGCCCCTGCTGGGTCGAACGGGCCGATGTACCGGAAGGATGTCGGATGATTCGCGCCGTTCCCCGGCCAGGTGTTGGCCTGGTAGTCGGTTCCGTCGAAGTCCAGGTCTCCGTTCTGGAATGCGTTGTCGTCGCAGCCGGCGATCGCCTGATGCTCCTTCCTTGCTATGCCATTGACCATCGCGATGCGCGTCCCCGGCCGGAAGCAGTTGCCGTCGGAGAACTCGCAGAGCTGGCCGCTCGCGGCGTTCTTGCTCGGGCAGGCTATCGGGCCGGTTGTGCCCTCGGTCCTGGCAACCTTGCACGCGCCGGTATTGGGATTGCACGGGCCCTCACCGACGGCCTTCTTGCCTTCCGAGCCGCCCTTGCAGGTCTGGAAGACATTCGGGTCGCGGAACCCGCCCCCGAACGTGGCGACGGGGAGCTTGCTGGCCACGGAGTTGCAGGACTCGAAATGGCCGATCTCCTGCTGCATGAGCACCCCGCCCTCGAGTGCGGCCCAGGGCACCTGGTTCTGCTGCAGGGCCGAGCCGTATTCGGCGTGGAAGGTGTGCGGTGTCCCCGCGCAGGTGGTGAGGTTGGTGTTCATGAAGTTGTTGCCCGCGCTCGCGACCATGAAGCCCGTCTGGCCGGTGGTCATGTCATTGACGGTGGTCGTGAACCCCGCTGCCGGGTCCGTAATCGAGACCTTGAGCACGTCTCCGGGATTCATCTTCAGCGTCTCGCCGTTCGGCGTCTGCGTCGAAGCGTTGGCCAGCTGCGGGCTTGGCGGCCCCGCGGGAACGCCGTTCCGCTGCAGGAGGGCGAAGTTGACAGGCTCCGTGCACCTCGGGTTGAGGAAAGCAAAACCGAAGGTGCCCTCGAGGCTGTCGATGTTCATGGCGGAGCACCACTGGGTCCGGCTGCAGCTGATGTTGTCCTGGAGCGGCGCGAACCCTGGCGGATAGAACTGAAGCTCCATGAACGCCGAGCCCGCGGCCTTCGGGTCGGAGATCAGGCCCGAGTTGCTGTCGCTGTCCGGCGCGCAGGGATTCTGCGGATAGGAATTCGGGTCGCATATCGGCAGCCCGAACCAGGGAGCGACGCTCAGCTCACCGTACTTGGTCACGCTTCCGTTAGCGGTCGGCTGCCGTGCCGGATCGAGGGGCAGCTTCATGAAATAGGTCATCGTGTTGCCGGACCCTGCGGCCTTCGAGAGGAACTTGACGCTGGGCTCGTCGTGGCCGACGTAGTGGCCGTTGTCCTCGAATCGGGTCCCGCGCAGGACGCGCTTCGTCTTCCCGTTGACCTTCACGTTCACCCAGTGCATCCCGATCGGGTCGGTGCACGTCATCTTGCGGCCAGGGCTGAGCGACTTGTACTTCGTGCTGTACCCGTTGCAGTCCATCGAGTTGACCTTGTTCGGCGTCACGGCCTTCGCGTGGCTCGCCGCCACGCTGGCCTGCCTCGCCGTCAGGCTCACCGGGGTTCGCACGGCGGCCTGGCCGACCTGGGCCATCGTCACGCCGGCGACGGCCATTACCGGCGCCAGGGCCACTACCCACACCGCTCGATACCTAAATCGATGCCTAATTAGCCTGTTACCTCGCACTAGTCCACCTCTCGCTCAGGTTTCCCACTATCAGGCAGGAATTACTGGCACCACTGGGTGGCCCCCTCGTCACGAGGCACAGCGGCCCACGGCGGAATCTAACAACACTGCTGATACCGGTCAAGACCTAGGCAAGTCACAAGTCAGCTCTGATTTACCGCTTTGCTACCGCCCGCCCATTTGCGCGCCCGCCCCGAGCCGCCGCGAGCAGAAAGGCTCAGCGCATCGACGGCCGGGCCTGAGCGAACATCCAGCGGTTGCCTTCCAGGTCATCGGCTACGTAGCCGCGGTATCCGTGCTGGTGGATGCCCTGCACTTCGCCCGCGCCCCCGGCTCGGGCGCGGGCGCGGGCGAAGTGGCCGTCCAGGTCAAGCGGATCAATTTACTTGCGGGCCGGGCTTGTGGCCCGGCGAGCCCGCAATGACCGTGCAGGGCGCGATAGCGTCATCTGACGTGCCCCCCGGTCGTTCTCCCGAGCCCTCCGCCGCCGTCGGCAGTGACGGCGAGCCCGCGGGCGAGCCAGGCCCGGCCGACGTCGCCGCGCTGCTCGCCTCGGCGGTGGCCAGCATCGGCGGTGCGGAGCGGCCGGGGCAGGTCACGATGACGCACGCCGTTCAGCGTGCTATCGAGACGGGCGAGCATCTGGCCGTTCAGGCCGGGACCGGGACCGGCAAGTCGCTGGCCTACCTCGTCCCCGCCGTGCGCCACGCCGTCACGCAGAACGCCACGGTCGTGGTCTCGACCGCCACCATCGCGCTGCAGCGCCAGCTCATCGACCGCGACCTGCCCCGCCTGGCCGCGGCGCTGGAGCCCGAGCTCGGCCGGGCGCCGGTGTTCGCGATCCTCAAGGGCCGCCGCAACTACCTGTGCCTGCAGCGGCTGCGGACCGGCGCGCCGGACGACCCGCAGGAGTCGCTGTTCGACCCCCGCTCGGCCTCGGCGACCGGGCGGCAGGTGCAGCGGCTGCACGAGTGGGCGACCTCGACGCAGACCGGCGACCGTGACGAGCTCGTGCCCGGCGTGACCGAGCAGGCCTGGCGACAGGTGGCGGTCACCGCGACCGAGTGCATCGGAGCGCAGCGCTGCCCGTTCGGCACGAGGTGCTTTGCCGAGAAGGCTCGCGACGAGGCCGGCCACGCGGACATCGTGGTGACCAATCACGCGCTGCTGGCCATCGACGCTATCGAGGACTTCGACGTCCTGCCCGATCATGACGTCGTGATCATCGACGAGGCGCATGACCTGGTCGACCGGGTCACCTCCATCGCTTCGGCCGAGCTGTCCGCGGTCGCCGGCCAGGCAGCCGCGCGCCGCTGCGGCCGCATGATCGAGGAGAAGGCGATCGGCCGGCTCAGGGAGGCGGGGGAGGCGGCCGATCGCGTCCTGGCCGAAGTCCCGGCCGGCCGCATCGACGTGCTGGCGGAGGGGCTGGCCGTAACTCTGGCGTCGGTCCGCGACGCCGCGGGCGGCTGCGCCGCCGACATACGCGCTATCGCGAAAAATGCCGAAGAAGAGCCAGAACGGCTCGCCGCGCGCCGGGCCGCCCTCGCCTCCCTCGACGAGCTGCAGCGCGGCGCCGACCGGATCCTCGGCGCATTCGACGCGGACATCGCTGCCCGCTCCGACGTGGTGTGGATGGACAGGCCCGCGACGGCGGAGTCATCCCGGCCGCCCACGCTGCGGGTCGCGCCGCTGCAGGTCGGCGGGCTGCTCGCGGCCCGCCTGTTCAGCCAGCGCACGGTCACGCTGACCTCGGCGACGCTGTCACTCGGCGGCTCGTTCGACCCGCTGGCCCGGCAGTGGGGCCTGCCGCTGGCCGCCCCGTCCGCGGCGCCCGGCCCGTCCGCGGCGGGGTCGTCCGCGGCCGGGTCGTCCGCGGCGCCTGGCCCGTCCGCGGCTGCCACGGCTCCCGAGCCGCCCGAGCCGCTTGCCGGATCCGCTCAGCCGCACACTATGGCCTGGACCGGAATCGATGTCGGCTCGCCGTTCGACCATCCGCGCAGCGGCATCTTGTATGTCGCGCGGCATCTGCCGCCGCCGGGCCGCGACGGGCTGGCGCAGTCGTACCTGGATGAGCTCTGCGAGCTGATCACCGCGGCCGGCGGCCGCACGCTTGGCCTGTTCTCCTCGATGCGGGCCGCGCGGCAGGCAGCCGACGAACTGCGTGAGCGGATCGACTACCCGCTGCTCTGCCAGGGTGACGACCCGACCTCGCAGCTGGTCAGCCAGTTCGCCGCTGACGAGGCCAGCTGCCTGTTCGGCACGCTGTCGCTGTGGCAGGGCGTCGACGTGCCCGGCCGGTCCCTGCAGCTCGTGGTGATCGACCGGATCCCGTTCCCGCGGCCAGATGACCCGCTGGCCTCGGCCCGGCAGCGAGCCGTGGCGGCGCGCGGGGGCAACGGGTTCATGACCGTGGCGGCCGCGCAGGCAGCGCTGCTGCTCGCCCAGGGCACCGGCCGGCTGCTGCGTACGATGAGTGACAGGGGAGTCGTCGCGATCCTTGACCCGCGCCTGGTGACGGCCCGGTACGGCGACTTCCTGCGGGCGTCGCTGCCGCCGTTCTGGACGACCACCGACCCGCAGGTTGTCCGCGGCGCGCTCCGCCGCCTGGCGGGCTGATCTGCTCCCGGCGGGGCCGCCGCACTCGGTGAAATAAGCAGCAAAAGACCTGTTTGCAGGCTGACCCATATCGACTTCTACCCGGCCAGCGACGGTAGTTTGCGTCAAAGACGGATCAAGTTATTCATAGGACATCCGCCGGTAAAACAAAACATGCGCTGGCCTCATAGAATCACGCTCCGGCCGCATTCTGATTCGCTGACCGCGTGATACCGTACGCCCAGGCTGTTGATGTAACCGGGGGGTGCGCTGTCGCCTTGTCCGACTGGTATACAGCTGCCATGCATTCTTTCCATCAGGAGCCGCTGCATGCTCGCCCCTGGATTCAGGGAATCGCTCGGACGTTGCCGCGTAGTCGGTCAAAAGGGGTCTATCTCATATAGGAGGAGCGAATATACATGCATGTGAAATTTATGAAAACCGCGGTGAGGGCCGTGGCCGCCGGAGCGGTGGTGACCCTCGGCATCGCGTTCGCCCCGGCGGCGCTGGCCAGCCCGGCGCCCGTCAGCGTTCAGGTGCCGTGCAGCGCTACCGCGCTGGCTGCCGACATCAGCGGCGCGACCAGCGGTGAGACGCTGAACCTGAGGGTCCCCTGCATCTACGTGCTGCACGCGGCCCTGCCGGACGTCAGCACGAACCTCACCATCCAGGGCGGCGGGTTCGCCACTCTCGAGCGCAGCTTTGCGCCGGGCACTCCTGATTTCAGCATCCTCGTCGTGGATCCCAGCGTTGACCTGGTCGTCAACAACGTGAACTTCCGTAATGGCAACGCCGGAACAGCGGACATAGTTGCGGCGAAAAAGGGCATCACTCCGGCCGTTGCCAACGGAGATGGCGGCGCCATCGACAACGAGGACGGCACGGTCACGGTGACCGGCGGCAACTTCAGCCTCAATACTGCCAGGGACGGCGGCGCCATCTACAACGACAATAACCTGACGGTGACGAAGGCCACATTCAGCAGCAACAGCGCCACATTCGGCGGGGGCATCGAGAACGACGATGTGGCGAGGGTGGACGGCGGTACCTTCGTCGGCAACACTTCCTCTGACGAAGGCGGCGGCTTCTACACCGACGACAACGCGACGATCACCGGCGCGAGCTTCCGCCAGAACCAGTCCGAAGAAGGCGGCGGCGTGTACAACGACGGCAACGTGACGCTGGTCGGCGACACCTTCCTGGACAATGCTGCCACCGATGATGAAGGCGGCGGCCTCTACACCGACGAAACCGCGAACGTCATCGGCGGTACCTTCGTCGGCAATACCTCTTCCTTCTACGGCGGAGGTATCAGCGCCGATGGATCCAGCACGGCGGTGACCGGCACCACCTTCACCGGCAACAGCGCGGTAGAGGGCGGCGGCTTCTACGGCGACGACAGCAACGCGACGGTGGCCGGCGCCACCTTCCGCCACAACCGGGCCGAATTCGGCGGCGGCCTCTACAACGACGATGTACTCGCTGTCTTCCGCAGCAAGATCCTCAGTAACACCGCATCCAATGATGGCGGCGGCGTCTACAACGACCACGAGACTGTCACGCTGACGCAGACCATCGTGGCGGGCAACAAGCCCGACAACTGCGGGCCGCTGAACTCGATCGCCGGCTGCTTCAACTAAGGCTGCGCCGTCCGCCGGCCGCGACGGATGGCGCTAGCAGAGCAGAGAACGCAGCGGACCCCCGCGGGCAGTGCGGATCGACCAAGATCCGCGCTGCCCGCGGGCCCGCGGCGGTCTGTGGCGGTCTGCGGCGCGGGGTCTGCGGCGCGGGGTCTGCGGCGCGGCGGTCTGCGGCGCGGCGGTCTGCGGCGCGGCGGTCTCCGGCGCGGCGGTCTGCGGCGCGGCGGTCTGCGGCGGGGGCTAGGGGCCCGGTCCGGCGACGATGCGCAGGAGCGTGTCGCCAGGTGCCGCGGATTCCGTCATCGGGGCGTCTCGCACTCCTCGTCTTCCTCGCCTCCTCGCCCCCTCCTGGCCCTACTCGCCGTCCTCGCCGGCCGGGGCGGTGAGCCCGAGCAGCTCGACAAAACGGCCGACCATCATGTCGCGGCCCTTGGCCTGGGCGACCCGCTCGGCAGAGGCGAGATTGTCGCTGCCGGGCAGCTGGCCAGAGCCGCCGTCCGGCCCGATCGGCACGATGATGACCGGCTGCGCTGGCTCGTAGCGGGTGAGGTCACTGTCCCCGGCGATGAGCGCGCGGATGTTGCCGGCCACAAGCTGGGCCTGCCGTCCGGCGATACTGGCCATATTGTGATCGGCGGCTGAGACGTCGCCCAGGGCGAAGACCCGGTCCTGGCCAGTCACCTGCAGGTACGGCGAGACCTCGATGAAGCCGTCCGCGCGGCGGGCGCTGGCCAGGTCACCGGCGAGGTAGTCGCTGACCGGGGTGACGCCGTAACAGCGGAACCAGACGTCCGCGGTCACCTCGGCTCCGTTCTCGGTGACGACGGTGAACGTCCTCAGCTCGCCGGGAACGGTCGGCGGGCTTTCCCGCAGCGGGCTGCCGAGCATCACCTCGACCCCGAGGCCGGTCAGCTGACGGCGAAGCTCGGCCTTCAGGTCCGGCCTGAACCGCGCGCCGAGAACGTCGTCGGCCATGTCAAGGAGAGTCACCTGCTTGCCCGGCCAGACGGCCTTGATCTCGCCGGCGAGCTCGATCCCGACCGGCCCGGCACCGATGAGCAGCACGCGCTGCGCGGCGGCAAGCGCAGCATGTGCCGCACGGACCTTGTCGTGGGCGGCGGCGGCGCTGTCGACGTCGCTCTTGGCCGGGAAGGGGTAGGCCGATCCGGTCGCCAGCACGATGTAATCAGCCTGGATCTCCTCGCCGGAGGCAAGCTCCACCCGGCCGGCGTCGACCTTCGCGGCGCGGTCGTGGACGACCCGGCCGCCCGCGAGCAGCCCGTCGTAGGGAAGGTAGATCCGCGGCAGCCAGGACGGGTCCACCAGGGCGCGGAGGGCGGCGACGTTGTGCACGAACGTGTCCTTCGGCTCCACGAGCACTACATCAGCCGCCTCATCGAGTGCCTTGGCCACGTTGATGCCGCCGTAGCCGCCGCCGACGACCACGACCGTCGGCTTGATCGGGGAAGGCTCGCTCATCTGAACTCCAGTCGGTGGATGCAGCGGGAAACTGCTGAACGCTGCTCAGCATACAGTATGCATGACAGATCATCTTGTTAGCAGATATTCGTCCTTGCCACCGATCGTGGCTAGACTCATGGTATGAGTGCTGCCACCCGGCCCGGTGCCGACGCCCAGCCCGGCCAGGTACCGGCGTGCGGCGGTGCCCTGAGTGACGACCTGGGCTGGGCGCTGGGCGTAGTGTTCCGCTCCTACGTCAAAGCCGCAGGCGCCGCGTTCGCCGATGTGCCGGCCGGCCCGCGCGGCTACCAGGTGCTCGCCGCGGCTATTCGCGGCGAGCCAGGCACTCAGCTCGCCCTGGCCCAGCATCTGGGGGTCGATCGCACCGTGATGACCTACCTGCTCGACGACCTCGAGGGTGCCGGGCTGATCGAGCGCCGCCCCGATCCTGCCGACCGTCGCGCCCGGCGCATCGCGGCGACCGCGCATGGCCGCGAACTGCTCCGCGACCTCGACCGCCGGCTGCGGGCAGCCGAGCAGGAGGTCCTGGCCGGCCTGGAGACGCAGGAAGACCGTGCGGCGTTCCGGGCGCTGCTGCGGCAGCTAGCCACCCGCGCTGACGCCACCGACCCGGCGCCCAGCGCCTGCGAGATCGCGCGGCACGCCTGCGCGACCGACCTGCCGCCCGCTGCCCGCGGCTAGCTCTTCGAGACTCGCCCTCTGCCCGCTGCCCTCTGCCCGCTGCTAGCTCTTTCGAGACTCGCCCGCTGCCCTCTGCCCGCTGCCCGCTGCCCGCTGCCCGCGGCTAGCTCTTTCGAGACTCGCCCGCTGCGCCGCCTCCGCCGGGGCGAGCGTGCCAGCCGGCAGCTGGCGGCTGGCGGCCGTTTAGCGCTTGCCTGGGCTGGCGGCGCGCCGTAGCCTGACTGTGTGATCGTGGCTCGCGGCCTGCTTCTTCTCCAGCCGCGCTGACGAACGAGTCTTCTCAGCGCGGCAGCCCCTCCTGCGTGAGGGGCTTTTTCATGGACCGGGACAGGCAGACCAAGGCAAGGAACCACGATGAGCGACATCAGCGGCGCAGGCGATGACCTGCCCTTCAGCTACGGCCCCGTCCTGGCCGGCCAGATCGAGTCCCGCTGGCAGGAGCGCTGGGCGGCCGAGGGCACCTACAACGCGCCGAACCCGTCCGGTCCCCTGTCGGACGGCTTCGAGGCGGTCAGCGGGCGGCCCGCCGCCTACGTGCTCGATATGTTCGCCTATCCCAGCGGTGCCGGCCTGCACGTCGGTCATCCGCTCGGTTACATCGCCACCGACGCCTACGCGCGCTACCTGCGGATGACCGGCCACCATGTGCTGCACGCGATGGGCTACGACTCCTTCGGCCTGCCCGCCGAGCAGTACGCGATCGAGACCGGCCAGCACCCGGAGGTGACGACCGCCGCCAACATCGCGCAGATCCGCCGCCAGCTGCGCCGCCTGGGGCTCGGCCACGACCCGCGCCGCGAGATCAGCACCTGCGATCCCGCGTTCTACCGATGGACACAGTGGATCTTCCTGAAGATCTTCGACAGCTGGTTCGACGAGCGGGCCGGGCGCGCCCGCCCGATCAGCGAGCTGGTCGCCGGGTTCGAGTCGGGCGAGCTGCGCCCGGCGGCCGGGCGGCCATGGCCGGCCATGACCTGCGCGCAGCGCCGCCAAGCCGTCGACGCCCGTCGCCTGGCATACCTGTCCGACGAGCTGGTCAACTGGTGCCCCGGCCTGGGCACGGTGCTCGCCAACGAGGAGGTCACCGCGGCCGGCCGCAGCGAGGTGGGCAACTACCCGGTGTACCAGCGGCCGCTGCGCCAGTGGATGCTGCGAATCACGGCCTACGCCGGCGCTCTGCTGGCCGGCCTGGACGAGCTGGACTGGCCCGAGTCGGTCAAGCGGATCCAGCGCAACTGGATCGGCGCCCGCGAAGGCGACGACGGGCGCCGCGAGTACCGGCTGCGGGACTGGCTGTTCTCCCGGCAGCGGTACTGGGGCGAGCCGTTCCCCGTCGTGCACGACGAGCACGGCCCGATCGCGCTGCCCGAGCAGATGCTGCCCGTGCTGCTGCCCGCGATGACCGACTTCCGGCCCGCGCAGGCGCCCGCCGACTCCGGTGGCGACCCGGTCCCGCCGCTAGCCCGCGCGCCAGGCTGGGCCGAGGTGGAGCTCGACCTGGGCACGGGCAGGCGGACCTACCGCCGCGAGCTCAACGTGATGCCGCAGTGGGCCGGCTCGTGCTGGTACTACCTGCGCTACCTGGACCCCGGCAACCGCCTGGCGCTGGCGGACCCGCGGATCGAGCGGTACTGGATGGCAGGCCAGCGCGCCGGCCGCGCGAAGCCCGGCGGCGGCGCTGACCTGTACCTGGGCGGGCCGGAGCATGCCACGACGCATCTGCTCTATGCGCGGTTCTGGCACAAGGTGCTCCATGACCTCGGCTACGTCTCTACCAGCGAGCCGTTCGCCGCCCTGGTGCTGCACGGATTCGTGCTGGCCGACGCGTTCACCGACTCCCGCGGCCAGTATGTCCGGGCCGCCGAGGTGACCGCCGGGCCAGGCGGCGGCTACGTCCGCGGCAGCGAGCCCGTCACCCGCCGCGAGGGCAAGATGGGCAAGAGCCGGAAGAACGGCGTCAGCCCGGACGACATCTGCGATCGATACGGCGCCGACACGCTGCGGCTGCACGAGATGGCCATGGGGCCGGTGGGCGCCGACCGGCACTGGCACACCGGGGACATCTCCGGTGCGCACCGGTTCCTGCGCCGCCTGTGGCGCAGCATGATCGACGAGCGGACCGGCGCGCTGGCCGTCGATGACAGTCCGCTGGACGAGGCCACCGGCCGCCAGCTCGCCGACGTGATCGCCGCCATCCGCCGCGACTACGGCGCGCTGCGGTTCAACACGGCGATCGCCCGGCTGCAGGAGCTGTCCGCCCGGGCGGCCAGGATCTCAGCCGACGACGGCACGCTGCCCCGCGCGCTGGCCGAGCCGCTGGTCCTGATGACCGCCCCGCTGGCGCCGCACATCGCCGAGGAGCTCTGGAGCCGGCTGGGCCACCCCGGCCTGATCGTCGGCCAGCCGTTCCCCCGGCCCGGCGAGCAGGCTGCGGGCCGGCAGCTGGTGACGCTGCCCGTTCTGCTCAATGGCCGCAAGCGCCGCGAGATCGAGGTGCCCGCGGATGCTGACGAGGCTGCCATCGCCGAGATCCTCGCCCCGCTGCTGGCGCCGCTCCTGACCGGACTGCAGGTCAGGCGGGTAGTCATCGTCCCGGGCAGGATCGTGAACGTGGTAACGCAGTCAGGTTCCTAGCCGAGCTGCCGCGTGCTCCGTGGGCTGATGCCGGCGCATGCCGGGCCAGGCGGCGGATTCCCGCCAGACCTCGCGACCGGCCGACGGCAGCGTGGAGGCATGTCGACAACGTACGAGATGCCCTGGCCTATCACCTACGGGCGATCGAGCCTGGCGTGCTCGCGCAGTTGCGCCGCCGCGACGACGCGGGTCACCCGCCGCGGATCATTGTCGACGAGGAGGGCGGCAGCCCGCTGCGGTGCTGCCTGCGGCCGATCCTGCTGTTGTTTCAGCAGCAACGGGACGTCAGCATTATTGGTCCGCCCGTGAGCGCCCTAACTACTCTGACTGTTGGTGCGCCTGTGGACTCCTGTGGACTCCTGTGGCTACAGGATGTCGTGGCCGGGGCGGGGCTCCGCGGGAATCACGCGCGGCTCGGCCGGAATCGAGCCGAGCCTGCCCGCCTGGTAGTCCTCGAAGGCCTTGATCAGCTCATCCTTGGTGTTCATCACGAACGGGCCGTAGGCCGCGACGGGCTCCCTGATCGGCTGGCCGCCGAGGACCAGCACGTCGAGCCCTCCGCTGGGCCCTTGCGCCTGCTGGCTCGCCGCGAAGGTAATCGCGTCGCCGGGGCCGAAGACCGCCATCTGCCCGGCCCGCACCGGCCGCTGAGCCTGGCCGGCGGTGCCAGCACCCGCGAGCACGTAGCCAAGCGCGTTGAAGTCCGGCCGCCAGGGCAGGTGCAACTGGGCGCCGGGCTCCAGCGTGGCGTGCAGCAGCGTAATCGGCGTGTGCGTCACGCCGGGACCACTGTGGCCGGCAACCTCGCCCGCGATCACGCGGACCAGCGTGCCGCCATCGGGCGAGCTGAGCAGCGCGACCTGGCCGGCCCTGATGTCCTGGTAACGCGGAGTCGTCATCTTCATACTGGCTGGCAGGTTCACCCAGAGCTGGAAGCCGTGGAACAGCCCGCCGGACAGGACCATCTCCTCGGGCGGCTCCTCAATGTGCAGAATGCCGCCGCCCGCAGTCATCCACTGGGTGTCGCCGTTGGTGATCAGGCCACCGCCGCCGTTGGAGTCGTGGTGCCGGAATGTGCCGTCGATCATGTAGGTCACGGTCTCGAAACCGCGGTGCGGATGCCAGGAGGTGCCCTTCGGCTCACCCGGCGCGTACTCGACCTCGCCCATCTGGTCCATGTGGATGAACGGGTCAAGCTGGCGCAGGTCAATGCCCGCGAACGCACGGCGGACCGGGAAGCCCTCGCCCTCATAGGCCGACGGCGCGGTGGTGACCGCCAGGACCGGCCGGTCCTGCGCTACCGCCGCATCGGGCTCCTCGATCCTGGGGAGCAGCAGAATGTTCTCGACGGTGACAGCTGGCATGACTTCATCCTCCTACAGGGCGTTGCTGTTCTGGTAAAGGGAGTCGCGCACTCGGCCGGGGAGCGCTCGCTCCAGCTATCTTCGTTCGCGTCTGTCTTCGTATCCGCGGCAACGATAATTGAACGCGCAACATTCCCGGTGCGGGCCAGAGCCAGAGGACGCCGAGACGAGCGGCCGGACGAGCGGCCGGGACGAGCGGCCGGGACGAGCGGCCGGGGACGGGGGCTCACTGGGGCGCGGGCTTGGGCTCGCTGGGGCTGCGGCTCGCTGGGGCTGCGGCTCGCTGGGGTGCGGGCTACAGCGGGAGGCCGGCCTCCAGATGGGCCAGAGCCTGGTCAATTCGCGCGCCCAGGTCTCCGCCGAGCAGCCCGGTCCAGGGCATCGTCGCCGACATGATCACGCCGATCATCGCGCCCGCCAGGTTGCGAGCCGCGAAGTCATCCGGCTCGCGGCCGACCCGCTTCGCCACGGCGCCGGCCATCACCTCGATCGTGCGGGCGAACTCGTCCATGGCCCTGGCCCGGATCTCGGGAACCGACAATGTCAGCGCCGCGGTCTCGCGAAACTGCGCGAGCTCCTCGGGAGTCAGCGCGGCGAACGCAGCCGCAGCGGCGGCGCGAAACGCGGCGACCGGGCTCAGGTCCGCTGGCTGTGCCTCGAAGGCCGCGAGCGCGAGGACGTCGAAATCGTCCTGGAGCACCACGTCTTCCTTAGTGGGGAAGTAGCGGAAGAACGTGCTGGGCGAGACTTCCGCCGCCTCGGCGATCTGCTCCACCGTGGTCGCCGCATAGCCCTGGTCGCGGAAGAGCCGGAGGGCGTGCTCCCTGATGGCAGCACGCGTCCGGGCTTTCTTCCGCTCTCGCAGCCCGGCGGGCCTGGCTGCGGCAGGCGCTTCGCTCATGGTGGCTATTCTGCCCTCGCGGTGACCGGCGCGTCTGCGATGAGAGCCGCGTCGGGCCCGCTGGGCGTGTCTGCCCAGCGCGGCAGGAAGATGACCGCCAGCACGGCGGCGGCCACTGCGATGCCTGCGCAGGACCACAGCATCACGTCCATGCCGTGCACGTACGCCGTGCGTACCGCCTCCAGCAGCGGGGCGGACCCCGCAGCCTTGGCTGCTGCGATGCCGCCGGCCACGCTGCTGTGGACAGCGGCCGCCGCCGCTGCCGGGAGCCCGGTCAGGTGCAGGTGACTGCGGTAGACGGAGGCGAGCACTGTCCCGAGCACGGCCACCCCGATCGTGCCGCCCACCTGGCGCATCGCCGTGATCAGCGCCGAACCCGAGCCGCTGCGCTCGGGCGAGAGCGCGCCGAGGGCTGCGTTCAGCGCGGTCGGCATCGCGAATCCCAGGCCCAGGCCGGTCACCGCGAACCAGGCGATCCCGAAGCCGGTGCCGCTGTGCACGCTGGTGCCCGCCCCGACGGCCAGGGCCACGGCCATGATCCCGAATCCGCCCGCGACCAGGATCTTGGCGTTGACTACCGGGGCGCCGGTCAGCGGGCGGCCGGACCGCCCGCCGTCCCGCGCCTTGCGCGGGGTCTGCAGCCGCTGCCCGATGGCCAGGCCCACGGCCAGCCCGCCGACCAGCGGCAGCAGCCGTTCACCCGCGCTCAGCGAGTCGAGCCCGCGGACGTCGAGGAAGTACTGCGGCATCGCGAAGATGATCCCGAACAGCGCGAAGGACACCATGGTCGACAGCAGCGTGCCCCAGGTGAAGCCAGCGGAGCGGAACAGCGTGAGATCGACCAGCGGCCGGCCCGCCTGCCGCCGGCCGATGCGGCGCTCCCAGGCCGCGAATGCGGCAAGTGCCACGACGCCGGCCGCCATAGTGGTGACAGCGGTCGAGTCGGACCATCCGTTCTGCCCGGCTTTGATGAGGCCGTAGGTCAGCGCGGCGAGGCCGCCACTGGAGATCAGCATCCCGATCATGTCGATACCGGGACGGTGCTCGCTGCGCGACTCGGGCATCAGCATGGTCACGGCGATCACCGCGATCACCACTACCGGGACGTTGATCAGGAACACCGAGCCCCACCAGAAATGGTCGAGCAGCCAGCCGCCCAGAATCGGCCCGATCGGGAAGCCGAGGAAGGTCGCGCCGCCGACCAGCGCAATCGCCCTCGGCCGCTCCGCCGCGGTGAACAGCACCGGGATGACCGCGAGGGACAGCGGCGTGATGACCGCCGCCGCCAGCCCGAGCATGGCGCGGGCGGCGATCAGCTCGCCGGCCGAGGTCGAGTAGGCGCACGCCAGTGAGGCAATGCCGAACAGGATAAGGGCACCGGTCAGCAGCCGTTTGCGGCCAAGGCGGTCGCCCAGCAGGCCGGCCGGCAGCAGCGCTGCCGCCAGCACCAGGCTGTAGGCGTCGACAAACCACTGCAGGTCACCGGATGATGCGTGCAGGTCGAAGGAAAGAGTGGGGAGCGCCAGGTTCAGCACGAACAGGTCCAGTCCGACGACAAGGACACTGACGGCGAGGGCGGCGAGTGCCCACCACCTGCGAGTTCCTGTGCTTGTCATGACAGTAACCATCTTTCAGTAGGTTCTCTGATACGAAGGTTACAATAATTTGATAGTGACAATCAATAGCTGTCAGATGTCATGTTTGACGGCGGCCTAGCCGGGAGGCAGCGACGAGGCGGGGACGCCCAGAGAGCAGGGAGGGGAGGTGTCCGGAGGTGCCGGGCGGGGGGGTTTACTGGATACCAGTCATCCGTTCCTGGAAGGAGTCCTGCTGTGTCCGGCGTACGTCGGGTTATCGCAGGCGTGAGCGGGTCACCGGGCAGTCTGCAGGCCATGCGATATGCAGTCGGCCTCGCCCGGACTCACGATGCGACCCTTATTCCCGTTCTCGCGTGGATGCCGCCGGGCGGCGATTTTGCCGACCGGAGCCATCCGTCCCCGTACCTGCGGCAGCTCTGGCGGGAGGCCGCCTGGCATCGCCTCTGGCACGCTCTTGAGCTGGCTCTCGGCAGCATCCCCGATGAAGTGAGGTTCGATTCCCGGGTGCTGCGCGGCGATGCCGGCGCTGTCCTGGTCGACGTGGCCAGCCGCGACGGCGACGTGCTTGTGCTCGGCGCCGGGCGCCGCGGCGCACTCGGGAGGCTGCTGGCCTGCCGGGTAAGCCGCTACTGCCTGGCGCACGCGCGCTGCCCCGTCGTGGCCGTGCCCCCGTCGGATCTGGCCCGGCTGGGCCATGGCCTGCGTGGCTGGGCTCTGCGGCACCGCGGCCTGAGCCAGGACGAGGCGGTCCTGCGCGTCAGCGGCAGCTAGCTGGCTAGCTGGCCCGCCGGCCGGGCCGGGGTCATGCGACCCGGCCAGGCCGGGTCATGCGACGTTGACAGGCTGCGGGAGACTGGATGTCGTACGGGAAGGTGCAGGGCGGTGCCTTGCCGCAATGGAGGACGACGGAGGAAGGAGGCGGTCATGCCACAGCCAGAGGGCAAGGAACTCGAGCAGGTCCGGGCGCGCAGGGAGGAACTGCGCGAGCGCTATCTGCGACCTGCCGCCGGCCGGCAGCCCAGCACCGTCCAGGGCGTGCATCACCTGGCCCTGATCTGCCGCGATACCGAGGAGACTATCCGCTTCTACCAGGAGTTCCTCGGCTTCCCGCTGGTGGAGCTGGTGGAGAACCGGGACTACGCAGGCTCGAATCACTTCTTCTTCGACATCGGGAACCGGAACCTCCTGGGGTTCTTCGACTTCCCCGGCCACGACCACCCGGCGTTCACCGAGACCATCGGCGGGGTGCAGCACCTGGCGATCTCGATCTCCGCCGAGCAGTTCGACACCGCCAAGAAGAAGTTCGAGGAGGCTGGCCTGGAGTATCTTGGCCCGGACCGGGGCGTCGAGGACAGCATGTACTTCCGCGACCCGAACGGCATCGGGCTCGAGCTCTACCGCGAGGAACTCGGCATCTTCAACGGGCACCGTATCCTCGACTGAGCAGCTGGAATCCTGCAAGCCGCCGTAGCTTACGTGGGACGTTAGCCGGGGGGGCCGCGTCGGCCCTGCTACTGCTGGTCAGCGTCTCTTGTGTCTGCTAGCGCAGCTCGCGGCGGATGACCAGGCGCAGGGCCGACCAGACCTCGTCGATGGCGCACACCTTGTTGTCGACCAGGCCGGTCGGCAGCGCGATGTCACGCACGACCTGGTCGGACATATCGGTCGGTATCTTCGATGCCTGTTTCGGCCAGGCGATCCACAGGCCGCAGGCTGGCGCCATCCGGGCGCGCAGCCTGTCCAGATCTGATTCCAGCTCGGCTCGCCAGGTCACGAACACGACGATGACGTCGAACCGCGCGTCATCGGCCAGGTCCGTGTGCACGGACACCCCCGGCAGCTCGCCGAGGAGGTCGTCGAACCCTTCCGGCGCGCCGATCAGCGCCAGCTCATCGTCCTCTCCGATGCCGAGCTTGCGCGGCAGCGGCGTGCCCGAGTACCCCTCCGGCCGTGTCACGGCTGAGCTCCGGCTAGCAGCGCGATCGCAGCATGGCGAGCCCGTCACCGGACAGGTCGTCGAGCGCTGCGGCCCGCCCGGTCATGGCCATCACGAGCGACAGCGCGGGCCCGGACACCTCTGGTCCGCTGCCCGTGCCCCACTCAGCATCGGTGGCGCGAAGGCTGAGCCCGGTGATCCGCCTCTTGGCGCCGATCAGGGCATTGGAGCCCTTGTAGAAGTTGCCGACCCGGATGACTGCCGCGATCGGGTAGTCCCTGGTGATGCCGAGCGGCCGCCGGATGTCCTCGCCGTGGATGATCGACTCCCCGAGCCAGCTGTCGACCGGGCCCGGTGGATGGCTGGTAGCGGTGGCGAGCCTGCGGAACTCGGCCAGGCTCTGCGCCGGAGGTCCCGCCGTCTCCCGGCTCACGTCCTTGGCTGTCATCGCGTTGAAGCGGAAGCCCGAGCCGGCCAGCTCGGCAAGGAACCTGAGCGGCGTCATCTTCGCCGTCGCGATCAAGTGGCCGAGGACCTCGCGCACGGACCACTCCCCGCACAAGGACCGAGTCGCCCATCCAGCACTGTCCAGCGTCGCCAGGTCCGCGGCGAGTGCTTCGCGCTCGGCGTGAATCAGCGGCCACGGGCTCGCAGCAGCCATCGTTTCCCTCCCTCACGGGCCCCTTGCGGAGTTCCTGGCCAACAGCTTGTCACCATCTTGTAACTGGCGTCAGGCACAACTGCAGGATGAGCGGCCTGAGGCTGAGTACCACCTGGCCCACATCTTCGCCAAGCTCGGCATTCGCGCGCGCTACCAGCTGACCGCCCGGCTGCAGCAGCGGGCTAGCGCCGCAGCCGGCTCTGGCTGCGATGGCCAAGCCCGCTTGACCGCGCGGTAGGACCGGCTAGAAGGCGAACCCGCCCGGCTTGCCGTTGCGGTCGGCGATCAGGCCGGCCAGCGTCGCGATCGCGATCTCGGCCGGAGTCCTCGAGCCGATGTTGATGCCGATGGGCCGGTGCACGCGGCCGATCTCGCCGGCCGGGACGCCGAGCTCGGTCAGCGCCGCGACGTGCGGCCCCTCATGCCGCGGGTTGCCCATGATCCCGACCCAGCGCGCCGGGCTGGCCAGCGCGTCCCGGAGCATGAGTCCCAGCTCTGGCCGGTGATGATCGGTGACCACGACGTCGGCCGCGTCGCCGTAGTCGGCTACCGCCGCCGCGAGTTCCGCGCCGGCCTGCTGGGCGGCGGCCTTCCCGCGCTCCGGGTCCGGCTCCACGAGCACCGGCCGGTAGCCGGCGTCGGTGCCGTAGCGGAGCAGGAACTCGGCGACTGGCGTAGCGAAAACGGCAACGAGGACCTTCGCGTCGGCCGGGGCCGCGGCCAGGCCCTGGGCAGCGGCCAGGCCCTGGGCAGCGCCATGCGCGACCTCGCAGGCCGCGTCATCATGCGAGCTGGTCATGCATCCGAGCTTGTCATGCCTGGCCGGAGCTGGCGACCTCACGGGCCGGGAGTCTTCAGCACCTGCCAGCTCGTGCCGTTCCAGATCTCGGCCAGCGCGGCAACGTTCGTGCCGGAGCCGCGGCTGCCCACCGCCACGCAGTGGCGGACGCTGGTGCACGAGACCTGGTTGAGGAAGCTTGAGGTGGTAGCGGCGGGGTCCGGTGTCTTCAGGACCCGCCACCGGCTGCCGTTCCAGGCCTCGGCGAGCAGCGTCGGTCCGTTGCCCGAGTCGCCCACGGCCACGCAGCGCGTGCTGGCGGCGCAGGAGACGCCATTCAGCATCGCCTCGGGCGGCGACGCGGCCGCGGCCCTGACCAGGTGCCAGCTGCCGGCGTGCCAGCGCTCGGCCAGGGACGCGGGCACCGGGGTCGTGACCAGGCCCACGGCGACGCAGGCCGACGGCGCGCCGCAGGAGACGTCCTGCGCGTCGACGAAGGTTGCCCCGGCCGGATCGGGGAACGCCAGGACCCGCCACCGCGTCCCGTTCCATGCCTCGGCGAGACCGGGGAGAAGGGACGGGTTCCGCTGGAAGAAGCCCACCGCCTTGCAGCGTGACCCGCCGCAGAAGATCCCATCGAGGATCCCGGCCTGCGCACCGTGCCTGTCGGGCGTGGTCAGTACCCGCCAGCCGATGCCGTTCCACGACTCGGACAGCGGGTGGGTCTTGCCCGCCCGCGTCCGGTAGTCACCGACCGCCATACAGCCATGACTTCCCGTGCAGGAGACATCGAGCATCTCGCTGGATCGCGCCCCGGCCGGCCTGGCCGGGGGGATCATCCGCCACCTGGTGCCGTTCCATGCCTGCGCCATAGCTGTCGTCCGCTTGGCCTTGCTGGTCGACGAGCCGACCGCGACGCAGCTGGAGGCAGTGCGGCAGGACACCTCGATCAGCAGGCTGGATTGTGCCGCGGCCGGCCGCGGCGTCGCCCGGATCCGCCAGCTGCCGCCCGTCCAGATCTCCGCGAGCGGGTTCGTGGTGCTCTGCGTCCTGGCCCGGCTGCCGACCGCCATGCAGCGCGAGGCGCTCGTGCAGGACACGCCCAGCAGGGTGGTGCCGCGAACGCTGGCCGCGGCCGGGACGGAGCCGGCGATCGCGGTGCCCGGCACCGCCACGAGCAGCGCCGCCAGCGCGCCGCCGACTAGCGCGCCGCTGGCGAGCGCGCCGCCCGCTACGGCGCTGGTGGCTCGCCGGCTGGTGGCTCGCCGGCTAGTGAGCATCGCGCGGCGCAGGTGCAGCATGGCCTGCCCTTCTGTTACGGGCGTGAGTCCTTAACTCAGCCGACGCATAGCGTATGGCGCGGGTACCCGCCGGACAAGGCCCTGGCATATTTGCCGGGCCGAGTGCCGATAGGGGACGGAAAGTACCGCTGCTGCCGGAATTTCAGCTGTCCAGTAGCTGCCGCACGGCCTCGCGCAGCGGCTCGATCCGGGCCCGGGCGGCACGGCGGGCCTCGTCCAGCCTGCCGCCGCTGACCGGCTCCACGACCTCGAGGTATGCCTTGATCTTGGGTTCGGTGCCGCTCGGCCGGATCACCACCCGGCCGCGCAGCAGCCGGTAGCTGAGCACGTCGGCGGACGGCAGATCCCTGGTGCCGCCGGTCAGGTCCGTGACGGAGCTCACCGGATACCCCGCCAGCTCGGCCGGCGCGGTCGACCGGAGCCGCGCCATGACGTCGACCGGCGTGTCGGTGGCCACCGTGAGCTGCGCGGTCATATGCACGCCGTGCGCGCCCTCCAGCGCGTCGTAGGCGTCCAGCAGCGACTCGCCGCCGGACCGGGCGCGGGCGGCCAGGCCGAGCACCGCCAGGGCGGCTCCGATGCCGTCCTTGTCCCGCACCGTATCGCCGACTGCATATCCGAGCGCTTCCTCATATCCGAAGACGAAACGGCTCCCAGGGCGCAGCTCACCCGCCCGGACGATCCACTTGAATCCGGTGAGTGTTTCGGCGTACTGCACGCCGGCCCGCGCCGCGATCCGCGACAGTAGCGTCGACGAAACGATCGTGGCCGCGACGAGCCGGCTCTCGCTGCCGGGCCCGGCAGAGCCTCGCTCCAGCAGGTAGGCACCGAGCAGCGCGCCTACCTGGTCACCGGTGAGCATGCGCCAGCCGCCCGGAGCATCCGGGTCGGGCACGGCGACGGCCAGCCGGTCACCGTCGGGGTCGTTGGCGATGATCAGGTCGGCGCCGGACCGGCGGGCCTGCGCCAGCGCCAGGTCCAGCGCGCCAGGCTCCTCGGGGTTGGGGAAGGTCACGGTCGGGAAGTCGGGGTCGGGCGCGGCCTGGGCGGCGATGACATCAGGCGCCGGGAAGCCAGCCTGCTCGAAGGCCCGAAGGGCCAGCCCGGCCGCCACGCCGTGCAGCGGGGTATAGACGAAACGCAGCCAGGCGGCACCGGCTGGTGCGGGGGATGCCGCGCAGACCGCGTCGAGGTACGCCTGAGCCACCTCGTCGCCGAGCCGGAGGATCAGCGGGCTGCCCAGCGGGGCGGCCGGGACCTGCGCCAGCGGTCCGAGGGCGCGGATTGCCGCCTCGATCTCCGCGTCGGCCGGCGACACGATCTGCGCGCCGTCGCCGAGGTAGAGCTTGTAGCCGTTGTCGGCGGGCGGGTTGTGGCTGGCGGTAATCATGACGCCGGCTGCCGCGCGCAGGTGCCGCACGGCGAATGCCAGCAGCGGCGTCGGCTGCTGCCGGGGCAGCAGATACACCCGGATCCCGGCGCCGGCCAGCACGCTGGCCGCCTCGTCGGCGAACTCATCGGATCGGTGCCGCGCGTCGCAGCCGATGACGACGCCTGCCTCGGCACTGCCAGCACGGGCCAGCAGCCAGCCGGCCAGCGCGGCGGTCGTGGCGCGGACGACGGCCCGGTTCATCCGGCCAGGCCCGGCCCCCACGGCGCCGCGCAGCCCGGCCGTTCCGAATTCCAGCCGCGCGCCGAACCGGTCGGCCAGGTCAGCCTCCGCTTGCGCGCTGCCGTCGTCCAGCAGCGCCTGCAGCTGCGCCCGGTCCCGCTCGTCGGGATCGTCGGCGAGCCATGCGGTCACCCGCGCGCGCAGGTCCAGGTCCGGCGCGAGGTCCGGCGCGAGGTCCGGCGCGAGGTCCGGTGCGAGGCTGCTGTCACCAGGCACGCTGTTCCCGTGGTCAGGCATGGCTTTATTGTGGCGGATGAGGCGGGCTGCCTGCGCCGGGGCTTCGCTGCCGTCTGCCGGTGGCTCTTGCGTTCCTGGCCCTGGCCGGGACGGGCGACCTGATGCCCCTCGTGAGGTTCACTAGCCCGATGGATGGCACATCCAGCGGCACCCAACCCGCTGAGAGGGCCTTTCACCGGGATTAAGGCGGTACCGCCGCGAGCGGGTCAGCCGAGCTGCGGCAGGATGCCGGCCAGCAGCGCCCCGACCCGTCCCGCCGACCTGCGCCCGGCAGCGATCACCTCGACGTGATCGAGCGCCTCCGCTGAGAGCCCGGCGGCGACATTGGTGACCAGCGAGATGCCCAGCACCTCGGCGCCGAGGTGGCGCGCCGCGATCGCCTCCAGCGCGGTGGACATGCCGACCATGTCGGCGCCGGCCGTGCGCAGCATGCGGATCTCGGCCGGAGTCTCGTAGTGCGGGCCGGGCAGGGCGGCGTACACGCCCTGCGCCAGGCCGGGGTCGGCCGCTCGGGCGACGGCCCGCAGCCGCGGGGAGTAGAGGTCAGACAGGTCGGTGAACCGCGAGCCGTACCCCTGCGGGGGCGCCTCGCCGGCCAGCGGGGAGCAGCCGGTCAGGTTGAGGTGATCGCTGATCAGCACGCACTGGCCTGGCCGGTAGTCGGCGTTGATCCCGCCGGAGGCGTTCGTGAGCACGATGACCCGGCAGCCTGCGGCAACCGCTGTCCGCACGCCGTGCACCACGGTGGCCACCGGGTGGCCCTCGTACAGGTGCGTGCGGCCGAGGAAGACCAGCACGCGCAGCTGGCCGACGCTGACGGAGCGGACGATGGCCGAGTGGCCGGGGACGGTGGACGGCGGGAAGCCGCCGAGGTCGGCCAGCGGCACCTGCGCGGCAGGCGCGCCGAGCGCGTCGGCGGCAGGCGCCCAGCCGGAACCGAGGACCACCGCGGCGTCGTGCGCCTCCTGGCCGGTGAGCTGCGCCAGCTTGGCCGCGCTCGCCGCCGCGGCCGCGTAGGAGTCCATGGTCACGGCTTCACGTACCGCTGCGCAGGGTCCATGGCTATGCCTTCACGTACGGCTGTCCGTCGGCCTTGGGCGCCCTGACCTTGCCGACCAGGCCGGCCACGGCGACGATCGTCGCGAGGTACGGGGCCATCGCCAGGATGTTCGACGGAATCGGGACATTGATGGTTGCCAGGATGCTCTGCAGCTCAAGGGTGAAGCCGAAGAGCAGCGCGGCGCCCAGCGATCCGAGCGGCGTCCAGCGGCCGAAGATCATCGCCGCCAGGGCGATGTAGCCCATGCCGGACGACATGTCCGGGGTGAAGTTGCCGGCCGACCCGACGGTGAGATAGGCACCGCCGATGCCCGCGAGCATCCCGCCGAGGATGACGTTGCGGTACCGGGTGGCCAGCACCCGGATGCCGACGGTGTCGGCGGCCGTGGGGTGCTCCCCGACGGCACGCACCCGCAGGCCCCACCGGGTGCTGAACAAGCCGACCTGGACCAGGACGAGCAGGACGTAGGTGATGTACAGGAAGATCGTCGAGTCGAAGAGGACCGGCCCGATGATCGGGATGTCGCCGAGCAGCGGGATCTTTATCGGCAGGTACGTCGTCGGCGAGTTCAGCGAGTTCTGATAGGGGATGAGGGCGCGGTCGTACAGGAATCCGGTCAGCCCGGACGCGAACACGTTGAGCACGACGCCGAGGATGATCTGGTCGACCACGTAACGGATCGCGAACACCGCCAGCAGCGCGCCGAGCAGGCCGCCGGCCAGCGATCCCATGATCAGGCCGAGCCACAGGATGCCGAAGAAGCTCGCTACGACCGCGGAGGCGAACGCGCCGAACAGCAGCTGGCCCTCGATCGCGATGTTGATCACGCCGGACCGCTCGCACATGCAGCCCGCCAGCGCCCCGAGGATCAGCGGGATGGAGGCCGCCAGCGTGCCCTGCAGCAGGTTGATAATGGGGAACGGGATGGGCTGGCCGACGTCGGCCCAGCACAGCAGCGAGACCACGAAGCAAAAGAGGACCGCGCCGATGCTGATTCGCCTGGCCGCGGGGCCGAAGGGGAGCACTGCCCGGCCGATCCCCGCGGCGATGGAGACGGCACCGAGCACGTAGCCGGTGGTGGCTGCGGGCAGGGCGAGGTTGGGCACCGTGACCTTCGCGAACGCCTGCGAGAACGAGAAGCTGGCGTCGCCGTGCTTGGCGAACATTCCGAAGCCCAGGATGTCGGCCAGGCCGAGCAGGACGAATGTCGCGGGGGCGATGACGCGCCGTGCCGTTGAGGTAGCCGCGGGAACGGGGACAGCCAGCGTGCTCATCCGTTCCACCCCTTGGAAAGCGACTGGCCTGCTCCGGCCGCCCTGGCGTCCCGCAGCCGGAACAGCGCCCGGATCAGCGGCGGTGCTGCGACGAACAGCACCACGAGCGACTGGATCACCGTGACGATCGTCAGCGGCGTGGCGGTGGAGGCCTGCATCAGGATCCCGCCCGCGTGCAGGGCCCCGAAGAGCAGCGCGGCGAGCACGACGCCGAGCGGCCTGGCCCGTCCGAGCAGCGCCACGGTGATCGCGTCAATGCCGTAGGTGCCGTAACTCTGGAAGGTCAGAGTGAAGTCGGTGCCCTGGACGACAGCGGACGCCGCCAGCCCGGCGAGGCCGCCGGCGATGAGCATCACCAGGATCCAGGTCCGGCCGACGCTCATTCCGGCGCTGCGTGCCGCGCTGGCGTTGGCGCCGACGGTACGGAACTCGAATCCGATCGTGCTGCGGTTCATCAGCCACCACACGCCGACGGCGCAGGCCAGCGCGAGGAGGAAGGAGGCGTTGATCCGGAGCTGGGAGCCGGCGATCAGCGGAAGATGGGCATCACCCGCGATCAGCGGGCTGATCAGGTCCGTCCGGCCGGCCCGCTGCATCGCGCTGGTGCCCAGGATCCAGGACAGGAAGAACTCCATCACGTAGTTGAGCATGATCGTGACGATGACCTCGTGCGCCCCCGTCTTGGCCTTCAGCAGGCCCACGACCCAGCCGGTCACCGCGCCGCCCGCGAACGCGCCGAGCACGCACACCACGATGTGCACGACGGGCGGCAGGCTGACGGCGAATCCGAGCCAGGTGGCGAGCATCGCCCCGCCGATGAACTGGCTGGTGGCCCCGATGTTGAAGAGCCCGGCCCGGAATGCGATGGCCACCGAGAGCCCGGCCAGGATCAGCGGCGTGGCGTTGACGGCGGTCTCCGAGAGCGGGTTGAACACCGCGCTGATCGCGCCATCGTGCAGGGCGATGCTGATGGACTTCTGCGAGAAGAGCGCCCCGACGGCATGCGGGTTGAGGATCGCGCCCTGGAACATGGCGAGATACGCACTGGCGGCGGTGTCCCATGCCCTGGCGATCGCGTTGCCGGGGCTGGCGAACAGGTGGCTCCACGCATTGAGCACGACGGGGTCGGTGAAGGCGATCAGCAGGCCGCCGATCACGATCGCGGTGGCGATGGCCAGGGTGGTGACGACGACGGAGTTGCCCTCGAGGATCGCCTCGATGATCGTCTTGCCGAGCTCCGGTCGCGACGGGCCGGGAGGGTCCGGCCTGTCGGCCAGGGCGGACGGCGGCTCGGCGGACGGCGGCTCGGCGGACGGCACGGGCGGCGGAGTCGGCGGCTGGTCGCTCATGCTGGGTCCCCCGCGCCGCGTCCGGTTCCGTCGTCCGGCCCCTGCCCCGCGCCGCCCATCGGCCGCTGCCCTGGGTCGCCCATCGGCCGCTGCCGTGGGTCGCCCATCGGCCGCTGCCCTGGGTCGCTCGTCGGCCGCTGCCCTGGGTCGCTCGTCGGCCGCTGCCCTGGGTCGCTCGTCGGCCCTTGCCCTGGGTCGCTCATCGGCGGCTCCGTGGCGGCGCCGCGCCCCGCGCCGACGTCCGGCCCCTGCGGGCTCGGGCCCGCTGCCTCTGGGGTGCTCGCCGTGCTTGCGGTGGACGGCGCGGCCGTTCCGCCGGCCCCGCCCGTCCCGCCGGCCATGAGCAGGCCGAGTTCCTCAACCGGCACCGATGGCGGGCGGAACCCGGTGATCTTGCCGTCGTACATCACGGCGATCCGGTCGGCGAGCGCGTAGATCTCGTCGAGTTCCGCCGAGATGATGATGACGGCAACGCCCTCGTCGCGCTGCTCGACAAGACGACGGTGGACGAACTCGATCGATCCGACATCCAGGCCGCGGGTGGGCTGGCTGGCCACCAGCAGCTTGAGATCCCGGCCGATCTCGCGGGCCAGGATCACCTTCTGCTGGTTGCCGCCGGACAGCGTGCCCGTCGGCGTGTCGATCGACGTCGTCCGGACGTCGAACTGCTCGACCCGGCGCCCGGCAGTCTCCCGGATGGCGGCCAGATCCAGCGCGATGCCCTTGGCATACGGCGGCCGGTCAAAGATGTCCAGGATGAGATTGTCGGCTACCGAGAAGCTCGCGACGAGCCCGTCTTCCTGCCGGTCCTCGGGGATGTAGCCGATGCCCGCGCGCAGCCGCTGCCGGGCGGTATCGCCAGTGATGTCCGTTCCGGTGAGCCGGACGGTTCCGGCGATGGCGGGCCGCAGGCCCAGCAGCGCCTCGCACAGCTCGGTCTGCCCGTTTCCCTGCACCCCGGCGACGCCGAGAATCTCCCCGGCCCGCACCTGGAACGTGACGTCGTCCACCGCGACCCCGCCGTGCTCGTGGTCCACGGTCAGGCCGCTGACGTCTAGCACCACATCACCGGGTCTGGCGGCTGTCTTGGTGACCTTGAGGTCGACTTTCCTGCCGACCATCAGCGAGGCAAGCTCCTCGTCGCTCGCGGTCGGCGGACGCTGGCCGATGACCCGGCCCCGCCGCAGGACCGTGATGGTGTCGGCGATGGACTGGACCTCCTTGAGCTTGTGCGAGATGAAGACGATCGAGCGGCCGCCCTCCTTCAGCTCGCGCATGATGCGGAACAGATCCTCGGTCTCGCCCGGCGTGAGCACGGCGGTCGGCTCATCCAGGATGAGCACGCTCGCCTCGCGCAGCAGCGCCTTGACGATCTCGACCCGCTGCTGTGCGCCGACGGGGAGGTCCTCGATGCGGGCGTCGGGGTCGACCTGCAGGCTGTAGCGCTCCGAGAGCTCGCGGACCTCGCGGCGCATCCCGCGCCGGTCCAGCAGGCCCAGGATGCGGGTGCGCTCCACGCCGAGCGTGACGTTCTCCGCCACTGTGAACACCGGTACCAGCATGAAGTGCTGGTGCACCATGCCGATGCCGGCCTTGATCGCGTCCTTCGGGGAGCGCAGCACGACTGGCTGCCCGTCCACCAGGATGTCGCCCTCATCGGGCTGGATGAGCCCGTACAGGACATTCATCAGCGTGGTCTTGCCCGCGCCGTTCTCGCCGAGAAGGCCGTGGATCTCGCCCGGCTCGACGGTCAGGTCGATGCCGTCGTTGGCTACGAGGGCGCCGTAACGCTTGGTTATGCCCCGCAGCTCGAGCTTCACCGGCGGCTCCCTCCTGGTGGCATCGGCCAGCGGCTCCGGGCGGCGTTGCCGTCGCCCGGAGCCGGGGGCTGCGGGCTTAGACCGGGCTGTGCGTCTTCGGCTTGATCGTGCCGTTCTCGATCTTGGTCTTGATCTGCGCGAGCTCGGCCTGCAGCTTGCTGGGCACCTTGCTGCTGAAGTCGTGGAACGGGGAGAGCGCCACACCGCCGTTGGCCAGGGTGCCGGTGTAGTTGCCGCCCTTGAACGTGCCGTTGGCCGCGGTGACGATGGCGTTCTTCACGGCCGCCTGGATGCCCTTGGTCACGCTGGAGATGAAGTACTTGCAGTACTGCGGGGCCTTGACACAGCCGTCGGTGTCCACCCACTCCATGTTGACCTTGTTGCTGCCCGCGGCGGCATCCGCGTTCTGGACGGCCTTGGCCGCGCCGAGCCCGACGTTGCCCGCCACCGGGAAGATGACGTCCGCGCCCTCGCTGATCAGGGTCTGGGTGTCGGTCTGGCCGAGCGTCTGGTTGGTGAAGCTGTTGGTGAACAGGCCGTTCTGGGTCTTCTCGCTCCAGCCCAGGACCGCCACGTGCGTGTGGTGCTGGCTGTTGTAGTACTGGACGCCGTCCCAGTAGCCGTCCATGTAGATGGTCACCGTGGGCAGCTTCTGGCCGCCGAACGTCGCTACCTTGCCGGTCTTGCTCATGCCCGCCGCGAGGTAGCCGCCGAGGAAGCCGTCCTGCACGGTGTTGAACACCAGCGCGTCGACGTTGGGAATGGACGGGCTGTAGGAGTAGTCGACGATCGCGAGCTTCTGGCTCGGGTGAGCCTTGGCCGCGGTCTGGGTGTTATCGCCCATCAGGAAGCCGACCGTCACGATGATCCCGCACTTGTCGGCGATGAACGTGTTGATGTTCGGCGTGTAGTCGCTGCCGGACGATGACTGCAGGTACGTGCCGGAGATCTTGCTGGGATCGGACTGCACCGCCTCCTGGACGCCCTGCCACGATGAGGCGTTGAAGGAGCGGTCATCAATGCCGCCGGTGTCGGTGACCATGCAGGCCTTGAACTTGCCAGCGGTCGACGTGCCGCCGCCGGCCGCGCTGCTGGACGACGCGGCGGAAGGGCTGGCCGACGGTGAGTTCGACGCGGTCGTGTTGGAGCCGCAGGCTGCCAGCATGGCCACGGCGCTGACTGCCGCGACGGTCCTCAATGTCCCTCTCACGATTTCCTCCTCTGAAGGGGGCGGCCCGGGGCCGCCCGCAAGGACCGCCGGCTGCTCGTGCAGCCCCGCCGACTGGGGCAACGGATGTCCCGGAGATCCCCCCTGGGATGCCCGAAGGCTAGTCCCGGCGCAGCCGTCCGGGAAGCTGTAGACCACCGTCCTGACGGGGCTGTTGCCGAATCGAGACCCTAGAATCGTAGACCGCTGCCGGATCGCAGCAAGATCTCGGGGCAACCCAGGATCTGGCTGCTACTGTCATCGATCTTTGCTCGTGCTGACGCCCCGTCCACATCCCTGCCGGAGGCTCGCAATGGTGATCGACTGGACCGCACTGCGCACCGCCGCCGTGGCCGCCGCGGGCAACGCCTACGCACCGTACTCACGGCTGCGCGTGGGCGCCGCGGGCCAGGCGGCCGACGGCACGATAGTGGCCGGCTGCAATGTGGAGAACGCATCCTTCGGGCTCACCCTGTGCGCCGAGTGCGGCCTGGTATCGGCACTGCACACGGCCGGCGGCGGGCGTCTGGTCGGGGTCAGCGTCGTGGCCTCGGACGGCGCGCCGCTGGTCCCGTGCGGGCGGTGCCGTCAGCTGCTGCTCGAGGCGGGCGGCCCTGAGCTGCTGCTGGACTCCGAGGCAGGGCCGCGCGAGCTCGGCAGCCTGCTGCCGTTCGCGTTCACCGGCACCGACCTGGCCGAGCGGCGCGACACTGCCGAGCGGCGCGACACTGCCGAGCGGCGCGACACTGCCGAGCGGCGCGACACCGATGCCTGACGCTGGCGGCCTGATCGGCGCCAGGCCAGACGTTGTCGACCTGATCCGCGTTAAGCGGGACGGCGGGGAGCTCACCGAGGCGGAGATCCGCTGGCTGATCAGCTCCTACAGCGCCGGCGAGGTCGCCGATGAGCAGATGTCGGCGCTGCTGATGGCCGTCTACTTTCGCGGGCTCGGACCCGCTGAGCTGCGAACCTGGACCGACGCGATGGTCAGCTCCGGGGAGCGGCTGCAGCTCGGCGCGGTATCGGCTCCCACGGTCGACAAGCACTCCACCGGCGGCGTCGGCGACAAGGTGTCGCTGATTCTCGCCCCCCTGGTGGCAAGCTGCGGCGCCGCGGTGCCGCAGCTGTCCGGCCGCGGCCTCGGCCACACCGGGGGCACGCTGGACAAGCTGGAGTCGATTCCCGGCTGGCGAGCCGAGCTGTCCGCGGCTGAGATGATCGCGGTACTGGGCCAGGCAGGCTGCGTGATCTGCGCCGCCGGCCCTGGCCTGGCCCCGGCCGACCGCCGGATGTACGCGCTGCGCGATGTCACCGGCACCGTCGAGTCGATTCCGCTGATCGCCAGCTCGATCATGTCCAAGAAGATCGCCGAGGGGACCGCGGCGCTTGTGCTCGACGTAAAAGTGGGCAGCGGCGCCTTCATGCGCGACATCGCCGATGCCCGGCAGCTGGCGCAGACCATGGTGACGCTCGGCGCCGAGCACGGGGTGCGCACCGCCGCCCTGCTCACCCGCATGGACGCCCCGCTCGGCCGGGCAGTCGGGAACGCGGTCGAGGTGCAGGAGTCGGTCGCGACCCTGCGCGGCGAGGGCCCGGCCGACCTGGTCGAGGTCACCCTGGCGCTGGCCGCCGAGATGCTCCAGCTGGCCGGCATCCACGCCAGCCACGGCGCGGCGCTGGCGGCCGCGACCGAGGCGCTGAGCGATGGCAGGGCACTGGAGCGGTACCGGGTCATGATCACGGCGCAGGGCGGTGATCCGGACGCCGAGCTGCCGCGCGCCGCGCACAGCGAGATCGTGACGGCGCCGGCGTCCGGCTGGCTGCGGCGGCTGGACGCCCGCGGCGTCGGGGTGGCCGCCTGGCGGCTCGGCGCCGGCCGGGCCCGCAAGGAAGATCCGGTGAGCGCGGCAGCCGGGATCATCTGCCTGGCCAAGCCGGGCGAGCGGGTCGAGCGCGGGCAGGGCCTGCTGGAGCTGCGCGCGGACGACGGATCAAGATTCGCGCGGGCGCGGGAGGCGCTGGCGGATGCGATCGACATAGGCGAGAGCGTTTCGGCCGTCGGGTCGCACGTGCTCGAGCGGATTCCTCTGTGACAATGGCTAGCGTGCTCCCGACCCTGGATGAGATCCGCGCCGTGCCCAAGGTGCTGCTCCATGATCATCTCGATGGCGGACTGCGCCCGGCGACCATCGTCGAGCTCGCCCGCGAGTCCGGCTACGGCGGCCTGCCGTCCACCGATGTCGGCGAGCTGTCGAGCTGGCTGGCCGGCGTGGCGCAGCGGGGCAAGCTCGAGCTGTACCTGGAGGCGTTCCAGCACACCGTCGGGGTGATGCAGACCAGGGACGCCCTGATCCGGGTGGCGGCCGAGTGCGCCGAGGACCTGGCTGCCGACGGCGTCGCCTACGCGGAGGTCAGATTCGCTCCCGAGCTGCACGTCTCCCGCGGGCTGAGCCTGGACCAGGTGGTCGAGGCGGTGCTCGAGGGCTTCCGGCGCGGCAGCGCGGGGCGCGGCATCACCGTATACGCGCTGCTCACGGCGATGCGGACCGCCGCGCGCTCGCTGGAGATCGCCGAGCTCGCTGTCCGCCATCGCGACGCCGGCGTGGTCGGGTTCGACATCGCCGGCGCCGAGGCCGGCAGCCCGCCGAGCCGGCACCTGGACGCGTTCCAGTACGTGGCGCGGGAGAACTTCCATATCACGATCCACGCGGGCGAGGGCTTCGGGCTGCCCTCCATCTGGGAGGCCCTGCAGTGGTGCAGCGCCGAGCGCCTCGGTCACGGGGTGCGCATCATTGACGACATCCGGGTCGGGCCGGACGGCGCCGCGTTGCTGGGCCGGCTCGCTGGCTACGTGCGGGACCGCCGGATCCCGCTGGAGATGTGCCCGACGTCCAATGTCCAGACCGGCGCCGCCACGTCGGTCAGCGAGCACCCGATCGGGCTGCTGCGGCGGCTGTCGTTCCGGGTCACGGTCAATACCGACAACCGGCTGATGAGCGGGGTGACGCTGTCGTCGGAGTTCCGCGCGCTGGCCGAGGCTTTCGGCTACGGCTGGGCCGACATCGAGTGGCTCACCATCAATGCGATGAAGAGCGCGTTCGCGCCCTTTGACGAACGGCTCCAGATCATCAACAAGGTGATCAAGCCGGGGTTTGCCACGGTCCGCCCGGCCGCCGCCGCCGTGCCGTAAGCAGCCTGCCTGATCGTGGTTGATTTCTCCGGGATGGCCGGCGAAATCAACCACGATCATGAACGGCACGCAGGGCAGGCGGCCCGCATCGCGCAGTCGGCCAGGCATCGGGTGATGTCGGCTCGAACTGCCCGGGATAACGTCGGCAGGGTGGGTATCGAGTCGATGGCGAAGCCGGTCGCGAGCCGGCCATGGCTGGACGATGTCGCCACATCGGACGCCGCGCTCCGGCAGGTGCTGCACGGGCTGCCCGGCGTCGACCAGGTCGGCGCCGAGGCTCGGGCGGCCAGCCTGGCCACCAGGTCGATCAAGCGGGACGCCAAGATGGCGGCCCTGGACATGGCCATCCGGATGGTCGACCTCACCACGCTCGAGGGCGCGGACACGCCGGGCAAGGTCCGCGGCCTGTGCGCCAAGGCACTGCGCCCCGACCCGGCCGATCGGGCGGTTCCGCCGGTCGCGGCCGTCTGCGTCTACCCGGACCTGGTCGGCGTGGCACGCGCCGCGCTGGCCGGCAGCGCCGTAGCGGTGGCGTCGGTCGCCACGGCGTTCCCTTCCGGCCGCGCGTCGCTCGCGGTCAAGCTCGCCGACGTCAGGGACGCGATCGCGGCCGGCGCCGACGAGGTCGACATGGTCATCGACCGGGGCGCGTTCCTGGCCGGGCACTACGGCCAGGTCTACGAGGAAATCCGGGCCGTCCGCGAGGCCTGCGGGCCCGTGCATCTCAAGGTGATCCTCGAGACCGGCGAGCTGGCCACGCTCGATAACGTCGCCCGCGCCTCCTGGCTGGCGATGCTGGCGGGCGCCGACTTCATCAAGACCTCCACCGGCAAGGTGGCGCCCGCGGCCACGCCGCCGGTGACCCTGGTCATGCTGGCCGCGGTGCGCGACTACGAGCAGTCGGCCGGCCGCCGGGTCGGGGTCAAGGTCGCGGGCGGCGTGCGCACCGCCAAGGACGCGATCCGCTATCTCGTGCTGGTGCAGGAGGGCGCCGGGCCGGCCTGGCTCACCCCGGAGTTCTTCCGGATCGGCGCGTCCAGCCTGCTCAACGACCTGCTCATGCAGCGCAGCAAGCAGCTCACCGGCCGCTACGCCGGACCTGACTATTTCACTGTGGACTGACTGCTCTTTTCCGATATCGAG